>JAABUM010003867.1_pt1 | contig 17677 bp, 16 predicted proteins | sample 5559161 | NCBI WGS metagenome assembly JAABUM01 (sample SAMN10711868, study PRJNA513369) | rock metagenome | isolation source: Antarctica rocks | place: Antarctica: Victoria Land, Siegfried Peak nord | reverse complement strand
TGGCGCTCCGCCGCCGTCAGGACCACCACCGGCGGCTTCGGGCCACGCATCACCACCTCCTCGCCGCCTACACACCGTCCCCCGGCAACTCTACCACCGGCCTATTCACGGCGCGCTGTACTAGTCGCGTCGAACTCGCCCCGGCGGGCGCACAGCACCTACGCTGGGGGTCCGGCAATTACGACTATCTGCTGGCAATGCTGGAAGTGACCCCGCTCGTGGATCAGGCGGCATATGACCGAATAGCTGAACTCGCTCAGCAGCCTTCACAGACCGTATGGCAGGGCAAGATCGCGTGCTTCGTCGATTATCTCACGGCGGAGGATCGTCGATTTTGCCGCATCCCCGACCATGAGGCGTTCGCGTCGCAGCGGCAACTTACGGCCGAGCTGCAACGCGCGGCGCGACCTCGGTTGTTCTCACCCATGATACGTTAAGCTCAGCACCTGCCCCGAAGGATAATGTGCAATATGTGTGCGTGACTGGAACCATAAAGTGGCGGGAGCCGCCATCTTATGGTTCCAGTCACAGCCGCCATCTTATGGTTCCAGTCACACTCTGTCGGGTATGTACTAACTCGCTGACAGTGGCTACAGCTGATTCGTCACCAATCGGCAGATGCCGCGCAGCGTCTCGAAGACGCCGTTGCCCTTGATCGCGACCGACTCGTAGCGCGGCACCTTCATCGGGTTGAGGTACTTGTCCAGTACCGGCACCGGCAGCGCGGATGGCAGATCGATCTTGTTGTACTGGAGCAGGAGCGGGAAGTTGCGGAACTGCTTGCCCTGCTTCGTCAGGTTCTGCGCCAGTTCCTTGAGGCTGTCCACGTTGTCGCGCAGGCGCTCGCGCTCGGCGTCGCCGACGAAGACGACGCCGTCGGCCCCGTTGAGGACGGCGAAGCGGGTCCGCTCATAGAGCTGCTGACCGGGCGTGGTGTAGAGGTGGAAGCGGACGGTGAAGCCGCGCACCTGGGCGACATCGAGGTGCAGGAAGTCGAAGAACAGCGTGCGCTCCGTCTCGGTGGCGAGCGAGAGCATCTCCCCCTTCGACTCCTTGGGGACGCGCCGGTAGATGTATTCGAGGTTCGTCGTCTTCCCGGAGAAGCCGGGGCCGTAATAGACGACCTTGGCGTGGATCTCCCTGGTGGCGACGTTGATCACCGCCATCGCTCAGTACCCCCCCTGGGCCGTGCCCGCCTCGTCGTCATCGTCTCGAAAGAGCAAGTCTACCCCATCCCGCGCGATCGTCCGACGCGAGCGCCGGTTCTGCCCCTTGCCGCGCGTCGGGACGAGCGGGATCAGGGTGGCGAGCCAGCGCCCGAGCTGCGTGTCGAGGTCCGGTGGCAGCGCCTCGCTCGGGAAGGCCATCGCCAGCAACCATTCATCGAGGATCGGCTGGGTGATCAGGTGCAGCCCCTCGTGCGCCATCAGCGGCGCGCAGGTCGCCCGCACGCGCTCGGCGGCCGGGGCGCCGCTGCGGCTGGCGAGGAAGATCGGCACGAGATGCGCGGCCAGGATCACCAGCCGCCGTCGCGGCACGCGCGACTTCGGGGCGTCCGCCGCGACGACCTGCCCGGCGCGATCGATCAGCAGGCCGAAGAGCGCGCCGCTCGCACGGACCTCGTCTTCGAGCTTCTCCAGGATCAGCGCCGCGCGCCCTTCGCCGGCGTCGGGCAGGAATGGCGAGAGGATCGAGGTGGTCATCGGCAGCGTCCAATGACGAGTGACGAGTGACGAATGACGAATGGGCAGCGGCGATTATTCATACGCTTGTGGCGACATCCCTTCATCATATTCGGCACTTGTCACTCGTCGGTGGCTCCCGCCCATGAAGGGCGCAATGCCTCCGGGGGATTCGTCATTAGCTCGTGATCGCCCCGGCGGCGACCAGCAGTTCGTCGTGGTAGCGGCGGGCGAGGAGGCGCAAGCGCCCGAGATTGACGCCCGGATTCGCGAGCAGCAACAGGACCAACTCCTCATCGAGGGCGTTCATCATGAGGGTACCCTTGCCGTACTCGAAGATCACGCTGTCGATCGCGCCGCGCCTGAGCTCCATGCCGATCGCCTTGGCGACCATCAGCCCGTTCGTCGCGACCGCCGCGAGTTCTTCCGCGTCCAGACCCTCGGTATGTGCCGCTTCGATCAAGAAGCCATCGCTGCTGACCACGGCCACCAGATCGACCCCGCCGACGATCTGGAGTCGCCCTAACAGGGTTGCCAGGCTCTCGGACGTGGACATCGTTCCAACGCTCCTCTGCCCCGTGCGCGGGGTCGTCTGTCGCGGAGTCGCGGGCGCATGGTGCGGCCCGATGCGGATACCCCCCAGAAGCTGAGGAAGCTAACGCTATCGTGCCATCAATGGGGGTGTGCGTCAATCACCGAGCGGGGTACTAGCGTACTAACTTGGGCGCGGTATTCGGGCGTAGTCGGCCTGGCCTTCCCCACACGTACTCGTGTTATGATCGCCTGTGCAACGGGAGAGGGGGCAGGGATGGCACCGCACGTCGTCGGGATCTGGGTCGAGAACGCCGAATTTCAGTATCTGGAAACGCTGCGTCGCAACCGGACGAAGCGCGGGCGCGCGGGAGAGTTCCTGGTGGAGGGGGTCCGTCAGATCAACGCCGCGCTGGCGCACGGCTGGACGATCGCGGCCTTCCTCTACGCCCCCGAACGCGACCTCTCCGAATGGGCGCGCGACATCCTGGCGCGCGGGATTGCGCCCACGCATCTGGAACTCCCCGCGCCGCTGCTGGCGAAGCTGAGCGGCAAGGACGAGCCCTCGGAACTGCTGGCGCTGGTGCGGATGCCGGAGGAGCGGCTATCGCGCCTGCCGGTGCGCCCCGGTCTGCGCGTCGTCCTCTGCGATCGCCCGGCCAGTCCCGGCAACCTGGGGACGATCATCCGCAGCTGTGATGCGCTCGGCGCGGACGGGCTGATCGTCAGCGGGCACGGGGTCGATCCCTACGACCCGGAGACGGTCAGCGCGACGACCGGCTCCCTCTTCGCCCTGCCGATCGTCCGCATCGGCGGCCCGGACGACCTCGATCCCTGGCTCGACACGGTGCGCGCCGCGCTCGGCACCGTGCGGCTCGTCGGGACGAGCGCCAAGGCCGCCGTGGACGTGGCCGACGCCGACCTGAGCGGCCCCACGGTGCTGCTGATCGGCAACGAGACCTGGGGGCTCAGCGCGGCCTACAAGGAGCGCTGCGACACGCTGGTGACGATCCCGATCGGGGGCTCGGCCTCCTCGCTCAACGTCGCCACCGCGACCGCGATCCTGCTGTACGAGATGGATCGGCAGCGGAGGAGGGGGTAAGGCGCGGCCCTCACCCCGTCGCGTCCGCCCGGAGGGCACCCGGCGCGCCACCCCTCTCCCTCTCTGGGAGAGGGGCTTGCTGGGTGACGCTGCGGCGTTGTGGATGTTAGTTCGAACCCGCGCAGACGGCGGCAACGCGACCACCCTCACCCCCGGCTCGCTGCGCTCGCCACCCCCTCTCCCCATCCGAGGAGAGGGGGAGCGCCATTAGCAGGCGTAGGGGTTTGCCGCAGAGGTTGTGGGTCCGGGTGCCACAGTCCGCGTAGGCGGATAGCATGCCCTTCATGGGTACTTCGTGGCCGCAGCCTTCAGCCGGGACAGTGTGCCCTTCATGGGTAGTAGCTGCCCTCCGGGGTACTTCAGTCCAACGGCAACCCACGCCTGCACCGCCACACGCCGCTGTCCCGATGTAGGAACGCAAAAACGCCGCCGCCCGCAATACTGCGGGCGGCGGCATTCGGCGTGGCCGTTAGATCGCGGCGGCGTGCGGTGCTTCCGCCTTGGAGGTGACGTAGGGGCGGAAGCGGTCGAGGAGGCGCGAGGGGAGCTGGCCGCAGATCGCGGTGCCGTGCTCGTCGTAGGCCACGTCCTCCACGCGCCCCTCGCGGCGGAAGAGGTCCACCAGCGCGTTCTTCGCGTAGGGGACCGCCACGGTGACCGTGACCAGCTCGCGGTCGAGGATCGCTTCGATCCGGGCGAGGAGTTCGGCCATGCCGAGCCCCGTCTCCGCCGACACCGGCAGCCAGTCGTCCGGCAGGTCGAGTTCGCGCGCGAGGTCGGCGGCGACGATCCCATCGGCGAGCAGATCGATCTTGTTCAGCGCCACGATGGTCGGCTTGTCCGCCGCGCCGAGTTCGGTCAGCACTTCCTTCGTCGTCTGCGCCTGCTCCGCCGCGTTCGGATGGGTGATGTCGAGGACGTGCAGGACGATGTCGGCCTCGTTGATCTCCTCCAGCGTCGAGCGGAAGGCCGCGACGAGGGCGGTGGGGAGGTTATTGATGAAGCCGACCGTGTCGGTCATCAGCATGGCCCGCCCCGAGGGCAGGCGCACGCGTCGCGTCGTCGGGTCCAGCGTGGCGAAGAGCTTGTCCTCGGCCAGCGCCTCGGCATCGCTCAGGGCGTTCAGCAGGGTGGACTTCCCGGCGTTGGTGTAGCCGACGATCGCCACCACCGGCACCTGGTGGTCGCGCCGACGGGAGCGGTAGAGCTCTCGCTGGCCGTGGATCTTGCCCAGGTCTTCTTTGAGCATCGCCATGCGGTCGCGCGCGCTACGGCGGTCGATCTCGATCTGCGTCTCACCGGGGCCGCGCAGGCCGACGCCACCGCCGGTCCCCGCCGCGCCGCCACCGCCACCGGAGCCGGAGCCGCCGGTCTGGCGGGAGAGGTGGGTCCACATGCGGGTCATGCGCGGCAGGCGGTATTCGAGCAGCGCCACCTCGACCTGCAAGCGCCCCTCGCGCGTCTGGGCGCGCTGGGCGAAGATGTCGAGGATCAGGGCGGTGCGGTCGAGCACCTTGACGCCGAGCGCCTCCTCGATGCCGCGTTGCTGACCGGGCGAGAGTTCCTCGTCCGCGATCACCACGTCGTAGCCGAGATCGTCCTGGAGTTCCTTGATCTCGGTCAGTTTCCCCTTGCCGACATAGGTGCCGGGTGTCGGGCGCGACAGCTTCTGGGTGATCGCGCCGACCACCTCGATCCCGGCAGTCTCGGCGAGGCGGGCCAGTTCTTCCAGCGAGTCCTCGATCGACCAGAGCGGTCGCCGCTGCCCCTCCTCGGTGCGCTCGGCACCGCGCGCGGGCGAACGCCAGTCCACGGCGAGGAGCAGCGCGTGTTCGAGCGGGCTTTTTGTCGAATAGAGTTCTTTCGTCGTAGGGTTATCCTCCTGTTGCACCACGGCGCGGGGGCTTCCCCGCGGGTGTGCGCTCAATGATGCCGGATCGCGCCCGGCCTGTCACCTGTCCGTTCCGGCAGCGGGCGGGTGACCTAGTGGCCCAGGGTGCGTGTAGCCGGGGCTGCTGCCGCCATGCTGGCGGGCGAGATGTATACGCGCAGGACGCGTACTACAAGTAACGCGCCACAGGTGTGCGCTATTCCGCGTCGATGGGCTCTCTACGCGCGCGGCGGGCGGCAGGGCGGGCGTTTGCGCCGTACGGCGTGGTACGCTCCTCGCCCGGAACGACGCTTGATCGGCAGAAGATGGAGGAGCGATGGACATCCAGGCCGCCCGCGAGGAGACGCGCCCGATCGTGACCGTTTTTGGTAGCGCCCGCCCGCAGGAGGGCGACCCCGTCTGGGACGAAGCCTATGCGGTGGGGCGACGGATCGCCGAGGCCGGGTGGACCCTTTGCAACGGCGGCACCTCCGGGACGATGCGGGCGACGGCGCGCGGGGCGCGCGAGGCGGGCGGGCGGACCCTCGGCGTCACAATGGACATCTACATCGGCGACACGCCGAACGACTGGCTCGATGAAGAGGTGCGCGTCGCCGACCTTTTCACCCGCCTCCAGCGGCTGATCCTCCCGGCGTCGGGCTTCATCTGCCTGCGCGGCGGCAGCGGCACCCTGGCGGAGTGGGCGCTGACCTGGACGTTGCTCGCATCCGGGCTGCTCCCGAGCGTGCCGCTCGTCCTCCTCGGGCGGGAGTGGCAAGACCTGCTCGATACGATCCGCGCCGGGATGCTCCCGCGCGAGACCGACTGGCCGCATGTGCAGGTCGCGGAGACGATCGACGAGGCGCTGGCGATCCTGGCCGCGCGGATGCCCGGTGCGGGCGTCGCCGCGACCGAAGACACCCGGGAATGACCGCCTATCGCGCGCCGAGTGCGACGCCCCCACTGGTCGGTCGTACACTCGCCCTGGCCGCCAAGGTCGGTTTTACGGACTCCTGCCGCCCCGAAGTGGGACGGCTCCTCGCCACGCTGGCGGCGGGGGTGTGCGGCGGCACGATCGGCGAAGTCGGGGCGGGCTGCGGCATCGGCACGGCCTGGCTCACCAGCGCGCTCGCGCCCGGCGTGTCGCTGGTGACCGTGGAGCGCGATCCGGCGCGGGCGGCGACGGTGGCGGCGATCTTCGCCGCACTCCCGGCGGTGCGCGTGCTCCACGCCGATTGGCCCGCGCCCCTGCCACATGGCCCGTTCGCCCTCCTTTTCGCCGACGCCCCGGCGAAGCGCGAGGAGCCCGAAGCGCTGCTCGGCGCGCTGGCGCTCGGTGGTGCCATCGTCCTCGACGATCCGACCCCGGAGGAACAGTGGCCCGCCGCGTGGCGCGGCCAGCGCGATCCGGTCCGCGACTTCTGGCCCAACGACCCGCGCCCGATCGCCACCGAGCTTCGCATCACCGCGAGCAGCGCCGCGATCATCGCGACGCGCGTGCGCTAGCGTGCCGACGGCATCGGCCCGATGCGTGTACCCATTGTCGTGTACCCATTGTACCGAGGGAGAAGAGGAATAGCGCGAGCACTGTGACGCTCGGCAGCACCGTTGTCGCCGGATACCCCGGCAGCAGCGCGAGCCAGCGCAGGCTGTAGGCGACCCCTGCCAGTACAAGCCAGCGCCAGCCAAGGAGCGGCAACGGTACGGTCGCGGCGACGAGCCAGAAGGGAACGATCAGCAGCGTCAACTCGTGGGGGTTCGTGTGGGGCGCGATCAGTAACGCGACGATGATCGCCATGCCCCATACCAGGGGTGTGCCGCGCTGTGCGTGCCGCGCCCGCCACCAGCACCACCCGAGCCACGCTACAGTCGCGACGCTGAGGCTTATCTCCAGCGGTGTTGTCAACCACGGCGACCAACCGCCAACGAGATCGATGGAGAAGCCACGCCAGTTGAGCATGATCGCGGTATTGATCGCCGCTCCTTGCGACCAGTTCGCGATCTGGACCAGCAAGCGGGCGTACTGTAACGGCCAGGCGATTCCTAGCCAGGGCATCATGGCGAACGTCACCAAACTCAGCGTGCCGAACGCCATCCAAAGCGTCTGCCAGCGACGCTGAAAAACGAGCAGCAGGAGGAGTATTGGCAGGAGCTGCGGCTTCAGTGCGACCAGTGCGAGCGCCACACCTGCCAGCCAGAAGCGCTCCCGGTGGAGCGCGACGACGAGACCGCACAGTCCCAGCAGCACGAACGGGGTATTTTGCCCCAGCCACAAGCCGCTATGCAGGAACGGATAGGCAGCGACTGCGCCGAGCGCCAGCCAGCGTACGTCTTTCGGTAAGGGGAAGGTCGTCCACAGTAGTCGAATTGCCAGGCTAACGGCCAGCAGCGAGCCCGCTAACCACAGGAGATAGCTTACCGGATAGGGTAACGCGATCAGCGGTGCGATGATGAGCGCTTCGAGCGGGGTATGATTGTAGGGGAACCAGTCGGGGCGATCCACGTAGGGCGTGAGGAGCCCTGCTTGCGTTGCCTGCTGTGTGGCGGGGTCATACAACAACGTGCCGTTGCCATCACGGATGATCCGCGCACCGATCAGCGTGGCCCCGAAATCGCCACCGACCGCGAATGTGGTAAGCCCCTGTTGGTCGATCGTATTCGCCCAGCCAAAGAGCAGGAGTATGGCGGTAATGGCGATAGTCGTGACACAGGCCAGCCTGAGCCGCTCTGCAGTCCTGGATTGACCAAGGTCATAGGTATCCAGAGCCATGCGGCGCATAGGGGCAGATCCTTTTCCGTGATACCAGGGTCGTCGCACCTCCTTATTGTGCATAGTGGGGCCGCTCGGCGCGATGACACAAAAGTCCCGAGTTATTCGCTAGCAGGGCTGGCGATGGGGTATCCGCATAGGCACCAGAAGCGGACCTTCCCGGTCGCGTGCAGGTTCCGACTGGTCGGGCTGGCGGATGGTGTGGCGATCAGCACTGTGCTGACGTCTCAAAGAACGACATGGCGTCGGCGGTGACGACCCGGGGGTCGGTGTCGTGTTCGAGCCGGTGCAGGGCATTCTGCTTGCGTTGTTGCGGGGCCGGGCGGGTGGGGCCATGCCGGATCAACCTCCTGATGGCGATCGCGATCGATGGCGATGGTATCGGGCGCAGGCACCGCGCCCGCACACGATGACCGCGCCGCCCGTTGCTCCTCAGCCCCAGTTGCCCGCCTCCTGCCGGGTGGCGACGTTCAGGCGGTTGTAGACGTTGGTCGTGGCGATCGCGAGGAGCAGGGCCGCCATCGCCTGCTCGTCGTAGTGCCGCGTGGCCTCGTCCCAGATCTCGTCCGGCACCGGGTCCGTCCGATCGCTGAGCCGGGTGACCGCCTCGGCGAGCGCCAGCGCGGCGCGTTCTGCGGCGGTGAAGTACGGCGTTTCTCGCTACGCCGCGACCGCATCGAGGCGTTCGTCGGCTTCTCCCGCGTCCCTGGCCGAGCAGATGCCCGCGTCGATGCAGGCGTTGCAGCCGTTGATCTGGCTCGCGCGTAGGTGGATCAAGTTGAGGGTCGACGATGGCACACCGCCTTTTTCCGTGGCCGATTGGAGGGCCTGGATCGCCTGGAAGGCGTCGGGAAGGACCCACGCCGGGTTGCTCATCCGTGCTGGCATGATTGCGCTCCTTCAGCGTTATTTGGGTGACTTTGCCGAACGGGGAAGCTGGGCATCGAACGTATCGCCACCTCCTTGTCACGGCGGCTGGATTTCAGCCGTCATTGCTCTGACGGAAGGCGAAGGAGGAATGTGACGATGGAAGAACACGACTGGTTGGCGGCGCGCTTCGAGGCGCACCGCACCCATCTGCGCGCGGTGGCCTACCGGCTGCTCGGCTCGTTGAGCGAGGCCGACGACGCCGTGCAAGAAGCCTGGTTCCGGCTCAGCCGCGCCGATACCAGCGGCGTCGAGAACCTGGGCGGCTGGCTGACGACGGTTGTGGCGCGGGTATCCCTCGATATGCTGCGCGCGCGCAAATCGCGGGGCGAGGAGCCGCTGGGCGCGCACCTCCCCGAGCCGCTCGCGGGCCGCGCGGATGGGGGCGACCCCGAGCACGAGGCGCTCCTGGCCGACGCGGTCGGCCTCGCGCTGCTCGTGGTCCTCGAAACGCTGGCCCCCGCCGAGCGGCTCGCGTTCGTGCTGCACGACCTGTTCGCCGTGCCCTTCGAGGAGATCGCGCCGATCGTGGGGCGCTCCCCGGCGGCGGCGCGGCAACTCGCGAGCCGTGCCCGCCGACGGGTGCAGGGTGCGCCCGCCGCACCCGACGCCGATCAAAGTCGGCAGCGGGCGGTCGTCGCCGCCTTCCTGGCGGCCTCGCGCGATGGCGACCTCACCGCGCTCCTGGCGTTGCTCGACCCGGAGGTCGTGCTCCGCGCCGATCCGGTTGCTGTGGCGGCGAGCGCGGCGCGAGTGGGCCAAGGGGCACCGACACTGGCACCGGAGGTTCGCGGCGCGTCCGCCGTGGCCGAGGTCTTCGCGGGGCGTGCCCGCGCCGCGCGACCGGCGCTGATCGACGGTGTTCCTGGTGCCACCTGGGCACCGGGCGGGCAGCCGCGCGCCGTCTTCGCCTTCGAGATCGCGGGCGGCACGATCGTCGCGATCGAACTCTTCTTCGATCCCGCGCGCCTCGGCCAGATGGATTTGGTGATCCTCGACGGTTGATGCACCGATCCCCGTTGCGGCGCGGTCAACTGCGGACGTTCCGGGTCGATCAAATAGCACGATGCCGCCCCTGCCGCCATCCGGGCCAGGGGCGGCATCGCGGTTGCAAGTGGGCAGGGCAGGCGGGGCCGGATTGACGGTTCGCAGCGGCTTGTTCACGCTTTCGCGCGACCGCCCCGCAACCGAACGCCGCCAACCGCGCGTCCGCGTACACCTAAACCGCAGCGCCGATGGGAACCACATACTTCTCACCGCAGCCGCCCAGTCCACGGAGGGGGATAGTATGCCCTTCATGGGTAGTAGCTGCCCTCCGGGGTACTGCGTGGCCGCAGGCCATCCAGCCGGGACAGTGTGCCCTTCAGGGGTAGTGGCTACCCTTCAGGGGTAGCGGCTGCTCTCCGGGGTAGCGGCTGCCCGCCGGGGCATTTCAGTCCAACGGTTACTCACGCACCGGTGCGGCCCTTCCACCAGCGCGTCTAGTCGGCGGCGACGGCCTCCTCGACCGGCGTGAAGGCACCGGGGAATTTGGCGCGCAGCCCCTCATCGAGCAGTTCCACGAGGTGCATGACCTTGACCTTGCGCCCGGAGGCGTCCAGGCCGCCGCGCAGGTGCATGATGCAGCCGGGGTTGTCGGTGATCAGCGTCGCCGCGCCCGTTTCGTCCATATTGGTCAGCTTGCGGTCGAGGATGTAGGACGACACGGCGGGCTTGTCGAACGAGGTGGACCCGCCGAAGCCGCAGCAGACGTTCGCTTCCGGCAGATCGACGAGGTTGCGCCCCAGCACGTCGCGGATCAGGTGCAGCGGCTCGGCCCCCAGCTTCAGGACGTTGAGCGACTGGCAGAAGTTGTGATAGGTGACCGGGGCGTCGGCGAGTTCCGGCGTCGCCAGCGCGCCGTCCTCCAGCTGCGCCACCCGCACCAGGAAGGTCGTCAGGTCCAGCATCTTGCCGCGCAGCGCCTCCACGCGCGCCAGCCAGTCCGGCTCGTCGCGGAAGAGGTGCGGGTACTCGTGGGCGATCATCACGGCGCAGGAGGCTCCCGCCGTCACGATCCAGTCGGCCCGCGCCTCCTCCAGCCCCACGATCGTCGCGCGCGCCATCACCTTGGCGTGCTCCCAGTCGCCGGAATCGAACGCGGGGAGGCCGCAGCAGTGCTGGCTCGTCGGCACGACCACCTCCGCGCCGCACGCCTGCACGATGCGGACGGTCGCCTCGGCCATCGGCGGGTAGAGGCGGTCGGTGAGGCACTGGATGAAGTAGGCGACGCGCAGCCCGCGCGCCGGGGTGTCGAGCAAAGTTGGCGCGAGGCGCGGCGCGACCGGCACCCCCGTGACCTCGCCGCCGAAGAGACGGTCGCGCGCCGGTTCCCGCGCCGGGACCGGGAAACTGCGCCAGCCCTGGAAGGCGTCCAGCCCCGGCAGTTTCCGCACGAACGCGCCGCCCGGCTCGGCTAGGGGGCGCGCGAGGGCCGCCGCCGCGCGGGCCGCGCGATCGAAGAGGGTCGCGTTCGACCACAGCTCGATCAGCGGGCGCTTGTACCAGGGGAGGCCGTATTCGTCCACCACGCGCTTCCGCACGTCGAGGATCTGACGCGGCAGATCGATGCCCACCGGGCAGACAGTTGCGCAGGCGTTGCAGGAGACGCAGAGCGATTGCGGCCCGGCATCGGCGGCGAGGCCGTGGTGGAAGGGGGTGTTGACCAGTCCGATCGCCCCGGCATAGATGTAGCCGAAGGCGTGCCCGCCGACCACCTGATAGGGGGGGCAGACGTTCGCGCAGGCTCCGCAGCGGATGCAACGGAGGGCGTCCCGAAAATCCGGGTCCGCCGCCATCGCTGTGCGCCCGTTGTCCACGAAGACGTAGTGGACCTCCTTGCCGGGGCGGTCGGGGCCGCTGATGAAGGTGGTGTAGACGGTGATCGCCTGCCCGGTGCCGGAGCGCGCGAGGGTTCGCAATTGGGTCATCGCGTCGGCCATCGTCGGCAGCAGCTTCTCGTAGCCGACGAGGACGACGTGGATATCGGGGAGGGAGGTGACCAGCTCGGCGTTCCCCTCATTGGTGACGATCATCGTGGTGCCGGTCTCGGCGATCAGGGCGTTCGCGCCGCTGATCCCGAGGCGGGCGCGCATGAACTCGGCGCGCAACTGCTGGCGCGCGGCGCGCACCTGGCCGTCGATGTCGTCCGGGTCGAGCGTCTTGCCGGTCGCCTTCGTCAGCAGCCCGGCGGTGATGTGGCGGTCCATGTGGATGGCCGGGGCGATGATGTGCGAGGGGCGCTCGTCGGCGAGCTGCACCAACCACTCGCCGAGGTCGGTCTCGGCGACGTGGATGCCGCGCCCTTCGAGGTAGTGGTTGAGGCCGATCTCCTCGCTGACCATCGACTTCGACTTGTCGATGACGCCGACCGCGTGGCGCTCGCAGAGGTCGGCGATGTAGCGGTTGGCGTCCTCCGCGCTGGTGCTGCGGTAGACGATCGCGCCCGCGCCCTCCGCCGCCGCCTTGAACTGCGCGAAATATTGCTCCGGCTCGGCGATCACGCGGTCCTTGACGGCGGAGAGTTCCGCGCGCAACGTCGCGAAGTCCGCGCCGCCATCGTCGGTGTATTGCTGGTAGGTGGCGTCGCGCCCCGCGCGCCAGTTGCGCTGGTAGCGCAGGAGCCCCGCGCGCATCCGGTTGTCGTTGAGGGCGTGGCGGTAGCGCTCGGCGAAGGGCTGGGGGAGGTGCCCGCCCGCGTCCTCGCGCGCCACATGCGTGCCGCCGCCGAACGCCCGGCGTGCCGCGCGCACCCCGCCGAATACCGCCCCCCCGGCGAGGAACGCCGCTGCCGCCTGCCCCAACCGCGCCTTCGTCACCATCGTCTTGTCCCCTACCCTCGTTCTCGTTCGTTCTCGCTCAGGCGCGTCCTGTCCATGCTGGCACCCGTTCGTGGGGGCGCTGCGTTCGCGCTAGCGCGCGTCCGTGGTCGCGCTCAGGATCGCCAGATGGACCTCGGCGGGGCCGTGCGCCCCCACCGTCAGGCTCATCTCGATATCGGCGGTGCGACTCGGCCCGGTGATGAATGAGATGTAGCGCCCCGGCCCATCCGGCCCGGCGGCGATCAACTCGCGCAGGTGCCCGCCCGCCTCGTCGAGCGAGGGGAGGATGTCGCGCACGTCCAGGAGCATGACGTGCTTCGGCGCGAGCATCCGCACCAGCCGGTCGGTGAGGGTGTCGGCCACCAGCAGCGACCCGGTCTCGGCGATGCCGTTGCGCGCCAGCGAGAGGCCGACCGCCACACCGACCGAGGCTCCCTCCGGGTTGGCGGCATCGGCGGTCGTCAGCGCCACGCCGCGCGCGGTCAGGCGCGCGGCCAGGCCGGGGTGCGCCTCCTCGGCGGCGGGGGCGACGATCGCGCGCCAGCCCGCGCCGTCGGTCGGGGCGAACGCCGCCGGTCCGCCATCCGCGACCAGCTCGACGACCAACCCCGCCAGGGCGTCGAGGTCGGCCAGCCGATGCGCCTGCACCCCGAGTTTGCCCGCCCGCGCGGCGAGATCGCCCACGAGCCGTTCCCGTGTCGTCTCCGTCGCTCCCGCGATCGCCATCGCTCTCCCCCTCCGCCGTCGGCGGTGTGTCCACCCCCGGCCCTGCCGACGCCATACCCGATAAATGGAGTGTATCAGGTTCCGCAGGGCACGGCGTCGCGCCCGCAGCGGTGTCGCACTCCCCCATTTGCCCGATGTTCGCCTCAGCCGGATGGGTGGGGGGGGGCTGGAAGGAAACCCTTCGTTCGGCTCATAGGCGCGGCAATGGGCAAGCACGTATACTCCAATGAGGGGGGCTGTACGGCTTCTGCTCCCTCCTATATGACAGGCCGACTCGGGTACGCGCTCCAACGCCGACCGGCGATAACCAGACGCAATGACACCGCGATATATGCTATCAGTATCAGGAAAAGGCATTCGGTACGCTATCTGCTGGCGCGAACGAAACCGTGGCCGCTGCGCTAAAGAGCGCGCGGGTTGCGGGCAAGAAGGCGACGCTCCGGCGGGTTTTGTTCGCGTCTATCACAGGTGCTCAGCGCGATTGTGGGATGAAGTTCGAGAGGGCAGTGGCGTATGACGGAAGCACCCCGGCCCGATGCGGTGGCAAAGCCGACCCAGGATGAGCAGCGGCATGATGACCCGGTTTCTGAAGCGCCACTTCGCGCCGAGGACACCCCCGCCGCCGAGGCCAGCAATAAGAAACAGGATACGATGCGGGACGAGATTCGCGCCGGGTGGTGCCGCGCGCTCCGGCGCAATTAGGCCCCCAGCGCGGCAGCGTCGTGCTGCTCCACCGTCCGAGCAGGCGGCATGGCCCGCCATCGGGGCACGCCGCGTGCGTCTGTTCGTGTGCTGGCTGATGCCTGGGTGGGTGCCCGCTTGGTGGTGCCTCTCCTGATGGGTGGTGCCTCGATGGAGAAAGGTGATCCGATGGCGAAGGTGAACCCGATCGAGTTGTAGAAATATCTCAAGGGCCTCGACTATCCCGCGTAGAAGGGGGCGATCGTCGAGCAAGCCAGGCGGCACGACGCGCCGGAGGAGATGGTGCGGGTGCTCGGCGCGCTGCCGGAACGCGAGTATGAAACCCCGGCGGCGATTAGCAAGGAAGTGGGACAGGCCGACTGAGTTCCTGCCTCTCCTGGAGCATCCCGCGCCCGCGCCGATGGCGGCTGGCGTGGGGCTGACCGCTCCCCGCCGCTGCGGCGGCGACCCTCCCCGACGCGGGGAGGGTCGCCCCGGCCAACCCGATACATATCCGTGCACCGCAGCACGTAGTGATAGACGATGATGGTGGCACCCTTGCCGCATCTGCCGGATGGCGCGATAGTCGCACCGCGCGCCGACACGATAGCGGGGCCGTGATCGGGTCCGCGCGTCGTACCACAGGCACCATGCCCGAAGCGAGCGCATCGACGCGCGTCGCGGTCATCCAGGCCGCGCCGGTCCTCTTCGATTTCGACCCGGTCGGCCACCATGCGCGCCCGGATGTCTTCTCCTTAATGCCGTGGACGAGCGCGCCCGGTGCGGTGGCGGTGGCGGATGAGCGGGGAGGGAGCAGTTGGGCGCGGCTGAGGCGGCGTGGCCGGATCGCGCCGACGACGGGTACACGATCCGCCCGGCCACCCCCGCCGATCTGCCGAGCCTCCCCGCGATCGAGCGCGCCGCCGCCACGCGCTTCCGTGACACGGCCTTCGCCGCGATGGTCGGTGCGCCGCTCGCCGCGACCGCGATAGATCCGCTACACGAGCGGGTGTGGGTGGCGACCGCTGCGGACGGCGCGCTCGTCGGCTTCGCCATCGCCCACCCGCTCGACGCCGGTGTCCACCTCCACGAACTCGACGTGCATCCGACGCACGCCAGGCATGGCCTCGGCGCGCGCCTGATCGGGGCGGTCGCCGCGTGGGCGGCGGGGACGGACGTGCGGGCGATCACCCTCCTCACCTTCCGCGACATCCCCTGGAACGCCCCCTATTACGCCCGCCTCGGCTTCATCCCGCTCGCGGACGAGGCGCTCCCGCCCGGCCTGCGCGCGCTGCGCGACGCCGAAGGACTGGCGGGGTTGCCAGCGGCGGCGCGACTGGCGATGCGGCTGGACGTGGGCGAACGCTCGAAGATCTGCGGCGGTTGACGCACCGAACACGCCGCCGTTCCCCGAGCGCGGAGGCTACACAGAGCGCGGAGGCTACATATCGCCAATGAGTTGGTTGGATGATTCGATCGATGGTGCTTTCTCGCGCTACCGGCGTTCTGCGCTATTTTCTCGGCTCCGCTCGAAGAACGCTCGGTGAAGCAGCAGGAATTTTTCAGGGTACCCTCAAAAAGACTTTAGATTTGCCCGCTATCCTTTTCATACCATCCCGATAAGGAGGGCCGATGACCATCGCGATCGATCGCGGCGCAGCGCCCCCCGACACTCCCGATGACGTCACCCTGGTCGAGGAGGCGCGCGGCGGCTCGCTCGCGGCCTTCAATGCCCTGGTGCGGCGGCATGAGCGGGCCGTCTACAGCGTGGCGCTGCGCTTGGTGGGGCGCGGCGGGGCGGCGGAGGAGGTGGCGCAAGATACCTTCCTCCGCGCCTACGGGGCGCTGGGGCGCTTCCAGGGGAGCGACTTCCGCCCGTGGCTGCTGCGGATCGCCACCAATCGCTCCTATGATGAACTGCGCCGTCGCCGCCGCGCGCCCGAGTCGCTCGATGAGTACGTGTTCGAGCCGACGATGATCTGGACGACGACCGTGCGCCACGAAGACCCGATCGCGCGGGCGGAGCGGCAGGAGTTGGGCGCGCTGCTGACCGCCGCGCTGGGGCAACTCCCGTTCGATCAGCGCGCGGCGATCATCCTCAGCGATGTGCAGGGGTACGACTACACCGCGATCGCCGCGATCACGGGCGTCAGCTACGGCACGGTGAAGTCGCGTCTCAGCCGTGCCCGCGCCCGGCTCCGCACGATCCTCTGCGGCCCGATCGAGCGCGGCGGGGCGCACGAGTACGTCTCGCGCGAGCGGGCGCAGCCGGAACGCTGCGCCGCGTGCCGATGGGGTACAGCCGTAGTGCGAGAGGTGCGGGGGGGCACTGCCGCTAGCGGGATGCTCGCCTGAGCCAACCCGCATAGGCGGGAGTGTCGCCATCACCCTCACCCCGGCGCTCACGCGCCACCCGCCGCCCGGGGGGCGGTAGCTCCCACCTATGAAGGGCGCAATGCCTCCGGGGAACCCGCCCAGCCGAGGAGCGGGGGAAGGCCGCTGCTGTGTCTACTTCCTAATGCCCTGGTGGTAGTCGCACTTACCCAGCCCGCGTAGGCGGGTGTTCTCCCAAGCCGGGTCTTGGGGCTGCGCCGGTGCCGCCTATGGCTGCCCTCCGGGGTACTTGTGCCCCCTCGCGGGGTGCTTTAACCCCGCAGCTAACCTACGCCCGAAACCCTCTATCAGACCAATGCGCGCTGTCTCGTTACGCGCCGCACCCTTACGGCCGCACCTGCACCGTCGTCCGGGCCGGCGTATTGCCAGTGTCCGCCGCCCAGGCGACCCCTTCCTGCACCACATCGATCTCCAGGGTATAGGCACCGGCGGTGGTCGGGGCGGTGATCTGGAACGGCATGGTGACCTCCTCGCCGGGCGCGAGGGTGAAGGGCAGGGAGGCACGCGCGTCGTCGGCGGCTGACGTACCACCGCCCTGGGCGAGCCAGTGATTGCCGAGGTGGATGTCGTAGCGCACCGTGCCCGCGCGCGCGGTCGGCCAGGGCCGATCGCTGGCGTTGCGGACGCGGACCAGGAGTGTCGCCGCCGCGCCGGGTCGCAGGCGAGCGGGCGGATTGTCAGCGGTGATAGTCGCCCGGAACGCCCCCGCCGGGAGGGGGGCGCTGAGCACGGGTGCTGCGGGGTGGGTGCGGTAGAGGAAGATCGTGCCGCCGAAGGACGCCTCCGGCACCTCGTTCCGGTAGATCGCGAGGAAGCGCTCGCGCATGCCGCTCGGCACGTTCGCGCCGCTGAGGAAGCTCGCCCCGACCGCCACGTAGCGGGTCGTCACGTCGTTCTCGCCATCGCTCGCCAGGAGCGGGTAGTAGGTGATGCCGTGCAGTTGCAATGTCCGCCAGCCTGCGGAGGTCGCCGCCGTGATCGCCGTCTCCCCGTGCGCGTGGAGATAGTCGGCTAGGAGTCTGTCTGACTTGCTCGGTATCCTCCGGGCACCGGCCCGTCGGCCGGGTGCCCGGGCGATGCCCGGGCGAGGTGGAACGCCCCGATGGCGGCGAGCCGACCTCCTGACGGGCGGCG
>JAABUM010003865.1_pt1 | contig 17678 bp, 19 predicted proteins | sample 5559161 | NCBI WGS metagenome assembly JAABUM01 (sample SAMN10711868, study PRJNA513369) | rock metagenome | isolation source: Antarctica rocks | place: Antarctica: Victoria Land, Siegfried Peak nord | reverse complement strand
GTGGGGTTCACAAGGTGAACTCGAAAGCGATGCCTATCTCGTCGAGCGGGCGCTCGATGGCGACATCGTGGGCTTTGAAAAACTCGTCGCCCGCTATCAGAACAAGCTCATCGGCTACGTCACGCGCATGACCAATGGCGACCGCGACGAAGCCGAAGACATCGTGCAGGAAACCTTCATCAAAGCCTATCGCTCTCTCGATGGCTTTCGCGGGCAGTCGAGTTTTTCGACGTGGATTTACAAAATCTCCACCAACTTGTGCATCGATCACGCCCGCGCCCGCAAACGTCGCCCGCAAAGCGCCTACTCGCTCGATGAACCGTTCGACAAAGACGGCGATGACAAAGGCGGGCGCGAGATCGCCGATGATCGTTATGAGCCGGGCAAAGGCGTCGAACGCGACGAGATGCGCCAAATGGTGCGCGAAACCGTCGCAGCTATGCCCGAAAAACAGCGGCAAGTTCTGGTGATGTGCGATTTGCAAGGCATGGCTTATGAAGAAATCGCCAGCGCCCTCGATATTCCGCTTGGAACCGTGAAAAGCCGCATCTTCCACGCCCGCGCCGATTTAGCCCGCCGTTTGCGGCCTTATATGAGCGGCGCGAAGTAGGAACTGGGCGAGTGGTTTTCAAACTGCTGCCGACCCGACTTCTCGAACAAGCCGGACGAATTGCGCCTGGTTTGAAGTGATGAGCAAGCCTTCTGAACTTGGAGGCAAAACCTGACGCCTAAGAAGAATCCCAATGACACGCCTTTCCAACGAACAAATCATGGATTACCTTGATGACACGCTTTCTCCCCAAGAAATCGCGCGCATCGAGTCCCATTTGCAAGATAGCGCCGAAGACCGGGAGTTGGTGGACGAACTGCGCTTCGCCACGCAGTCGCTCCAGGACTTCAACGTCGCGCAATATGGAGCCGAGCCGATGCGCGTTTCAGAGAACTTCTGGCCCGAACTGCGCGGCAAACTTGGCCCCGCGCCCAAACGCGGATTTTTCAGCCAGTTGTCGAGGTCGATGGGCGGCGCAGGCGCCAAGAAACCGGCGGTTCGCTATTCTTTTGGCGCGGCGTTCGCGGCTCTGGTTTTGGCGCTGGGCGCCTTGTTTTTCGCGCCGAAAAACTCCACTCCTGTGGCGCAGGCCGAGATCACGCAGGCCGACAAAAACTTCATTCAACAGTCGCTCAAGCAACATGAATCGTATGTTCAAAGCGCGCCCGTTGCAGGCGATGTTTCCGCGATGGATGCCAGCACCGACGAGGGCGATGACGATGCCAATCCTCAATAAATCGCAAAGGCACGAGACGAGGGGCAAAGGGCAACAGCGTTTCCGCTTTCTGCCTTTTGCTTTTTGTCTTCTGCCTCTTGCTTCTGTGGCCCACGCTCAGAACGCGCAAAGCCTCGTGTCGCAAATGCAACAGGCCGAGAAAACCGCTTCTTATTCGGCGGTTCAAAAGGGGCAAGGCGGAACGGCGCGCATATACCGGTCGGGCTTGAAACGGCGAGTGGAATGGCTGTCGCCCGAAGTCAGGCGAGGAGATGTATCGGTGGATGACGGGGAACACGTCACTTTGTATCATCGTGCGGAAAAAAGCGCCACACAAACCGATTCGCGCGCGGGTGCGCGCCCGTTTGCGCCTTTGGGCGCGGCCACGAAAACACAGTTCGCCGGACGAAGCGCCTTTTTGGTTCCGGTTGTGGGTGGGCGAACTGTGGTCATCGACGCGCAGTCGAAGATCCTTTTGTCCAACGGCGCCAATGGTTTCTCGCTGTCAGGCATTCGCTTCGGGCCGGTTCCCGCCGCGAAGTTCGCGTTTGTTGCGCCTGCAGGCATCCAGGTTCAAAAGTTGCCAGGCGCACTTTACGTCGCTCCCGGCCTTGCTAAACGCGCCGCGCGTTGGCTCAAATTGCCAGTGCAATTGCCGCCCGGCTGGAAATTTGAAAGCGCAATCGTCGGTAACAACTCGGCCTGGCTTCGCTACTCGAACAAACAATCTCGCTTTTCGCTGTTCGAGCAACCAACAACCGAGCGGGATTTGGCGCCACACAAAGTCGAGGGCGGCGGCACGTTTTGGAAAAGCGGCGGCGTCCGCATTCTGGCCACCGGTATCCAAGGAAATGCTCTCGATCAGTTGGTTGGAAATTTGAAATAGGAAAGCCGCCTTCGGCTGAAGGCGGCTTTTTCATCGACTCGTGAACGTATTATCATTTAACGCTCCGCGCGAACACCAGCCAAAAGGCAGTGATTGAACAGCAACGGGTGCGTGCCCTCAACTGAACTTCGCGTGCTCAAGTGTTGTTTGTGGGCCGCTCAAAAGCTAACCAAAATCGCGCTCCAATCATCGAACAAAGCGCCAGTGCTACTGCGCTTTTGAAGTGCAAGCAAACGCGCGTTGGCGATGCGGCGAGTTTCGATTGCGTCTTGATTTTTACGTTTTGGATGAGCGGGTTGCGAGTGAGAAAGGATGTGCATCACGGTTTACGACGTGGCACAAGCGCGCCGATGAATCCTAATGCTGCGCCGCCAAGCACGAATGAGCAAAAGATCACACGGCTCGCCTCAAAGGTGTCTCTGTGAGTTTGTTGCGCCAAGATCAATTCCTGAAGTGGCAGGTCACTGAACGGAAAAAGTGTCCCCAGAAAGAGATAAGCCGCAAACCCGACGAACAAGCCCGCCAACAACGCGCACAAATAGTTCCATTGAAGTTCTCCGAAACAAAAAGCGCGAGCTGTCGCCCGCGCTTCTTCTTCAAATCTTCGCCAACACTTCATCCATCGTGCCTTTGATGCCTGTGTAAAAAGGCGTGTCGCGCACGGTGTATCTCGAAGAATCGGTTTCGCGCAATTCCTGCACGAGTTCAACGAAATCTTCGGGATAATCGCCTTCGAAGGCGACGACGAAATCTTGGTCGTCCACACCGAATGAGTAGGTCGTGTTCAGCTTCACTGACGGATATTTGTTGCCGACCCAGATGTGCTCGTCCATGATGCCCTGACGCGTTTGCGGATGCAGCAGATACCACTCGCGCGATTTCACGAACGGATACACGAAGATGAATTTGCCGCGCCCCGGCTTGATGCGCGTGCGCGTTTCGTCGTGCGATGGGTCGATTTTGTCGATGTAGGTCGAACGCTTGGACATCGACAAAAACGACTGCACGGCTTTGAGATATTTGCCCAAAACGGTGCGGTTGAGTTCGACCTGCATGAGTTGCAGCTTTTCCATGTCGTAGTCGATGCGCCAGAAAAAGAAATCGCAGCCGGAACGCAGGCCAACTGTCGAGTAGGGCACCACGATTGTGCCGCTTTCCTCGTAGCGTTTGACAACGCCAGCGAACTCGCTCTTGGCGTCGTTTTGTTCGGCTTCGCTCAGGTGGCGAAACGCGGGATCGAGTTCGTAAAAGTAGAACGAAACCCACTGTCTGGGTATGCGCTGCGACGGGTCGGAAGGCGTCGCGGGTTCGGGCATCGGTCGGTTGGGTCGCATGATGTTTGAACTCAACAGACGCGCGGGATTGGGGCCAATTCCTCGCCTCTGCTAATCTGTGGCGAATGGATTTGTTGACTCCTACGCTTGGATTTTTGCACGCACTGCACATTCTCGCGCTGCAACCGCTCGCCATCGCGTTTTCGGCCCTCGGTTCAGAGCCGTGCTATCTGCTGCTCTTGCCACTCGTTTACTGGTTGGTAGATCGCAGAATCGGCGCGAGATTGGGAATTTTGTTGCTTGTATCGGTCTTGATCAACGATTTAGCGAAAGTCGCTTTTCACCTGCCGCGCCCGTATTGGGTTGATGCGTCTCTCACGCCACTTTCCAAAGTCGGGTTGGAGCGAAGTTTTGGTTTCCCGTCGGGGCATGCGCAGGGCGCCTTTTTGATCTGGCCGTTTTTGGCGATGCAAATGCCAGGCAAACGCAAGTGGCTCTGCTGGGCGCTCACTTTAGCGAGTTGTATCGCGGTTTCGCGGATGATTTTGGGCGTTCACTGGCCACTCGATGTGGTGGGCGGCGCGCTCCTGGGCGGCGGTTTGACGGCGTTCTACCTTCGATACGGCTCGTCCCTCGAACGCGCGTTTCGCTCGCGTTTGCAGGGTAACCAACTGATTGCCGTCGTCCTATTCATCGCGCTGTGCGGCGGATTGGGTGCGGCGCTTTTGGGTCAAGCGGTGCGCGAGGCCGCGCCAAACATGTCGCAGTTCACGCGAACCGCCTTTGCGTTGGAAGCAAGGTCGGTGCTCGAACGATGCGCGGCGCTTGGAGGTTTGCTCGTGGGCTTGGTGATGGCGCCTGCGGGAGTCGAAGCGAACGGCATAGGGCGCGAACGGGTGATGCGTTTGCTGGTCGGATTCGCGGGTTTGGTTGTGTTCTACTTCGGGTTCAAAGTGTTTTCAGGATGGCCCACCGGCGCATTTCTGCGCTACTTTTTCACGACGTTTTGGGTGTCGTGCGGCGCGCTGTGGGCGTTTCGGGCGCTGGGTTTGAACGGAGCACGAAGCATCGAAACGTGAAGGGACGAGATTTCGTCTGCTTCGCGCCTAATTCTTCGTTGGTAGCTGGCTTTCTCGCGTTGGTGGTTCTTCAATCTTTGGCCTGCGCCCGGCGAAGTTGAAATTTCCCGACCTTAGGTTCGACCCGCGCCTTTTAGCCCGTTTGTTAAAGCCAATTCGCCGCGATTTCGGTGAGGTCGAACGGCGTGATTCCGCTCTCGACGGAGAATACCGTTTGCGCGTTTCCAGGAGAATCAACGCGCGTGCCGCGCGCCGCGATGTGAAGCGCGAACAAATCGAAGAGCGTGGGTTTTTGTAACTGCGACAGCGCGCGGGCCATCAGAGAAACGCCGCTCAGATTGTTTTGCACGTTGTTCCACTGCGGTTGGCGCTTGAGCGCGATGTCGAGCCAGATCGCTTGATTGTCTTCCACATCAAAGACGGCGGGCAGACAAATCGTGCTTTGCGACGCCAGATCAACGCGGTCACGAACCGTTTTCGCTTCGAAAATCTCGCCGGAATTGGGCTTGGCGCGCGCCATCCAACCGGCGAAACATTCAGGCAAATCGCAAAACGGCTGCACGGTGAACGAGTTGACGCTCATCACCACGAACCGCACGTTTTTGGCGCGCAGTTTGGCGCGCGACACATCAATGAACTCCGCCGCGCCTTGGGGCGCGTCCACGATGTCGCCGGAATGATGGCCGCCGAAGTTCTTCAAGTTATAATAGGAAACGATGTCGAGGTAACGCCAATTCTCGTCGAAGAACGCGGCGCTCAGGTCGATGTCGGTGCGCTCGATGCCGTTTTTCCACCAGATGAAAAAGCGGAGTGTGTCGGCGTCGGGCAAGGGCAATTTCGAGCCGCGCACCAAAGTGCGCAGCGATTTGGCGGCACTGCGCGACGAAAACGGCACCAGAAAATCGCGCAGTCGCGGGTCGAGAAAGCAATCGCCAAGCGGCGGCAAAAGGCGAAAGCGCGAGATGAGCGTCGCGTCGCAAATCGCCTCGACGCGCGCGCAAACGTCAGGCGGAATCGTCAGCAAGGTGTTTTCCACCGCCGCGACTTTGGCGATTTGACCTTTGGGGAAAAAGGTGCGCAGCGTCGCGCCGGAGTTGCGATTTTGAAAATGCGCCTTGACTTGAAGCAGAACCGGCGTTGAAACCTCGCCCGCCACGCTCTGGAACGCGCCAAGAATCGCGTCGGCGCTTCCGATTTCCATGCGCAACAAATGGTCGAGGCGCCGCGCGAGTTCGCCGGGCCGACTGCGCAACATCGAAAGCGCGGCGAACACGTCGCGCCGCTCGATTTGTCGTTCGATTTTGGAAGCGAAAGTTTCGATTTTGCCGTTGCGCAGCGTTTCAAATGCCTGAGCGCAACGCGGAAACTGCGCGCCGTATTCGCCGACGTGAAGCCGTTCGGCCAGGCGAATCCAGCGCATTTTGTGGCGCCGCAAATCTTCTTCAAGCGAGCCGCAAGATTCCAAAAGTCCCAAAATCTCGCGCCGCATCGGACGAGACAGCGCGCCGAATTTCGACGCCTTGGCGAGCGAAACATCGCCGTCCGATAGCGCCACGCACAATCGCAAAACGTCGGTCGCCGTCGAACGCTGGGCGCGCAAAAACTGCGGAGCGAAACTCAACCCGGCGCGAAGCAACAAGGCGCCCACAACCGCGCGGTTTTCTTTGAGCGGAATTTCGTCGGGCAGCAAGCGCGCGATGTCGCCCTCATAGTGAGCGACGAACCACGCTAAATCTTCGCGGTCTTGCGGGGAAATCGAGGTTTTCGACGCGCAAATCGCGGTGAAAATCGCCTCGAACCCATCGCGCGTGCCGGGTTCGATGATTTGAAGCTGCATTTCTTCCGCTTTGCCACGCGGCTTTTTGACGGTGAACGGGCGAAGGCCGGTCAAATAATGGATGATGGCGTTCAGGTAAAGCTGCGCTTCGCTCATCTCCATCACCTGCTGCGGAAAGTTGGGATACATCGGCGAAAACGTGCGGTGCGCGCCGAGCATCGCGCGCAAAGTCGTTTCGAGTTCGCGGTAAAGCGCGCCGATTTGCTCATCCGACAAGGTTTGCACCCGTTCGATGAGCGGGCCGGACAGCGTGTAGCCAAAGGCTTCGAGGTTTTTGAGAAGCGCCGCGACAACGGCTTCCGGTTGCGAGGAGTCGCCGCGTTCGAGAAGAATTTTGTTTTGGCGGCGCAAAAAGAGGGAGTTCATGGGGAGCCAAGGGGAGCCAAAGAGACGCGCTGGCCAGGCGCGTCCCGGAAATTGTGCCGTCTAATCCGGTCGGCCAACCCGTTCCCAAAGAAGAAGGAAGACGGCACGGAGCCTTTTGGCACGCTCATTTTACCGCGATTCCAGGCGAAGAAAAAGGACGCGCGTCGCGCGTCCTTGAAGGAAATGGGTGCGTGCCAAAGAGACGCGCTGGCCAGACGCGCCCCGGAAATTGTGTCCTCTAATTTGGTGGCCAGCCAATCGGTAAAAGGAAGAAGGAAGACGACACGGAGCCTTTTGGCGCCATTCATTTTAACCCTTCGCCCGAACAAACACAAAAGGGCGAGCCAATTGGCCCGCCCTTCACGCTTCATGCTTCGTTTGCAACTCTTCGATTTCCGAGCGCATCTTTTCCATTTCTTGAAGCAACTTGAACACGACTTCCACGCCCGCCAGATTCACTCCTAAATGCTGCGTCAAGTGTTGAATGCGCCGCACCAACTCCACATCTTCATCAGAAAACAAACGCACGTTATTGCCCGTTCGTTGCGGCGCGATGAGTCCCATGCGTTCATACATTCGCAGCGTTTGAGGGTGAGTTTCGACCATCTGCGCGACGACTGAAATATGATACATCGTCACTTTGACACCGTTTCCATTTGAATACGCCATAAGTTCACCTCCTGTTATTCAGTGAAGTAGGGGTGTTAGCTTGCTACTCCTGACTTAAATCCCCTGCGGCAACTTCGCACGAACATCTTCGCTTCGCTGAGTCGCCAGTTCTTTAATTAATTCTTCCTCGCGGTTCGATAAACCTTTGGGAACAATGATTTGAACGCTCACATACTGATCGCCACTTTGTCCCGTCGTCTCGTTTTTTAAGCCGCGTCCGCTTAAGCGAAAGGTTTGTCCGCCCTGCGTTCCCGCCGGAAGTTTCAAATTCACTTCGCCATTCACCGTCGGGACTTTGATGGTCGCGCCCAACGCCGCTTCGGAAAACGCGACCGGGACTTCGACGCGGATGTTCAAGCCGTCGCGTTTCCAGAACGGGTCGGGCGCAACGCGAACGCGCAAAAACAAATCGCCGTTTGTCCCGCCACCCCGACTCGAAGCGCCGCGCCCGACGACTTTCACGCTCGCACCGTCATTGATGAGCGCGGGGATTTTCACTGTCACGTCGCGCGCTTCTTCGCGGCCGTCGTCGCTCTGGATTTTCAAACTCAATCGGCGCTGTGTGCCCTTGAGGGATTCGGCGAAGGAGATTTCGAGGGGATGTTCGACATCAGCGCCCTTTTGCGGGCCGCGCGCTTTGGCAGTTCCGCGCCCGCCGAACAATTCGCCAAACAAATCGCCGATGCCGCCTGCTCCGGGAGTCCCACTCCCCGAACCGCCGAAATCAACGCGCGAACCACTTCCGCCGCGCTGCGCCTGTTGCAGCAAATCTTCGAGGTTTATCCCGCCCGGCATTCCGCCGACGCCATAACCGCCCGCCGCGCCGCCACCAAACGGACTACTACCCTGCGGCCCATATTGTTCATAACCGGGCGGGATTTTGTCGAAGTTCTCGCCGAACTGGTCGTAGAGTTTTCGCTTTTCGGGGTCGGCGAGCACCTCGTGCGCCGAAGAAATCTCCTTGAATTTCGCCTCGGCGTCCGGGTTGTTGGGGTTCACGTCCGGGTGAAATTTGCGCGCCAGCTTGCGATAGGCACTCTTAATCGCCTTTTCGTCCGCGTCGCGCGCAACGCCCAGAATGGTGTAGTAATCCTTGGCCATGATAATCAATTGCGGCTAATGATGGGGGTGCTCATGTAGGGGCTAAGCTTGTCTTCGTCCACACGTCGCTGTTCCTGTTCTGTTCCGCTCGTGCGATATGGGCGGGGAACTGCGGGAGGGCGAAGACAAGCTTAGCCCCTACATCGGTTCATCTTCGCTGTTCAAATGTCGGTCAATGCCGGGGCGAAGTTTTGAGTTCTTCCTCATCCACAACACGAACGGGATTATCCCAACAGGAAGCATATTTAACATGAAGATTGCAAAAACATACCAGTAAGGCGGAAATCGAAGAGCGATATAGAAGATTACAAGAAACTTACTGAAGGGCATCGTCCTGCCTTGATAAGAGAAAAAAGACATCAAAGCATCAGACAACTGGCTGGCGAGGAAGATTAATACGAAGCCAGAAAAAGCGCTTTTGGAAACGCCACCCGACATTCTATGCCACGCCTGACTTGGAAGGCTGATTATGCAGGACGAGATGCAAGAGATGACAAGGTCTTCATCGGAAATTGAGATTGAATATTGCCTTAAGAGGATTGTGCCGATGCCGCCAACGATGAGCGTCAACAAGAAATTGAGCCGCTCAAAATAGCGTAATAAGAAGTAGATGATCGCACCCGCAACCAGAGAGATGCCAGCCGAAGCTAACAACGACAAGACAACTTGTAGTGGTTGCGGGTGCATATTCACCTTCTTAATTACCGATCCGTCACTTCGCCCTCGACAACCTCACCTTCGACCGTTTGCCCGTTCGCACTTCCGTCGGTCGCTCCACCCGCTTGCGCCTGGGCGTAAAGACTTGCGCCCGCCGCTTGAAACGCCGTTGTCAGCTTCTCATTGGCCGACTTGAAGCGGTTCAGGTCGTCGCCTTCCAAGGCTGAGCGGCCTTCGCTCAGCGCGCTTTGCAGATCGTCTTTTTCGCTCGCGCCGACCTTGTCGCCGTTTTCCGTCATGAACTTTTGCACCTGGAAAACCAGTTGGTCGAGTTCGTTTCTCGCTTCGATTTTCTCTTTGCGCCCCGCGTCGGCTTGCGCGTTCTTTTCGGCTTCTTCGATCAAGCGGTTCACGTCGCCCTTGTCCAGCGACGAAGAGCCGGTGATGGTGATTTTCTGCTCTTTGCCCGTCGTTTGTTCCTTCGCCGTCACGTTCAGGATGCCGTTGGCGTCTATGTCGAAGGTGACTTCGATTTTGGGCATTCCGCGCGGCGCGGGCGGGATGTCGCTCAAGTGGAACACGCCCAGTTGCTTGTTGTCGAGGGCCATCGGGCGCTCGCCCTGGAAAATCTTGATTTCCACGCTTGGCTGAGAGTCCGCCGCCGTCGTGTAAACCTCCGATTTCTTGTGCGGAATCGCCGTGTTGCGCTCGATCATGCGCGTCATCACGCCGCCGAGGGTTTCAACGCCCAGCGATAACGGCGTCACGTCCACCAGCACCATGCCGGTTCCGGCTGAGGGGTTCGACAGGTTGTTCGCTTGAACCGCTGCGCCGACCGCGACCGCCTCGTCCGGGTTGACCGAAATGTTGGGCGTTTTGCCGGTGATCTGCTTGACCAGTTCCGTCACGGCGGGCATTCGCGTTGAGCCGCCAACCAAAACAACTTCGTCAATTTCGGTCGGTTTCACGCCCGCATCGTTGAGGGCTTGAATGAACGGTTGGCGGGTGCGCTCCAGCAAATCGTGCGTGAGTTCCTGGAATTTGGCGCGCGTGATGTCGAGGTTCAAGTGCTTCGGCCCGTTCTGATCTGCCGTGATGAACGGCAAATTGACGTTGGTCGAAACCGCGCTCGACAACTCGATTTTGGCTTTTTCCGCCGCTTCTTTGAGACGCTGCAACGCCTGCGGGTCTTTGCGCAAATCAATGCCTTCGGTTCGCTGAAAGGTGTCGGCCAAAAAGCCCACGACGCGCTCATCGAAATCGTCGCCACCCAAGCGCGTGTCTCCGGCTGTGGCGCGCACCTCTAACAAACCTTCGGAGATTTCCAGAACGGTGACATCGAATGTGCCGCCGCCCAGGTCATAAACGATGATGGTTTCTTCTTTTCCGGCCCGATCCAAACCGTAAGCGATTGCGGCGGCAGTCGGCTCGTTGATGATGCGAAGCACGTTCAACCCCGCGATTTCTCCGGCGGTTTTGGTGGCCTGACGCTGCGAATCATCGAAGTAAGCCGGAACGGTAATGACGGCATCGGTAATGGTTTCGCCCAAGCGCGCTTCGGCGTCGGCTTTGAGTTTTTGCAGAATCATCGCCGAAATTTCTTCGGGCGAATACTCTTTTCCGTCAATATCAACGCGGTGACGGGTGCCCATTTCGCGCTTAATCGAGCGAATGGTGCGCTGCGCGTTCAGCACCGATTGGCGCTTGGCGAGGTCTCCGACGAGACGCTCTCCGGTCTTAGAGAACGCGACGATGGACGGCGTGGTGCGCGCGCCCTCGGCGTTGAGCAAAACTTCCGGCTCGCCGCCCTGCACAACAGAGACGACCGAGTTCGTGGTTCCGAGATCAATTCCAACGGCTCTTGGCATAATAAATTTGGCTCCTTGGGCTGAAGATGAAACTTCAACCTCTTGAGTGTTTGGCACTCAACTAAACGGCGAGTGGAAGGGTGGGGTTCCGGGTTTTAGTTGGGTTCGAGGGGAACAAAAAGGCGGCGCTTCTGCGCCGCCTTTGGTTTGACTCAGTTGAGTCATTAGGTAAATACCTCGCTTGCTACATCACTATGATCCTACTATAGGCGGGCGTTCCGTGCCATTCACAAACACTCGGTTAGCATCTGTTACTTCAACGTGATCTCCGTAACTGACTGCACCATAACTCTTGCCCATCAAATACAAGTGGCCATTATGGTTGTGTAGAACGTGTGGGGTGCAGAAGAGATGAAGCTTACCCTTATCAACGCCACCATCGATTTCATACACATACATGGATGGTGAACTGCCGTTGCCGAACGGCAAAGAATAAAGAACGCCTTTATGTGTGATTTGACGCGGAGGTAGCGACAACGATGCGTGGATGGGTTTGACGTTCACGGTGGTAGGTGCAGTAGTAGGTGCAACGGCAGACGACACCTTGGCGTTCTGCTTGAATCCTGCCCACAGAAGCAAGGCACATCCTAAACCTAAGCCAGACAAAACCAGAAACTTCGATTTGCGCTTCATGCTGTAAAACTTCTTTCACTTAGTTGTAGCACATATAGCCAAGTCGTGCATAGCGACAGAATATGTCATGACGTTGCAAACCCAACAAACTTCTACGACAGCTCTTCGCGTCAGCGACTCATGTGGGGCGGTGGCTTTTTCTTCAGCGAATGAAGAGCGCGTTCACGAGGCCCGCCGCTCGAAGCGGTTCGATTTCGGCGCGGTCGGCCCCACGAATTGGGCATCGAGTCGCCGCGATAGAGCTACGCCTAAAGCGTCGCCCAGAGCGAGAGAAGCGTCAGAAAGACGGCGCCCTGCGATGAGTTCGGCTGCGTCGCACCAGAAGGTGGCGTCGAGGTCGGAGCGTTCGATGAGGCCGGAGCGCAAGAAGTTGCGGATGGTGGTGTTGGCGAAGGTGCTTCCGTCGCCGCCGTTTTCGACATCGGTGCGCCAGACCTGAGGGAACACCTCGCACAGGTTGGCACTGTGGACGAACATCGGCACGTCGGAATCATCGATCAATCCTTGCACCAACTCGCCGCCCGGCTTTTCGCCGCGCACAACGGCCAGAAGCGCCGACGAATCGAAGACCATCATTTGTTGGCCTCGCGGCGCCCTTCAGCACTTCGTCCCCTTAAGAATTCATCCACGCTGGAGCCGTTGGGTTGCGAGGCGAACAATAACGCCAGAATCTCCTTCCGCTCCTCTTTTTCGCGGGCTTTTGAGTTTTTTTCATCGGTCGCCGATTGTGCCGCCACACGCAACGCTTCAATGGCAAAGGATGGCGCGTTCATTCCGCGAAGTTGGGCGGCGCGTTCGATTTGCGATTCGAGTTCGGGTGAAAGTTGAAGTGTCATGGTCGTTTTCCTTGGGCGAACACACCGGAAAGTTTGCCTTAAACGCTCGGTTTCGCCCTGACCTTAAGGGAAGTTCCACACTCTCCGTCAGCATGAACTCCAATTTGATTTTCATCATCGGGCCGCAGGCAGTAGGCAAGATGACAGTGGGGCAGGAACTGAGCCGCGCTACGGGCTTTAAGTTCATGCACAACCACCAAACCATTGACTTGCTGCTGCCCGTGTTCGATTACGGCTCGCCCTCGTTTGTGCGCTTGTTGAAGGATTTTCGGAGAAGCATTTTCGAGGAAGTGGCCGCCAATGATTCGATCCCCGGCTTCATCTTTTCGTTCGTGCCGGGCTTCGACTCGATTCTCGACCGGGCGGACACCGAATCTTACGCCGAACCCTTTCGGCGACGAAACGGGCGCGTTTTGTTCGTGGAATTGGAAGCGCCGCTATCAACGCGGCTCGAACGCAATCGGGGTGAACAGCGCCTACATCATAAACCTTCCAAGCGCGATGTCGAGTTTTCGCAGCAGTTGCTTTTGGACGGAGAAGATTGTCGCTCGAACTCGAACGGCGATTTTCCGTATCCCGACCGGCACTTGAAGATCAACAACCAAAGCCTTTCGCCGCGCGAAGTGGTGGCGCGGGTTTGCGATGGTTTCGAGTTGCCGTTTAGCGAATGAAAAGCGCGTCAACCCATCCCGCCGCGCGAAGCGGCTCGATTTCGGCGCGGTCTGCGGCGACGAACTGAGCCTCCAGCCGCGCCAGAGTTACGCTCGATGGAATTGAGGCTCCTGCGAGACGGTGAAGGGCGTTTCATCCTGAAGAATCGCCTAAATCCATTCGCGTCACAGATAAAACAAACCCCTCGCTTCATCGAAGCGAGGGGTTTGGGATTTAGTTATCGCCGCCTGCGGAATCAGGCAGGCCAAAGTTTTGTGTCCAAACGGGAACGACGTTGTAGGTCGTTTCGCCGAAACACTTGCGGCACACGATGGGGGCTTTGCGCATTTGGATGGCTCCAAAGGCGGTTTTGACCATCTGGCCGCACACGCTGCACTTCTGCTGGGTTTTACTCGACATCGACATATTCAGGCCTCTTTATTCTACTTGAAGAATTTGGGAAAGGGACGGAAAGAGTAAGAGGCGGTTCCGAGGGTGTCAAGACGCGCTTTGCAGTTGAAGTGTTCGTTGGTCAGCGTTGGGTCATCCAAAAGACGCGGCTTGCCACGCACTTCGATTCATAACACGATGACGCTTTTCGTGGGCGCGCCTTTGTCTCTTCAAGCGTTCGATTGACAATGCGGTTTGCTTTGGGTTTGACGCGCACTTTGGTGGCGCTGGCGTTTGGTTTGTGGATCGGCGGACTCGTCTTTTTCGGCGCGATCACGGCGGCGATCATGTTTCCGATGACGCGCGCTGCGGGGAAGCCGGCTTTGGCGCCGCAAATGGTCGGGCCGATGTTGTCGCGTTTCGCCTTGGTTTGCGCCGTCTGTTCTTTGGTGCTCGTGCTGGGTTGGGCGCTCGATGGCGTTTTGGCGCGGCGCGGGAAGTCGTGGATCGCGCAGGGCGTTCTCACGCTGGCAGCGGTTGGGTTGGGAACATACCTCAACTTTGTTTTGCTTCCACAAACCCAGCGCGATCAGGGCGCGGTTTTGCCGCTTTATGCGCGCTCATTGGCGGAACAAAACGCGTTGTCGCTGGGAGAAGCGCAGTTGAAGGCGCGTTTTGATGCGGGGCACAAACAATTCAACCGGTTGGCGGGGTTCGACATCTATTTGCTCATCGGGGCGCTTTCGTGTTTGATGGCGCGCACCCTGCCTGCCAAAGAACGCGCAGAAACGCCGCGCGAGCGGGGCGCACTCGCGGCAAAGGTCTGAGAATCATCCTCGCAATGAATTACTGGGGCACAAAGGCACGCACCGAGCAAATGAACTTCTGTGATGTGGTTCAACCGGTGGCTTTTGGTGTTGGATATTCCAAGGACAAACGGCTTCTCGTAAAATAAGGCCCATGACGCCGTCTTCTTTTTCGTCTTCGACCGGTTCGCGCGTCGAGGTGTCGCCGGAGCGTTGGGCGGGCGTGCAACTGCTGGCCTGCGATGTCGATGGCGTGCTCACCGATGGCAGCCTTTCTTTCGATTCGCATGGCGAGCTAATCCAAACCTTTTACGTGCGAGACGGTTTTGGTTTGGTCGCGGCGCGGCGCGCGGGAATTAAAATCGCCTGGATTTCGGGGCGCCCATCGAAGGTGGCGCAACATCGCTTCAACGAACTGGGGCTGGATTTTTGTTTGCTCGCCTGCGACGACAAAGCGGCGGCTTTGCTCGATTTGCAAAAGCAGTTGAACATCGGGCGGGGCGCCTGTTGCTTTATCGGCGACGATGTGCCCGACTTGTCGGCTTTTACCGTGTGCGGACTCAAAGTGGCGGTCGCCGATGCCGAACCGGTCGTTGTATCGCGCGCCGATTACATCACGCGCGCGCGCGGCGGGCGCGGCGCAGTGCGCGAAATCATCGACCTCATGCTGACATCGCGCGGCTACTGGGACATGATGCTCGATATGTTCGAGAACCCGCGCCAATCGGAAGTGGAAAACCTGCAAAAATAAAATGTCGCCGTCTTTGAAAGAATTTCTGCTCGTTGCCTGGTTCGTCGCGGTGTTCGGTGTTTTTGCCAGCAGCGCGTTGAATTTGTCCGCGTTTTGATTGGCCTTCCACAATCGGAGCCGACGGCCGCGCGCGACTTCTTTTTAATTCACCGCCGAGAGAACCCTGATCCAAGGCGTCTTTTAGTGGCCTGACTGTTCAAAGAGAGGCGCGGCAAGTCGTCTTCCACCGCTATCACCGCCAACACGAGGCGCCCGATTTTTCGCTGTTTCGATTACGCAGTTTGCCGATTTGCATCGAGCCGATTTTTCGCCCGTTGTTGAGAAGATGGCGTTGCAAGACACGCTGCTTGCTGGATTCCCTGACCCCGATTTTTCCGTTGTGAAGTGAAAACCGCAAACTGGGCGCGATGAATTATTTGCCCGATGCGGCGTTGTTCCTCCTGTTTTTCGCGCTTTTGCTGGGCGCAAGCGCGAGTGTCTCGTCGCCTAAGCGCCCTTTGATTTATGCGTTCACCCTGCCTGCTCTGGGTTTTTTGGGCGTTTGGGCGACGCTGTTTTACTTCGCGGGGCTTGCCGGATGGTTGCAACCGCTTCCCTTTTGGATCGGGGCGGTTGCGCTTTTAGGGGGCACCGTTGTTTGGAAGTGGCGCCAGGGCCGCGCCAATCTCGCGCGGCTGGGCGCATCGGTTCGGGGATTGACTGTGCTTGAACGGATATTGGCGTTTTATCTGTCGCTCGTTTGGCTGTTGATGCTGGTTTTGGGCTTGGCGCCGTCCAGTAGCGGCGATTACGATTCGCTTGTTTATCACTTGGCGGTGCCCGCTCAGTGGCTACGTCAGGGGCGCGTGAGCGAGTTGCCCTTTGATCACCATTCGTATTTTCCCTTTGTCGGCGAGATGCTGTATGCCCTCGCTTTGGGAGTGCGCGGTCTGGGCGCGAGCGGAACAGTGTTCGCCCACTTGTTTCACTGGGCGATGTTCGTTCTGGGCGCGCTGATTCTGATGGCGCTTGGACGACGGGCGGGCGGGAAAACGGCGGGGCTGTGGGCGGCGGTGCTCTTCGTCTCGCTTCCGATGGCGCAAGCCGAAGCGACGACGGCTTACGTTGATTTAACATTCAGCGCCTTCGCGTGGGCGGGCATCGCGCTGTTTGCCGAAGCGCTATTTTTCACACCAAACGCCGCGATGAGACGGACGAACTGGCTGGGCGCAGGCGTTTTCTGTGGACTGTGTCTGGGATCGAAATACCTTGGCTGGCTGGTGTTTGGCTTTCTGGGCATCTGGCTGCTCGTCGTTTCGCTACGCGACCAAATCTCGAAGAAAAGCTCCGGCGAAACGGGCGTTTCTTTTGTGACTTCGGGCGCAGGCGTGACTTCGGGTGCGGATATGGTTTCACGTGTAGACGCAGGCGTGGCTTCCACTCAAGAGTTGGCTTTGAACGCGGCTTCGGGCGAAGCGGTGTCGAGAAGCGAGCGCTGGCTTCGGCTGGCGTGGCTGGCGTTGCCTGCGCTTTTGCTGGGCGGGTTTTGGTATGTTCGTAACGCGTTGTGGACGGGCAACCCGGTTTTTCCTTTTGCTTACAGCGTGTTCGGCGGGCGCGGTTGGACGAGCGCAATGGCGGCGGGTTATAGCGCCGATCAAGCGCGCTTCGGGTTTGGCAAATCTGCGCTGGATCTATTGCTGTTGCCCTGGCGACTGGCGATGACGCCGCTCAGCATCGGTGTGGCGCAAGGACAACCGAAGGGGTTCGCGTTTTGGCCGCTCGACGCTTCGGTTCCTGCGGGCGGCGATCACTACGGGTTTTTCGATGTGCCCATCGGCGACGTGTTGCTCGCGGTGTTTCCCGGCCCGGTTCTGCTGGCGCTGGGAATGCCGGCGTTTCTGGCGCGGCGCAAAGGCGCCTTTGTTGGATTTGCAGCGTGGATGTTCGCGTTTTTGTGGGCGTTCTGGGCGCTTTCCAGCCAGCAGGTGCGCTACTTGTTCCCCGCCTTGGGATTGCTGTGCGTTTTGGGCGGGTGGGTTGTGGCGACTCGCATTGCGCGGTTTCGCCTGGCTTCACTATCGCTGGGCGTTGGGCTGAGCGCGTGGATGTTGCTGGCGCCAGGCGTCTCGCTGTGGCGCTCGCGCGGCAATCTTCCGGTTTTGAGCGGGACGCAAACGCCCGAAGCGTATCTGCGGCGCTCTTTTGCCGGATACAACGCGATGAGTTGGATTGGCGCCAACACGCCCGAAACGAGTCGCGTCGCGGTTTATGGCGAGCCGCGCGATTTCTACTTGCCGCGCCCATATTTTTGGGCCGACGACCAACACAACAACCTCGTGGATTACGGGAAAATCAAAACGCCTGCCCAACTCGCGCGCGCCCTTCGATCATTAGGCGCCACGCACGTTCTGGTCAACCGCGATCCGGGGCGCACTGGCGGCGTGTTCGGGCCACCAGTGCCGCTCTTCGACCAGATGGTTTCCCAGGGGCAGGCGCACCAGATTTATCCGGCCAACGGGCAAACCGCCAACGGATTCCAGGTTTACGTTTTGAACTGAACCGGGCTTCGCCTGGAATTGGGAAGGAGTGGAGTCTCGGCGAGCCTGGCGATTTCAATTGCCAGGCTC
>JAABUM010003864.1_pt1 | contig 17687 bp, 16 predicted proteins | sample 5559161 | NCBI WGS metagenome assembly JAABUM01 (sample SAMN10711868, study PRJNA513369) | rock metagenome | isolation source: Antarctica rocks | place: Antarctica: Victoria Land, Siegfried Peak nord | reverse complement strand
TGCTGTCCACCAACGTCGCCAAGCTCATGGGCCTCTATCCGCGCAAGGGGACGATCGCGGTGGGGAGCGACGCCGATCTGGTGATCTTCGACCCCGAGCTGACCCGCACGATCGACGCGGCGATGCTCCACTCCAACGCCGATTACTCCGTCTACGAGGGCTGGGAGGTCACCGGCTGGCCGCTGACCACGATCCGACGCGGCGAGATCGTCTTCACCGAGGGGCAGATCGTGGGGCAGCCGGGGAGCGGCGAGCTGGTGCGGCGCGGGCCGACGCAGGCGCTCTGAGCTGCGACGACACGAAAGATCGTGATTGACGGAGTAGAACATATGATCTATTATGCGGACGACGCGACAGGGGTTGTCGCGCATGATCGAGGAGGTGGGCTGATGGCCGAGCCGGAAGTTTTCGATCTGGCCGATCGGGCGCTGCAACGGGTCGTGGAGCAGATCCGGGACGAGCAGTGGGACATGGTCCTGCCCGCAGAATTTTCTCTGAGCAGCGCGCCCGATCAGCGGGTCACCCTGCGCGAGGCGATCAACTATCACGCCTACGAGGATGCCTGGGTGCCGGATATGGTGGCCGGGCGGACGATGGACGAGGTGGGCCAGGAGGCGTTCAAGGGCGATCTCCTCGGCGACGACCCGCAGGGCAATTTCGCCGCCATCTCCGAGCAGGCCCGCGCCGCCGTGGCGGGGCTCTCTGCCGACGATCTGACGCGCACGGTGCACACCTCGTTCGGCGATTTCCCGGTGCGCGAATACCTCTGGCAGACCAACATGTTCCGTGGGCTGCGCGCGCACGACATCGCCAGGGTGATCGGGACCGATATGCGGCTGCCCGATGCGCTGGTACAGGGGCTATGGGACGAATTGGCCCCGATCGCCGAGGAGTGGCGCGGGATGGGCCTTTTCGGGCCGGAGGTCGCGGTGCCCGCCGACGCCCCGCTGCACGATCGCTTGCTCGGGTTGACCGGGCGGCAGCCGTAGCGAGTGGGCCAGTGGGTAGTGGCCCGGTGGAAAAGCACGAGGGGGCCAGCGGGGGAGTAAACCCCGCCAGGCCCCCTCTCTTTGTGGGTTAGTCGCGCTGTGGGGTGTCCATGTCGGCCAGCGCTGGCGGCTGGGCGAGACGGAGCAGTGCCGGGAGTGCCAGCAGCGCCGCGCCGAGGACGATCAGCACCGCCCAGAGCTGCCAGCCGCCCGGCGGGTACCATTCGGCGCGGTCGAAGAAGCGGAGCTTACCGAGGAGTCCCACGCCCTGCCGCCGCGCATTCCAGTACCAGGCGAAGAGCTGGAAGAGGCCGACGCCGGAGGCGAGCGCCGCGAAGGCCCAGTCGCCCGCACGGCGCAGCGGCAGCCCCGCGAGGCGTGCGGGGAAGCGGTCGGCTCGCCGCGCCAGGATCTCCCCGGCGAGGAGCGGCACCAGCACCGCCAGCGGCAGGATGTGCCGCCCCTGCACGTCGAACGTGGTTCCCACGACGAGGATGACCGAGAAGGCGAAGATCACCGCGAGGTTGCCGAGGGCGGTCGCGGCCAGGACGAGGCGTTCCCACCACGTCCCGGCCAGCAGGGCCAGCGCGATGATCGCGCCGAGCGCCGCGACCCAGACGACGCGGACGTTGTCGGGCAGGACGGTATCCAGGGAGCCGAAGACGCCGACATTCTCCAGCACGATCGTCGCCACACGTCGGGCCGCCGGACCGAGCTGGGCCGGGATGTTCGCCGGATCGAGCCGCAGGTGCGAGCCGTAGGCGCGCTCCCAGAGGCGACTCAGCACGACGCCGACCGCGATGATCGCGCCGCCCTCAGCGGGGCCGGGCCAGCGCGCGCGCACCCGCCCCCAGAGCCCGCGCGGCCCGATGAGCGCCGCGAAGACCAGCAGATCGATCGCGACGTAGAGGGGGCCGGTGGAGCGGCTGAGCGCGAGCAGCGCCCCCGCCACCCCCGCGACGAGCCAGTAGCCGACGCCCGCGTGCTCCTCACGCCAGAGGCGCAGCAGCGCGGCGGCGAAGAGGAAGCCGGACATGATCTCCAGGCCGCTCGGCGTCAGCGCCGCGCCGATGAAGATGACCATCGGCGAGAGGGCCAGCAGCGTGCCAACTAGCGACACCGCGCGCCCGTTCCAGAGGAGCCGCAGGGCCACTGCGAGGCAGAGCCAGCAGGCGAGCGCGCCGACCGCGCGCCCCAGCCAATCCGCACCGTACGGATCGCGGGCACGTGTGATGACGAGGGCGGGCAGCAGATAGGGCAGGGGCTGGTAGTTCCCTACCGGGGTCGCCTGGATCGTCGCTTCGGGGATCGGCGTGAGGCGGTAGAGGCAGGCGGCGGACTGCGCCGGTCTCCCCGCGTTGCAATCGAAACCGGGGATGAACAGGCCGGGTGGCACGCGGACGAGCCGCGCCGCGTCGTTGATCCAGGCGTAGGTGCGGCGATCGTGGTCGGAGGCGGTGGGGCCGAGCTCGTAGGTGTAGGGCGCGCCGATCAGCTCGCCGTCCGCCACGCCGAGGGTGCGGAGGTAGTGCGACCACTCATCCGGCGCGGCGAAAGGCGGGTCGCCGCCGACCCACCCGGCGAAGAGCAGGGCGTATGCGAGGCCGAAGACGATCGGCAGGGGCGCGAGTCGCCGTCGCCAGCCGCCGCGCTGCGCCGCCGTCCGTTGTGCTCGCGTCGCCGCGCGTCGTCCCGGCATGTCCCCCTGGCATCGTGTTCCGCGCCGCCTGACCGCGCACACTGTAGCGGTCGGGCGGTCGCGGATGCAAGGGCGGCTTGGGTCAGGCGGCGGGTGCACCGCCGCCGAAGGGGAGGTAGAGTGCGGCGGTGAGCAGGAGCGGGGCGAGACTCGCCATCGCGGCACCTCGATCGGATAGTCATTCCGATCAGGCGTCGCGATACCACCGCGGCACCGCGTTTGCACCGCCGTCGCGCGCCGCCCACATGGGGAATGTGACCCGCGTGCCACTCGTTGCTCCTATACGATGCCGCAGGGTTGTGGTGCTGACACCTAGCGCCACGATAGGTTGCAAACTCCACCGATGCGGCGAGCCTTGCAGGGAAGGGACGATATGGCCGACGATACGCTTTTCAGCTTCCCCAATCCGGTCAACGAGGTCGCGGCGCGCGTAGTCGCGGGCGGCGTGGTGGCGATGGCCGGGGTGACGTTGGCGACCCACCGCCCGTGGCTGCTGGCCCCGCTGGCGTTCGGCTTCGTGGCGCGGGCGCTGGCCGGGCCGAAATTCAGCCCGCTCGGGCGGCTCTCCACACAGGTCATCACGCCACGGCTGCCCTTCGAGCCGAAATATGTGGCGGGGCCGCCGAAGCGCTTCGCCCAGTCGATCGGCGCGGTCTTCTCCGTGTCGGCGCTGGTGCTGGCGTTCGGCTTCCGGCGGACCACGGCGGCGTACACGCTGATCGGCATCCTCGGCGTCTTCGCGACGCTCGAATCGGCGTTCGGCCTCTGCGTCGGCTGCCGGATGTTCGCGATCCTGATGCGTCTCGGCCTGATCCCGGAGGAAGTCTGCGCCGACTGCGCCAATATCTGGGACCGGCAGGGGCGCGAGGTGGCGTAGCGGGTAAAGGGCGAGAAGGGATGGGTTCGTCCCAGAGGCGCAGAGACGCAGAGGACGAACAAGAGGAAAAGGGACGGAACAGGGAACGTAGCGACAGGGGAAGCGAGAGCGCATAATTTGGGGTCACCAGCGTGATGGCGACTCGAATAGGGCTTTCGTCCGCATCAGCACAGCACTTCTTCTCGCTCGTCCCTCGTCCCGCGATCGCTCATCGTGCTCTATGTCTCCGCGTCCCTGCGGCCGACGTGTCCCTCCCGGCCACTTCACCACACGAGGTCAGATGCGCGAGGCGATCATCATCGGCGGGGGGATCGGCGGGCTTTGCGCGGCGCTCGCTTTGCGGCGGGCGGGTGTGGCGTCCACCGTCTACGAGGCCGCGCCTGAGCCGCGTGCCGAAGGGGCCGCGCTGAGTCTGTGGCCGAACGCGATCCGCGCGCTCGACCGCCTCGGCGTGGGCGCGGCGGTGCGCGCGCTCGGCGTGCCGGACCCGTACGGCGGGCGGATCGCCACCGCGCGCGGGCGTACGCTGGCCGCCATGTCGGCGGAGAGCATCGCGGCACGATTCGGCGCACCGGTCCTCGTGGTCGGGCGGGCGGAGTTCGGCGCGCTCCTCGCCGCCGCGCTCCCCGCCAAGACGGTCCGCTACGGGATGCCGCTCGCCACCTGCTCCTGGCATGGTGCCGATCCGGTGACCGCGCGCTTCGTTGGCGGCGCGCGGGCGGAGGCCGATCTGCTGGTCGGCGCGGACGGCCTCGGCTCGACCGTCCGCCGGCTGCTGCACCCGCAGGTCGTGCCGCGCTACGCGGGCTACACCGCCTGGCGCGCTATCGTGCCGTTCGAGCAGGCGCGCGTGCCGCTGTGGGGCGAGGTCTGGGGGCGTGGGGCGCGTTTCGGCATCGCCCCGGTGGGACGCGATCGCGTCTACTACTTCGCCACGCGCGACGCCCCGCCCGGCACCGACCGCGCCAGCACGCCAGCCGGGCGACAGGCCGAACTGCTGCGCCACTTCGGGTCGTGGGCCGCGCCGATCCCCGCCCTCCTCGCCGCCACCGATCCCGCCGCGATCTTCCAGAACGACATCGTGGATGTGCCGACGCTGGCGCGGTGGGGCGCGGGACCGATCACCCTGCTCGGCGACGCCGCGCACGCGATGACGCCGAACCTCGGCCAGGGCGGTTGCCAGGCGATCGAGGACGCGGTGCAACTGGGCGTCTGTTTGCGTACGGAGCGTGGGGTGGCAGCGGCGTTGCGCGCCTACGAGGCGGCGCGTCAACCGCGCACGGCGTGGCTCCAACGGCTATCGCGGCAGGCGGGGTGGGTGGGGCAATGGTCGCACCCGCTCGCGGTGGCGGCGCGCGATCTGGCGATCAGCGCCGTCCCCTCGGCGTCACGCTTGCAGCTCCTCGCGCCGATCCTGGGGTACGACGTGCCGGGGGCGTAGCGCCACTTACGCGCCGCTCATGCCCTTGTCGCCTTGGTGTCGGATTGTGCGTCAGTGGGCCGCGAGTTGTTGCCGGAACGTGGCATCGACGGCGGCTTCCATTGCGTGCTGATCCAGGCCAGGACCGTAGTGATCTGGCAGGATCGCCACATCCTGGAAGCCGAGGGTGCGATAAAATCCGGCGGCTTGGCCGGTGGTATAGAGGACGACCCGGATGATTCCTGTGGCTGTGCTGACCTGGCGCAGCCGTTCAAGCGTCAGGGAGCGACCGAGTCCGCGACGATGCAGCGCCGCCCGAATCATGCCCCATCGTAGGATCGCGGTCCGTCCATCCGCCCGGACACGCACCCCACCACAACCGACGATAGCGCCATCCGTGTCACATAGAACAAGGTACTTGCCACCCTGATCGAGGAAGGAGGCGAAGCCGTCGCGCTCATCGGGCGCGAAGAACGCGGGGACGTTGGTATCGAAAATAGCGAGACAGGCCGCGCGATCGGCCGAAGTGTAGGGCCGCACGGTTACATCGAACACAAACATCCCCCTACGCGCCGCTCGCGCCGAAGACCTAGGCGGCGGTGCCGGTCAGCGCGGGGAGGAGCGGAGAGGTCAGCGCTTCGTCGCCGCCGATGCGCGCGTGGACGGTGGAATGGCCGTCGTGCAGCGTCAGTATCTCGATCGTCGCCGCCTCGGGGCTGACAATCCAGTACTCCGCGACGCCGGCGCGCGCGTAGAGGGCGCGCTTGGTGATACGGTCGTGTTCGGGGTTGCTGGGACTGAGCACCTCCACGACGAGTGTGGGTGGCCCTTCGATGCCGCGCTTCGAGACGAGATCAACTTGTTCTGGGAGGAGGATCATCATGTCTGGTTGCACCGGATCACCATCTCGGATGAAGACATCAAGCGGTGCGGTGAAGAGGCGGATCCCTATCGACGCCATGAGTGGCCCGAAGATATACACCATCAGATTCGTGATAATACTGGCATGGGTAGAATTAGCTGCGGGCATCTCGTACAGTACCCCCTCGATGATCTCGTAGCGCTTGCCGTCCTCGGGGAGGGCAAACAAGTCCTCGTAGGTCCAGTAACGAGTCTGTGGTTGTGTCGCCATCGCGGCCCCTCCTGCGTCATGGCTATCGCGCGGGTATGTGTTCCTTATATTGTACATGCCTGCATATTGTACATGCCTGCTGCAACCGGCAGGACAGTGTGGTGTGGGCGATCGCGCTGCCTCACAGAGCCGTTGTGCCGATGCAGCGGAAAGCCGCCGTTCATGACGCACAGCGATGAGGGGCGCGGCGTTTATCACGCCGCGCCCCTCGTTGGATGCGCGTATGCTCGCCTTTGATCCGCCGGGTATCAGCGCTTCCCCGCCGCCACTTCGCCGATTATCGCGGCCAGTTCGGCGGGCTTGGAGAACATCGGCCAGTGCCCGGTCGGCAACTCGGTGAAGGTCCATTGCGGCCCGCTGATCTCCGCGAAGACGGGGCTGCCACTGGCGGCCATCCCGCGCACATCGGCCTCGGTGAAGGTGCAGAGGATGCCGAGCGCCGGGATCGCGTTGCGCGCCGGATTGCTGAGCCGATTCGGCGCGATCGCGGCCCTCCACGGCTGCGGCGTCGCCCGTTCGCTCATGCGCGCCCACTCCGCCTCGCCGAGTCCCGCGATGATCGGCGGCGGGCCAAGCGCTTCGAACGTCGGTACCGGTAACCGCCAGCCGTCGCCTTGCGCCGTGACGAGCTGCTGGTTGTGCTCGCGCTGCTCGGGGCCAAGGAAATCGGCCTGTGACATCCCCTCGGGTAGCGGCGCGGTGTCGACGTAGACGAGGCGCGCGATGCGCTCCGGCACGCGGTCGGCGACGCTGATGGTGACGTTGCTCCCCGCATAGCTGTGGCCGACGAGGATCACGTCGGTCAGTTGCTCGAACACGAGCAGGTTGACGATGTCGGTGATGTGCGTCGCCAGATCGGTCTGCGGCCCCCCAAGGTGGACCCGTTCGCCGAGCCCGGTGAGCGTGGGGGTGTGGACCGTGTGTCCCGCCGCGCGTAGTGGCGCGGCCACGTCGGCCCAGGCCCAACCACCGAGCCAGAAACCGGGGACGAGCACGATATTCGCCATCGGGACACCTCCTTGCGAGTGGACGTCGTGGGCCGGTCCCCTCAGGGGGGAGCCACTGGGCGGAGTGGGCGAGTGGGTTACGCTCCCTGCTTCCCTTGCCGGTACATTGGAGCCCTTGCCCAGCCTAGCTATGATATCGTGAGTAGCGGATACGGTTGGTCCTAATTGCAAGGCGAGTAGTGAGGGGTCGGAAGAGCCGGTATTTCCGCCGCTACGTTGTGCCGGGTGCTCGATGCCTCAGCGGGGTCAGACGCCGAAGTGGTCGGCCAGCGCGAGGAAGTCGGGCGCGACGATCTCCCAGTCGTCCTCCGCCGCGAGATCGCGGGTCTGGGCCGGTCCGTGTTCGTGCGGGCGCGGGACGAATGCGGTCGCCAGCCCCGCCCGACGCGCGGCGCGTAGATCGTCGTTGTGCGCGGCCACGAGCATACACGCGGCGGGGGCCAGGCCGAGGCTCGCGGCGGTGCGGCGGTACGCTTCCGGCTGCGGCTTGTAGGCGCGCGACACCTCGGCACCCAGGATGGCGTCCCAGGGGAGGCCCGCGCGCTTCGCCATGTTCAGGAGCAGCGCGATGTTGCCGTTCGAGAGGGGGGCGATGATGAAGCGTGTGCGCAGGCGTGTCAGTCCCGGCACGCTATCGGGCCAGGGATCGAGGCGGTGCCAGGCGTGGTTGAGCGCGTCGAGTTCGGCGTCCGGCACGCTGGCCGGGTCCGCGCCGTACGCGCGCAACGTCTCCTCCAGATTCTCCCGGTGCAAGGCGTCGAGCAGGATGAACGGGCGGCGTCCGTCGCGCACCGCCGCCATCGCCGGTTGATAGCGCGCGCGCCAGGCGTCGGCGAAGGTGTGCGGCTCGACCGCGAGGCCATGCCGCGCGAGGAAGGGTGCCGCCTCGCGCGCGACGCCCGAGCGCCAGTCCACGACCGTCCCGAAGGTATCGAAGAGTAGGGCGCGGATCGGGGTGGCCGCACCCGGCAGGCGGAACTCATCCATCGCTTCGACCCCCTCCATGCGGCTACACCGTTATCCACTGCCCGCCCTCGCGCCCCGTGCCGCAGACGCCGGCCTCGCTCGGTCGCGACAGCGTCATGCTATGACGCTCGGTCCGGCGGCGCAAACGAAGGTCGAGCAGTTCATCGGCGTCCGGCCTCCCACTCACATACCCTCTCGGACTACGGACTACGGACTACGGACCTCCCTCTCTGCCGACCGCCGACTGCCGACTGCCGTCTCGCCCCCCTTGCCGCTATACTCGGCGCTGATCTGCCGAACGCTATGAAATAAGGTACGTTGATGACCATTCCGCGCCCGACGACGCGCCTGCTGGCGTTGCTGGAAGTGTTGCAATCGCGCGACATCGTCAGCGGGACGGAGCTGGCGCGGCGGCTGGAGATCGATGGGCGCAGCGTGCGGCGCTACATCGCCATGCTGGCGGAGATTGGCATCCTGGTGGAGACGGTGCGCGGGCCGCATGGCGGCTACCGCCTGCGCCCTGGTCCGCGCGTCCCGCCGCTGTTGCTGACCGAGGAGGAGGCGGTGACGCTGGCGCTGGCGTTCGGAACCCTCCCGCACCTCGGGGTGGCCCTCGCGCCGGAGACGCTGACCGGCCTGCGCGCGAAGCTCGAACGGACTCTCTCCGCCGGGTTGCGCGCCCGCGTGCGCGCGCTGGCCGGGAGCATCGCCCTCCCGCCGATCCCGCCGATGGTGGCGGCGAACGGGGCGCTCCTGACCGTGCTCGGTGAGGCGGCGAGTGCGGGTCGGCGCGTGCGGCTGCATTATCGCGCCGACGAGGGCGCGGAGACGGTGCGCCTCGTGGACCCCTACGGCGTGGCGCGCTGGTCGCGGGCCTGGTATCTCGTGGCGCACTGCCACTTGCGGCAGGGCGTCCGCCTCTTCAGGCTCGATCGGATCGCCGCCACCGAGGCGACCGCTGAATCCTTCGTGCCCCCCGCCGACTTCGATGCGTACGCCCACGTTGCGCGGGCGATGGCGGCGTTCCCGGGGCGGTGGGCGGTCGATGTGCGCCTCGCGCTGTCGCTCGATGCGGCGCAGGACAGCATCATCGCCCCGTACGGCACGCTGACGGCGGACGGCGCGGGGAGCCGTTTCCAGGGACGCTTCGACAACCTCGACGGCCTGGCGCGCGAGTTGGTGTCGCTCGGCTGCCACTTCGCCGTCAGCGAACCGCCGGAGCTGCGCGCGGCGCTGCGACAGCTGGCGGCGGAGCTCGCGGCGCTCGCGGACGAGGGGTGAGTCGTGCTCAGTTGCCCCGTTGCAGATCGGCGCGGTTGAAGCGGAGCAGGCCCAGCACCGCGATGATGGCCGCGATGACGGTGAGGAGCAGCCACGCGCCCCAGCGCGGCCCCTCCACGATCGGCGCGCCGTATTGGTGGAACGGCGAGAGGTTCAATGCCCATTGGGGCAGGTTGAGCAGCGGCCCGAGGAGCGAGAGGCTGAAGGCGAGGGCGATCAGCGCGCCGACGATGCCGCTCAATGCCCCGGTATCGAGGCGACCCGCGCCGAGGTAGACGAGCGCGGCGACCGGCAGGACCAGCGGGATCAGTCCCGCGAAGGCGGCGAGGAGATGTCCCGCATTGACCTGTAAGCCCCAGATGCGGACGCCGAGCAGTGCGTCGAGCCACAGGACGAGCATAGTCAGCACGAGCGCGACGAGGGTCGCCCCCCAGTTCGCGAGGTAGAGCCTGCCGCGCGCGAGGCGTGTGCCGAGGGCCAGTTCATGTCGCCCGGCGTCGAGGTCGCGCGCCCAGCCGCTCGCGATCGCCAGGGCGTAGAACGTTGTTATGAGCGGCAGGAAGAAGAAGAGCAGGCCGGAGAGGAAACCGGCGTCGGTGTTCAGCCCCGCCGCGCCGAAGAGCTGCGTGAGGGCGGGGGATTCCTTGAGGGTCGCCGCCACGCTGTCCTTCGTCGTGGGGGTGATGCCGATGACCAGGAGGGTCAGGATGGCAAGTCCGACCGTCCACGCCACTATTCCCGGCAGCGCCCCGCGCAGCGCCAGCGTGCCGGGGCCGCGCAAGCCCGGTTGCCGCGCGGCCCCGGCGAGCGCCCCGGCGGCGTCCAGCGGTTGCATCGTATGCCGCCGCGTCCAGGCAACCCCGCCGAGGTCGCGCCGCCCGAAAATGGCGACGCTGAGCGCGGCAGCGAGCAGCGCGAGGAGTGCCAGACCGAGATAGCCACCGAGACTGGCGGGGCGATCCGCGATCAGCGGCTTGTTGTCGCTATAGAGATGGTAGGGGGAGAGCCGTCCGAGCCAGGCCGTGCCCGCGATCGTCCGACTGACGCCATCGAGGAGCCAGGAGAGGAGCAGGAGCGCGATGGCGAGGCCGGACGCCGTGCCGGCGCGCGGGGTGAACTGCGCGATCAGGAGGGCCAGCGCCCCGCCGACGAGCGCCCCGAGCCCGACGTTCAGCCCCGCCAGCAGCGCCGCGCCGGGGGACAACGCCGCTCCCACGGCGGCGGCACCGCCGAGCGCGCCGAGGCCGATCAGGATGCCGACGAGCGCGAGCGCCGTCGCGAGGGCCGCGAGTCCTTCGACGAGATAGCGCGTCCGCGTGAGTGGCAGGGCCAGGAGTGTATCGAGGGTGCCGCGCTCCTCCGCTCCGCGCGTCAGTCGCGCCCCGGCGAGCGCCGCCCAGATGCCGAGGAAGACCGGCAGGAGCCCGAAGCTGCGCCAGGTGACGAAGCCGGTCGGGCTCGTCACTTCGACCGGATCGGCGATGAAGCGGAAGGTCTCCGCCAGCGTCACGATCCCCGCCTGCGATTCCGGTGTGGTGAACTGTGTGGCATACGCGGCCAGGGTGCCGTAGATCACGAGCGCCAGCCCGATGCCCCATGCCAGGATCGGCACACGGTAGTCGCGCAGGGTCTTGGTGTAGATCGAATGGAACATGGGGGCACCTCCGGGGCGAGTCCGTGGTCCGTGGTCCGTGGTCCGTAGCGGGTTTGCTGATGGGCAGTGCTTGCGATCAGCACCGCGCCGCTACTACGGACTACGGATGCCGCCTACGGACTTATCCCTCGTACAACCGCAAGAACACTTCTTCCAGATTCGGCTCGTGGCTGGTCAGGGCGACTGCCCCGTGTTCGGCGGCGAGGCGGAGGACCGGGCCGAGATCGTCGGCGACGGATACTTGGAGGGTCCGTCCGTCGGCGGTGGCGGTGGCGGTCACGCCCGGGAGTGCGGCGAAAGTGGCGGGCGCGACCGGGGCCGGGAAGGTGATAGTGAGGGCCTGCTGGCGTCGCCCGGTCAGCGCCGCGACGCGCTCGACGGCGATCGGGCGCCCATCGCGGATGATCGCGACGCGCTCGCAGACCCTTTCCACTTCCGGTAGGATGTGCGAGGAGAGGAAGACCGTGGCTCCGTCGCGGTGTGCCTCGGTGACGATCTCGTTGAACGTCTGCTGGTTGAGCGGGTCCAACCCGCCGGTCGGCTCGTCGAGGATCAGCAAGCGGGGGCGACCCATGAACGCCTGGATCAGCCCGACCTTCTGCTTGTTGCCGCGCGAATAGTCGCGGAAGCGCCTGGTGGGATCGAGTTCGAGGCGCGCGATCAATTGCTCACGGTAGGCGGCATCCACGCCGCCGCGCAGATTGCCTAGGTAGGTGAGGAGCTGTGCGCCGGTCAGGGCCGGGTCGCAGACGAACTCGCCGGGCAAATAGCCGATGAGGCGCTTCGCGGCGGTCGAGTCGGTCCAGCAATCGTGCCCGGCGATCGTCGCGCGCCCGGCGGTGGGGCGTAAGAGTCCGAGCAGCAGGCGGATCGTCGTCGTCTTCCCCGCGCCGTTCGGTCCGAGGAAACCGAAGATTTCCCCCTCGGCGACGGTCAGATCGACATCGTGGATACCACGCGCGCCGCCATAGCGTTTGGTCAGGCCGGTTGTCGCGATCAGCGCGGTCATGGGTGTTTCTCCGCATGCGGCTCTCAGGGGGTCGTGGGTTGTGGTGCGAAGCGGGATGTGTCTAGCTGTCGTTGGGTGGGCGCGCGACCCGGCGCGCGCGCCAGCGTTCGAGGGAGGCGATTTGCTCCGCGATCGAGAAGTCGCAGAAGTCCAGTAATTCGCGCAGATGGGCGGCGGTCGCGCCGGTGGGGGCGGTGGCCGCCAATCCCCGCTCGACGATGCGCCGGAGTTGGCGCGTCCCTTCGATGCGCGTCTCCAACCCCTGCGTCCACGCCTCCGGGCCGACCTGATAGTAATCGCGGCGGTCGCCGGGCAGGCTGATCAGTTCGGTGAGGCCGAAGTCGGCGGTGGTGCGGATATTGGTGGAGACCGAGGCGCGCGAGACGCCGAGGAGGTCGGCCATCTCCCCCAGCCCGACCGGATGGTCCAGCAGCAGCAGGAGGCCGAGGAGGCGCCCGCCGATGCGCGCGAGGTGGTACTGCTCGAAGTAGAGCCCCACGCGCTCGATGAATTGTTGCTGCTCCGGGGTCAGGGGTGTCGTCGTCTCCATCGTCCACTCGCTATGCAGTGCCGGACCAGTGCCATCGTCCGTCCACTATATCCCCGTCAGTTCATTCAGTCAAGACTAAATGAACTGATTTAGGAAGAAAGGTGGGCCCTGGACGGCGGGGGTATACTTGGGCGATAGCGCGTGAGCGCGCCAGGCACTGTCATACGATGGTACGTTGGCATCGGGACGGAGTCGCGCAAAAGTACTCTGGTCAGCGGGGCCGCGATCGCGCATGATGGAAGTGTGACAGTCTGACGTTGCATGGTGGTGCACGGGTGGGCCATAGCGCCCGACGTGTCGCCGGAAGCCGAGGGGTGATGGCCGGTCCCGCGACGATCGAACGACCGACTCGGGATGGCGGCGGCACCATACCGCCCGCCGCGCCGCGCCGCCCGTTGCCGCTGGCACTGCTGGTGGCGATCCGGCCCCGGCAATGTCTGACGAAGAATCTCCTCGTCTTCGGGGCGCTGGTCTTCGCGATCCGCCCGCAACCGGGCTACCAGCCGATCTCGCTCCTCGACCCGCAACCGATCGCGCGGGCCATCGGGGCCTTCCTGGTCTTCTGCCTCGCTAGCGCGGCCGTCTACCTCCTCAACGACATCAGGGATGTGCGGGAGGATCGCCTGCACCCGCGCAAGCGCCGCCGCCCAATCGCGGCGGGGGATCTGCCGATCCCGGTCGCCTGGGCGGCGTTCGGCGTGCTGCTGGTGGCGATGGTGGTCGCGGCCTTGCTCCTCCGCCCGTTATTGGCCGGGATCGTCGTCGCCTACGTCGCCGTCAACGTGGCGTACTCGTTCGGGCTGAAGCATCAGGTCATCCTCGATGTGTTCATCATCTCCAGCGGCTTCGTGCTGCGGGCGGTGGCCGGGGCGGTGGCGATCGCGGCGGCGATCTCCCCCTGGCTCTACACGCTGATCGGCCTGGGTGCGTTGTTCCTCGGTTTCGCCAAGCGGCGCGCGGAGATCATGCTGCTGAACGAGACGGCGGGGCAGCACAGGCGGGTATTGGAAGAATACTCCGCGACCTTCCTGGAGGAGTTGATCGCGATCGTCACCGCGACGACGATCATGGCCTACGGGCTCTACGCCTTCTCGGCGGAGAATCTGCCGCGCAACCACGCGATGATGCTGACGATCCCGTTCGTCCTCTACGGCATCTTCCGCTACCTCTATCTCGTCTATCGCAAGAATGAGGGGGGGAGCCCGGAGCAGGTGCTCTTCACCGATCGTCCGCTGCTCGTCTGCGTGGCCCTCTGGGGGCTCGCCTGCGTGACGATCCTCTACTACCCGTGGCCGTGAGGGCTGCCGGGTGACGAAGCGCGCCCGACGAATCGAGCACGACACGCGAAGGGCGGGGGCGAGTCAACCGACTCGCCCCCGCCCTCGTTGCTCGCGCGCTACTCGTCGCGCGCAAGGCGATGTGCCGGTGCGGTCGTCGGCAGGGTGTGCGGCCCGGCGTCGGCGCTGCCGCACAGACGCCGGGCCGCCTGTGCGGTGAGTCGCATATGCGCGGGCGGAAGTGCGGTGGCGAAACGGAGCGTGAGTAAGGGCACGTAGTCCTGTGGCCCGAACTCGAACCACGACTCGCCTGCAAGACCCTTGAGGTCGGTCATCATCCCTCCCGTGCTGCCGATAGCATGCCGTTCGTGATGTCGCAACTCCCGTACCCCGAGCGGCAAAAACAGGACCATCGGGCGCTATCGCGGTACGGATGGGGCTGCGGACGGTGCCATCGGGGGGAGTGGGTGTCCCGCCGGTTGTACCGTAGGGATGGCGTTGGGACTATGGGTACAGCGCCAGGGTTGTGATTGCGCCCCTCGCCGTTGCGCGCCGTTCGGAGCGCGTGCCTTTAGGGGCAGTATTCGCGAGGAATTATCTTCGCGCGCGATCGGGACGTAGTACTCGTGAGGACACCATCCGTCGGCGTGCCTTGTAGCGCCGCGTCCTCGTGTCATTGTTTTCACTATCGAGGGAGTGTTATCCATGCGTCGCGCGCTCATCCCGGTCGGCCTGCTGCTGATCATGACCTTTGCTGTGGCCTGCGGTGCGGCCACCCCGACCGCCGCGCCAGCCGCCGCGCCGACGGTCATGTCAACCGCTGTGTCGACCGCCGCACCGGCGGCAGGGGCCGCCACACCGTCTGTCCGCGCCTCCGCCAGCGCGTCCGTCGTCGCCGCGCCGCCCTCGTTCATCGATGGCACGATCCAGAGCCTCACCGCCGACAAGGTGACGCTCGCCGATGGGGAGAGCTTCGCCGTGACCGCGCGGACCGGCTACGTGAAGCAGGTGGTTGCGCAGCCGAGCGACCTGGTGCCGGGCGTCTACATCGGGATCAAGGGCAAGCGACAGAATGACGGCACCCTCCTGGCGACGGTGATCGACATCTTCGGCCAGAAGGGCGCGGGCAATCAGTTCCCCCTGCTGGGCGGCGACCTGATGACCAACGCCACCGTCGATAGCAACGATGGTACGAAGCTCGCCGTCTCCTTCACCGGTGGCGGCGCGAACGTGACCCTCGCACCGGGCGTGCAGATCTACCGCGATCAGACCGGGGCTGCCAGTGACGTGATGGTGGGCAGCATGGTGACCATCGTCGTCAGCAACGGGGCCGCCGGGGCGATCCGCGTCCACTGAACCCGGCACCTACGCCGAAAAGCTGCCACAAACGACGAGTCGCGCCCCGATCCGATATTGGATCGGGGTGCGACTTCTTAAGCGCGTATACCGGGAATACGACGGGATTGTGCTACGTTGTATCCGACAAGAATAGCCACACTCGGCTATTTATCTATAATCGAGATTGTCAATATATCTTGATTGTGGATGTGCAAAAGATTATACTTGGTATGTTGGAATGCGGTCGTGGCGAGCCAGTTGCGAAAGCACAATGAGCGCCCGGCGCGCTCCCGACCGCGAGGCGGCGAGGTCCGCAGGGATGGAGAGTACAACGACATGGAACGAACCCGGCGGTTGCCGAGCCGCAACGCGGAGCAGATCCAATCCGAGATGGAGGGCCTGTTCCGAGCGCTCGTCAATCAGCAGCGAACGATGCACCATCAGGTCGCGGGCGGCTGGCGTCCCCACCTGGAGGTCTACGAGACGAGCGACGCGCTGACGGTGCGCGCCGAGTTGGCGGGGATCGACGAGAACGAACTCGACATCGCGGTGGAGGAACATCTGCTCCGCCTGCGCGGCATCCGTCGCCGCGAGGAGAGCGAGTCGCGACGGGTCTATCACCAGATGGACATCGCCTATGGCCCCTTCTCCGCCGAGGTCTTCATCCCGTTCGCGATCGCGACCGAGGATGTCGAGGCGAGCTACGAGAACGGCGTGTTGCAGGTGACCCTCCCCAAGGTGCCTGCCCGCCGCATCGTGCCACGGACGATCTCGATCAGTCGCGAGTCGTGAGTCGTAGGTCGTGAGTGGCGCTGTACCCATAGCGGCCACTCAGGACCTGGAACGATCTTTTTTCACGACTCACGACTCACGACTCTCAGGACAAGGTAGGAATAGAGTGACTGAGCAACACGACACGACGAACGACAACAGCCCAGGGCGGCGGGGCGAGGGCAAGGCGACACAGCCGGTCCCGGATACGTTGCCGATCCTCTCGCTGCGCGGGACGGTGGTCTTCCCGCAGACGGTGGTCCCGTTGGCGGCGGGGCAGGCCCGCTCGCTGCGCCTGATCGACGAAGTGATGGCCGGTGACCGGCTCGTCGGCCTGGTGATGCAGAAGAATTCCGAGCAGCTCGGCGACGACGTCAAGCAGGGCGACACGCACGAGATCGGCGCGATGGGTGTCATCCACCAGATGATGCGCGTGCCGGATGGCACTGTGCGCCTGGTTATCCAGGGGCTGGAGCGGATCAAGATCGGTGAGTTCTCGCAAGAGGAGCCGTTCCTCCGCGCCCCAGTGATCGCGCTGCCGGAGACGATCGAGGACACCCTGGAAGTCCAGGCGCTGCAGCGTAACACACTGGAACTCTTCGGGCGGCTGGTGGGGATCGCGCCGAATCTGGCCGATGATCTGCTGACCGTGGCGATCAACATCGACGAGCCGCGCCACCTCGTCTACTTCATCGCGTCCAATCTGCGGCTCGATGCCGAGCAGAAGCAGGCACTGCTGGAGATCGACGCGATCAAGGCGAAGCTCGAAGCGCTGAACGCGCACATGAGCCGCGAACTGGAAGTGCTGGAACTCGGCAAGAAGATCCAGACCAACGTCCAGGAAGAGGTCTCCAAGACGCAGCGCGAGTATTTCCTGCGCGAGCAGTTGAAGGCGATCCAGAAGGAACTCGGCGAGTCGAACGAGCAGGAAGCGGAGATCAGCGAGTATCGCCGCAAGCTCGACGAGGCCAAGCTGCCGGAGGAGGCCGACAAGGAGGCGCGGCGCGAATTGGACCGCCTCGCGAAGCTGCCCCCCGCCGCCGCCGAGTATGGCGTGATCAAGACCTACATCGAGTGGCTGACTTCGCTGCCGTGGAATACGAGCACCGAGGGTGCGATCGATGTGCCGAAGACGCGGCAGACGCTCGAGGACGATCACTTCGGGCTGGAGAAGCCGAAGGAACGGATCCTCGAATATCTGGCGGTGCGGAAGTTGAAGGCCGACCGTGGCGCGGATGCGGCGGAGCTGAATCGCGAGCCGATCCTCTGCTTCGTCGGGCCGCCAGGGGTCGGCAAGACGAGCCTGGCGCAGTCGATCGCGCACGCGCTCGGGCGGCACCTGACGCGGATGTCGCTCGGCGGTGTGCGCGACGAGGCGGAGATTCGCGGCCACCGGCGCACCTACGTCGGCGCATTGCCGGGGCGGATCATCCAGGCGCTGCGGCGCGCGGGCTCCAACGATCCGGTCTTCGTCCTCGACGAGGTGGACAAGCTCGGCAACGACTGGCGCGGCGATCCGTCGTCGGCGCTGCTGGAAGTGCTGGACCCGGAGCAGAACAACTCCTTCCGCGATCACTACCTGGACGTGGCGTTCGATCTGTCGAAGGTGATGTTCATCTGCACCGCGAACCAGCTCGACACCATCCCCGGCCCGCTGCGGGACCGGATGGAGATCATCCAGATGTCCGGCTACACGGACGAGGAGAAGCGGCAGATC
>JAABUM010003858.1_pt1 | contig 17707 bp, 13 predicted proteins | sample 5559161 | NCBI WGS metagenome assembly JAABUM01 (sample SAMN10711868, study PRJNA513369) | rock metagenome | isolation source: Antarctica rocks | place: Antarctica: Victoria Land, Siegfried Peak nord | reverse complement strand
TGAAATCTCGATTGGAAGAGGTCGTCAGACCCGCTTTAGCGCGAAGTAGTGGGTCTGACGACCTCTTCCAATCAAAAAGCGCTGAGAAAAAGCCATTGAATGCCATTCAAGTCACTAACACCCTCTATCAACTTCTGGTGCTTCACGGCGAGTTGTTCGCTTGTCGCAGTTGGAGCGCTTCCACTTCCTCTTGCGAGTGCGTTTTCAAATGGGATGCGGCGGCGGGCCGCTTTCTGCCCTTCACCGTTAGCCCCGCCGACCTTTGCCCCGGCCTCAATTTGATCGGGGTTGCGATGCGCTTTAAACGGCCCCTCACGCTTCCCGATGGCCGCGTTTTGACACTTGGCGTTGAAAGCGTTTACGACCACCAGTGGAAACCGAACAGCCTGTATTTGCTGAGCGCCCTCCAAGCAGGCGGCGCGGCCAAAGTGACGCTTCCCGGAAACGCTTTGCCCTGCGACTTGGTGCTGCGCGGCGCGGCTTTGTCCGTTCTGGGATACGATGCCGCCGCCAAACAGATCGTGGTCTTTTCCCTCGACGCTCATAACCCGCAAAGCGCGCCGACTGAAACCCTGCGCTTTAGCTCCCCGACCTACGCTCGCTCTTTTGAAGAACTGAACAACACCTTTTACTTTGGTTTGGGCTGCGACGATACCAACCTGTCAGCCAGCAGTGACGAAATCTGGAAAGCCGTGCCCGTCGCTGCGCCTGCGCCCACCACGGCACCGATTGCCACGCCGATTCCCACGCCGACGCTTGCACCAACGCCTACTCTTGTGCCCGTCGCGGCTCCCGTCGCAACGCCCACTCCTGTTCCAGCAGTGCTTCCGACACCCACTCCCACAGCGCCACTGGTAGTCGTGACCCCGCAACCTGTGATTCTTTCTTCTGGCTTGAACGCGGCTTACTTTCCCAACCGCGATCAAAGCGGGTCGCCCGTCGCGTAGCACACTGAAGGCCCGATCAATTTCAACTTGGTGGGCGTGGCTTGTTGGGGAACTGGCCCGATGGCGGGACGGGTCACCAACTGGAGCATTCGCTACGATGGCTGGATCCAAGCGCCTACAACGGGCGAAGTGCAACTGTGGACGCGCGCCGATGACGGAGTTCGTTTGCGATTCGAGGGCAAACCTGTCATCAACGATTGGACGATTCACGCGCCGCTTTGGAAAAAAGCCGTCGTTCAAATGGTGGCCGGCAAGCGCTATCCGATCCGCCTCGACTACTTCCAGGCCGCAGGCGGCGCCGTTTTGCAACTGCAATGGTCATGGGCAGGAAGCGCCCAAACTTTCATCCCTAGATCATCTCTGTGGCACAAAACCCGGTGAGCGTTTCTCACAGAAGTTGCATCATCCAGAGCGCGTCTGGTGACCTCTTCCAATCGGGTGAGAGAACTTGATTGCAAAAGTTCATCAAACCCGCCCAGAAGCAAACCCGCCCGGACTTGTTTCCTGAACAAAAGCCCGCTGATCCAACCAGAATCGGCGGGCTTTTCGCGCCCGAATTTGCCCTTCAACCGAACCGCGACATCCTTGAGTGTCGCGTTATCAACCGTTTCCAAAAAAGCCCATTTTTCTGTCGGTGTTTGTCGAGGTTCGGCCGTTCAAAGCCCCGATTCACGCTCCTGTCGGGGTTTCGACGCGGTTTGTCGGAGTTTCAGCCCGAATCCGGCGGTTCAGACCCTGGTGACTCGTTTTGGGCGAGATGCTGCGCGACCAATCGCCACAGCGGGAGCGAGGCGGGGGAATCTGGATTTTCGACGCGATCCCACATCCACTCGCCGCATTGACCTCTCGCGCCGGACAACAATTCCTCGCGGATTTCGGGCGAAAGCGCGGCGTAGCGGTCGCGCATTTGCCTCGCCCACAAACACGTTTCGCTGGGCGTTTCCCCCCCCGAAAACTCCTCGGTTTCAGCGTCGAAATCAAGAGTCGGCTCGGCGATCGAGTCGGAATTGGATTCAGCCCCGGCGTGCTTGAAACCTAACCCGTCGCTTAGGTCGAAAAGCGCCAGAGAAAACGCCGAATTTTCGTCGTTTTGACTCGAACCCGGCGAATTGCGGTTGATTATCCCCTCGCCGATGCCGCTATTTGGCCCGTTAAGGCCCTTTTCCGGCGTTTCTAAGGTTGGGGTGGTGTCTTTGGTCACCTCGGTGTTTTTGAACGCGTAAAACGCCAGCGTTTCACCCGAAGCATTTTTTCGCCACTCGACCGATTGGAGGTAACCCCGTTCGAGAAGCTCGGCGTGGGCCGCCGCGAGCTTTTCTTTGACCTTCGAAACGTGGGCATAGCCCGTCATGCCGAGCTTGTCCCGCAACTTCATCACCGAAATCGAAAATTCGTTTTTGGGCGGTTTTTGAGCGTGGCGGTGCATGTCCAAAAACCGAAACAAGCGCCGCGAAGTCGGAAGGCCCAGCGAAATCGTGAAGTCCAATGCCAAAGATCTCACGTTTCCAGCTAAAAACGACGCAAATAAAATGTCATTCCAGCGAAACCACGAAAGCGGCTGTTTTTCGGTTTTGCGGCCCGGCGGCTCGGACACGATCCACGACGAATCGAGAATGTGAAAAACGCTCGACTCGACGTAATTTTTGGCGCGGGCATCCCAAAACGCCCAGCGGGTCGTGATGTTCACCGCCGCCAAGCGCTCGAAACACAGCGCCAAGGCTTCGCGCCGCGCCGGGTTGTCGTGCCATTCCAAACGCCGCAGCAAATCGGCGCGCGAAAAATGCACGACCTGGGGCCACTCGCCGTCGCGGGCCAACTCTCTTGTCAGTTGCAATAACACGAGATAAAGCAACTCCTCGTTTGGCCCCGGCAGACCAAATTTCGTGTCCGTTCCGACGCGCCACGTTGCTATCACAGATTTCCCATTCGGAAGTGTTCTGGGCCACTCGTCGAGGATTTCGTTTTGTTCTTGTAATCTTCCGGGCGCTTGCAAAAGCGCGAACGGGTGGCCGGCCAAATTCATTTCGTCGCGGCCCGATTCCTCTTCACCCAGCAAGACGAGTTGCATTGAGGGCGGCTTTGGCGACGGTTTTCCAATCGATTCCGGGGTTGGGATCGAGAATTCTGGCGAAGCCGATTCGAGGCTTTTTTTATTTTTAATTTTTTTATTTTCCAAAATACGTTTTCTAATAGTCTTTTCTAACTCTTTTCTACAGGCAAAGTTTGGCTTTATAAAGCCCACACAGCCAAGTTTTTTCCCCGTCAGTCTGTATTATTTCCCCGTCGGTCTGTATTAATTTCCCCGTCGGTCTGTATTAATTTCCCCGTCGGTCTGTATTAATCGGTGAAAAATCGAATTTTTTCCCCGACATGTTGGTATATGCCTCCGATATACCAACATGTCGGGGAAATCCACGCTCAAATCACTCCAGATTTGGACACCAAAACGCCGATATACCAACATGTCGGGGAAATTTTTAGTCCTTTTTTGGAGCCAGTGAAAACGCCCGAATTCTGGGGGTCGATTTTTTCCCCGACATGTTGGTATATCGGCCCCAGAAATTTCCCCGACATGTTGGTATATGCTTCCGATATACCAACATGTCGGGGAAATTAATACAGACCGACGGGGAAATTTTTAGGTGCTCTTATCTCTTATTATTAACGAATTAATGAAAAAAATTCGATAGAGAGACGAAATTTTGGACACCTAAACTGGAAATGAGCTGCGCTTCCAAGGCGCGATTCCGGGTGAAATAGAGGTTTTTCGAAGGCAATTGTGCCCTCGAATCAGGAAGTTCTTGGGCGAAGAGTGGTCGGCGATGACCTGATTCGAACCTCTAAAACGGGTTAAATTGGGTGCAAGAAGGCGACAAATAGCTAGGAGAAGGTGGGCAAAGCTGTCAGAAAAAAGCGAGTTGGAGGAATTCAGAGGCTCTTAAACATCATTCATCAGGTTCAATAGCGTATACCCGAAGCGTTTTATCGTCTGCTTTTTATGACCATTTTCTCCGTTTCGTCCGCTTCTACTCGAAGCAAAGCCAGCCTGAAAAAGTTGGAAATGACCACTTTCCGGGTTCAAAAGGCGCTTTTCTTGGGGGTATTGGCCGCTTCATTGGGCGCTAATTGCCCGCTTTGTTTGGCTCAAACAGGATCACAGGCAAGCCCTTCTTCGCCGGTGACGGCGCTTCCGCCTGCACCGGCTACCCCGGGTGGAGCATCTTCAGGGGGAAGCACTTCTCCCGCCGCACCGGGGTCGAATGCGCCTCCATCCATCGCGGCGGTGGCGAGGCGGGCGGCGCGCAGGCCGGGAACAGGCGATTACGTGGCGGCTCTGGCGGGGCTGGTGCTGGTGCTAAGCGCCAAGCGTGCTCCGGCGAGCAACGCCATCAAAGCTATCGAGGGCGACCAGCAATTCTCGGTGATTTCGCCTTTTCCCGGCGGCGGTTACAGCGTGCGGCCTAACGGCGATTTGCGGCCTGGCGGCGCGATGCAGGTCAACATTCCCGTGGCTTACACGCCGACCCGGCTCGCCGGAGTTGCCAGCGTGGATGTGGCGCAAAATCGGAGTTATCAGACCTTGAACACAGAGAATGGTCGCAATGGAACGGCGAATTTCGGGATAGGCTTTCCTGTCGCGGGGCGGGGAGTATGGTTGTCGCGGATGTTCCTGTCAGCCTACAGCTTTACGAGCGGCGGCGACCGCGCTTATTGCGCTTTGGTGCAACTGGCGCCGGAAACGCGAAGCGTTCCGGCCATTGCACTGGGCATTCAAGACGCTACCAACTCGCGCATCCGCTCGCCCTTTGTCGTGGCGACCAAGCAATTGGGCGAGCAGCCCGTGTTCGCCACATTTGGTTTGGGACGCGGGCGTTTTTCGGGCTCGGATGTGTTTGGCGGCGTGTCTTATGCGCCAGTTGAGCGCGTGTCGTTATCCGCCGAATACGACGGATTGCAAATCAACCTGGGCGCCGGGTTCGCGCTCTCGCAACGGCTGTCGCTGCTCGGTTCCTACAACGACCTCGCGGCCAATTCCCACCGTCCCGCCGGGCGTTTGGGTGCGCGCTACCAATTCGGCGCCAACCTCACTTTTTAAACACGAACACCCCAAAGGCCAACGGTGAATGCCAGGTGTCAAATGCGGGCGGTTCAAGCGTCGGGAAAAGCAGAGCGACTCTTGTTTTGGCGCGTGTTGAGTCGGTTGCGTGTGGCCCAGTCGAGCAGCCTGCGCCAGCCGAGGTGCCTGTGCTTGAGGCGAGTTATCGATGAACGTTTTTGATAACCACCACGACATAACCCTTCGGAAATGAAGCGCGATAAGCGATATTTCGGTTCAACTGCCCTTGAAAAAGAGGCGTCGATTTGCGGCGCCTCTTCACACTTCGCGCGCCTCATGTGACAACGAGGGGCGTCGGGAAGTGTCGCAACTTCAAGTCATGATTCGATTCAAATTCACGGCTTTCCCTTTGGGGAAAACCGGTTTGACCTTGGCGCGTCTGCGCTGGGGCGTTAGCGCGTGGTCGCTGTTGGGAGCCGGATTAGCCGTTTCCTGTTTGAGTGGGGTTCGGGCGGATGCTAAAACCTCGACTCGTTCTAAAGCGGTGTCGGGGCGAGTTGGTGCGGCTCCTGCGTCCGATTCGGCTTTGGGGCCAGACGATGTGATCAAGGTCACTGTTGCGCGCCACGCCGACCTGGGCGACGATTCCATCACCATCCCGCAATCGGGGCAAATCAACTTGTCCGAGCACGCGGTGCAAATCGCGGGTTTAACCCCGACTCAGGCTGCTAAACGCATCGCGCGCGCGCTTTCGAGCACCCTCATCGATCCGCAAGTGACAGTTGAACTCAAGCAGGCGCGCGCCCGGCGCATGGTCGTGCTGGGCGCCGTTTCCAAACCCGGGCTTTACGAGATGAAAACGGGTTGGCGCATCAGCGACGCCTTGGCCTCCGCTGGATACCTGTCGGGCCGCATCGACGAAACGGCAGGCATCCTCACCCGCGCGAGCGCCCGTTCTGTGCCCATTAGCATCGACTTGAAAACCCTGCTTTCCAACCCGGCTTCGCGCGCCAACTTGTTTTTGCGTGAAGGCGACACCCTCACGTTTCGCGCTTTGGAAACCAAGTTGGTCACTATCAGCGGGGATGTTCAAAAGCCCGGCCCTTATCCGCTACGCCAAACGCCGCGCGTGTTGAATGCCCTGACTTTGGCGGGCGAACTGAAGAATCGCACCGACGAAACGACCGCCACACTGACGCGCGGGGGAAAAGTGCAATCTCTGGATGTTCAGGCCATCAAAGATGATCCCGGCTCGCGCGCAAATCTGGCTTTGAAAGCGGGCGACGTGTTGGTGTTCACGGCGCGCGACCCCAAAACCATCATCGTGAGCGGCGATGTCGTCAAGCCCGACAGCTATCCGCTGCGCCGCGCGCCGCGCTTGCAAGAAGCCATCAACGCCGCGGGCGGCTTCAAAGAAGGTCTGGCTCGCACGCGCGGCTTTTTGTTTCGCGGCATCCAGAAAACTCAACTCGATCTCGTGGCGGCTCAAACACAGGGCACGCTGGAGTTCAACATCAAGCTCGAAGACGGCGACCGCTTGGAATTTGAAAGCGTGCCGCTACTTCAAGTGACGGTTTCGGGTTCGGGCACGCTTGTGCGCAGTCCCGGCAACTTTCAACTGCTCCCCGGTTCGAGCGCGGTGCAAGCCGTAGCTCAGGCGGCAGGCCTTACGGTAAACGCCGATCAAGTCGTGGCCAGTGTGCGGCGCGGCGTGCAGGGCATTCCTTTTGACTTCGCGCGCGCCGTGCTCGATCCAAGCGCCGATGTCGCACTGCAAAGCGGCGACACCGTGCTCATCAACGAGCCGCCCTTTATTCGCGTTCAGGTTTCTGGAGCCGTCAACAAACAGGGCGCGCTTCGTCCGGCGCCTGGAACAACGCTTCTCGATGCTCTCAATGGCGGCGCGGGCGGGCTTTCCATTCGCCCCGAAGAAGCGCGCATCAGCGTTGTGCGCACGCTTTCAAACGGTGCCCGCCTAGTGGGCGTCTCGACTTCACCCGCGCCCGCACCTTCCAACGCCCTGGATGCCGGGGCGAGGGCCAATGCGGGTTCAACTCTGCCTGGAACACAAGTGGTGGGCGACCGGGAAGTGATTCGGGTGGATGCCGCTGCTTTGCTGAGCCGAACCGATTTGAGCCAGAACGTGGTTCTGCAAGATGGCGACCTGGTGAGCGTGACGCAGGTCAAAAATCCCACGATCATTATCAGCGGGCAGGTCGTCAAAACCGGGCCGTATCAAATCAGCGCAGGTGAGGGCATCTCGCAACTTCTGGCGCGGGCGGGCGGCCCCACCGATAACGCGGCGCTCACGCGCGTGGTGTTGCAGCGCGGCGGGCAGTCGCGTGTTGTCGATGTGTTTGGCGAGGTAAAGGCCGGTCAAAAGCCAAGCGTGACGCTGGAAGACGGCGACACGGTGATCGTGCCGGAGAATCCTTCGCGCGTTCGGGTGATCAATGCGGTGCAACGGCCCGGTTTTTACGCCATTCCCGAACACGGCACGCTCACCATCACCGACGCCATCAACCTCGCAGGCGGGCCGCGCGACCGGGCGGCGGTCAAGCAGGTCGGGCTGTTACGGCCGAACCCGCGCGTTGCGGGCGGCGTGGAACAACAGATTCTGGATTTAGACAGATTCGGCAAGAAAGGCGATTTGTCGCAAAACGTGGTGCTTCAGCCGGGTGACATCGTGTTCGTGCCCGAAGCCAAAGCGCCGCGCGCTAACCTGCTGGGTTCATTGGGTCAAGTCATCGGCACCTTCACGGGGCTACGCTACCTGACCGGCTTTTAAAATGGGTGAGATTCCATTAGCGGTAATATAAAGCGACTTCATGACAAAATTTCGACTTGGACTCCACTCTACCAGGAGGCGCGCCCAGTGAGCCAACCCTTCAACCCCTCCGACACCTCGTTTAACGGCGCCAATTCCAATGGCTCGCTTCCCGGTTCGGCTAACAATGGCTTCAACGGGATGCCCGTTAACGGTGCTCCCGTTAATGGCGTTCCGGTGAATGAATCCGACGGGCGCGGCGCGCCTGCACCTGCGTCCTTGCCTGCACCTGCGGGTTTGGGAGGGCGCGAGTTGGATCGGTTTGCGCCGGCGCCTCCTCCGGCAGCTTATCCCCGCGCTCCGATGGGGAGTGACGACGACGACGAAACGGTTGATCTGAGCCGCTACTGGCGCGCGCTCAAGCGGCGTCGGGGGTTGGTGCTCAAGACTTTTCTTTCTGTTCTGGCGCTTGGCGTCGTGTGGACGGCGCTGCAAAAGCCGATTTACCAGTCAACAGCGCAGATCCTCGTGGATGTGCCTGCCAGTGGCGGCGGTAGCGGCGGCGGGAATGAACTGAGCCAGTTGCTGGGCGGCGTTTCGACTTCGCGTTCGCTGGGACAGCAGATGGTGATCATCCGCAGCCCCGGCGTGCAAAAAGGCGTGTTCAAGCGCCTCAAAGCGCCAGAGCAAGAAGAAATCAAGCGGTTTTCGCGCACGGACATCGCGCCTGAACCCGGCGCCGAAGCCATCAACGTGCAAGCGCAGGCGCACACTGCTGTGGCTGCCGCGGCGTTGGCCCAGGCCATTTCAGACGAATACATCGACCAAAGCAAGCAACAGGCGCGCAATCAAGTGGGCGAGCGCACGCGCCAATTGCTCATCAACCTCGTGCAAGCGCGCCGGGAACGCGACGAAACCTCTGACAAGGTGCGCCGCTTTCAACAAAGATATAAAACCAACGATTTGCCTTCGGAGACGACGGCTTTAATCGCTCAAGTCACGCAGGCCCAGGCCGACGCGCGTGCCAACGACACCCAGCGCCGCTCCGATGAACGGCGCTTGCAAGGCGTGGAATCTCAACTGCGCACGGTGCCCAATTACACGCCCGGATCCATCGTGCCCACGCCTGCCGTGGAAGCGCTCAAATCCCGGCTCATCGAACTCAACATCGAACTGGTCAACAAGTCGCGCGAATACACCCCCGCTTCGCGCACCATCCGCGACCTTAAAGCGCAAGTTCAAGCGCTGCAAAACCAGTTGAGCACCACCAAACAACAGCAGTTCGGCGCGCTGAACATCAACCCGCAACATCAGAACTTGCTCCAACAAAAGTCCGATCTGGAAAACAGCATCCTGGCGTCGCAGGCCAAAGCTTCGGCGCTCAAAGACGCCGTCGCGCAGTCCCAGGCCGAGCGTGACCGCGTGCCCGACCTGGCCTTTCGACTGGGCGTGCTCAAAAGCGACCAGCAGATTGCGCAATCCGCCTTCGAGACGCTGACCCAGCAATACCAGACGCTGCACGTCCAGGAAATAGCGCGCACTTCCAATGCGCACGTCATCACGCCCGCCGATCCCGATGCGTCGCCGATGATCGCGCCGCGCCGCACTTTCAACATCATCGCCTCGGCCCTGCTGGGCTTGTTGCTGGGCGCGGCTTTGGCGCTGCTTTTTGACCGCTTCGATGACCGCGTTCGCAGTACGGACGAGGCCGTTGAAGCGGCGCATCTGCCGGTTCTGGCTCACGTTCCCCTGGTTGAAGGCGGCGGTGCGGCCCTGCTGCTTTCGGGTGCGGGCGGCGCCAGCCAAAACCCGGCGCTGGTCGAAAGCTTTCGGATGCTGCGCGCCAACATCGCTTTTGCCGGCTTGGACGAGCCACCGCGCGTCATCGCCATCACGTCGAGTCGCGCGGGCGAAGGCAAATCGACTTCAGCCCTCAACCTGGCGACCATCATGGCGCTGTCGGGCAAAAGCGTGCTGCTCGTGGACTGCGACCTGCGCCGTCCCGAAGTTCACGCCCTGCTGGGACTTCCCAACGAGGTTGGGCTGACGACGGTAGCCGCCGGAATGTCGTCGCTCGATAGCGCGATTCAAACAACGCGCGTGCCAGGCCTGCGCGTGCTGACGAGTGGCCCGATCCCGCCCAACGCGCCGGAACTGTTCGGTTCGCGCGGTGGCCGCGCGGCGCTTTTGGCCGCGGGCCAAAAAGCCGAGTTCGTTGTGCTCGACTGCCCTCCGACGCTGGGTTTGGCCGATGCACATCTGGTCTCGCATCTGGCCGACGCCACGTTGCTCGTCGTGGCGTGCGAGTCCACCAACAAGCGCGAAGTGGCGCGTTCGGGTCGCTCGCTCGCGCAGGCGGGCGGGCGCTTGCTGGGTTTGGTGCTCAACAAAATGCCCGTCACACGCGGCGAAAACGACGACTACTTCCAGTTGCCTTCTCTTCAAAACGGCGCATCGGGTCGTGACGGCGCATTGGGTCGTGGCGGTTCCTCTTCTGGTCTGGTCGCTTCAACCCCAGATGTATCCGCAGGAAGGGCCACTTCCGCGGCAGGTTCAAGCACAGGCGCTTCTCAGAGCGAGTTGCAATAGAGAAAACCGGTTCTCCTTGTGGAAATTCCAGGTGCTATTCACAGCTTTCAATCGAGCAGCGCTTACGGGCTGTTTCAGTGGCGCCCCGCGACGCGGGTATTCGAAGCCACTTTGGGCGTTGGCCCCTTCAAGAACCGGACGCACTAAAACTGCGTGGCAGAGGAACAGCATCGCTTGTCTTCCCCATTAGCTGCGTGTCAACCGCGCGTTTTGTCCAAGTGTTGGGGTGATGCTGTCCGGTTTTTCCCGCTTTGTCACCTCGATTAAAAAGAGGGCGGGTCTATCTAGAGAAATCGCCTGTGTCAAGGCGTTTTGCCCTTCGGGGCTGGGGACAGATTTGCTCGATATCGGGCGAGATTTTGTTTTATGACTCCTAAATCTACAATGGGCGCGTTTGGCGGCGAGGCGGCTTCGCCCTCGGCCTTTCCCCGTCCGCGCGCCCGTCGCCATCTGACGCTGCGTTTTTCCGAGCGCAAGTTGGTGCTCGCCACCTTCGATCTGGTGCTTTTGAACCTCATGTTCATTGTGACGCTGAACCTGCGCGCACGCGGCGATACGTCTTTCAATTGGAGCAGCGGAGGCTCGCCCATCGGCTGGTTCGCGCTTTTGTCGGCGCTCTATTTTGTCTGCGCGCTCATCATCGGCGGCTATGACCTCGTGCGCGCGGCGAGTGTGAAGCGCTCCATCGGGGTATGCGCAACGGCTTTGGGTTTGGCGTGGGTGCTGTTTTTAAGCATTCCCTTTTTCACGCCTACGCTTCCCCAGTCGCGGGTGCACTTGTTGTTGTTCCCGTTTTTGGGGCTGGCCGCAATGGGTGCGTGGCGACTGTTTTACGCGACTGTTTTCGCCCATCCCAACTTCCAACAGCGCGCGCTCATCATCGGCGCGGGCGGCGCCGGACGCACACTTGCGGGCGCCATTGGTGAACTCGGCGGTCGGGCGCGGCATGGAGCCGACGCCAAAGAAGAGCCGGTCGGTTCGGGCATCGGCTACCGCGTCTTAGGTTTCATCGACGACGGCGTCGAACGGGGAAGCGTGCTGGAAGGCGTGCCCGTCGTGGGCGCGCGCGGCGATCTGGCGTGCTTGGTCGGCCAACTTCAAATCAACGAGCTCACCGTGGCCATCACGCACCTGGAAACGATGAACGTGGAACTGTTCGAGGCCATCCAAGAGTGCCGCGAATGGGGAGTTTCGGTTACGACGATGACCGACCTGTATGAACGGCTCACTGGCCGCGTGGCCATCGAGCACGCCGGGCGCGCTCTGGCTGTGGCGATGCCCTTGATGCAGCGCCCGACGCACCGCTTTTATCTGGCCTTGCAACGCGCGCTTGACATTCTGGGCGCCCTGGTCGGTTGCCTTCTACTGGGTTTCATCATCCCGTTCGTGTGGCTGGCGAACCGCCTCAAATCACCCGGCCCACTGTTTTATGCGCAAGAGCGTGTGGGCAAAGGCGGCCGCTCGTTCCAGATCCTCAAGTTCCGCTCGATGCGCACCGATGCCGAAAAGTTCGGCGCGGTGTGGGCCGAAGAAAACGACCCGCGCATCACGCCCGTAGGCCGCATCCTGCGCGGCACGCGCTTGGACGAAATCCCGCAGTTCTGGAACATCCTCAAAGGAGACATGAGCCTCATCGGGCCGCGTCCCGAACGCCCACATTTCGTGGCGCAACTGACGCGTGAAATCCCGTTCTATCGCGTGCGGCACGCCGTTAAACCGGGACTGACCGGCTGGGCGCAGGTGCGCTACCGTTATGGGGCGAGCGTGGAAGATTCGCTCATCAAGTTGCAATACGATTTGTTTTATATTAAACGGCAAAGCTTGTTGCTCGACCTGGAAATCGTCTTCAAAACCATTCCCATCATCGTGGGATTCAAGGGCAGATAACTGTTAATCCATAGTTTTGATTGGAGAGAATCGCCGTATTCTTCAAACTCTCCACTCACCACTCAAAACTTTCTATGAAAACCATTATTCTGGCCGGTGGCCAGGGCACGCGTTTGCGTGAAGAAACCGAATACCGTCCCAAACCTCTGGTTGAAGTGGGCGGGCGCCCGATTTTGTGGCACATCATGAAGCTGTATGACTTTTACGGCTTCCGCGACTTCGGAATCGCCCTTGGCTATCGCGGCAACATGATCAAGGAATATTTCCTTAACTACGAGGCGATGAACAACGATTTCTCGATCAATCTGGGCCATCGCCACACCGTGGACTACCACGATATGCACGAGGAGCAGGATTTTCGCGTTACGCTCGCCGACACCGGTTTGGATTCGCAGACCGGTGCGCGCGTGATGAAGATGAAGCGTTACATCGAAGGCGACACCTTCATGGTGACCTATGGCGACGGTTTGTCTGACATCAACATCGAAAAGCTGCTCGCATTCCACCGCGCGCACGGCAAATTGGCGACAGTCTCGACGGTGCGCCCCTCGTCGCGCTACGGCATTTTGGAACTCAACGAGCAAAACGAAGTGGTGGACTTCAACGAAAAACCGCAACTCGACGGCTGGGTTTCGATGGGCTTTTTCGTGTTCGAACGCGGCGTGTTCGACTTTTTGACCGAAGACCCGACGTGCATCCTCGAACGCGAGCCAATGGAACGACTCGCCGATGAAGGGCAATTGATGGCTTATCGCCACGACTCGTTTTTCTACGCGATGGACACTTACCGCGAGTATTTGCAACTGCAAGAGTTGTGGAACGAAAAGCGCGCGTCGTGGGCGCCGTGGCGAGAACAGTAAAAAGACGAATGTCGAACGCCGAGTTCCTAATCCACTATGTAGGGGCGAAGACAAGCTTCGCCCCTACATAGTGGATTAGGAACTCGGCGTTCGACATTCGTTAATTCAAACCAAATCTATTCAATGCAAAACGGACAAACAACTCGCGGAATCGTCACGTCGCCGGTGCTCCAGCAAAGCCCCGCCGATTTTTGGCGCGACCGTCCCACTTTTGTCACCGGAGCGACCGGCCTTGTCGGTTCCTGGCTGGTGCAACGTCTGCTCGAACAGGGCGCCGATGTCGTGTGTTTAGTGCGCGATTCGGTTCCGCAATCGCGCTTCGCTTCGAGCGGCGCGATGGAGCGTGTGAAAATCGTGCGCGGCGACATCGTGGATCAAGCGCTCATGGAACGGGCGCTGGGCGAACACGAAATTGACACCGTGATTCACCTCGCGGCGCAAACCATCGTCGGCATCGCCAATCGCAACCCGGTTTCCACATTCGAGGCCAACATTCAGGGCACATGGGCCTTGTTGGAAGCGTGCCGTCGTAGCCCGCTCGTCAAAAGCATCACGATGGCCTCGTCGGACAAAGCCTATGGCGATCAGGAAATTCTTCCTTACGACGAAAACATGCCGCTCCAGGGTCAACACCCGTATGACGTGTCGAAGTCGTGTTCCGACCTCATCTCGCAGACCTACGCCAAATCGTATGGTTTGCCCGTCACGGTGACGCGATGCGGCAACTTTTACGGCGGCGGCGACCTCAACTGGAACCGCATCGTGCCGGGCACGATTCGTTCGATACTTCGCGGCCAGCGTCCCGTCATTCGCTCCGATGGCCAGTCCATCCGCGACTATTTTTATGTCGAAGACGGCGCGGCGGTTTACCTGCTGCTGGCTCAGGCGCTACGCGAACAGCCGGAACTGGCGGGCGAAGCGTTCAACTTTTCCGACGAATTGCAAATCACGGTGTTGGATTTGACCAACCGCATCCTCGAACTGATGGGGTCGGATTTAGAGCCGGACGTTCGCAACGAGGCGAGCAACGAAATTCGCCACCAATATCTCAGCGCCGACAAAGCGCGCGAGATGTTGAGCTGGAAACCGCTTTTCAGCCTCGAAGAAGGGTTGAAAGACACAATGGACTGGTATCAAAACTTTTTGGAGAAATCACACACATGATTGATGGCGTATTAGTGCTTCCACTGCGACAAATTCCCGACGAGCGCGGCAAAATTATGCATATGCTGCGACACGACTCGCCTCATTTCGAGCAGTTCGGCGAGATTTATTTTTCTGTTGTCAACCCCGGCGTCATCAAGGCGTGGCACATCCATTCCGAAATGACGCTCAACTACGCGTGCGTTTCGGGCACCATTCGCCTCGGTTTATACGATGAGCGCGAAGACTCGCCCACCAAAGGCGAAGCGCAAAACATCTACATCGGCGAGTCGAACTACTGCTTAGTTCGCATTCCGCCCGACGTGTGGAACGGTTTTAAAGGCGTCGGCGTGAATGCGGCGATTGTCGCCAACTGTTCGACAACCGCCCACGATCCCGGCGAAATCTCGCGCTTAGATCCGTTCGAGAATCATATTCCGTTTGATTGGAATTTGAAACACGGGTAAGCACTTCGGGAGAGAGGAGGAGTGGGAGAGGGGGAGAATGTTCCAGCAACAGATGTCTCCCCCTCTCCCACTCCTCCTCCCGAAGCCCTCTTGCCAAACCCTCAATTATGAAAGTCCTTGTCACCGGAGCCAGTGGAATGCTCGGCTCCGATTTTTGTCGTCTGCTCGAATCAACGGGCCACGTTGCTCTGCCCTTTAGTCACGCTCAGTTGGACGTGCAAAATCTCAAAGATGTCAGCGAAGCGTTGTCTTCGGCTCGTCCCGATGTTGTGATTCACGCGGGCGCCTTTACCAATGTGGACGAATGCGAGCGCAGTCCCGAAACCGGCTACGCGGCCAACACGTTGGGAACGGAAAACGTGGCGCTGGCCTGCGAGCGCATCGGCGCGACGATGGTTTATGTGAGCAGTTGCGGCATCTTCGACGGAAAAAAGGCGGCGCCTTATTCCGAGTTCGATGCGCCCGCGCCGCTCACGCATTACGCGCGCTCGAAGTTTTTGGGCGAAGAGAAAACCATCCAGCACTGCGCGAAGCATTTCGTGGTGCGTCCGGGCTGGTTGTATGGCGGCGACGCTTCGCACAAGCGCAACTTCATCGAAGGGCGGCGCCGTGAAGCGGCTGCCAAACCCGAACTCAGTAGCGCCAGCGATAAGTTCGGTTCGCCAACTTACACACTCGATTTCGCGGGCGCGGTGATGGCACTTGTGGACAGTGAGGCGTATGGTTTGTATCACGCAGCCAACCGGGGCACGGCGTCGCGCTTTGATTATGTGCGCGAAAGCATCAGTGCGCTGGGTTTGTCGAATCCGGTGAATCCGGTGACTTCCGAGGCCTTTCAGCGTTCGGCTCCGGTGCCGGATTGGGAAGTGCTGGACAACGCGTGCGCGCAGATGCGCGGCATTTTCCAAATGCGTCCCTGGCAGGACGCTTTGCAGGATTACACGCGCAACCGTTTGCTCAAAGAAAACCAATAACACAGGCGGCGACGCGGATGAAGCGCGCCTTCGCCTCAACCGTTTGTTGAAGGAATTTAGATGACCCCTCATGTTTCCGTTTTAGGCGCGGGCATGGCCGGCCTCGCGGCTGGTCAGCGCGCCGCACAGCTTGGCTGTGAAGTCGAAGTGTTTGAAAAGAACCCGTATTCCGGCGGCCACACCTATTCCCACGAAGTCGAAGGCTTTGTTTTCGATGAAGGGCCGCACATTTCGTTCACCAAGCGGCCCGAAATCAAAGAACTGCTCGCCAACGCCGTCAACGGCGAGTTTTTAGAGCAGGATTCGTTGGTTTCCAACAACTGGCGCGGCCACTGGATCAAGCATCCGGCGCAGTGCAACTTGCACGGCTTGCCTTCCGATGTCGTCGAGCGCTGCATCGTGGACTTTGCCAGCGCGCGCTTCGAGCCGGAGCGCGAGGTCAAAACCTACGCCGACTGGTGCCATCAAGGTCTGGGCGAAGCGTTTTCGCAGGAATTCACCTTTCCTTATACGCGCAAGTATTGGACGACCGAGGCGGCCAATATGTCGACCGACTGGGTCGGCGAGCGGATGTATCCGCCCAAATTAGAAGAAGTCGTGCGCGGCGCGCTCAACGCGGAAACCGAGAACTTCCACTATCTCAACCAGTTCCGCTACCCGACGCGCGGCGGTTTCAATTCCTACGTTCCCGCCGTCGAAGTCAAAGGTCAGGTCAAGACCGATTACGAACTCGCCACTGTTGATTTGAAAAAACGCGAACTCGAATTTTGCAACGGTCAGAAGATCGGCTTTGAAGCGCTGATCTCGTCGCTGCCTTTGCCAGAACTCATCAAGCGCATCAAAGATGTGCCAACGCCGGTTCGAGAAGCCGTCGAAAAGTTGACTTGCACTTCGGTTGTGGTGGTCAACGTCGGCCTCAAGCGCAACCAGGGCTTTCCCGACGCGCACTGGATGTATTTCTATGACGAAGACATCTCTTTTGCGCGCGCCAACTTGCCGCACCGCTTGTCGCCGAACAACGTGCCGGACGGTTGCGGCAGCGTTCAAGTCGAGGTGTATCACTCGAAATACAAGCCGTTGCCGCAAAAAGACACCCTGAGCCGCGTCCTGGACGACCTGAAGCGCGTGGATTTGGTGCGCGAAGACGATGAGATTCTGGTCGCGTATGAGCAGCACATTCCGTATGCGAACGTGTTGTTCGATTTGGAACGCGCGCACAATCTGGGAGTTGTGCAGGCGTATTTAGCCGAGCAAAACGTGGCGTGTTGCGGGCGCTACGGCGAGTGGGCTTATTATTGGACGGACGACAGCATCGTGAGCGGCTGGCGCGCGGCGGACAACGTGTGCGCAAGTGTTTGAAGCGGCCCTTTTAGAAGAGGCGGGACTGCCATCCACTTCCAATCGGGCTTCTTCACTCGATTGGAAGTGGATGGCAGTCCCGCTTGAATGCAACAAAACCTTTTAAGCCTCGGCGGGCGTGGACAAAAATCTGGTTTCGGGAGCGACGCGGTTTTTCAAGCGCAGGAAGAACTGTTCAAAGCCGTAATAGGAAGCCGAGGCCAGCGCCACAACAACGGCAACGTAGGCGATGACGAGCAGGAGGCCAGCGCCACAACAACGGCAACGTAGGCGATGACGAGCAGCAGGGCTTTGGGCGTTGCGCGATGATGGGCCACGCGCGCCACATCTCGTAAAGCACCAAAACGTGCCACATATAAGCGCCGTAGGAGATTTTGCCCAGATAAACCAGCGCGCGATTCTCGAAAAGTGCGGGCACGCGCTTGGCACTAACCAGATAAAAACCACGGCGGCGCTACTCGCGTTGAGCAGGGTGTAGGCCCACACGTATTGGTGCAAATCGGCCAGATTGAAAGCGTAGCCCATGGTCAGCAGTTCATCTACGCCGTGCGCGCGGGTCGCAACCAAAACGGCGACTCCTGCCAGAGCAGTGATTCCAAGCAGAAGTGGCATTATCACGCCGATTCGTTGCTGCAAGCGTTCATGAAGCGCGGGCGG
>JAABUM010003857.1_pt1 | contig 17707 bp, 18 predicted proteins | sample 5559161 | NCBI WGS metagenome assembly JAABUM01 (sample SAMN10711868, study PRJNA513369) | rock metagenome | isolation source: Antarctica rocks | place: Antarctica: Victoria Land, Siegfried Peak nord | reverse complement strand
GGCGCCATCACCGACCTGACCGTCCCGATCATCGCCCGGCAACAGAAACGGCTCCGCACCGACGAGGACACCGTCGACCTGGTCCGCCGCCTGGCCGTGTACTACCCCGACGCGCAGATCGCCGGCAAACCGTCAACAACGTGCCCTGGTGCAAACCACGTGGATGGTCCTCCGTCCTGGTCTCCTCCGATGGAGCCGATCAACGAACTGTAAACCTAAATCCGACCGAGCGCTAGGTTTAATTTTCGCGCGGCATCTCCTCCGCTGGCCTACAGTCGCCACTATGCAATCAGCAGCCAGAGCTCCCCGCGGCCAATACGCCAAGACCACCGTCCGGCGGCAGGAGATCGTGAAGGCGGCCCTTGAGGTTTACTCCGGCAGCGGCTTTCGTGATGGTTCGCTCCGCGAGGTCGCCGACAAGGTCGGGATCAGCCAAGCCGGGCTGCTGCATCACTACCCCAGCAAGAGCCATTTGCTCAAGGCCGTCCTCGAGTGGCGCGATGAGGACGCAGGTCGACGGATGAGCGACCCGCTCCCGAAGGGGATGGACCTGTTGCGCGCCATGATCGATCTTGCGGAGTACAACGCCTCCACGACGGAACTCGTTCAACTGCACGTTGTTCTGTCTGCAGAAGCCACCGCGCCCACCCATCCGGTCCACGACTACTTCGTCCACCGCTACGCCAGATTGGTGGATAACTTAAGGCATGCATTCGAAGAGATCGCAGAACAGGGGGAACTTGTAACCGGTGTTGACCCCGGCAGCGCCGCACGAACGCTGGTCGCTCTGTTGGACGGTCTCCAGGTCCAGTGGTTACTCGATCGCTCCTCGGTGGACATGGCCGCCGACCTGTGGCGATTCCTCAACGGGCTGCTGACCATCGAACTCGAACCTTCTCGGCTGGCGCCGGCGTCCCGGAAGCGCGCCCGTGCGAGGAAGCAGACAGCGACGGCGCCCCACCTAATCGAGACCCACCTCGCCTGACCTGTTTGGCAAATGGCGTTCAGCCCACCTTCGTCAAGACGGTCGACGCCAGCCGGTGGGGGTGCCGCGGGGGCAGATGCACTTCTTCAAAACGACGCCTGCCATCCCCTGGCCAGCGAGTCCCTCAACGCTGTCCGTTAATCGAAAGGATCATCATGCTGAAGCCGCAGAATTTGACAACCACCCGAGAGTTCATCTCCCGCGACGGACTCTGGCGTTTCGACCTTACAGTCGTCGAAGGTCCCGGAGCCGTGGGATCAGTCTCTCGAGAGCTCACTAGAGGCTGCCGTCCCCTCGAGCTACAACGACCTGTTCACCGATCCGGTGGTCTGCGACCACGTCGGGTGGGTCTGGTACGAGCGGACGGCCTTCGTGCCTCGCGGGTGGGTCGGCGAGCGAGTGTTCGTCAGGGTCGATGCAGCAACCCGCGAGGGAACGGGCTTCGTCATGGAACTGAAACGGCGCCATGTCGGCGGATACCTGCCCTTCGAGGCGGACATTACCGATCTCGTCACCCCCGGCGGTGCCTTCCGACTGACCATCGGCGTCAATAACGAACTGACCAATAAAATCATTCCACCAGGGGTGGTTCAGCCTTGATCCACCGCGCTGGGCGTAGTTGATCTTGGAATCGCGTAGTTGATCTTGGGCGAATCGGGAATCGGGTGCGGGCAGGGGTGATGGCCCGATCGGTGGTCGGGGTGTCCGGGTGGCGCTGGCTGGGGCCTGGGGTGGCGTGGTGGGCGAAGAAGTTTCAGGCCGCTTGGGGTGGCGCCATGACGGCGTCGAACATTTTGTTGAACAGCGTTTCCCGGCGGCTTTTGGCCGGCAGGTCCAGCGTGTGGACCCGGGCGGAGTAGGCGATGCGGGCGGGAATGTTGATCAGCACGGCCCGGATGGTGGCGGTGCGGGCTTGCCCAACGCGGTGCCGGTGAGGGCGGCGGCAGCGCGGGTGAGGTTGTAGGCGATGACCGCGCAGGTCAGCCACGCAGCGTTGGCGTTGAACACCTCGGAAAATGTTTCAACGCTGAGCTTTTCAGGTCGGCGATGACCTGTTCGACGATCGCGTGGTCACGGTGGTGCGCCTCGGCGACCCGGGTCGGTTCGGTGCTGTTGGTGAACACCGCATGAAACCGGTAGACGGCGAACAGTTCCCCTTGTCCCTGGCGGACGGTGGCGGGGTTGAGGCGTTTCACCCGGCGGACGATCAACCGGGCGGTGACCTGATGTTTCCGCGGCTTGGAGGTGAACGCGGTGTACGTCGTCTCAGCGACCTGCGCGTCGGAGATCCACCGCTGCTGCTCTTCGTCGAAGATCGCCTGCGGATACTTGATCGACACCCATCGGTCGTCGGGGATCAGACTGATCGCGGCGGTCATCGCCGGGTCCATCCGGGCGGTGATGGAAAACCGGGCGCCGGCGGAAAGGACCGCGGCGACGACACTGTGGTTGTAGAACGCCGAATCAAGCCGCGCACAGATCATCGCCGCCGCATCACCGGTGCGGCGGGTCGCGGCGATCGCATCGGCCAGGAACTTCCCGGCCCCGCGGGCGGAGTTCACCGGCCCTTTCCGCAGGCGGTGCCCAACGATGACCGGCCCGCACGACGCTCCAGAGGTGGAGGCGATGGCCAGTAAAGCGTTGTGGCCCTTCACCTTGTTGTATCCGTACCCGACGCCCTGCTTGGCGTATCCGTAGGTACGGCGCATCGTGTCATCCACATCCAGCCACGTCACCGCATCCCGATCACCTGGCGCCGCGGCCGGCAGCAAGATCGCCAGCGCGGCCAGTTTCACCAGCAACGCAGCAGCGACCGCGCCGAGTTGCCGGACATGCCCGAAGGTGAACCCGCGCAGGAACGTCCCCAACGTCGAGGGTGACTTCACCCCCGGCAGGACCTTGGCCACCGCTCCCTCCCGCAGCACGGCCAGGTCGTCGATGCTATCGGCTCCGGCGACCATCCCGGCGACAATCGATGAGACCTTCGCCGCCGCGTTGGCCCCGGCTCCCCCTGGGATCTTCACCAGGGCGGTGACCAGGTGCGGCGCCCGGCGCGGCGGGCCAGCCGCATCACCGGGACCAGCCCGGCGGAGCTGATCAGGTTGGGGTCATCGAAGGTCGCGGCAACCTTCGGGATCTGCGATAGTTGCATCTCGCGGATGGCTCTCTTTTCGGCATCGTGGGGATCTCAGCAATCACCATTTTGCCAGTTCAGGGACCATCCGCCCCTTATCGGCACACCAGATCTTCCCATTTTGCGCGGTGGATCCAGGTTCAGACCCGACCGGACGGGCGACGCAAGCAACAGTACTTACTTGCAAGATTTCTACAACTAAGGGCTCGCGTAATATTTAGGTGGGTGGTCTTCGGGCGTGTCGTGGGGCGCAGGGTGTAGCTCCAGTTGCTATGGAACTCGTGGCGGTGTGGTTGGCTGGAGTCGAGTTCTTTGATCTGACGGCCGCTGATCTGTGCCCTGATCAGCAACAACCCGGGCGGCCAGCAGATCGTCATCCACATCAGGCAGCGAACTACCACAGTTCTACCGAACACAAACGGTCATACCTACGTAGTTGCAAGGTGAGCCCTAAGCAGGCCTGGCCCAGTCGGTGCGGCTGTACTTCGTGCCTCCAGTACATGTCGAAGTCATCACGGTCGTGACTGAAATCGCCGGCAACACGGACACGGTGATGTGGGCATCAGCCTCAGTGGAGACGCCGACACTAGATTAACCCTGCGTGACGCGCGCGGCGAGGTCGTCGCCACCGGCGAGGGCGCAGTCACGACATTGCAATCTATTCGGTCATCCGTGGCGACCCGGGCCAGCCTACCTTTACGACCTGACCAACGAGGCCATCGTGACCATCGACGAGAGGCCAGCAATTGGCCTTAGCTTAACCGCTACTACGGCTGGTACGTCACGAGCGGTGACCTCGTCAGCGCAGAGGCTGGTTTGGAGGCGGAACTCAAGGAGCGGAAACGCCGGAAAGCGCCCACTGATCATGACAGAATGCGGCGCGGACACCAGGTCGCCATGCTCGATATGTTTCATCGCGCCCACGACAGAATCGACTACATCGTCGGGGAGCAGGTATGGAATTCGCCGATTTCAAAACCTCCTCGGGCTCTTCCGCGTCGATGTGGGTAAGAAGGGCGTTTACACCAGAGATCACCTGCCCAAGGTCGCGGCCCACGTACTGCGTGCTCGCTGGACCGCCCGGCGCGACGGCACCGTGGAGCCACGTGGATGCGGAGCATCGCAGCCGATGTCGTCGTTACGTGGTGTTGACGACCTCAGCCCGCCGGGACCGGCCTGGACGCGCAGACCACGGTGATGGCGCCGAACTGGCCTGGGCGCCGATTGTCGGTCGGCCGACGGGTCCGGCTCCAGATCAACCTTGCGCTACCGTCCGAAATCCGCAGTTGCCCGATGTCGAATCAGGGGTATTCGCCGACCGGGCCGCCACCCGGTAGCGATGGCAGTACGACTCATGGCACAAGTACGATCCGCCCCGCATGACCCGACGATCGCCTCGCAAGGGGCCCGTCGGCGCGCTTCTGTGCGAGCGCCGATAAGTGCTCCGAGAGAACCAGTCGGAGCACCATTCCCACACATTGCCCGCCATCTGGTACAGGCCAAAGCCGTTCGGTGGGTATGTCCGGACCGGAGCTGTGGCCCCCCAGCCGTCAGCCTCTGAGTTCACTGTGGGGAACGTACCCTGCCAGATGTTGCACCCCCACGCCCCATCGGCGAGAAGCTCATCCCCCCAGGGGAACCGCTTCCCTTTAAGGCCACCTCGGCCGGCGAACTCCCACTCCGCTTCGGTCGGCAGACGGCGCCCAGCCCACCCGCAGTACTGCTGGGCGTCGAACCAGGAAACGTGAACAACCGGATGATCCTCCGCGTTTCCGTTCGTGCTCAACTTGCCCTGCGGGTGACGCCAGTCAGCTCCTGCGACCTCCAACCACCACGGGGCCGTTGGTGAGGATCCGAGAACGTCAGAGGGCCGCGCACGCAGATACAGGTGAAAGACCGCCGACGAGCCGAACGATTCGGCGTCGGTGACATAGCCGGTGTCGTCCACAAAGGCGGCGAATTGGGCGACGGTGACAGCCGTGACGTCCATCCGAAACTCGGTTAGCTCTACCCGGTGCACCGGGCGCTCGCCGTCCGGCTGGTAACCCTCGCCGAAGTGATCTCCCATGGCGAACGTTCCCGCTGGGAGCGTTACGTCATCGTGCACGGCTCGAGCCAAGGCTGCGGTCGCACGATTTGCAAGCCCCACCGCATCACCCCGATCGGAACTCCTCGATCCGTCCACCCGGCCAGGGGGACAGCAACCATGTTCCGGTTCGTCAGTTGGTTTAGATTCCCTTTCGATCGACCGTTCCAGGGGCTCGTCGGACACCAACCAATCGTAGACTTGATTGAATCTTGCGGACCGCCAGCCGGGGGTGCACGACCGACGTTGGTGAGCATTCCCCGCGCCGGAAGCATTACGGCGCAACGAACTCGATCTGCCCGACCCAAAGGCCGAATACCTCGAGGCGGGCCGACGCCGCCCTGGACGGTCAGCTCGCCGCCGCCGCCCTGCGGTCGGTCGACCCGGACCGGGCCATCGCAGCGGTGCAGAACATCACGGCCTCGGCCAGTTCGCGGCCGAGCTGGTGGTGCTGCGCGGAACGAACGCTCCAGGTGCTGCCCGCCAACGAGAAACAGCTGACGGCCGCACCGGACCCTCGGCGGCGGTACACCCGCGGATGCCGGGATCGCATTGCGTCGTAGTAGGCGCGGGGAGGAAGGGGTGGTGTTCATCGGCCGGGCGCAGGAGAAGACAAACCTGTTGCATGACCTCCCTTTGCAACAACGAGGTCGCCACCGCGTGGTGCACGCCGATCGGGGCACGTCGATGACCAGCAAATCCGTCGCCGCGCTGCTGGATGACTTGGAGGTGACCAGGTCGCATTCGCGGCCACGGGTGTCCAACGACAACCCGTATGTGCGACACGAGGTCGCTTGAGGCGAGTGGACTCGCAGATTGGAGGCCGACTGATGATGTCGGTGGTGTAGTCCCGAGCGAGTGCTCGATTGCTCGTCCCCGCCCTGACGTGCGTCGCTGGTAACGGCGGGGTGCGGAGCTCAGGGTTCAAGTCCGAGGACTTCCGCTCCATCCGGAGGTTACAGGTCAGGGGAAGTCCGAACGGGCGAACGTGAGTGAACCCCCGAAGATGTCTCGTTATGTCGAACCCCGGAGATGGGAAGATCCGCTGGGGTGCAGGGCTGGCCGCTGAGAATCGGCAGGTGACGGCCGGAGAGTATGGACCGGCCGGGTGAGCACCACCGCCCCGGGGCAAAGGGGGCGCCCAACCCGGACGCATCTCGCGCAAGTGGAACGTGGAAACCCCGACGAGGTCCGAAATCCCGTGAAGGGCTTCGGTAGGTCGACTGTGAGGAAGGCTGAACTCCTCGGCGGGAACAGGATGGCCCAAGAAGCCAACGCCGGACTGCCGAAAGGCACCGGGAAACCGGGACGACCCGCGGCCCCCTCCAGGCCGTGTCCCGGATAACCGGCCGGATACCGGGCAACTCCCCGGACCCGAAAGGGAGCTGACGTGGACCAGGTGAGCCTTTGACGACAACTGAGCACGGTCACCGGAACAGAAGGGCAAGTTGGACACGATGACAGGACGCACATTCGCTGCGGCGACGGCGGCCTCCACCGTGAACGGACCTGATGACGATGAACTCGACTGGAACGCCGTCAGTTGGCGCACGGTCGAGGAAGACGTACGGCGACTTCAGCACAGAATCTTCAAGGCCTCGCAGGCAGGGGACCTCAAAAGGGTCCGCAGTCTGCAGAAGTTGATGTTACGGAGCCGGTCGAACACGCTGCTGAGCGTGCGGCAGGTCACCGAACGCAACACCGGCCGGACGACGGCGGGCATCGACGGGGAGGTGGCGCTGACTCCATCGGAGCGAGCCACGCTGGCGAAGCGGATCCACCGTTCGCTTGACCCCGGCGACGCTCTGCCCGTCAGACGGGTGCACATACCGAAGAGCAACGGAAAGCAACGTCCGCTCGGTATCCCGGTGATCTCGGACCGCTGCCGCCAGGCCGTGGTCCGAGCCGCACTGGAACCCGAGTGGGAGGCACGGTTTGAGCCCAGGTCCTACGGATTTAGGCCCGGCCGTGGCTGCCATGACGCTATCGCCGCCATTTACGCCACGGTATCCCGCAAGACAGCGCGACGTGAATGGTTACTCGACGCGGACTTGGCCGCGGCGTTCGACCGAATCGACCATAACCACCTGTTAGCCATGCTCGGGGATTTCCCAGCCAGGGAAGCTATCCGAGGCTGGCTGAAGGCAGGCGTGATCGAACACGGCAAGGGGTTCGCCCCGACCGAGGTCGGAACACCGCAAGGGGGCGTCATCAGTCCCCTGCTTTTGAACGTTGCTCTTCACGGAATGGAACAAGCCGCAGGCATTCGATACACCCGCAAAGGCCGTTCCAAAGACCTCAAAACGGGAGTCGACTGCCCGGTCCTGGTGCGGTATGCCGACGATTTCCTGGTCATGTGTCACACCCGTGAGCAGGCTCAGGAAGTCAAGGATCGACTGGCGCAGTGGCTCGAGCCCAGGGGTCTCCGCTTCAACGACGAAAAGACGAAAATCGTCAAACTGTCGGAAGGTGCGGATTTCCTCGGGTTCAATATCCGTCGTTACCCCAACGGAAAGCTGCTGATCAAGCCCAGCAAAACGGCGATAAAGCGTGCCCGGGCAACGCTGTCGGCCAAGGCCCGTTCCCAGCGTGGAGCGAACGCCTCGGCCCTCAACCGCGCCTTCAACCCGTTCATCCGGGGATGGGCCGCTTACTACCGGTCGGTGGTGTCCAGCGAAGTGTTCCAATCGCTGGACGCCCACGTGTGGCGACTCACCTACAAGTGGGCCAGCCACACACACCCGAAGAAACCGAAGAAGTGGATCATCCACCGCTACTACGGCTCCTTCAACCCGACCAGGCGGGACAGGTGGGTGTTCGGCGACCGCGACAGCGGCGCCTACCTCATCAAATTCGCCTGGACCCCGATCGTCCGTCACACGCTGGTCCGGGACACCGCGTCGCCCCACGACGCAGCCCTCGCCCAATACTGGGCAGACCGGCGACGAAAGAAGACTCCGCCCCTCGGCAGATACCGGCTGCGGCTGCTCCAAGCCCAGCACGGTCGCTGCCCCGAATGCGGAGCCCTTCTGCTCCACGCCGACCACGAACCGCAATCCCCGCAGGAATGGGAACAGTGGCTCGCCGCCACCCGGAAAGCGTTGGACCGCCAGTCCATCGCCTTCCAGGCCAGGCGCGGCGCAGGAGCGGACGAGCGGACCGACCACCGTCTCGTGCACGTCCGATGCCAGCAACGCCCCCAGGCGCCACAGGTATCGGCCCAGTAGCACCGCACTGCCCGCGAGCCCGACGGGCTTGCTTGAGCCGTGTGCCGGGACGACTGGCACGCACGGTTCTGAAGGGGCCCCGGCGCAGTAATGCGTCGGGGCTACCTGACTCCGAGGCGTGGAACAAGACGCTGAAGTACGCGTCGGTGTTCCCGGAGCGGTTTACCAGTCTGCAAGCCGCCCGGCAGTTCGTCGGCGACTTCGTCGACTACTACAACCACCACCACCGGCACTCTGGGATCGGACTGCACACCCCCGCCGACGTCCACTACGAACTGGCCCCAACCACCGCCCGGCAGCGCTCCAAAGCATTGGCGGCAGCTCGTGCCCGGCACCCCACCCGCTTCGCCACCGACCGCGACCCCAAGATCCTCGACCTACCCGTGGCCGCATGGATCAACGAACCGAGAGAGGAGGACACCGCAGCCTAAAAATTAACTCCCGCTGGCCCCAGAAGGCTTGACAACTTCCGGGAGCGCGACGGCCTGGTCCTGCGCACGGTCACCCGACCGTCCCGGCAACCGTGACCTATGAGTCGACCGAACGCGGCGCGAGCCTGACGCACCTCGTGAGACAACTGACGGACTGGTCCCTTCAAAACAAGGACGCCATTGCGCTGTCCCGCCACCAGTGGGACAGCGAACACCCCGGCTCGGGCGTGACCTGAACAGACGGCACGCTGGCGATCCATGATCGGGACTCGGACATGCCTCCTGCGATTGCGTTTCGGCGACTTACGTGCCGCTAGCCGAACCTCCTACGGCGACGATTCGGCTGCTGGCGACCAAGATCGTTCTCGTCCCGATCGGGGATCCGCAATCGGGACGATGACGATCGTGGTCGCCACCACGGGCGGGGAGTCCCGTTCATCGCTGCAGAGGGTTCCCCTCATCCGGTACTGGCCAGCAGCCGGTCGAATACCGCGGCCCAGCCTGCCGCGATCTGGTGGTCGATGTCGTCGTCGCCAGCGACACGACCATTTCCCACGCCCACGTAGAAGACCTGCTCCTGGCCGGCCGGGTGCCTTGGCAGGCTCGACCCGCCCGGCAGACGTGCCGGCGCCGGGCGACGCTGCGGTATCGGCTCGCCGTGCCGGTCGGCGGCGGTTACGGTTGCGGGCGTATGTCACCCGCGTGCCGAACGCGGCGGGGACCGGTCGGGTGGCGGCGGTGCGCTGCCGCTGCCTGGTCCCAGATGTATTGGAAGAAGCCACCCGAGGGGACGGATTTCGTGAACCCGCTGCTGCTGCCCATCGTTGCCATCCAAGGGATGCGGGTGCGCGCCGCGACCGGGGTGCTGCCGCCGGCCGCCGGGCCGACCAGCGGGACAGCGGGCGAGGACACGTCGCAACCGCCTCTGCGTGTCGCCGTGTTGGGCGAGTCGACGGCAGCCGGTTGCGGGGCCGACACCAACGACAACGCGTTTCCGGGGTGGCTGGCCCGCGGGCTCGCCACGCGGACCGGCCGGTCCGTCCAGTGGCAGGTGGTCGGGCAGTACGGCGCCACCGCCCGGCGGATCCGGCACCGGCTGCTGCCCCAGCTCGGCGGCGAGAAGCTGAACGTCGCGGTGTTGCTGGCGGGTGTCAACGACGTGCTGACCCGGCGCGCCCCGAAGCAGTGGGGTGATGATCTCGCCGCCATCGTCGACGGGTTGACCGAGCGCGCCGAGCAGGTGGTGGTTACGGGGATCCCGCCGTTCGACGCCTTCCCGTCACTGCCGACCACGCTGGGCCGCTATCTGGCCGGGCGAGCGAGGGCCTTGGACGAGGTCTCCCGACAGGTATGTGGGGAGCGGTCGCTGACCACGTGGATCAGCTCGGTCGATCTGCTACCGACGGATGACCCGCTGTTCTTCGCCCCGGACCGTTTCCACCCTTCGGCGTCCGGTTACCGCCGCTGGGCGGAGGTCGTCGCGGGCCAAATCATGCTGTGAACCGCGTCGGCCCCCCTGGAGGGCCCGGGGTGGAGCAGGAAGGAAGAAGATCCCATGTCCCCCGCCCGCTCCCCCGCGTGTTTACGGTATGGAAGGTGTCACAGACCGACAAGTAGCCGGGGGGTACAGGGGTACCGAGAGCTCACCCAGTGACTATCCGTTTGGGGATCCTGCTGCGGGCCGGTGGCCCGATGCCAGAGCGGTTAGTTCATCGTTGTGGGTCGATGTTTTGCCGGTACTGGTCAGCTGGCGGTCACGAGGAGCCGCAGGATGTCGTTTTGTTCGGCGGCGAGGCGATGTATCGCGCGTTTGCTCCCGCGTGTAGCCAGTAGTCCTGCGGTGAGTGTTGCAATGGGTATGGCGGACCAGGCGAGCCAGGTGTGTCCGGTTTCTGCAGCGGCGATGAGGACGGCTGCGGTGGGTAGGGCGGTAGCGGTGGTGGCGTAGAGGCATATCTGGATCTTGACCGACCATCCTGGGGTGGGGTTTCCGGCTTCATCCAGTGGTTGGACGGCGATGAGCGAGGCGAGTGGGAACAGTCCCGCGGCGCCGCCCAGTAGTGCGATCAGTAACGAGATTGCCCATGGCCACAGCTGGGGTTCGTTGCTGAACGTGGTCAGTAGGACCGTTTCGAGCGTCGTGAACGGGCCGACGATGAGCGTCCAGGCGAGTTGTCGTCCCCGAACGTCGGGCCGGGCGCTGCCTGGTGTGAGGATGGTCAGCCAGAGACTGGTTCCGTCGTTGCCGTAGAGGTTCCCGGCGCAGGCACCGGCGATGATGACCGTGAGAGGCCCGGCGAAGGGCATTAGCAGGCCGGTGTGTGCGGTGACCCTCGGGATGACCGCGACACCCAGTCCAACGACGGCTGCGATGAGCAGACAGGTCAGGCGCAGGGGATCACGCATCCACCCTCTGAGCTCCTTCGCGCACACCGCCCCGGTCGCCGTGGCCGGCAGCACGGTGAGGCCGGCGAGCGCAGCGAGCCACCCGGTAGCGACCCAGGAGTTGCCTACCCGGGCGGCGTCGACGGCGTTGGCGCCCCAGCCGGAGGGCAGAGCGCGGACCACCGCGGTCAGCCAAGGTGCGCCATCACTGTCCAGTGCGCCGATAGCGGCGGGTAGCAGCGTGCCGCCCAGGGCCAGCAGGCTCAGCGCGAGAGCGGTGACCAGGGTGCCGATGTCTCGGCCGCGGCGGGCGCCGGGGCCCAGGATCCCCCCGGCGATGGTGGTCAGTACTGAGGTCAACACGATCATCAGCACGGTCGCGGCCACCGCGACCGCGGTCGCGGCAGGACCGCTGCGCAGGCCTACCGGCACCAGCGCGCCGTAGGCGAGCAGCAGCAGAACCAGCACCGGATCGGTCAGCCCGACAAGCAGCAGCGACCAGGCCAGGCGACGCGGTACCAGCGGAAGCAGGGCGAAGATTTCCGGGCGGAGGGTGTTCGCGCCGCCCACCAGCGCGGCCTGGATGATCTGCCCGCCCCACCACAACGCGAGTACCGTCGCCAGGATGTCACCGGCCGAGCCGGTCCGGCCGTGGTGGAGGAACCCGAGATACACGGTGCCGGCGGCGGATGCCAACCCGACAATCCCGGCCAGCAGCAGCGGCACCTTCGATGCGCGGCGTAGTTGGTGGCCGGTGATCGTGGCGCGCAGGGCGATCAGGAGCCGAACCACGACAGCCCCTGCGTTTGGGGTGTGACGCCGATGAGCTCCGCGAACGCGTCGGTCAGGCTTTTACCCTCCGATACCTGTTGCACGGTGCCGCTGCGCAGGACCGCGCCGTCGGCCATGACGGCGACGTGGTCGCACAGCTGCTCGACGAGCGTCATCGTGTGCGTGCTGAGCAGGACAGTGCCGCCGCCGGAGGTGAAGCCTTTGAGGATCGCACTAATCGTCATTGCCGACAGGGGGTCTACCGCTTCCAGGGGTTCGTCCGGGACCAGGACCCGCGGTCCGTGCAACACGGCGGCGGCCAGACCGATCTTCTTGCGCATCCCGGTTGAATAGTCGGCGATCAACGTCGATTCCGCGTCGGTCAGCTCGAGCACCGAGAGCACCTCGGAGGCCCGGGCTGCGACCATGCCGGCGGGCAGGCCGCGAAGGAGCCCGAAATAGGTCAGCAGCTCGCGTCCCGTGAGGCGCTGAGGCAGTGCCAGCCCGTCAGGGAGCACCCCAACAGCGACTTCGCCGATCCCGCTCCTGAGGCCTCCCATATCGCGTGTCCGAACACGCGCGCGCTCCCGGCGTCGGGTCGAAGCAGTCCTACCGCCATCGACAGCAGCGTCGTCTTTCCGGCGCCGTTGGGTCCGACCAGCCCACAGAACGTGCCTGCCTGGACCGCCAGGTGCACGTCTGCCACGGCGATGGTGGTTCCAAAGGCCTTGCGTAAGGCGGTGAACTCCAACGCCGGCGCGCCGTTCATGCGTGCACCGCGGCCTCGAACAAGCTCAGAAGCTCGTCGGCGTAGTCGTCGATGTCCAGTGTCGGTTCCGCGCGCAACAACTCCGTGACTGCGTCGATCGAGGCTCGCAACGATCGGGCGGCGACCCGTGCGTTGAACGGGCGGAACTCCCCGCAGCGTTGCCCCGCTTCCAGAAGGGCCGCTAACGCCTCGACGGCGTCGCGACCGGCCGCGGCGTACACCGGGGTTCCGTCTGCTGCCGGTGGCAGGCCGGTCAAAACGGCATTCAACGCACGGACCTCGGTGCGATGTGCAGACAGGTACTCAAGGTTCGCCGTGACGTAGGCCCGTAGCTTGACGCGCTCACCGGTCACTGCAGTGACCCGCGAACTCATGAACCCGCCAGCATCGGCCAGCACATGAGCGACAACCTGAGCCAGAAGCTCGTCCTTGCCGTCGAAGTGATAGGAGATCACACCCTTGCTCGCCCCGATCCTGACGGCGATCAACGACAACGTCGCCGCCGCACAACCGCCCTCTGCCAGCAACTCGATTGCCGCCTGCAGGATCTGCTGACGACGCGCCAGCTCGACGAACGACAACCCTATGTCTGACCGCACGGTCAGAATATTAGCAGCGCGGCCAGCTCCGAAGAGCTGGATGTGAACTTCAAGCGGACGCTGTTTCGATAGACGATGGCTGAGCGGGCAGGCTGATTCGCCCAGCTCCTCTACCCTGGGCCAGGCTGTCACATGCAGCCGGACAAGGGTGAGCAATGCAGATACTGATCTCGGTCGATATGGAAGGTGTGGCCGGTGTGGCCGCACCCGATGACATCAAGCCCGGCCACGCCGAGTACGAGCGCAACCGCACATACATGACCGACGAGGCCAGCGCCGCCGTCCTCGGCTTCCTGGCCGCCGAACCGGCCGCTGACATCGTCGTCGTCGACGCGCACGCTGCATTCCGCAACATCCTTCCCGACCGCTTGGTCGCAGGGTGCACGTTGCTGCGCGGCTCACCCCGCCGGCACGCAATGATGACCGGCATCGATCAAGGTGTCGATGCGGTCTGCTTCATCGGATACCACGGCAAGGCCGGCACCCCCACGTCGGTGTTGTCCCACACCATCAGCGGCCCAACCATCGCGCAGGTGCGTTGCAACGGGGTCGAGCTCGGAGAACTGGGGTTGAACGTCGAGCTGGCCGCCCACCACGGCGCATCGTGCATTCTCGCCAGCGGCGACAACACCCTCGTCGAGGAAGCCGCATCTACTGTTCCGGGCATCGAGTGCGTCGTGGTGAAGAAGGCGTTCGGTAACCGGGCAGCGCAGAGCCTGCACCCCGAGGAGGCGTGTCGCCGCATCCAGGCAGCAGCCCTGAAGGCGCTTCAAGGGAACCTTCAGGCAGCTGCGCCGAGGTTCGGCGGACCGGTCGACCTGGAGGTGGACATGCTGCGCCCGTCCATGACCGAACGGTCTCTTGGTATCCCAGGGGTAGAGCTGCGGGCGCCGCTCACTTTGGGATTCTCGGCGACCGACTATGTGTCCGCCTACGAGCTGATCGAGGTCTTCACCGTCCTGGCCGCAGCCAGCTGACCATGACCACGGTGGCCGGCAGTGACGTCCATCGAGCAGAAGACACAGACAGACGTCGGTCGATCAGCCAGTACGAGGACCAAACCCTCGCGCCCGGGCGCCATGGCCCGGTAGCCGATCGCTGACCGGGGACGGTGGTGCCGTTCAGGGTCTTGCCGGCTGCTCCGGCCGCCCGTAGGCCCATCGTCGTGCGGGACATGGTCCATTGTGAGGTGTAACGGCGGTGGTGGGCAGGCTGCGCTCCGCGCAGGAATGCCAAGGGCTCTGCATGAGCTTGCAGAGCACTACCATCCCGACGTGATCATCACTATCAGCGCAGCCGGCCCCAGCGACATCCCGAGTTTGCTGGCATCTGCTGACGCCCTGATTCGAACTGACGCCGCAGTGTTCGACGCCGACGCGACGAATGTCGCATGGGCAACGAGCGGCGGCGCAGCTTATTGCGCAGCTCTGGTGGCCGCCGGCGACGACTTCGCCCTACTCGCGCGCGACGAAGACGAGGTGATCGGGCACATCGTGGGGCGCCGGTACGGCCCGAACGAGTTGCATCCGATCATCACCGCCGAACTGGAAAGCATCCACGTCTACCCCGCCCATCGCGAGCGTGGCGTCGGGGGTCTACTTGTGAGCTCCTTCCTTGCGCGGGTCGCCGGAGTCCACCGGGTCACCGTGTCGGCGTATGCCCACAACGCTCGGGCTCTGAGCTTCTACGCTCGGCTGGGCTTCAAGGTCAGGTCGGTGATCCTGGACCTGGATCTTTGACGGATCCAGGGCGGCGCCACTTGACGAGCCCAGAGCGCCATGACGACGGGCACGGCCTGCTCGTGGCTGTCGGACCGGGCGCCCGCAGGACGATCCCTGAACGGGCGGGAGGAGCGTCTCTGATACGTAATCCGCTATCATAGAGCTATGGCAACGATGGGCTCGACGACCACCCGGTACGTGGATCGGCTGGCAGGAAACCTGCTGCGGCGGGCGCGGGCTGAGAAGGGTCTGACGCAGCGGACGTTGGCGTCGGCGGCTGGCGTGCCGCAATCAACGGTGGCGCGTATCGAATCGGGCGCTCAGCAGCCCTCGCTGCCGCTGCTGGTCCGCATCCTGGCTGGGGTGGATTTGGAACCGCGCATCGCGCTGGCGCCCTACGACGTGCTGGATGCGTCCGAGGCGCGACTGTCGCCAGTCGAGCAGGAAGCCCGAACGCAGGAGCAGGATGAGTTCCTCGATGCGTTGAAGGCGGGTCAACAGCGGTGACCGGCCCAGCCTTCAATCCCCGTGCCCTGCTCGCGGCGCTCGATCGCCACCACGTCGAGTATGTGGTGGTGGGCGGATACGCGGCGAATGTGCATGGCGCGGTGCGGCCGACCAAGGACATCGACGTCGCGCCGGCGACGACCACGGAGAACCTGACGCGGCTGGTGGCCGCGCTGCGCGAACTGAATGCGGGCATCCGGGTCGACGAGATGCTCGAGGGCCTGCCGTTCGACACCAGCGCGGAAGCGCTGAAGGGGATGAAGATGCTGAACCTGCGCACCAGGTTTGGTGACCTTGATCTGGTGTTTTCACCAGCCGGATTCCCCGGCGGCTATGCCGACCTGATCGGCCGGGCAGGTGAGTTCGTTGTGGACGGTTTGACGATTCGGGTGGCCGCGCTGCAGGACGTGATTTCGAGCAAAGCGGCAGCAAACCGTCTCAAGGATCAAGACGCGCTCCCGGAGCTGATACGCCTGGCTCGGCGCGTCGACAGTGGCAAGGACGGGGGCACCCCCGCTAATCCAACCGACCGATAGCCGATCCGCTGTGGGGACTGCAGTGATCTTGGTCGGAAGCCGCGACGGAGAATCAAGGTGAGCATGCGAGATGCTGAGCGTGTGGAACGGATCCTGCACCTGGCCGCCGCCGACCTCATCATCGAACGACCGGACGGAAGTGTCGAAGATGTGCACTTCCCGCAGGCGCTCGCCCATGCGGTGATAGACGGCTACTCATCGCCGGGCGAGACGGTCCTAGACCCATTCGCCGGCTGGGGTACGGCGCTGGTCGTGGCCGAGAAGCTCGGCCGCAGCGCAGTCGGTGTCGAACTTCTTCCGGAACGGGTCGCCGCCATCAAGCAACGGGTCAGTAGCCGCAGTTGTTCTCGAGGCCGACGCTCGGAACCTGGACAGCCTCCGCCTTGGCCAGATCGATCTGTGCTTCACCTCGCCGCCCTATATGAACGCGGTCGAGCACCCGCAGAACCCGCTCACCGCATACTCGACACTCGACGGCAACTACGACACCTACCTCACCGAACTGATCGGCGTGTTCCTCGAGGTGGCATGCCACCTGCGGACGGGCGGCCACTTGGTGATCAACGCCGCCAACATCCGCACAGGCCAAGTCGTCACACCGCTGGCCTGGGACATCGCCCACGCACTGACGCCGCACCTGGCCTTTCGAGGTGAAATCTATCTGGCCTGGGACCAGCCGCCGCCCATGTTCACGGGCGACTACTGCCTGGCCTTCCAGAAACCCTGATCCAGTGGACATTTGCGGGTACCCGGTGAGCGCGCCACGATTGCGGTATCTCTGGCCGGCACGATATTGGCGGTCAAGGTTCGTTGACAGGGTTGCCTAACCTGGGTGCGACGCCGCGGCCGGACGGAGCCATGGCGGGCAGCGCCGTACGGCAGGCACGGTCATCAGGGAAGCGGTTGGCGGTCTCAGCGTGTTGCATAGCGACTCGCGCCCGGGGCAAGATCAACTGCGTGTCCTCGAGATGACTTCGGTTCCACCAGAGCACCTTGCGCCCGATGCGCACGGTCGCTGTTGTGAGCCGATTTTCATCTTGACGACCGGAGAACTTTCCCTTGTTGCCCTCGCTTGCCCGAATGGGCTCTCGTTTCACTCGCTTGTGGGTCGCGCAATCAGTCTCTGAACTGGGTACCGGTCTGCACCTAGTGTCGCGTGTTTGAAGTCTTCTTACGGTGAGCTTTGGCGAGGATCTCGTCGGGTGTTTTGGTCCAGATGAACGGGTGGCAGCGGTCGTTCCAGCCGTCGATGAAGGCGCCGATGGCGGTCTTGAGGTCCTTGACGGAGGTGAAGGTGCCGCGGCGGATCGCTTGCCGGGTGATGATGCCGAAGAAGATTTCGACCATGTTCAGCCAGGACCCGGAGGTGGGTGTGAAGTGCATGGTGATCCGTGGGTTTCGGGCCAGCCAGGCTTTGACGTTGGGGTGCTTGGTGAGTCGCCGGAGGGAGTCGCACCCTCCGGCGCTCGCAGAACCGTACGTGACGGTCTCCCGTCATACGGCTCCCACAGGTCGGGCTGAGGTGGGTGCGACCAGGTGCCAGTGGGCGAAAAGAC
>JAABUM010003856.1_pt1 | contig 17715 bp, 18 predicted proteins | sample 5559161 | NCBI WGS metagenome assembly JAABUM01 (sample SAMN10711868, study PRJNA513369) | rock metagenome | isolation source: Antarctica rocks | place: Antarctica: Victoria Land, Siegfried Peak nord | reverse complement strand
TCGACGCCTATTACGTGGCGGCCCCGGATCGGCGCGGCCTCTTGCTGGGGTACGGGGGTCTCGACGAGGCCGACGTTACGCGCGGCGCGCGCCTCCTGGCGGACGTCATCGCGCGCGAGGCGCGCGAGGCGCGCGACGGCACGGACGTCACGTAGGTTACGCCGAGATCCATAGGTCAGGCGCGCTCAGGCTTCGCCGGCCGTGGGACGGGCGCCGTCGAACGACACCGTATACCGTACGAAATCATCGACCGCGCCGAAGCGGTCGTAGAGTCGCCGCGCCACGGCGTTGCCCGCGCGCGTCATCCAATACAGGCGCCCCCAGCCCTGTTCCTGGGCGAGCAAGATCAGGTGATCGATCAGCGCCCTCCCGACGCCCCCGCCGCGCGCCTCGGGGCGGACGAAGAGGTCGTCGAGGAGGCAGGCGGGTTGGTCGCTCCATGTGTAGGGATGGAGGATATAGTTGGCGAAGCCGAGGGTGTTGCCCGCGCCATCCGCCGCCAGGAGCGCCCGGATCGGGCTCGTGGGGTCGAGGATACGCGCCCACGTGGCCGCCGTCACCCGGTCCGATAGTGAAACGCCGTAGAAGCGGTTGTAGCCCTCCCACATCTCCGCCCACGTGGCGCGGTCTCGCGCCTCCGCCGGCCTGATGATCACCCCATCCACCATGGACATATCCCTCACATGCTCTCGCCGGCCACGTCCACAACCGATAGGCGCCGGTCGCCGATCGGCGCGCCGCGGACTTGGCCGTGCCCGTTGGTCCCGATTGGCCCTTGTTATCGTATCATCGCGGCGGTATCGTGGATGATAGGTGGTGAGGGCAGCGTGCGAAATGCGGGGCCGCGAATCGCGCGGACGCGGCAGGCGGGGATGATAGTGTCGTGCGATAGCGTCGAACGACACGCTACGCGAGAGGGGGCGACCATGCTGGAGATGCGGCCGGGTTGTGAACGCTGCGATAAAGACCTGGCCGCCGACGGGGATGGGGCTATGATCTGCTCGTTCGAGTGCACCTTTTGCGCCGGGTGCGCGCGCGTGCTGGGCGGCATATGCCCGAATTGTGGCGGGGGATTCGAGCGGCGACCGGCCCGACCGGCCGCGTTGCTGCCGTGCCACCCGGCCTCGACGGAGCGCGTGGTCAACCCCGACGGATCACACCACGCCCCGGAAGCATTCCCTGTCTCAAGGGGGTGATGGGAGGTGAGACGCGGTGTCTCGCCCGATGCCATGATAGGACAACTCGAGGGCACATCCCTATGAGCGCGACAATCGTCATCCGCCCCATACAGCGCGATGAGGGGGCGGCTCTGCGCGACATCCGCCTGCGCGCGATCCACGACGCGCCGGACGCGTTCGCCGTGTCGCTCGCCGAGGTCCTAGCGCAGACCGACGAGGGCTGGACTGCGTGGGCGACCCGGAATGCAGCGGGCGAGGCGAGTATCATGTATGTGGCCGAGGAAGCGGGGACGTGGATTGGGATGGCGGGCGGCATGTTCGACACATTCGGGCCGAGGGAGGTCGCGCATCTCATCTCGATGTGGGTCGATCCGGCGTATCGAGGACAGGGACTGGGCCGGCGCCTGGTCGAGCATGTCCCCGGCTGGGCGCGAGACCGCGGCGTGCGACGGCTGGAGTTGTGGGTCACTGAGCATAACGGCGCGGGGCTCGCCCTTTATGCTCAGTGCGGCTTCATAGCGACGGGCGAAAGCCAGCCCCTGCCATCGAACCCGGCCCTCAATGAACGGAAGATGGCACGTGACCTATGAGGGATGACAACGGTGTGAACGATCCGATCATGGCGCGCATCCAGCGGGAGGCGTGTGTCCCCGACCTGGTCGACGTGCTCGCCGGGCGCCTGGCCCCGACCGATCTGCAGTCGCTCCTCTGCTCACCCGCGCCGACGCTGTCGATAGGCGCGCACCTTGGTGCGACTGCCGCAGATGGCCATGGAGCACCACGTCGCCGAGCGGTTCTTCGACGCGTCGTAGAAGGCCCACTGGCACCCCTCGTTGCGGCACGCCTTGAGCCGCGCCCACGTCCCGTCCGCCGTCGTCGCGCAGACGACCGCCAGGATGCGGCCGAGCGCACCGTCCACGCCCCCGGCTAGGGGCTCTAGCCGGATGCGCTCGTCGTCGCGAAGCACCGGCGTGAGCCGGGCGCGCGCGATCGCCTCGTTGATCACGGTCAGGGCGTCGCAGCGCGCGCCCACCCCGTTGTGCTCCCGTAGGAGCGCGCGCAGGGCTTCCCGCGTCGCGCGGGTCCGGCGCGCGTCGTCCTCGCCGACGGCGTTGTCCTCGGCGAGGAGCGCGTGGTCGCGCAGCCAGGCGCGCACGCCGTCCGCGTCGCCCATCTCGTCGCGGCCCGCCTCGATGTTGTGCGTGTTCACGAACGCGCGCACGAGTTCGAGCTCGCCCGGCGCCCGCTGGATGACCTCGGGTTCCATCGTCGCGTCTTCGTGCATCCGCATCCGGTCCGGGACGCGGCATCTCCCCTGTCAGCATAGCATGGCCCGCCAATTGCGCGACCGGTGTCACATCTTGACTGGTAACACGCCCATCGCCTATAGTGGTGTTACCGTCTATTCTTTTTTGACGGTATCATCGGCGCGCCAGGCCGCCGATCGCAGGAGTTGAGGAGGGACGATGTCTCCACGCGCCGCACGTCTCGGTCGTCTTCTCGCCACGGGTACTCTGCTCACGAGCATCGCCGGCACCGCGCACGCCGCCGGGCCGGCGAGGCCACGGGCCGCTGTCTCGTTCACCTATAAGATCGGCCTCTCGCTCCCCTACAACGAGCTGGCCGAGCTCTCCTACGGCATCAAGCAGTCCGTGCAGGTGGCCGTCAAGCAGGCCAACGCCGCGCGCCTCGTCCCCGGCGTCACCTTCGACATCTCCTCGCTCGACGACACGGTGAACGGCCAGCACAATGGGCCGAAGGATTCCCAGAACGCCCTGCAATTCGTCGATGACGCGTCCGTCATCGGCGAGGTCGGCCCGCTCAATAGCTCCGCCGCCAAGGTCTCCGAGCCCACCTACAACCGCCACGGGCTGGTGCAGATCAGCCCGTCGAACACCAACCCCGATTTCACCAACCCCAAGTTCCGCGCCAAGTACAAGCCGGCCATGGCCTTCTCCGGTGCGCCCATCACCTACTTCCGCACCTGCACGACCGACATCATCCAGGGCCGCAGCGACGCCCTTTACGCCAAGAAGGCCGGCTTCAAGAACGTCTTCGTGACCGACAACCAGGGCACCTACGGCATCGGCTTGGCCAACTACTTCGAGCAGGAGGCCAAGGCCATCGGCCTGAACGTGCTCGGTCAGAGCGAGCTCGACGCCCAGAACATCTCGGCCAACGCGCAGAGCCTGGCCACCACCATCGCCTCCAAGAAACCCGACCTGGTGTTCTTCGGCGGAGAGTACGGCTCCAAGGGCGGCGCCGAGATCCTGGCCGACGACCTGCGCGCCGCGGGCCTGTCCAAGGTGGTGTTCATGGGCGGGGATGGCATCTTCGCCACCGACTTCATCAAGGGCTCGTCCAAGGGCGGCGCGCAGGGCGCGCTGACCAGCAACGTGGGGCGCAACGCCCTGACCTCACCCTACGCGCAGAGCTTCGTGGCGGCCAAGAAGGCGCAGTTCCCCGGCAGCTCGATCGAGGGCTACGACATCTACGCCTACGACGCCGCCAACGTGATCCTGCGCGCGTTCGCCAAGGCCGTCAAAGGCGGGCAGATCAAGGTCGGCAACCCCATGACTCAGGCCCGCCGGCTCATCATCGCCAGGGATGTGGCGACGACGAGCGACTACCGCGGCGCGACGGGGCGGGTCTCATTCGACAAGAACGGCGACTCGAGCAACCGCGACATCAGCATCTACCGCGCCTCGGGCACGGGCAGCGGCGCCAAGTGGACCTTCGTCGCCCTCGCCCCCGCCTCCTGAGCGCCGTTCTCGCCGACAATGTACCGTGTATGTGGGACGCGTCCACCGGGAGCGCCGGCGCTCCCGGTGGGCCGCTCCAGAGGACGTTCCCCGATTTTCCGGCGCCCCCGGACGCTGGACGCAATGGAGGCCGGGGCAGGGCCATGAGGCGCACCGAATCCCCGTTGCCCACGCGCGGCGGTCGTGGGTGGAACTCACCCTCACGCCGGCGCCATGCCCTGCTCGTCGCGCTGCGCGCGGTCGCGGCCGGCAATCTGCCCGGGCAGGGCGTCGTGGACGCGTGCGCTGGCCGCGTCTACATCCCGGGGAGTTCGGGCAACAGCAGCGACACCGTCGTGACCACGCTCGACGCGCGCACCGGGCGCACGGTCGGCGCGGCCTATCTCGGACCTACAGGGAGCGGGACGGCCATGATGCCGGGCGCGGCCGGGACGCTCGCCGTGGACCCGGCGCGGGGGCGCGTCTACGGCGTCGCCTTCGGCCCCGTGGACGCGAACGGCCGCGCCGTAGGTACGGGTACACTGCATGTCCTCGACGCGCGCACGGGCGCCGTGCTGCGCAGCACGGCCGTCGGCGTGAACCCGTTGGCGGTCGCCGTGGACGCGGCCACCGGGCGCGTCGTCGTGGTCGACGCCGGGGGCACTGGGGGCGCCGCCGCGGCGAGCGACCCGTGGTCCCTGCTCCGACGGGCGCTGCCGCGCTGGCTGCCCCTGCCGGCCCCGCGCGGCGAGGTGCTCGTGCCGGGCGATGTGCGCGTCCTCGACGCCCCGTGAGGACGATACAAGGGTACGCCCTATCGGGCGGTAGCCGGGACGCCCGCGATTACCGGCGGTCGCCCGCGTCCCGCAATAGGCCATGCGGGTTAGCGGCCAAGATGTCGGCCAATTGGTTGACGTGAGGGATTGTCGCCGGCGCGATGATCGAGCCGGATGGGGCGAACGCGGAGATCGGACGCACACGGAGGTGTGGGGGACGTGGTACGTGCGCCGCGAGGGCTCTGCTTCTATGTAGCGGGTCGTAGTGATGGTCACGCCGTGTCGTCGGCGAAGGAGTGTGAGCGATGCTGTTCCTTGTTGGCGCCCAGTACCCAGGGTCGGCATGGGGGCGCATTGGCGCTTGGTATGACGAGGCGCGTCGCGTGTCGGTGCTCGCGGACGCACTGGGGATCACTGTGGACACCCAAAGGCTGCTCTATTGCGATGTGCACGACTTGATGGCGCTCCAGTCGAGGCTGGAGGCCCTGCGCGATGGGCGGCCCGTGCCTCGGCACTGCGGCCCCTCCGGCGTGCTCGCGACGCCACCCTCCAACGCGCTCGTCGACGCGCTATTGGCCCTCATCCACGTGAAACGTCGACAGGCGCGACAACACGGCAGCGGCGCGGCCCGGCTCGGCTGACCGTGGAGGAGCGCTCACCGTTACGGGTGCGCCAGGACCACCAGACAGTCGTCAGGAGCGATGACATGATTGTGTGAGGCGTCGCCGCAGGAGACAGGACACCGTGAACCGCCGCGCGGGCGCTGGTGTGCGGATGGCAGAAGGTAGGCCGGCGCATGCCGGAAGGCAGAATCGCCTCCATTGACGCCACTCATCGAGGCGATCCAGGGCGTGAGCAACGTCAGGAGTCAGGTAAAGAGATGCGACCGACCGTTGTCACCTTCGATTGTTACGGGACGCTGGTCCGGTGGGATGAGACGCTCCGTGCGTACTTCCGCTCGATTTTGCCCGCCGGCGTCGACGCCGAGGATTTCCGACGTGCCTTTATCGCGGCGCATACGCCCTTGTGCGACGGTCCTTACCGGCCGTATAACGAGGTCCTGCGGCAGAGTCTCGCGGGCGCGCTGGAGCGCTGCGGACTCCCGCCCGACTCGACGGGGGGCGACGGCCTGCTGGCGGCGATCCGGGAGGTCCCGCCCTACCCCGATGTCCCCGCGACGCTCGCGCGCCTGGCCGGGCGCTATCGCCTCGCCATCATCTCGAATACCGAGGACGCGCTGATCGCCTCGACCGTGCGCGGGTTGGGCGTGCCCATCACGGTTATCACGGCCGAGCGGGCGCGGGCCTTCAAACCGGACCATCGCCTCTTCCGCTACGCCTTCGCGCACCTGGGCTGAGGTCGCCCTTGCACCGCACCCACAGCGGCCCGCTCCGCGTTTCGAAGCGCACGGAGTCGCGTGACGGGTCGAGGATGGTGAGGATCACGCAGGCGGAGGCCAGCGTGGCGTGCCCACACAGATCAACCTCATAGCGCGGCGTGAACCAGCGTAGGGTGTAGCCGCCGTCGTGCGGCACGAAGAAAGCGGTCTCGGCCAGATTGTTCTCCGCCGCGATAGCCTGCATCAGATCGTCCTCCAGCCAGCGTTCGAGCGGGCAGACCGCGGCGGGGTTGCCGCGAAACACCGCGCTCGCGAAGGCATCGATCTGGAACAGCTTCAGCCGTGTCATTGCTACCCTCCCCAAGATGGCGGTACAACCGCCGAAATGGGTGATTGCTACCTCGTATTCGAGATAGCCTTCATCGTTCGCAGGTTCTCACGCAGGCGTTGTCCCGACGGCGCCCGCGAGCGCCGGATGTCTCCACAGGATCGGGCTATGTCGGGGTTATCCCGACGCGTCCGCCGCGAGGAAAGCATGCAGCGCCGATGACAGCCCCTCGGGCGCCTCCTCGGCCATATGATGGCCGCAATCGAGCGCGTGGCCGCGCAGATCATCGGCCCACGCTCGCCAGACGCCGAGGACATCGCCCTTTCTAACTCTCGCGCGTCGCCTCGGACGCCCATAATGACGCCAAGCCCTGACCCCGCGTCCGGCTCCATCCCCATCTATGCACGGCGCCTGTGCCCGCCCATAGGACCATCCCGCGTGTCTCCGTTGCCGGCGCAACTACAGGAGCGTGATGGTACTGAGGCTAGATCGGACGAGGTCGATGTTCTGGTCTGTCGTGAAGTTGATGTCCCGCCGCACCCAGCCCGCCGCGACGTAGAGGTGTCCGTTCCTGACGGCGACCAGGATCGTCACGTCGCGATTGACATAGTGGCCGAAGCCGTTTCTGTCGAACACCTCGGTCTCGGCGCGATCGTTGTGCGCCACCAGCAGGCCTGGCTATTGAGGCGGATCGTGGTGTATGTGCTCGGCTGGTTGATCTCCCCGCCCTTGAGGTACGGCGCCATCTCGCGGTCGGCCACGGCGCGCGGGTCGGCGTCCGCAACGGCCGCGGGCCGCACCTCGACCCCCAGGCGCACCGAGCCATCGCGCGTCCCTACATCCAGGTCGACGCCCGCCCCCGCATCGGCCATGGGCGTCCACCCCGCCGGGTAGCTCAGGCTGTAGCCGTGGGCCGTGCTGACGTGGCGCGTGAAGCCGTCCACGCCGACGGTCGAGGGCGGCTGCCGATCGACCGGCGCGCGCCGGTCGAGGGCGAACGAGTTGGCGCTGATGTCCTCCAGTTGGGCCGCCCAGCGATGGGTCGCATAGTAGTCCAGGGCGGCCGCGCGGGCCAGCGGATAGAACGGCGCGAAGAAACGCGGCTCCACGTCGTGATCGTCGTTGGCCGGGCCGGTGATATCGTCCCAGGTCAGGAGGAGGTAGATCCGGCCGCGCGCGACCGTCACAGCGGCCTGGGCTTCGGCCGACGCAGGGGCACCCCGGTCATCGAACTGGATACCATCGGGTGTCGCCATGACCCAGAACTGGCCCCCGGTCCGCCGCACCGCGTGCGTCACCGGCGACACCACCTTGCCCAATTGCTCCAATGCGCGGTCGGCCACGGTTTGCAGGTCGGACCGCGCGTAGGGTGTTGCTCCGACCGGCCGCGCGTCCACAGCCACGAAGGCCTTGTGGTCGGGCGAGCGGGCCGCGAAAGTGACGCCCGCGCCGGGCCAGGGCGCCCAGCGGGCCGGATAGTCCAGGGCGAAGCCGTGCGCGGCGTCGCGCCGTTGGGCGAAGTTGTCCAGCCCGACGGACGGCGCGGGGCGTGGGTCGTCGGCCACGCGGGGGTCGATCGTGATGCCCGCGAAGCTGTGCTCGATCGTCGCCTGCGCGGTGTGCAGCGCGCAATTCTTGTCGATCACGGGGGGAAAGATGTCGCGCGGTACCTCGGGGCAGCGCGCCGGGTTGGCGTGTCCCGGCGCCGCCACGACAGCGCGGCCGACGGAACGGGCACTCAGCGAACCGGCCGCCGTCGCGAGACCCGCGGCCGCCGCGCCGACGGACTGGTCCGGGTGTAACGCCGGCCTCCAGGCGGCGCGCTGTTCTCCCGACGCAGAGGTCGCCGCGGCCAGGGGTGGGGCAGGGTGCGCCGCCGGGCCGTGCGCGAGGGCGACAAAGGGGAGCGTGATGGGCGTGTCGGTCGGCGTGGGCGGCGCCGAGCCCGACGTCGAGGCGTTGGGCTCGGGGAAATGGACCTCGCGGTCGTACACCAGGCCGGCGAAGGCGTAGAGGCGGCGATGCCGAGCGGTGACCAGGACGATCATCCAACTCGTGGTCTGCAGCTCGCCACCGTGGTCTAACGTGGCGAGGGCCACGCGATAGGGCACGCCATGGATGACCACGCGCCGTTCGTAGATCTTGCCCGATCGTATCTCGTCCTCCTGTGCGATGAAGCGATCGGCCACGGCCTGGAGGTAGGCGTCCGAGGCGACGCGGTCGCCGAGGGGCGAGACCAGGACGCCGATGGCGGCGGTGCGGTCGGGTGTCATCGCCGTGAGGTCGGCCACCGGCCCGAGCGGGAGCCAGTGGACAGCGGGGACACGTGCCCAGCCCGTGGGGAGCGGCAGCGCGTAGCCGTAGGCCGCGCTGCTGTACCGTGCCATCACCGGTACTCTCGCCGATGCCGGCACGGCATCGGCCGTGGGAGCAGGGCCGGTCGTCGCGCCGATCGCGAGCGTAACAAGTAAGAGATACGCTGCCGGGCGTTTGAGCGCGGACCGCATCGAATTGAATCCTCCCTCTCTCATGCGCCCTGTACGCGTACATACCACTGGATCGTCGCCTCGGTCGCCACTGTCCCCGCGGCGTCGAACAGGGTGACCGCCACGTCGACCCGCGTGCGCGCCCGCTCGGCCAACTCGGCGCGGGCGCGGGCAACGTCCTCTGCGCGCACGGTGGCGTCGGCCCGGCAGTCCCCGTCCGCGGCGGCCTGGTAGGCGATCTCGGCCCTCAGGACAAGCGGTGTCGCGCGCGCGAGATAATCGGGGATGGCGCTCGGGAGCGCCGCCTCGCTGGCCGCTTCCATCAGGCCATACTGCACGGCGGCATGCAGCGAGCCGACATAGCTGCTCACCTCGGGCTCAAAAGGCAGGGTGGCTTGCGCGTAGCCGTCGCCTATGCGCGCGATGCAGAGGCCGAGCGACGTGTTGAATGGCTCGCGCTCCACGAAACCCCGCGCCAACTCCACCGCTTGTGACTGTGCGGGCGACGGCGATGACGACATAGCCCCTCCTTTATGTACCGATGCGCGCACAATAACACAGGATAGGCCGGCGGTATAGCAGCGAACGGCAAAACGGGCACCTAACGGGCCACCGCGCGCCGCACCGCGTCCTCGTCCCACGCCAGGCCGGCGCCGGGCCGGTCGGGCATCACCGCGTGCCCATCCATGATGCGTACCGGCTCTTGCAGGATCGGACCGACGTGGTCCAGGTACTCGAGCCAGCGGCAGGTCGGCGTGACGCCCAGGAGGTGGACGCTGACCTCGGGGAAGGCATGGCTCGACGCCGGTAGGCCCGCGGCCTCGACCAGGGACGCCGTGCGCAGCCAACCGGTTACCCCGCCGAGCTTCATCACGTCGAGCATGGCGTGGTCCGCCGCGCTCGCCGCGATGCTCCTGGCCGCGTCGTGCGGCCCCCACCAGTTCTCCCCGAGCTGGATCGCGGTCCTGGCCGCCTGGGCGATGCGGGCGTGCCCCGGGAAGTCGTCGGCGCGCGTGGGCTCCTCGATCCAGTAGAGGCCCTCCTCGTCGAGCGCGCGTATGCAGTCGATGGCCTCGGGGACCGCGAGGCTCTGGTTGTAATCGACCATCAGCGCGATGCCGTCGCCGACGGCGTGGCGCACCGCGCGGATCGCAGCAAGGTCCGCCGCGAGGTCGCCGCGCCCGACCTTGATCTTGAGCGCGCTGAAGCCAAGGGCGAGCATCTCCGCGGCCTCCGCGGCGGCGCCCGCGGGGTTCATCGTGCGCAAACTGGCGTAGGCCGGGATCGGTCGGGGCTCGCCGCCGAGCAGGGTGACGAGCGGGACGCCGCAGGCCTTGGCGCGCGCGTCCCAGAGCGCCATATCGATGCCGGCCATGGCGATACCCGTCAGGCCCTGCGACCCGAGCAGGCGAAAGTGTTGGTGGAGCGCCCGCTCGACCACGAGGGGCGCGGCGACGACGCCCGCGAGCACGGGATCAAGGTTGGCGATGAGCCCGGCGAGGGGGGCGAGCGCGGTCGGCGTATAGCAGCGTACGTAGCTCACGCCGGTGATGCCTTCCTCGGTCAGGAGGTCGATCAGCGCGAGCGGGGTGCTAGTACACGTTGGCTCAAATAAGTCGGCGGTCTATGCGAGCCGTCGAGACACTTCAGTGTCCGTCGTTTGCCATGCGACTTCAGTCGCAGGCCAGCGCCGATCGCTGGGTTAATTGCGCCAAGCTGTACTAGTCATCGCACCGGCCGCCGTTTCCATCGGCCGGTGGGGCGCCAGGTCGACCGCGCGGGCGCGGATCGCGCGGATGGTCAAGCGGGGCTGAGTGTCCATACCGATCTGCTCCTCTCCGCAGCATCGATCCCTCTAGGTCCGCCACTACGGCCGTCGCCGTCGATCTACGGTCGTCGTGGTCGCCACGCGCCGAGGTAGGGCGAACTCGAGAGGATCGGTGATGCGTGTCCATCGGCACTATAACGGACGAGCGCATTACCAGTCAAAATAAGATACCGGTAACTAAGCTGGCGTTCCGCGACAGACGAGGGCCGTCATGTCCTGAACCGGATAGATCGATGACGCCGCTACGCGACGGCGACGTAAAGCACCGCCCCGGCGCAGGTCCCCCATCGCCGTTAAGGTGGGCCTCTTTGCGTCGCTACAGTAGCCGTATTATACTTGATTTATATTGATTATTATCGACGGTCGCTGAAACGAGAGGAGCATGAGAGATATGGATGGTGCTAGGACTGCGGTCAGCCTCCCCGATGAACCCCGCTGGGGGCATAACGTTGCCCCGGGATCTGGTGGCGTGCGCATCCACTACGTCCGCCACGGGAATGGCGTGCCCGTCCTCCTGCTGCACGGCTGGCCCGGCTTCTGGTACGACTGGCGCCGCGTCATCCCCGCGTTGGCGGCGGACGCCGACGTCATCGCGCCCGATTTCCGCGGCTTCGGCGCCTCCGACAAGCCCGACTTGCCTCCGGCCGACGCCTACACGCCCGCGGTCTTCGCCGCCGATATGCTGGCCCTGCTCGATCACCTCGACCTGGATCGCGTCGTGGTCGCGGGCTACGACCTCGGGGCCACCATCGCCCAGACCCTGGCGCGCGCCGCCCCGGCGCGCGTGCGCGCCCTGGCCCTCTTCAACCCGCCCTACCCCGGCATCGGGCTGCGGCGCTTCGAGCCGGCGGCCCAGGCCGAGGCCTGGTACCAGCATCTCCACGCGCTGCCCTGGTCGGACCGCCTGATTGGCCACGACCGCGAGACGGTGCGCCTGTACCTGGCCCACTTCTACGACCACTGGATGGGGCGCAAGGAGGCGCTGCATCCCGAAGAGTTCGAGGCGATCGTGGACACCTACGCCCAACCGGGCGCGGTGCGCGGGAGCATCGCCTACTACCGGGCGCGCGCGGGGGCGCGGCTGCGCGAAGCCACCGCCGATCCAACCCCGTTGCGCCTCGCGCAGCAGACCGTCGTGCTGTGGGGGGAGGCCGATCCCGTGGCGCCCTCCGCCTGGGCCGACCGCCTGCCGGAGTTCTTCCCGAATCTCACCGTGCGCCTGCTGCCCGGCGTGGGGCATTTCGTCCCGGTCGAGGCCCCCGACGACGCCATCGGTGCGATCCGCGCCGCCCTTGCGGCCACCCCGTCATGAGTGGGAGATGGCGTGATGGCGCCGCGGGCAGCGATTGACGGCCGCGTCGCCATGACGTATGGTGTACGTAGACGAAGATGTTACCAGTCAAAGCATGATGACGGTGACTCGAACGGCGCCGCACTACGTTCGGGGGAGGCCATATCCCGGGGCTACAGGGGCGGCCGGAGCGCGCGGGGCGGCCGAACGACGCCAGTGTGGGCCGTCTATGGTGCAGCGTGGGAGGGATGGCCTCCCTCGCGACGACGTCGAGGGAGGTGTTCTATGTGCGCGATAGCCGCTAAGCAGGTGTCCACAAGTCTGGCATGTCCTATCTGGGCGTGATCCAGGCGCGAAAATCGTGCCAAATTTATGGTCATGTGCTTAGGCCGGTCGGCGATCCGGCGATGCCGGCGGAGGGACGGCTAGAGTCCCCGCGGGTCGATGCGATCGCCGGCGTGCAATGCTTGGCGCTCCCCGACGGCCTCGTCCTTGTCGCGCGGGCGATCGCGCCGGGGGACAGCCGCGCCCTGCAGCGCCTGTACGGCCGCCTCAGCCCGCGGACGGTCTACTTCCGCTTCCTGGCCGTGGTCCCCGTCTTGACCGACGAGCGGGCGCGCTCCTTCGCGGACGCCGATGGCGTGGACCGCGTCGCCCTCGTCGTGCAGGACCCGGTACAGCCCGCCGAGCTCATAGCCGTCGCCCGGTACCATCGCGACGCCGAGCGGGCCGCGCGCGCGGAGTTCGCCGTGGTGGTCGAGGATCGCTGGCAAAGCCGGCGCATCGGCTCGCTCCTGCTCCAGCGGCTGATCGACGGCGCGCGCGACGGCGGCGTCGACCAGCTGTACGGGTCGGCCGCCGCCGAGAACGGGCGCATCCTCCACGTCCTCCGGCGTCTTGGCCTCCCGTTGCGCGTCACGCGGGACGGCTATCTCACGCACGTCGACATCCACCTCGCCGCGGCCGCGCAGGCCGTCCATCGGCCTACCGGTGTGAGCGCCATGTGCGCGGACAGAGGGCGGCCGTGACCGAGCGATTCGACCGCATATTGGGCGTCCTGCTTTTCCTGCACAGCGGGCAATCGGTGCCGGCGACGGAGCTGGCCCGGCGCTTCGCGGTTTCGACGCGCACCATCCACCGCGACCTCAAGACGCTGGAGGCGGTGGGCGTGCCCGTCTACGCGGAGCGCGGCTGCGCTGGCGGGTTTCGGCTGGTCGAGGGCTACTTCCTGCCCCCGCTGATGTTCGCGCCGGGCGAAGCGATCGCGCTGCTGCTCGGCCTGACGCTCCTGCGGCGCCTGCGGGCCAAACCGTTCCCGGCCGACCTCGGCACCGTCGCGCGCAAACTCCTGGCGGCCGTCCCAGCGCCGACGCGCGCCGCGCTGGAGCGCGCGGAGGCGCTGATCGGCTTCGAGCCGCTGCCCGACGACATCTTCCACCCCGAACTGGACCCCTGCCCCTCCGCGACGCCCTCCGGCGCAGAGCCGGCCGAGGCGCGGGAGAGCGCGACAATCGGCGCCTTCCTGCAGGCGATCCTCGACGGTGACCGGGTACGCCTGCGCTACTGCTCACCTCATCGGGGGGAAACCAAAGACCATGTCATCGCCCCCCTCGGCTTGCTGTGGGATCGCGACCGCTGGTACCTGGTCGGACGGCCGGAGGACCGGTCGTGCGAGGCGCGGCTGTGGCGCGCGGACCGCGCGACCGGGATCAGGCCGCTGCGGCCACGCCTCGCCGGCCAGGCCGACCAGGACGATCGAGACGCCTTCGACGTGCGCGAGCTATTGGGGCGTCGCTGGCTGCGGGACGGCATGGATCGCTGGCGAGAGCAAGCGCCGGTCGCGATCCGCCTCACGCAGGCACAGGCCGACCGGCTGCGGCGCGACTGGTATTACCATCACGCCCACTTCACACAGGTCGACGAGGAGGCGGTCGTGATGAGGTTCGGCGAGGACAACCGCGCGACCGTGCTGGAGCTGCTGCGCTGGTTGGGGCCGGGGGCGGAGTTGCTGGAACCGGCGTGCTGGCGAGAGGCGATGCGCGAGGACTTGCGGCGGATGCTGGCGAGCTACAGCCACGAACCCGGCCAACTGTCGCCATGCTGTTGACGCTGTCGCGCTGTTGCCGCTCTTATCCTGGCGGTAGCCTCACGACGTGGCCTGCTATGGCTCCGGATTCGGAGTGCGCGTCGTGCGATGACACGACGTACCGCATGATAGGCCGCGTGTCCGACCGTCGGAGCGCCTCCGCGAAGCCCGCCCGCCGGAACGCGGAGACCGTCCCCATCCAGGCGAACGCATCAGGCAGACGGGGTGTCCGCCCCCGCCGGTACTGACCCGACGGGTGCGCCCGTGGCGCCGGGCTCCATCGTGCCGCCGTTTCCGGAAGAGGGGCGGCCAGACCGCCAGCGCGCCCTCGCCGAGGTTGAAGGTCATGAACATGAGGGTCGTCGCGAACAGGACCGGGGTGTAGCGCAGGAGGGCGACGGCATCCCTCACTCGATACGCCCGCGTCGTCGACGGCGCCTTGTACTCGCTGTCGAGTTGGACGCGCGTCAGGGCGAGGGCGAAGGCGCCATAGGAGAGGGCGTCGACGAGAACCACGTTCGGCGCCCCGATCCGGGCGATCAAGAGGCCGGCCACGGGCGGCCCGATCACGCCACCCAGCGTGAAGCCGAGCGTTTCCAGGGCATTGGCCGTGTCCAGGCGCACGGCGGGGACGAGCGCGGGGACGAGCGCGGGGACGAGCGCCGGGCCGCCGGCCAGCGTGATCATCTTGAGGCAGCCATACACAGCCGCCACGGCGTATACCGGCCAGAGCGGCGGATGGCCGAGGGCGTGGAGGAGCGGGATCGTCGCCACCGCGAGTCCCCGCACGATGCTGTCCACGATCATGACGGCGCGCCGGTCGAAGCGATCCAGGAGCGGCCCCACGAGCAGGCCGCCGACGAGGACGGGTCCCGTGGACGCCAGCAGGAGCAGGCCGACGGCGCGCGCCGAGTGGGTGGATTGGTACACCAGCCACGTCAAGGCCACCCCGATCATGGCGTCGCCCAGGACCGAGAACGCGAAGCCGAGCCAGAAGACCCAGAAGGACCGATAGCGGGAAATGTCCCGATACGGGCCGAGGAACGCCAGAGGCATCGCCGCACCTCCCTCCGGGCATCGTCCATGCGCACGCGCGCCTCGCGCCCGTCATGGACCAGCGTAGCAGGGGGTAGTTGCCAGCAGCGTGTCATATTTGAAGGCGCCTATCTCGACACGCCGCATCGACACGCTGCACCTCAATCCGGGAGAGCGAGCAAGTCCGGTTCGACCCACGCCGCCCTGGCGGCGGCGCTCCATATCGTGTCGGAGTGCCAGTGCCGGTGCGGCAGCCCCGTGTCGAGCGCCTGCGGGAACGCCGCGATGAACGCGTCGAACGCGGAGACATCCGTCCGCTCGCGCGCTATGTGGGCGACGATGCGCACCCAGAACTGCGTCAGCGTCTCGTGGTATATGGCCTCGTGACCATGGGCCGCGGCAAAGCGCCGGATGCCGGCCGACATCGCGCGCGTGGCCGACGCGGCGTCCATCCGTCGCAGCAGCAGCCAGGCCACGCGGAGGTGGTCGCGGTGGTGAAACTGTTGCGGGGACAATGAGCCGTCCATGAAGGCTCGCAAGAAGTTATCGTCGCTCATCCCATCTTCTCCTCGATCGCAACAATTATCTGGTCCTTTCACCCACCAATAGCGCCTTCGTGCTCGCGGGCGACGCGGCGGCGCAGGAGCCGGCCATCCCTATGTGGCACTGCCACAGGATGCCGGCCATCACCCGATAGCCGGCGGTGGTGGGATGCACGCATCCCGCCTGCGCGGGGACCAGTTGGACGTAGGTGTCGCACTGGTACGACAGCCCGTTGAGGTTGGACGTGCCATAGTAGGGCATCCAGGTGAGGGCGCCGCTCCGCTGGCCGGCGGCGCCGACCAACGGGTTGATGTCGGACGGATCCGCGCCCAGATGGCTACCGCCGAATCCCTTGGCGAAGACGTCCGCGATCGGCACATGGAACCGGGCCGCGAGCGCGACCAACGCGCGGTTGAATGCCAGGAAATCGGTCCACGCCAGCGCGTTCGTCGTGCCCTGCGTCGGGTTGCAGAGATTCTCGAACGGATCGTAGGGGAGGTCCAGCAGGACCAGGCGCCCGCGCGGGATCAGGGGGACAAGGCCCTGCAGGATGCGGGTGAGGTTGGCCTCGAACTGCGCGAGCGCCCTGTCGAAGACCCGCTGCTGCGCCGCCAGAGAGCGGGCGACGCGACCGTCCGCGCCGAACGCGCACGGCGGCGGACTACCGGGCTGCGCCTGGGGGATGATGTTGAGCAGGTCATTCGCCCCGATGTCCAGCGTGACCAGCCCGACGGTGCGCCGATGTTGGCGCAGGAACGTCGTGGCGGCGCACATCTGGCGCGGGTTGGGCGTCGCGCACCCCTCCGGGTAGGCGCTCAGAAGCGGGAAAACGCCGGCCTGCGGGCAGCGCCCGTCGAGGAACGTCCCGGTACTCTCCCCCACGCATCCATAGTTGATCTGTTGGGTGGCCAGGCCACGCGGCTTGATGTCGTGGTCGAACAGGATGGTGGCATACCCGGGGTCGACCGGGGTACGATACGGGCCCTGGGTCGGCTGGTACCCGTACGCCAATGAGTCGCCCAACGCGAGGTAGTACGTGTCGGCGCCGCAGGGGCCGTCGGACCGCGTGGGCGCGCACGTGGCGTCGGGTGCGGCGCTGTCGCCCGGTGTGATACTCCACGTGACCGTCGCATACTCCGGCTTGTCGGGGGTGGGGCGCCAGCACGACACCGCCTTGAACGACGTGAACAGCGGGGGCGCGGCGATGATATCGCCTTTCAGCGGCGTCTGCACGCTCCCGCGCAGCGGGAACACGCCAGATAGGGGAATATCCGCCACCGCGAGGTACGCGAACGTGGCATACTTGCGCGCGCCCACGATGGGATCGTCGCCGACGTCGTCCACCGTCGCCCGGAACGTGACGGTGAATCCGTATGTGCACTGATGCGCCGGGTAGCCACCATACGTTCCCGACCCGCCGAAGGTCCACGTCAAGGTGTCCGGGAGCGCCGGCAGGGCGTCTTGCGGTCCGCGCGGGGGGAGCTGAACGTGGTCGCCGCCCCGTATGGTCTCCGAGGTGCGCCTCTCGACACCGGAGGTATCGTGGGAGATGGTATCGATCATATCATGCACGGAGCCGGCGACGGCCCCACGCCCGGCTATCATAGACAGGTCCAGCGCCTGTAGCGCCTGTGTGGGCGGGACGGTGTCGGAGAACTGCAAGGTCGCGGACGCCGTCTCATCGAAGGCGGCGGTGGACTCGTGGTAACCGCCTCCTGTCGCTGACGTCTTCCGATGGCGCCGCGCGCGGAACGCGACGGTGATGTCGGCGCGCCAGTGGCGGACCCGTGCGATGGCCGGGGCAATGCCCGCGCAAGGCGACATGGCTACCCGTGCGAATCGTCCCCCTGCCACGGTCGGCCATGTCGCCGACCCTGCCGATCCTGCCGACAGGACCAGCAGGAGCGCGCCCGCGGAGAGGATGGCGCCGCACCGGTGGAGCGCGCCGCGCCCGCTGATCATCTCATGCTCCTATGCACCGTTCGCCGGGTGTGGACCCTCTCGGTAGGATGTCACATCAGGATAGAACCTGAACGAGGATATATCTCGTACGCGAGGATAGGGCTCTTAACACTATACATACG
>JAABUM010003855.1_pt1 | contig 17721 bp, 14 predicted proteins | sample 5559161 | NCBI WGS metagenome assembly JAABUM01 (sample SAMN10711868, study PRJNA513369) | rock metagenome | isolation source: Antarctica rocks | place: Antarctica: Victoria Land, Siegfried Peak nord | reverse complement strand
CTCGCGACGCCCCGCAATTCTATCTGACGGCGCCCTCGGTCTGCCCCTACCTGCCGAACCGGCTGGAGCGGAAAGTCTTCACGCATCTGATCGGTCGCCGTGCCGCCTCGATCAATGACGCGCTCACGCAGTCCGGCTTCCGCCGCTCGCAGACGATCGCCTATCGCCCGGCCTGTGAAATGTGTCGCGCCTGCGTGTCGGTGCGGGTCTGCGTGGACGATTTTCGGCCGAGCAAGAGCTTCCGCCGCGTGCTGCAACGCAATGCGGACCTCGTATCGGCCCCCGTCGACCCGAAGCCGACCGCCGAGCAATATTCGCTTTTCCGAGCCTATCTCGGGGCGCGCCACGGCGAAGGTGGCATGGCCGATATGAGCATCCTCGACTTCGCCATGATGGTCGAGGATTCGCACGTGCAGACCAAGCTCACCGAGTATCGACGGCACGGGCCCGACACGGCCATCACCAAGCGCGGCCAGGGGCCTCTCGTCGCCATGTGCCTGACCGACGTCCTGGCCGACGGGCTGTCCATGGTTTATTCCTTCTATGATCCGGATCAGACCGACCGCTCGCTCGGCTCCTTCATGATCCTCGACCATATCGCTCGCGCCAGAGCCATGGGCCTCCCACACGTCTATCTGGGCTACTGGGTCGAGGGTTCGCGCAAGATGGCCTATAAGGCCCGCTTCACGCCCCAGCAGCGGCTCGGCATGAATGGCTGGGAACGCTACGACTGATCCCCGTTCGGCCCGCGGAGCTCCGCCAAGGCCACGTTAAGGGTTCCGCAAGCATCACGGCCGATAAGCTAGCTCGTCGGCGTTCGGTTAACCACGATCGGAAAAGCACCGACGAATCGGAGCCGCCGCAGTCGTCCAGGGGCCGCGGGGGTCGAGTGGCCGTGCGGGTGTTGGGTTGGCGGGGGTCACGATGGTTCGCTCGCGTATGGCGATCCGCCGCAAGCTGCGGTCGAGCTCTCGGTTGTCCTGGGCCGGGTTGACCGTAGTGCCTTGGTGCGTCGCCGCAGGGCTGCTCGTCTCGGCGACTGCCGATGCCGGGCAGGACGCCGTGATCGGGGCGACCCGCGTCGACCTCACCGATCTCGCGCCCGCGATGCCGGACGACCTCGTCCCGAGCCGCAGCGACGTCATCGAAAGTACCGGCTTCACCCTGCCCCGTGCCGATCTTTTAGCGCGCTACGTGCATGGCGGCGCCCACGAGACCCGCGCGGTGGCGGCCGAAGCGGGCGAGACCGAGCCAAAGCCGGCGGCCAAGGGCGATCGCCGAAGCTTGCCCGTGGTCGATCGCAGTCACCGCCTCGACCCGGCCGTAGCGATGCGGCCGACCTTCGACACACGCCTGCGCGCCGCGGGGACGCTTCTCGCCTACCGGGCCGCAGACCTAGCCTTCAGGGCCAACGATCCGGCAGAACGCGCCTCGGATTTCACGCCTGGCCCGGTCGATGCGCCCTGGCCCGATGCCGCCAAGCTCCAGCCGCTGCTGCCGGACACGAGCATCACGACCAGGCACTCGCATGCCGCGTCGTCGCCCCGGGCTTCGGCCAGCGCCACGACGCCCCATGGCCAGGACGGTTCGACGCCGGTCGTGGCGCGGGCCGAATCGCTCGCCTCGTCCACGCCCGCCGCGGCCGATGGAGCGCCCATCGAAATCGCGGCGTTGCCGAAGTTCTCCCGCGGCCCGCACGGCCTCGTGCTGAAGAACCAGACCGTGGTCGGGATCGCGCAATACCACCCCGACTACGCCACCATGATCGAGACGGCAAAATCGGCCTCCGAGCAGCGTTGCCTCGCCCAGGCGGTCTATTTCGAGGCGCGCAGCGAACCCGAGGAGGGCCAGGCGGCCGTAGCCCAGGTGGTCCTCAATCGCGCCATGAGCGGGCTCTACCCGGGCTCCGTCTGCGGCGTCGTGTTCCAGAACCAGCAGCACCACAATGCCTGCCAGTTCTCCTTTGCCTGCGAAGGCCATGCCCTCAGGGTCAGCGAGGGCGAGTCCTGGGCCAATGCGGTGCGCATCGCCCGCGAGGTGACGGACGGCGCCACCTACGTGTCCGACATCGGCGGCTCGACCCATTACCATGCCAACTACGTGCGGCCGTTCTGGGCGCGGTCGCTGAAGAAGATGGACGTCATCGGCCACCACATCTTCTACACGCTCCGGCCTGGGCAGACGTGAGACCCGCAACCGTCCCGGCGAGGTCGGTGCCCGCGTCAAGGCCGGGAGAAGAGGAAATCCGCCGCGGGAGGCTGAGCGGCCGACGCGCCCTCGACGGAACAGGGGCCTTCCTTGGTGCCGCCCTCGGTCGCGATACGCTGCACGGTGGTGACGTCCTTCAGCGACCCGTCCCCTTTCCGCTCGGACACGGCGAGCTTCAGCCACGGGATGTCGGCGGTCGACAGCCCCGGCGCCTTCGCCACGACCTTTCCGACCACGAGACTGCCGTCCGCCATCTCCCAGGTCGGCCCGGCGTAGTGTCGGCCCACGGTCTTGCCGCCGCTCATCAGCGACGCCACCGGTTCCCGGAACGTCCACGCGAGGTGGCCTCCGGAGTCGGTCCTGCAGTCGTAGATCTGCGCTCCCAGCGCGTGCACCTTGAGCGGCGACGTTCCCGTCGGAGCCGCGATCGCGTCCCGACTCTCATCGGCCAGTACGGCGCCGCATGGCGCAGCCAAGACAACGAGAACTGCGGTCGAAACGGTCCTGATCATGACTGGAGTCTCACCGTGCGGACGCTCGACCGCAATGTGAGCCACGGTGGATCGCGGCGCAATGGTCGACGCGGCATTACCCCGCCGAGGCACGCTGGACAGCCTCGCCAGGGTCCGACCAGTCTAGGCCGCCTTGCGCCCGCCGATCTCCGCCAGTTGCCACAGGATCTGACGCGTGCCTTCTAGCCGTTCGTCGGGGTCGTCGAAGTCGCGCGCGAAGGCCACCCGCATGTCGGGCCGCACCTTGGCGCTCTGGCGGGGATCCTGGATCAGCCGTACCAGCCCTTGCGGGTTCATGAAGCTGTTGTCCCGGAAGCCGACGATCACGCCTTTCGGACCCGCGTCGACCTTCTCGACATGGGCACGTCGGCACAAGCCTTTCACGGCCATCAGCTTCAGCAGTTGGCGGACCTCGTCCGGCATGGCGCCGAAGCGGTCCACCATCTCGGCCCCGAAGGTCTCGATCTCCTCCTCGTCCTCGAGCGCCGACAGGCGGCGGTAGAGGCTCATGCGTAGCGCGATGTCGGGCACGTAATGTTCCGGGATCGTGACCGGAACGCCGATCGAGATCGACGGCGACCAGGCCTCTTCGACCAGTTCGGCATCGCCGGCCTTCAAGGCCTCGATCGCATCCTTGAGCATCTGCTGGTAGAGTTCGAAGCCGACCTCCCTGATGTGGCCCGACTGCTCGTCGCCGAGCAGGTTGCCGGCGCCCCGGATATCGAGGTCGTGGCTCGCCAGCTCGAAGCCGGCGCCGAGCGTGTCGAGCGACTGCAGGACCTTGAGGCGCTTCTCGGCCTGGACGGTCGGCGGCTTCGCGGCCGGCAGGGTGAACAGCGCATAGGCGCGGGTCTTCGAGCGGCCGACGCGGCCCCGCAGCTGATAGAGCTGCGCCAGGCCGAACAGATCCGCCCGATGCACGACGAGCGTGTTGGCGCGCGGGATGTCGAGGCCGGCCTCGACGATCGCGGTGGCCAGCAGCACGTCGTAGTGCCCTTCGTAGAAGTTCGACATCTTGTCTTCGAGTTCGCCGGCCGACATCTGGCCATGCGCCATCACGACCTTCACCTCGGGAACGCTGCGGGCCAGGAACGCGCCTGCCTCTTCCAGGTCCTCGATGCGCGGGCAGACGTAGAAGCTCTGTCCGCCGCGGTAGCGTTCGCGCAGCAGGGCCTCGCGCACCATGAGTTCGTCGAACGGGAAGATCGAGGTCCGCACGGCGAGCCGATCGACCGGCGGTGTCGCGATGATGGAGAGGTCGCGCACACCCGTCATGGCGAGTTGCAGGGTGCGGGGGATGGGGGTGGCCGACAGCGTGAGGATGTGGACCTCGGCCCGCAGGTCCTTCAACCTCTCCTTGTGGGCCACGCCGAAGCGCTGCTCCTCGTCCACCACCACGAGGCCGAGGTCCCTGAACTGGATCGCCTTGCCCAGCAGCGCGTGGGTGCCGACCACGATGTCGACCGTGCCGTCGGCGAGCCCCGCCCTGACGCGTTTCTGCTCGGCGGCCGGCACCATGCGGCTGACCTGCCCCACCTCGACCGGGAGACCGGCGAAGCGCTCCGAAAATGTCCTGTAATGCTGGCGCGCCAGCAACGTCGTGGGCACCACGATGGCCACCTGGCGGCCGTTGATGGCGGCCGCGAAGGCGCCCCGCAGCGCCACCTCGGTCTTGCCGAAACCGACGTCGCCGCACACCAGTCGGTCCATCGGGTGGCCGGACGCGAGGTCGCCCATCACGGCATCGATCGAGTTCAGCTGGTCGTCGGTCTCGTCGTAGAGGAAGCGGGCGCAGAACTCGTCGTAGAGCCCGTCCGGCGGCACGAGCCTCATGGCGGGCTTCAAGGCTCGCTCGGCCGCGATCTTGATCAGCCCGTGGGCGATCTCGCGGATGCGGTTCTTCATGCGGGCCTTGCGGCCCTGCCACCCGGCCCCGCCGAGCCGGTCGAGCGTCGCCTCCGCGTCCTCGGAACCGTAACGCGACAGCAGTTCCAGGTTCTCGACCGGCAGGAACAGCTTGTCGTTCCCGGCGTAATGCAGCTCCAGGCAGTCGTGCGGAGCCTGCCCGACATCGATGGTGCGCAGCCCCACGAAGCGGCCAATGCCGTGGTCGACGTGGACCACGAAGTCGCCCGGCGCCAACGACGCGATCTCCTGCAGGAAATCGGTCGCGCGGCGCGTCTTCTTGCGGGCCCGCACCAGACGGTCGCCCAGGATGTCCTGCTCGCCGACGACTGCGAGGTCGCCGGCTGAAAAGCCCTGTTCGAGGCCCAGCACGGCGAGCCCCACGGTGCCGGGCGGCAGGCCCAGCGCCTGGCCGAGAGAGCCGACGGGCTCGGCCTTCTTCAGCCCATGCTCGGCCAGCACGCCGCGCAGGCGGTCGCGCGAGCCCTCGCTCCAGGCCGCCACCACGACGCGGCGGCCCTGGCCCATCAGTTCGCGCAGGTGTTCCACCGCGGCGTCGAACACGTTGGCGCCTTCGAGCGCGCGCTCGGGCGCGAAGGACCGGCTCGGCCGGCCGCCGCAATCGACCACGGCGGTCGCACTCGCGACGGCGGCTGGCTCGACCATGGAAGCGTCGTCGCTGGCGATCCGCACCACGGGCGCGTGTTCGAGCTCGAGGTCCCACTCGTCTCTCGTGAGGTAGAGGGCCTCGGGCGGCAGCGGCTTGAAGCTGGCCGAGCCGGGCTGCTGGCGCCTGGCCTCGACCCGGGCATCGTGGTGGTCGGCGATGACGGCGAGCCGTTCGGTCGCGGCCTGGTCGTCGAGCGGGTCGAGCAGGATCGGGCAATGACCGATGTAGTCGAACAGCGTTCCGAGCTTGCCGTAGAACAACGGCAGCCAATGCTCCATCCCGGGATGGCGCCGCCCCTCGCTGACCGCCGCGTAGAGCGGGTCGTTGTGGGTGCCGCCGCCGAAGGCCGTGACGTAGTTCTGCCGGAAGCGGCGGATCGAATCGGTGGTGAGTTGCACCTCGCTCATCGGCACGAGGTCGAGCGAGCGCAGCTGGCCGACCGAGCGCTGCGTCTCGGGATCGAAGGAGCGGATCGACTCCAGCGTATGGCCGAAGAAGTCGAGCCGGACCGGCAGCGGCTGGCCCGACGCGAACAGGTCGACGATGCCGCCCCGCACCGCATATTCGCCCGTGTCGCGCACGACGTCGGAGCGCAGGAAGCCGTTGGTCTCGAGCCAGGCCGCGAGGTCGTCGGTCGACACGGAATTGCCGGGTGCGGCCGAGAAGCTGTCCTTGGCGACGCTGTCGCGCGGCGGCACGCGCTGCAGGATGGCGCTGACCGTGGTCGAGAGGATGCGCGGCCTCTCGGCCGAGGAGCGCGAGCGGGCGAGGCGGGACAAGACCGTCATGCGCCGGGCCGCGACGGCGGCATTGGGCGACACCCGGTCATAGGCCTGGCAGTCCCAGGCCGGGAAATCGAGAACCTCGATGTCGGGCGCCGCGAACGCCACGGCGTCGCGGAACATCTGGGCGCGCTGGCCCTCGCGCGCCACGTGGACCAGCACGGCCGGGCGTTCGGCACCGGCGCGGGCCAGCGCGCGGGCGAGGTCGGCCACTACGAAGCCGTCGAAACCGTCCGGCACGTGGCTCAGCGTGACATGAGCGTCCCCGCCCAAGAGATTGACGACGCGGGAGATCTCGGTCAGCGGCGCGGGGACCTTCACGGCGATCGCGGCGACCTTGGGCGGCTGCACAATCCGTCCCGCCGCCACCTTAACCACGCAGGGCACCCGTGGAGGTGTGGAAGGCGCGGATGCGCGCCAGGAACGCCGCATCGACGTCGGGCGGGATCGCGGTCTCGCCCGACATCCATTTGTAGAGTTCGGGGTCGGGCTGCTCCATCAACGCCTCGAAGCTATCGAGGCCGGCCTCGTCGAGCGTGGCCAGTTTCGCGTCGGCGAACCGCCCCATGATGAGGTCCATCTCGCGGGTGCCGCGATGCCAGGCCCGGAAAGCGATCTTGCGCCGGCGAACCGCGTCCTCGTCAGCTGTCATCATCGTGGTATCGCGTGCTCGGCTGTGGAGTGGCGGTTGAACTCCGGGCTATATAGCGGCGGGCAGCGGTGGGTGCCAGCGCGCGCGCGGCATCGAAGCGGCTTCAATGCGGCCGTGCTCTACCCAAATGACCCAGGAAATACCAGGCGGCTACAGGCTCTGACACCGACGCCACGACAAACACGACCGACATGGTGGCGCAGAGAATGCTGACGGCGATAAGCAGAGCGGCAGGGTCCCGATAGCCCTGCCCTTGCCATCTGAAATCGACCGCCGATCGCCAAAGGAAATCCCAGTTCCAGAGGCCCCAACTCAGCTGAATACAAGAACACCGCCGAGCAGAAGGCACACGCCCTCACCATAGTCATCCAAAGGTGACAGATGCTCCCGAACGGATCGAAGGACGATGAAGGTCCGTAGCACAAAGATTACGGCTTGGAGCGCGAAAGCGCTGCAAGCGACCATCAAGCACTGCCGCATTCGCCGCTTGGCGTTGGCCTCCATCGGATCCGTCCCATCGAAGTACGTCATGGACCCTTCGCGCAAGCCAAGACACGGGACGAGGTCGGCGAGGGAGGAGATCCGACGGCTTCAGGCCGAAATACGGGTGAGATCATAAGGCTGCATCAAGGCCTCGACCGGCAGGCGCCAGGCCGCGCTGATCGAGCGAATCATATCGAGTGTCAGCAGCCGTTGCCGGCCCAGGATCTCGGAAGCACGCGAGCGTGACCCCAGGATATGGGCAAGCTGGGCCTGAGTGTGTCCCAGGTGCTCGATGGCGAAGTGCAGCACGTCGACCGGATCGGAGACCGGCACGACATAGCGTGTCGACTCGTAGGCCTCGATGAGGGTCGCGAGGACGTCAAATCGATCGCCTTCCGGCGTCCCGGGTTCGGGCTCGTGCTCGAAATAAGGCTCGATCTGTTCGAGAGCCCAGGTGTAATCCGCGTCCGTGTGGAGCGCGCGAACATCCATCATGACACTGTCTCCGGATCAATACGGTCGTAAGCCTCATGCGTTCCGACGAATTTGATCAGCACGCGTTCGGATTCGTAGGCGACGTGGATGATGAGGCGATATTTGTTGCCTCCGATGTCGAAGATTACGCGATGGTCACCGACGAAATCGACTGTCGTTCCGAACGTCGCCTTGATATCCGCTGTGCCGGCCCACTTGGCGTGCGCGACGATCCGATACCACGCCGCAAGCGGCGCCTGCGCCCGCGGATGCTCAAGCCAGAACTCGCGCAATCTGCGCTTGGCGACGATCTGCATGGTCGATCTTACAGCAGAGCCAGCGCCCGGGCAAGAAGATGTTCCCGCTCTGGGAACTTGGGAAGCCTTCACCAGTCCGCCGGGGGCGCCTGACGTAAAAAGAGCTTGCCGAGTGTCACGGTATCTCACATCCGATCGCCATGCGCCCCGAACTCCTGAACCCGCTCTTCGTCGAAGCCACCCGGCTGCGGGGCGTCGGTCCCAAGGTCGCGGCGGCGCTCGACCGCCTGCTCGGCACACCGAGCAGACCGGCCAGGGTTCTGGATCTCGTGCTGCACCTGCCGGTATCGGTCGTCGACCGCTCGACCCGGGCCAAGATCCGCGACGCCCCGCGAGACCAGGTCGTGACGCTCGAAGGCCGCGTGCGCGAGCACCTCGCGCCGTCATCGGTCAAGGCGCCCTTCAAGGCCGTAATCGAGGACGAGACCGGCGACTGCACGCTCGTGTTCTTCCGCAACAACGCGAGCTGGGTCGAGAAGGCGCTGCCGATCGGCAGCACGCGCTTCGTCTCCGGGCGGCTCGAGATCTGGGACGGTCGGCTGCAGATGGTGCATCCCGACCGCGTGGTGGATGCCGAGGGCTTCGCCACCATGCCGCTGATCGAGCCCGTCTACCCGCTCACCGAAGGCCTGTTCCCGCGGGTGCTCGGCAAGGCGGTCGAGACCGCGCTGGAGCGCCTGCCGACACTGCCCGAATGGCAGGACCCCGGCAGGTTCGTGCTGCGCGGCTGGCCGAGCTTCGACGGCGCGCTCCGGTCACTGCACCATCCGAAGAGAGCGAGTGACGTCGCGCCCGATATGCCGGCGCGGCAGCGCCTCGCCTACGACGAACTCCTGGCCAGCCAACTCGCGCTGGCGCTGGTGCGCAACCGTGCGGTGGTGGACGACGGCGTCCCCCATGCCGGAGACGGCAGCATGGTGGCCCGGATCGAGGCCGCCCTGCCCTTCGCGCTGACCGGCGGACAGGGGAAGGCTCTCGCCGAGATCCGGGCCGACATGGCGTCGCCGCGGCGCATGCTACGCCTGCTACAGGGCGACGTCGGCTCGGGCAAGACCGTGGTGGCGCTGCTGGCCGCCGCCTCGATGGTCGAGGCCGGCTGCCAGGCCGCCCTCATGGCGCCGACCGAGATCCTGGCCCGCCAGCACCACGCTCGCATCGCGCCCCTGGCGAAGGCTGCGGGGTTGCGCCTGGCCGTGCTGACGGGCCGCGACCGCGCAAGCGAACGCGCCGCCACGTTGGCCGGGCTCGCGGAGGGCACGATCGACCTCGTGGTCGGCACCCACGCGCTGTTCAGCGAGGGCGTTTCCTTCAAGGACCTCGGGCTCGTGATCGTCGACGAGCAGCACCGCTTCGGCGTGGCGCAGCGCCTCACCCTGGCCGAGAAGGGCCGCGCGGCCGAACTGCTGGTCATGACCGCGACCCCGATCCCGCGCACGCTCGTGCTGACGATCTTCGGCGACATGGATGTGTCCATCCTCGACGAGAAGCCGGCGGGCCGGCTTCCCGTCGACACGCTGGCCAAGCCCATCGACCAGACCGACGAGGTCGTGTCGGCGGTCGGCCGCGCCGTGGCGGGCGGCGCACGGGTCTATTGGGTGTGCCCGCTGGTGACGGAAAGCGAGCACGCCGACCTCGTGGCGGCGGAGGACCGCTTTCGCGCCTTGCAGGAGGTCTTCGGCGACCGCGTGAGCCTGATCCACGGGCAGATGAAGGGGGCCGAGCGCGACGCCGCCATGGAGGCTTTCGCGGCCGGACGTGCGCAGGTGCTGGTCGCCACCACGGTGATCGAGGTCGGGGTCGACGTGCCCGAGGCCAACATCATGGTGATCGAGCATGCCGAGCGCTTCGGCCTGGCGCAACTCCACCAGTTGCGCGGCCGGGTCGGGCGCGGCGAGGCGAAATCGGTCTGCCTGCTGCTCTACAAGGGTCCGCTCGGCGAGGCCGCCAAGGCGCGGATCGAGATCCTGCGGTCGACCGAGGACGGCTTCCGCATCGCCGACGAGGATCTGCGGCTGCGCGGCGAAGGCGAGCTGATCGGCACCAAGCAATCGGGCCTGCCGGACTTCAAGCTGGCGCTGCTCGACGTGCATGCGAAACTACTCGAAGAAGCGCGCCAGGAGGCGGCCGCCCTGGTGGCCGACGATCCGCAACTCCGGGGGCCGCGCGGGCCGGCGCTGCGGACGCTGCTCTACCTGTTCGAGCGCGACGCTGCGGCGCGGCTGCTGGCGGGGGGTTGAGAATCCCGCCCTACGGCGCCTGCCAGGGAAAGGTCCAGGTCTCGGTCAGGGCGCGGTTGCCGGATTTGAGGAAGGCCCGGAGATCCGTGGTCTGGCCCGGCGGCAGTTCAACGTCGATCGCGGCCCGGAACCCCTTGATGTGCGGGTTCGGCACCAGGAAGCTCCGGATGATCTTGCCGTTCGTCGCGGTCGGCACGACCTGGACCAGAGACGGATCGGTGGCGAAATAGCCGAGATCGCCACCCGAGAAATCGATGATGAAGCGGCGCGACCCCGGCGACGCGACCTCCTTCGAGCCGAGTGCCCGCGCCTGCGTCTGGTAGGTTTTCAGCACCCGGCCGCCCGGCGACAGCCGCGTCAGGGCGAGGCTCGCCGTGATGGTGTAGGCGAAGGTCACAGGCTTGCCGGGTTCCGATGGCTCGTTGGGCACCCAGGAGGCCACGACATTGTCGTTGGTTTCGTCCCGGGTCGGGAGTTCGACGAGTTCCACGCGCCCGTCCCCCCACCCGTTCTTGGGCTCGATCCAGTAGCTCGGCCTCAGTTCGTAGGCGAGGTCGAGATCCTGGTAGTCCTCGAAGACGCGGTCGCGCTGCAAGAGGCCGAAGCCCTGGATGTTCTTGTCGAGAAACGTCGAGACCTGCGCGTCCATGGGATTGCGCAACGGGCGCCAGATCCACTCTCCCGTTCCCGAATGGATCAGGAGCCCGTCCGAATCGTGCAGTTCGGGTCGGAAATCGTCCGAGAAGCGGCGGTCGTTCTGGCTGGTGAAAAACATCGAGGTCAACGGTGCCAGCCCGAGCTTGACACCCGCCCGGCGCGGAAACAGCGTCGCCGAAACCTCTATGACGCTTTCGGCGCCGGGGTAAAGGTCGAACCGATAGGCGCCCGTGATCGATGCGCCGTCGAGCAGCCCGAAGATGGTCACGCGGTCGGCGGCGGGACCGGGCGTCTCGATCCAGAACTCGCGGAAGAAGGGGAATTCCTCGGCCGGCGACCCGGCCCCGACCGCGAGGCCCCGGGCCGAGAGCCCGAAGCGCTGCCCGCGTCCGAGGAAGCGGAAATAGCTCGCGCCCAGGAAGGCCGCGACCTCGTCGAGGACCTCGGGGCGGTTCAGCGAATAGAGCAGCCGGAAACCCGCGAAGCCGAGGTTGAGCGGCAGCGGCCTGTCGATCTTGTTGCGTCCGTAGTCGAACAGGCTGGCCGCGTAAGGCACGGGTGTGGCGATGCCCTCGCGGATGATGTTGACGGTCACGGGCCGCGGATAGAGATGGCCCAGATGGAACATCTCGAGGCGGAACGGCCCTCCCTCCGTCCCGAGCAGCGCCTTGTCGCGGCGGAAACGGATGTCGCGCCAGGCATCGAAGTCGAGCTTGGCCAGAGGGTCCGGCAGCGGTGGCGGGTTCGTCTCGAAGGGTGCCGTGCCGAGTTCGCGAGCCCGCTTCAGCACGTCCTCGAAGCCGAAACGGGTCACGGGCGGCTCTCCCGCGTTCTGGGCCATGAGAGGTGTCGTCGCGGCCTGGGCGAGGCCGGCCGCGATGCCGGCCACGATGGCCCGGCGGTCCAAGAGTACCATGCCCTACTCCGCTGAAGCGCGCCGGGCTCGGTCGGCGCCCCGAGTGACCGTCGACGTGAGTGCCTGAAAGGCATGACGAGACCGCTTTTGCCCGGGCGATACCGCCGTCCGTGTCGGGGTAGCGGCAGGGCCGGGCTGCGGCAAGCGCCGGCACGCGTCATGGATAAGCTTTCACGGACGGGACCCAGACCTTCCCGCGGCTGCCACCGGAGGCTAGAGTCGGACCCATGAACCGCTCGACCGTCAGAACTCATCCCCCCCAGGAGGAGCCCTTCGGACCCGACGACCTCGCCGAGGCGCCCGACCCGCTGGACCAAGCCGATTCCGGGATCGACCTCGAGCTCGACGACGAGAGCGCGGCCCCCGCTTCGGTGCGGCAGGGCGCGGCCGCGATCCGGCGGCATTGGGCGGCGTTGCCGCCCGGGCCGGGTGTCTACCGCATGCTCAACGCCGACGGCGAAGTGCTCTACGTCGGCAAGGCGAAGAGCCTGAAGAAACGGGTCGCGAGCTATACGCGGGCGACGGGCCATTCGCGCCGCATCGCCCAGATGATCTCGCTGACGAGTTCCATGGTCTTCGTTTCGACCGAGACCGAGACCGAGGCGCTGCTGCTCGAAGCCAACTACATCAAGCAGATGCGGCCGCGTTTCAACGTCGTGATGCGGGACGACAAGTCGTTCCCCTACATCCTGGTCACGGCCGACGCCAAAGCACCCCAGATCACCAAGCACCGCGGGGCCCGCAACCGCAAGGGCGACTATTACGGGCCTTTCGCCAGCGTCTGGGCCGTGAACCGCACGCTGAACGCGCTGCAGCGCGCCTTCCTGCTCAGATCCTGCTCGGACAGTTATTACGACAACCGCACCCGGCCCTGCCTGCTGTTCCAGATCAAGCGCTGTTCGGGACCCTGCACGGGCGAGGTCAGTCCCGAGGGCTACCGGGAGCTCGTCGGCGAGACGCGCGACTTCCTGGCCGGCCGGAGCCGGGCCGTGAAGGAGCGGCTCGCCACCGAGATGATGCAGGCGGCCGAGACCATGGAGTTCGAACGTGCCGCGCGCTTGCGCGACCGCATCGCCGCACTGTCGGCCATCCAGGGCCAGCAGGGCATCAATCCGAAGAGCGTCGAGGAGGCGGACGTTTTCGCGGTGGTCGACGAGGCCGGGCAGTTCGCCATCGAGGTGTTCTTCTTCCGCACCTTCCAGAACTGGGGGAACCGGACCTACTATCCGCGGGCGGACCGCAGCCATACGGCGGGCGAGGTGCTGGACAGCTTCCTCGTCCAGTTCTACGTCGACAAGCCGCCGCCACGCCTGATCCTGCTGTCGCACGACGTAGAGAACCGCGCCGTGCTGTCGCAGGCCCTCGTGGAGCGCTCCGGCCACGCCGTCGAAATCGCGGTGCCGCAGCGCGGCGAGAAGCGCGACCTCGTCGAGGGCGCGGCCGTCAACGGCAAGGAGGCGCTGGCCCGCAAGCTCGCAGAGACGGCCAGCCAGGGAAAGCTGCTGGCCGGCCTGGCAGCGGCGTTCGGCATCGCCCGCCCGCCGCGCCGCGTCGAGGTCTACGACAACTCCCACATCATGGGCACCAACGCGGTCGGCGCCATGATCGTGGCCGGCCCCTCGGGCTTTTTGAAAAGCCAGTACCGAACCTTCAACATGAAGGACGTCACGCCGGGCGACGACTACGGCATGATGCGCCAGATGCTGCGGCGGCGTTTCGCCCGCCTGCTGCGCGAAACGCGGGGGTCGGCGGCTGACGACGCGCTCCTGGCTGCTTCAGCGACGGCGGTCGACGACGATCTCGAGGAGGCCCCGGCCGACGAGGCGGGATTGGGCAGCAACGACATGCCCCCCGAGGCGCTCGACTCGATCGCAGTGGCGGAGGCCGCCGACGATGCCGCGCCCGACGACGACGCCCTGTCGGCGGATTTCGACGACGGCTCGCCCTGGCCGGACCTGCTTCTGGTCGACGGCGGCAAGGGACAACTCGACGCCGTACGCGACATCATGGCGGAACTCGGCGTGCCGGTGATGTTCGGCCCGGGCGCGGTGCCGAACGGCCTGGCCGTGGTCGGCATCGCAAAAGGACCCGACCGCAACGCCGGCCGCGAGACCTTCTTCGTCGCCGGTCGCGAGCCCTTCAAGCTGCACGACCGCGACCCCGCCCTGTACTTCGTGCAGAGGCTTCGCGACGAGGCGCACCGCTTTGCCATCGGCACCCATCGGGCACGGCGCAAGAAGGACATCACGCGCTCGCCGCTCGACGAGGTGGCGGGCATCGGCCCGGCCCGCAAGCGCGCCCTGCTGCACGCCTTCGGCACCGCCAAGGCCATCTCGCGCGCGACGCTCGGCGACCTCGAAAAGGTGCCCGGGGTGAACGCCGCGACGGCCCGGCGCATCTACGATTTTTTCCACGACAAGAGCGGCTGAGCGCGCGTGACGCCATGTCGGGCCAACTCGCAGGGGGCCTCGCGCTGCGCGGGGGTCCGATCGAGCGTAGGCCGCGACGCTCCCGATCGTAGGCCAGGGCCTCTCTTTCAGGGGTGGCGGTCCCGCTTGGGAGCCCGTGCGCCCGGCAACGAGGCGCTCTTCCGCACCTCGCGCGGATCGGGCAGAATGGGTCCACGCCGCGCACGCGGGCTCGACCGAGGAAACACCCATGAAGCCGACACCCATCGTCCTGTGTGCCTTGATGCTGGTGTCCCTGACGGCGCCGGGCTCTGCCAAGATCCGCAGCGATCAGGAGCGGATGCGGGCCGAGGCCGAGCGGGCCTGCTATCTCGACGCGAAGACGCTGTGCCCCGGCGCGATCCCGGACGAAGCCAAGGTCGCGGCCTGCTTCACCAACAAGCGCGCGCAGCTCAGCCCCGCCTGCGGCCGGATCTTCGACCGCGGGATCTGACCGTCGACGCCGCCCACCACCTCGTCCTCGGGCTCAGTCGAGTTCGAGCCACGCCGGAGCATGATCGCTGGCGCCGGGTCGGCCGCGAACCTCGCGGTCGACCCCCGCCGCGACGAGCCGATGCACGAGGCTGCGGCTGACCAGCAGGTGGTCGATCCTGAGGCCGGCGTCGCGCGCCCAGGCGTCGCGCATGTAATCCCAGAACGTGAAGACGGGCTCGTCGGGGTTGAGGTCGCCGAGGGAGTCGGTCCACCCCTGGGCCAACAAGCGGGCAAAGGCCGCCCGGGGCTCGGGCTGGGTCAGCGCGTTGGCGCGCCAGGACCGCATCGCGTAGATGTCGGTATCGGTCGGGACCACGTTGTAGTCGCCGGCCAGCACGGCTGGTACACCGGCCGCTTCCAGGCTCGCCGCGTGAGCGAGAAGGCGCGCGAACCAGGCGAGCTTGTAATCGAACTTGGGCCCGGGCCTCGGATTGCCGTTCGGCAGATGCAGGCAGCCAATGAGCACGCCATCATAGGCGGCCTCGATGTAGCGGGCCTCGCGGTCGTCCGGGTCTCCGGGGAGGCCTCGGCGCGTCTCGATCGGCGCCCTGCCCCGCGTCAGGATGGCGACGCCGTGATGATGCCCCTGCCCGTGCCAGATCGCGCCGTAGCCGGCGGCCTGCAGCTCGGCTTGCGGGAAGGCCGCATCGGTCGATTTGATCTCCTGCAGGCAGGCCACGTCCGGCTTCGCCTCGTCGAGCCAAGCCTTCAGATTGCCGAACCGCTTGGTGATGCCGTTGATGTTGAAGGTCGCGATCCTCAAGAGGGCACCCTCATCGCCTCGGCCAGCGTGATCGTCGCGGAGAGGCTGAAACCCGCGTCCAATCACCGCGTAGCTCCAGCTTGGCGCCGGAGGAGAGACGCATGGAATTGGTGGTTTTCACGGTGGGCGGCATCCTCGGCCTGTTCATGCTGGCACTGGCATGGATGATGATGCGGAAAGGTTGATGCTCCTACCCCGGCCCTGAACCGGCTGTTCTCGGTTGCGGTCCCGCCTCGGGATGTCCGGCGCTTTTCGTTTGCACACCTCCCCGACATGCTCTAAGCCGCCCGCCAGCCGGCTTTGTCCTGTCCGGCCGTGATGCGGTGTACGGGCAACATTCCGAGGTGAAAGCCTCGCAAAGGATGAGCCGTCATGGATTCCGCATCCGACAACCGCCCGGCGGCGCCGATCCGCTATCTGCTGACCCCTCGGATAGCGACCGACGGTCGTGTCGCGATCACGCTGCAGCTCTATCGCGGCGACAAGATCGCACTCACATCCCCCATCGCCACTGTGGCGCAGCGTGAAGCGGCCGAGGTGATGCACAAGTGCAAGCTGCGCTTCGCCAAGCTCGGCGTGGAAGGCATGCCGTACGACGCGCATGGCTCAACCCGCGTTTCGGCCCAGACGACGAGCAAGAGCCTGTCGAGCGTTCCGCCCTCGACGAGACTCAAGTTCAAGACCAAGTAGGTCGGGTACCGATCGGGATGGGAGCCGCACCTTCGCGGCCCGAAGCGCCACGAAGGCCCTTGGCGGATGCATTCAGTCGGCTTCGCGTGTTTCCTGATCCAGCGGGACGATCCCGAAAGGACCCGACGATGATTCGGGTGGCCCTGCTCTTTGCACGGGCGTCCGCGCTGTCCATGGCACTGGCTCATCCGGCCTCGGCCGAAAGCGAGATGCACCAGTCCCCGCTTCTGGAACGTACATTTCCGCAGGCTTACCCGGCCGAGCAGGATGTGCCGGCGACCGGAAACGTTCGCGTGGGGCGGCGCTCCCCGAGAGGAGCCTCCGCGCCTTTCCGGCCGGGGCGATACCGCGGGCGCTGAAGGACTGTTTTGAGGGGGTGCGGCTGTTCCCCCCGATGACCTGGCGGGCGCGAGCCCACCCGCACATTCAAAGTAACGTCGACCGAGCCATATCGAAAAGGATCGAGACCTGGCGCCGCCGCGCCGACGATATCGGTAGACCCGCCGCGATCTTTCGGACCTCCATCCCACACCACCGACAAAGGCCCCCATCAATGCCCTTCAAAGTTCAAGTCGGCCCCCCGCAGATCGCGATCCACCAAGGCCAGACCGTGCTGATTTCCGATGAGGACGGGCAGATCGGATGGCCGAGCGAGAGAGGTCTGTATTTTATGGATACGCGCCTGATCAGTTCGTGGTCGATCTATGCCAATGGTGCGCCCTGGGTGCTGCTGAACGGCGGCGCGATCGCCTATTATGCGGCCCGCATCTTCCTGACCAACGGCGATGTCCTGACGCAGGACGGGCCGATCGCAGCCCGCACGATCTCGCTGGTGATCAGCCGCGAGATCGACGGCGGCATGCACGAGGATCTCGACATCACCAATCACGGCACCACGGCAGTGCGCTTCAATCTCGAGGTCGCGCCGCGTTGCGACTTCGCCGACACGTTCGAGGCCAAGGCGAACAAGATCATCCGGCGCGGCCAGATCAGCACCATGTGGAGCCCTGAAACGCAGGCGCTGTCCAACACCTATCGCAACGCGGATTTCATGCGCTCCGTCACCATCACGGCGGTCGGTGCGCCCGCGCTCTATTCGAACGGCCGCCTCAGCTTCCAGGTCGAACTGGCCCCGGGTGCGAGCTGGCATTGCTGCCTGCGCTACGACCTCGCCGACGGAGGGACCGTCGTTCCCGCGCCATCTGACTGCGTGGCGCATGACGCCGAAAGCCGCCATGCCGAGAGCCTGCGCGACTGGCAAAGCCGTGTGCTGAGGATCACCACGTCGAACGAGGAGTACTACCGCTTCTCTTCCACCAGGCGATCGACGACATGGCGGCCTTACGCCTGCCTAGCCTCAGCGGCGACCACATGGTGTTCCTGCCGGCCGCCGGATTGCCGTGGTTCATGGCCCCGTTCGGCCGCGACAGTCTGATCGTATCGGTGCAGAACATCATGGTCTACCCGGAGTTCGCGCGCGGCGCGCTCGAGGTGCTGGGCGGCCTGCAGGCGA
>JAABUM010003853.1_pt1 | contig 17727 bp, 12 predicted proteins | sample 5559161 | NCBI WGS metagenome assembly JAABUM01 (sample SAMN10711868, study PRJNA513369) | rock metagenome | isolation source: Antarctica rocks | place: Antarctica: Victoria Land, Siegfried Peak nord | reverse complement strand
CCGAGGAGCGGGGTGACCGCGGCGAGGACGTCGGCGGGCTTGATGACCTTCTCGAACGAGCCGTTGGGGGTCGGGGCGCCGTTCGGGTTGAGGAGCGCGTTGATCACGCCGGTGTGGCGCGCCTCGACCGCGACGATCGAGCCGGCGACGCCGAGGATCGTCTTGCTGGTCAGCTCGCGGGCCGCGCCGTTGTAGGCGCCGACGCCGGTCATCTCCAGGATCGCGGCGATCTTGAGGATGCCCTCCTGGGTGCCCATGTCGCCGAGCGGGGCGAAGTTGTAGGAGGCGCGCGGCTTGACCGGGGTGGCGCCGGCCTGGGCCAGGCCGCCGGCGATCGCGTCGACGTGGGCGACCTCGTCGTCGCGGATGATGGTGGCGTACTTGAGGGCGTTGCCGGTCAGCTTGCCGCCCGCGACGGCCATGGTGTAGAACGCCGCCTCCAGGTGCTCCAGCGTCAGGGCGTAGTTCAGAACTTCGACGTCGTCCTTGAAGAACGGGGCCATGCTTGCGCTCCTTGCCGAGTGAATCGTCGCGGTGGTGGCGCTCGCCACCACCAGAGTCTAAAGACTGCCGCTTGCGGCATCGGTATCACACTCACTAACAACTACGCAGTTGGTTACAGGATGGATCAATATTGGCGATATTCGGGGGTGTGGGGCGGGATAGTGTGCGTTTCGGCGGGACGCGATGGTGGCTGGGTTGACGATAGTCGCCTGGGGGTTCTAGATTGTAGGGAAGGTGGGAGGGTTGGTGGGGTGTGAATGGCCCTGTTAAGGTGAAATGCCGTTGGACTGCAGTACCCATGAAGGGCAGCCACTACCCATGAAGGGCACAATGCCGCCGGGGGATACTATTCCCCGGCGGGGCCTGACAACGGACAGTCCAACTGGTCTGTGTGGGACGATAGGGGCGCGTCCCTTGCTCTGTGGGGCCGGGGGGTGGGAACCGCGTGTCCTGCCGGTCGTAGATAGGCGGGTGGGCGCTGCTGCCCGCGCCGACTATTCGATGGGGAATGTGCGGGTGGTGACAGTTCCGGTACCGGCAAGGAGTATGCAGATGGCGACGAATCCGGCCTCCGCGCGGGGGGGGCAGCCGACGGCACAGGCGGCGTCCGCGATCCCGAAGGCCGCGCTGCGCGGCATCGCGTCCGGTGTCTTCTTCATGGCGTTCTTCGGCACGCTCTGGGGGAGCATCGGCGTGGGCGGTGTGGCGGGGTGGGCGGCACCGTGGCCGACCGTGCTCGTGCTGCTGATCGGGGTTGCGTTGCTCGTCGGCGCGGTCGCCCTCTGGCGTGGGTCGGGGCGGCTGCGCGACGCGGCGACGGCTGAAAAGGACAATACGGAGCGCTGGTTCGGGCTGATCTTTGCGTTGGAGGGGGTGGCGATCGCGGTCGCGAGCGTCCTCTGCAACGCCACCAGCCATTTCGACCTCTTCTTCCCGATCATGGCGCTGATCGTGGGGATCCATTTCTTCCCGCTGGCGCGGCTCTTCCAGGCCGGGACGCATTATCTGACGGGCGCGCTCCTCTGCGTGGTCGGACTCGTCGCCTTGCTGGTGGTGCCGGTGACGGCCACGCTCGGGGGGCGGGAGATCATGGCGCGCTGGCTGGTGGTCGGCGCTGGTTGCGCGGTAATCCTGTGGGGGACGGGGCTGCTACTGTTGGTGCAGGGGTGGCGCGCGCTTCGCGGTGCTGCGGTTGCGTAGTGGTGCAGGGGGGGACCGGGACTGAAATACCTATGCAGGTCAGTGGCTCCTACCCATGCAGGGCGCACTGCACCCATGAAGGGCACACTGCCTCCGGGGTACTACCCGCCTGCGCGGACCGGGAACGGTCGAGCTAATCATTCTGCGCGGTGCAGGAGGGGGCTGCCAGTCTGTAATCAACGATCTGCATGGTAGCAAAGGATGGCGGAAACGGTGGAAGGGCGGGATGACATTCATCCCGCCCTTCCTGCGCTGCCTGAGTGATGGCGACTGGCGGGGCCGCTACTTAAGCTTCCAGTTGTCGCCGTCCTTGATCAGGTTGAGGGTGAATGTTTTGGCGCTGTTCGCGAATTGCAGCGTGCCTTCGACGGTCGCCTCGTTGTTGTTGATGCTGGTATTGGTGACGCTGCTGCTCTGGAGGCGGCCGTTCTGCGCCTCGGTCTGGGTCCAGGACTGTTCGAGGTCGGCGGGCGCGGTGCTGGCCGAGTCGTAGCCGCTGGCCTTGGCCCAGTCGTGCGCGGAGATCGCCTTGAAGTACTCGGTCGCCACGTCGCGCGGCCCCGAGGTGGCCTTGACGATGCCCCCCGCGAAGATGGCGACGCCGCCGACGCAGAGCAGGAGCGCCACGACGACGACCCCGATCGCGATCTTCAATCCCCGACGTGACGACTTCGGTGCTGGTGATGCGCTCTCCACAATACCCCTTAGATACATAGGACGTACGCAGTTGAGCGTGGATTCGAGCCGGAATCACGCCTGATTCGCGCTCAACTGCGTACGTCCTAACAAATATGTGTTGTTGATCCCGACACTCTCAGGGTAGCAGATGGCACAACATACCGCCATCGCCAGGAAGTCGCGGCGGCGATGGGATGAAAGTACCGGCGGGCGATGGACGGCGCGCGGCGCGTGACGAACGCGAGGGACGCTTCGGCGGCGCGTGCTGCCTGGCTGGCGGCGGCGTGTCAGGCACTGGGCAGGGCGAGGCGGCGGGTCAGGTAGGTCGGCTGCTCGTCCTCGACCGCGAAGCCGCAGGCGGCGTAGAAGCGCGTCGCGGTCGGGTTGTCGGCCAGCACCCAGACCTCGGGGACGGTGGCCGCGCGCATCCACGCGGTCAGTGCGGCCATGAGCGCGCGCCCGACGCCACGCCTGCGCCACTCCTGCCGCACGCCGATCTCGTGCAGGAGGACTTCTTCGCCATCGCCCGAGGGCAGGGGGAGGTGGAGGCAGAAGAGCATCCCGACCGGCTTGTCGCCATTGTCGCCAGCGAAGGCGACCCACTGGAGGACGGCGGGGTTGGCGAGGAAGCGCGCGGAGCGGGCCGGGGTGAGCGGCGTCTCCGGCGCGGCGCGGCCTGCAACATCGAAGTCCGGCCCCTCGGTCGCGAGGCGGGCGAGGATGGCGTCGTCGCCGGGGCCGAGGCGGCGGATGGTGAGCTGGGGCGGTGTCATTGTGGGGCTCCTGATGCGTCGTGGGTCGTGAGCCGTGAGAGTGGGGGGGACGAGGGCGTTGCTATGAAGGACTCCCTGGTATGAGTCGGGAGCAGGGTTCGTTGACGGGCGGTGCCTGTGAGCGCGTGCCACAGCCACGATTACGGGCTGAAAACGCGGTGCATACGCCTCGGTTGCGGCATTGGGTAGCATCGGGCGTGCGCGTGCGCGGGGTCAGGGCTACTGTAATGGGCTATTCACGCTCCTGTTCCGGTCCGAGCAGCGAGCGACATGCCGGTGAGAAGAACGCCGCCGCCCTCGTCTCCGGTCTTGTACGCGAGCGTACTTTCGGGCGGGTCCGCTAGCCTTGCGGGCCATCGTAGCCGCCGAACTCGGCCTGGATCTGGCGTAGCGTGTCGAGGCGGTGCTGCACGGTGGCGAGCAGCCGTTCGGCATCGTGATCGGGATACGACTTGGTGCCGGAGACGAACGGCCGACCGCGCGTGTTATACCGCTGTTCCTGGCCGTTATTGGTGAACACCGTGTTGAGCATCCGCTGATTCTGTTCGTGCCAGGCGGACGCCGCTTTCTTCGTTGGTGCCAGCAGCACGCGCATGTCCTGCCAGAAGCGCTCCGTGAAACCCTTGTGCTGTCGCGAGACGTTGCCGGGCAGGCCGCGCACGGGTTGCTGTTCGTCGAGCATCGCGAGGAACGAGCGCACCTCGTCTGCGATCGTGTCGCCGCGATCGATTTGCGCCTGGATGGCCGCCTCGCCCTCGGCGACGGCGGTGGCCCGCCGTGTCTCCTGCACGACGGCGGGCTTTTTCTTTTTCTGGGCCGGTCGCTGTGGCATCTGGTTTTCTCCTGGCTTTCGTTGAACACACCGAAGCCCGCGCTACGGTATCGGACTGCCGACTGCCCGCCGCCGACTCGTTGCGTGGCCGTGGTGAGACTAGCGGGGCACTCTCTTGCTCACCGTGAGACGGCATTCTCTACGTTGCCTATGAAATACGACCACTTGATCACGGTTGAACCGGGGAAGCGCAGCGGCAAGCCCTGCTTCCGTGGGATGTGGCTGGCGGTGGCGGACATCCTCGATGATCTCGCCTCGGGCATGAGTAGCGCCGAGATTCTGGCGGACTTCCCCGAGTTGACCGAGGAGGACATCCGTGCTTGCCTGGCCTTCGTTTAGTCCGTAGTCCGTAGTCCGTAGAGGGTTCGTTACGCTCGCGGTGCGTGCTGGCAAGGCGCAGAGTTGTAACCCTCTAATTACTACGGACTACGGACTACGGACTACGGACTTCTCCCTCACGACTCACGACTCACGACTCGTCACCTGCCACCGAGGAGCGAGAGGCCGAAGAGGCAGCAGCAGAGCAGGAAGACGACGGCGACGACGATCGCGATGATGATGACGAGGCGGCGGGTGTTGGGGTCCATGTTCGCCAGCGGACCGCCGCCCGCCGAGGCGACTTGCTGGACCGGGGCCATGCCGCCGAACGGGGGCTGGTAGGCGTTCGGCGGGGGTGGGGTGCCGCCCTGCCCGCGTGGCGGCGCGGTGCCGAACTGGGTCTGTGGTAGCGCGGAGCCAAACTGGTTCGGTGGCGGTGGCGGCGTGCCCGCCCTGCCGGACGGATCGAAGCGGGTGGCGTCGTCCGGGCCGAAGCGGGTCGCCTCGGCAGCGGCACCACCGGGCGCTTGTGCGTCGAAACGGGTCGGAGCGGCGTCCGGGCCGGTGGTTGGCTGCGCGTCGAAGCGGGTCGGGGCCGCATCGGGGCCGGTGGGCGGCTGCGGGGCGGGGCGACCCTGATCGGGATGTTGGTTCGGCCACGCGACGACGTTGGCGTCGCGCGTGCCGGTGCCGGAGGCCGCATTCGCCGGGGGCGGGGTGTTGGTCTGGCCGGGCGGTGGCGGGGGCGTGGTCGCGCGCGGCGGCTCCAACGGCCCGCCGGACGTGGGGCGGTGCCCCCACTGCGTGTGCTCGGGGGGCATGCCGCCCGGCTGGTCGGCGGGCGTGGTGCCCCTCGATGGGAGCGGGGTGCCCTGTGGCCGCTGCATGGTCAACTCGCTCGCTGGCGTGCCGGTGGTTGGCGGCGGGGTGCCGCGCGGCGGCCCCTGGGTCGCGCCGCTGTGATAGGCGGCCGATCCGCCCGCGTCGGCGTAGCCGATCCGGGCGAGGGCGGTGTTGGCGTTGTCCATCAGCTCGCGCCCGGTCGGGTAGCGCCCGGCGGGATCCTTGGCGAGGGCGCGGGTGAGGATCGGGCCGAACTCGCGCGCGGCGGGGCCGCGCAGCACGCCGAGCGGGATCGGCTCCTGGAGGTGCTTCAACAGCACCTCGACGGTGCTCGCCCCGCTGTAGGGCACCTGCCCGGTGAGGAGTTGGAAGAGCATGATCCCGAGGGCGTAGAGATCGGAGCGCGGCTCGGCGCGCCCTTGGGCCTGTTCGGGGGCCATGTATTCGGGCGTGCCGACGCCGAGGCCGGTCTGGGTCAGCGCCTCGCCCTCCGCGAGGGCCTTGGCGATGCCGAAGTCGGCGAGGTAGGCGCGCTCGTAGTCATCGAGGAGGACGTTGGCGGGTTTGACGTCGCGGTGGACGATCCCCTGGCGGTGGGCGTAGTCGAGCGCGCCCGCGACTTCGGTGAGGGCGCGGGCGAACTGGCCGGGGGTGATGGTGCCGTTGACGAGGCGATCCTTGAGGGTGCCGCCGCTGATGTAGGGCATGACGAGGTAGGGGACGCCGTGCTCGTCGCCGTAGTCGTAGACCTGGAGGATGTTGGGGTGGTTGAGGGCGGCGGCGGACGCGGCCTCGCGCTCGAAGCGTTTGAGGAAGTCCGGTTCCGCCGCGAGGGCGGGGGGGAGGATCTTGACGGCGGCCTCGCGCCCAAGCTTGACGTGCCTGGCGCGGTAGACCTCGCCCATCCCCCCCTTGCCGATCCGCTCGAGGAGTCGATACGAGCCGAGTGTGCGCCCCTCTGGTGCCGACATCCGCGATCTCCGTGTGTAAAGTCCGTAGTCCGTGGTCCGTAGTCCGTAGTAGTGATGCGGTGCCGGTGAGGGGCGATGCCGCCTGGCAAGCCTTCTACGGACTACGGACTACCGCCTACGGACTTCCCCCTTACGGATTCCCGTAGATATTGAGCGAGCCGATCATGTCGTTGAAGTAGGTGCTGAGGTTGTCGTCATAGTCGGTGTCGAGCGAGTTGAGGCGGAAGCGCCAGGGCACGCTCTTGTTGAGGCCGAGGCCGATGTAGGCGAAGCAGAGCTGGTTGCTGCTGTTGAAGTTGGTGCCGAGTGACGCGAAGGTGATGTTGGAGAACTGGTTGTTGCGGGTGATGTTGATCCCGGCCTCGGGGTGCGACGATTTGATCTCGTTGTTGAAATACTGGTCGCGCAGCACATCGACGTTACCGCCGGTCGCGGCGGTGCCGGTGGTGGCGATCAGTACCCAGGTGCCGTCGTCGTAGGCTTTGTCGATGCCGGGGGCGTAGAAGTAGATGCGGCCCTCGCTGGCGCGGGACTCGTCCACGATCCAGTCCGGCGGGTAGTACATAGAGAAGGGCACCCGGGCGTTGCCGCGATAGGACTTCCACCCCGCGGGCGCGTTGCCGAGCGGCAGTTGACCGTTCGGGGCGGTGCTGGGGCGGGAAGAAGGGCCGACGGTCGGCGCGGTGCTCGGTCGCGGGCTGGTCGACGGGGCCGTGCTCGGGCGCACGGTGGCGGTCGGCGCGACGCTCGGTCGGGCCGACGCGGTCGGGGCCACCGACGGGCTGGTGCTCGGGAAGAGGGGCACGGTGGTGCCCGTCGGGGCGACGCTCGGGGCGGCGCTCGGGGCGGGCGACGGGCTGGCCGACGGCGCGCTGCTGGCGGCGACGGTTGGCGCGGCGCTCGGGGAGGGCGACGGGCTGGCCGACGGCGCGCTGCTGGCGGCGACGGTCGGCGCGGCGCTCGGGGAGGGCGATGGGGACGGGGACGGGCTGCTGCTCGGGCGGGCCGAGGCAACGGCGGTCTGCGTGGCCCCGACGTTGACGGCGGCGATGGTGGTGGTGGTCGGCTGGCTGGCGGCCTGGATCGTCGGGGTGGGGCTGCTGCCACCGGCGCGGGTGAGGGCGAAGATGCCGACGCCGACGCAGAAGACGACGACGAGGAGCGCGCCGCCGAGGATGCCGAAGATCAGGTTGCGATTGGAGCGGCGCGGGGGCGGCGGGGGCGGCGGCGGGGGCGGCGGCGGCGGGGGGGTGCCCTGATGCCTTAGCTGCGTGTCGAAGCCATCTTGGACGCTGATGGTCACGGGGGGGGTGCCGCGGTACGCCCCACCGGCGGCACCGCCGATGACGGTGGCGGCATCGGCCCCGGCAGGGGTGCTGGCGAAGGCTTCGCGGAGGTCGTCGACCAGCGCCTTGCCGGTGGCGTAGCGGTCGTTCGGGTTCTTGGCGAGCGCCTTGGTGATGACCGCTTCCACGCGGGGCGGCACGGCGGGCGCGACGGAGCGAAGCGGCAGGAGGGGCAGGGGGTCTTGCAGGTGCTTCATCAAGACCTCGACGGTGCTGTTGCCGGTGTAGGGGACGCGCCCGGTGAGCATCTGATAGAGGATGATCCCGAGGGCGTAGAGATCGGAGCGGGCGTCCGCGCGCCCCTGGGCCTGCTCGGGGGCCATGTACTCGGGTGTCCCCACGCCGACGCCGGTGCGGGTCAGCCCCTCGGCCCCTTCGAGGGCCTTGGCGATGCCGAAGTCGGCGAGGAAGAGGCGGCCCCGGCCATCGAGGAGGAGGTTGGCGGGCTTGACATCGCGGTGGACGATCCCCTGTTCGTGGGCGTAGTCGAGCGCCTCGGCGGCCTGCCCGAGGAGATTGAGCAGCTCCCCGACCGAGAGGTTGCCTTTGGCGAGGCGTTCCTTGAGGGTGCCGCCGCGCACATAGGGCATGACGAGGTAGGGGGCACCCGCCGCGTCGCCGTATTCGTAGACGGTGAGGATATTGGGGTGTTCGAGCCGGGCGGCGGAGGCGGCCTCGCGCTCGAAGCGCTTCAGGAAGTCCGGGTCTGCAGCGAGGGCGGGCGGGAGGAGCTTGACCGCGCGCTCGGTGCCCAGGCGGGTGTGCCGGGCGCGGTAGACCTCGCCCATCCCCCCCTTGCCGACCAACTCTTCGAGTTGGTACGAGCCGATGATCCGTGGTTCCGTCGTTCCTGACATCCGTTCCTTCCCTTCGCTCCCTGGGCCTGGATTATCGCTCCCCCGGGTGAGCGCCGCACCGATGAGGCGGGATCTGGCGGGGGGCCGCGCTCCTGGCGTGTCGTCTGCCCCGCACGATTGCTACCGGATTGTACGTCTGCGGCGGTGGCGGCGTTTCGATGTACCGCGATCGGGCTGTGAAATCTGGCGTTCAGCGCCCTACACTACCATAGATAGGCAGATAGGCCGAGTAGTCAGTAAGCGCGTGGGTGAGTCGATTGGCAGCCGGTAGTTGGCAGTGGCGGTGTGCCGACGGGCGGCAACGCCCGATGGCGTGTGCGCTCCGGCTTCTCCTTCCGCCTGCCGCACCGATCACGGCGTGGCGCTCCGACTCCCGATCACGCTCCTCGTCCGCCGCGCGGTTGGCGGCTGCGGAGGCGGGGTCGCCGGGACGGGCGGGGTTGCGTGCCTTGTCCGGCGGGGTATATATTCTCCTGGCATGACCACTTGTCCGATATATCACCCCGTGATGGCGCTGTCACCGGCATGGTTCGTACGGTGTGGTTATCGCCCTCGGGGTTGTGGGATGCTCGGGGATGCCGCTGGTAGATGGTAAGGGTAAGGAAAGGGGTTCCCATGAGTGGTGACCACGGTTCGGTTCACTCCGCGCGCATCCTCGACGAGGCGCGGCGGTATTCGCGGCGCGGCTTCCTGGCGACCGTGGTGACGGTCGCGGGGGGCGTCGTGCTTTCGGCCTGTACAACCAACGTCGGCGGGGGGAGCGGCGCGTCGGGCAGCGCCGCACCGGCGGGTAATTCCGGCGGCAAGATCACCATTTCCCACTGGTATCACCAGTACGGCGAGGCCGGGACCCAGGAAGCGGCGCTCCGTTACGCCAAGGAGTACACCGCGAAGAACCCGAACGTCCAGGTCAATGTCACCTGGGTGCCGGGCGATTACGCCACGAAGAGTGCCGCCGCATTGCTCACGTCGGATGCGCCCGACGTCTTCGAGGGAAGCCCGACGCTGGCGATGGTCAAGGCCAATCAGATCGCGGCGCTGGACGACATCATGACCACCGATGTGAAGGCGGACTTCGATCCCAAGGACATCGAGGCGGCCACGATCAACGGGAAAATCTACGCGGTCAAGATGGTCGACGACACGGCGATGATCTACTACCGCAAGAGCACCCTCGATGCGGCGGGGGTGAAGCCGCCGACGACGATGGCCGAGGTGATCGCGGCGGCGCAGAAGCTGACGAAGGGGAACACCAAGGGGCTGTACCTGGGGAACGACGGCGGGATCAGCGCGCTGCTGACGCTGCTCCCCTTCTCCAACAAGGCCCAGTTCATCAAGGACGACAAGATCCTGTTCGATTCCCCGCAAACCGTCGCGGCCTACAAGTCGCTCGCCGACCTCAACGCCACCGGCTCGCTCCTGCTGGGGGTGCCGACCGATTGGTTCGACCCCGACTCCTTCACGCAGGGTCTCGCGGCGATGCAGTGGTGCGGTCTGTGGGCGATGCCCGCGATCAAGAAGGCGCTCAACGACGACTTCGGGATCGTCCCCTGGCCCGCCTTCGACGCCAACGGCACCCCCGCCACCTTCCGGGGCGGCTGGGGCGAGATGGTCGGCGCGCAGAGCAAGAATCTGCAAGCGGCCAAGGACTATGTGAAGTATCTCTGGATCGATAGCAAGGAGACGCAGACCGACTTCTCGCTCAGCTATGGCTTCCACGTACCGCCGCGCAAGACGGTGGCTACCACCGCCACTCAGCTCACGACCGGGCCGGCGAAGGAGGCGGTGGATATCGTCAACAAGTATGGCACGATCCTCCCGCCGACCTGGGATGCGGCGATGACGACCGCGCTGACCGACGCGCTGAGCAACATCGTCAAGAACAAGGCCGACGCCCAATCGGAAGTGACCAAGGCGGCGCAGAAGTGCCAGGACGAGTTGAAGCGGGTGCTGGCCTAGGGCGGTTTGTCGTCTCGCCAGGATAGAGACCCCGGCCCCGAGCACGATTGCTCGGGGCCGGGGTGAGGGGGAGCGCAATGCAAATCGGCGCCCGCGCCGCTCGGGTCGCTGGCGATGTCCCGAAGCGGCACACCCGCCGCGATGGGGAACTCGCCTTCTGGGGTTTTGTTGCCCCGATGCTCCTGGGGCTGATCGTCTTCACGTTCGTGCCGATCGGGTGGGGCTTCCTGCTCAGCTTCTCGCGGGCACGCCAGACGGTCGCGCTCGGCGACTGGGTCGGCTTCGAGAATTATGCGGCGTTGCTTGGCGATGGGGCGTTCCGCCAGGCGCTGGGGACGATCATCGTCTACGCCGCGTTCATCGTCCCCACCACGTTCGTGTTCTCGCTGGGCCTCGCGCTGCTGGTCAACGCCGCGACGCGCGGGCGGGCGTTCTTTCGGACGGTCTTCTTCATCCCCACCGCCGTCTCCTACGTGGTCGCCTCGCTGGTGTGGAAGATGGGGATCTTCAGCGGCGTGGCGTATGGCGCGGCCAATCTGCTGCTCGGCCTGTTCGGGGGGGCCCCGATCGTCTGGATCGGCACGGCAAACCCGCCGTGGTACTGGCTGGTCCTGATCACCGTGCGCCTCTGGCTCCAGGTCGGTTTCTACATGATCATCTTCCTGGCCGGGTTGCAGGAGATCCCACGCTCCCTCTACGAGGCCGCGTTCGTCGACGGCGCGCGGCCAGGGTGGACGACCTTCAGGAATATCACCCTGCCGCTGCTGCGGAACACCTCGATCTCGGTGCTGGTCCTGCTCTTCATCGCGGCCTTCCAGGCGTTCGACGAGTTCTACAACATCCTCGGCGGTTCCTTCGCTTCGAGCGGCAACGCGATCCTGGCCCGCCCGCCGCTCGTCTATCTCTACGGCGTCGCCCTCGGGCAGCAGGATTACGGGCGCGGTTCCGCCGGGGCCTTCATCCTGACCGCGCTGATCCTGCTGGTGACCCTCGGACAAGCACGTTTCCTGGGCTTTGGCCGGGCCGACTAGCCGGACGAACTCGTAACAAGGAGGGCACATGGCGGTCCGTACCCCTGCCGCTCATCCCGGCGCAGGCCGCGCCGTGCGTTCGCCATTGGCACCGAAGCTTTTGCGCGCGCTCGTGATCTATCTGCCGCTGACGATCCTGGCGCTTCTCTTCCTCTTCCCCTTCTACCTGATCGTCCGCAACGCCCTGTCGACCAATCGGCAGATCACCGCCTTCACCTGGACCTGGTTCCCGGCCTCGCCGCAGTGGGGCAACCTCGGGATCCTCTTCGGCGATCTCGCGGCCCCGATGGCGACCGGATTGCAGAACTCGGCGTTGATCGCGATCATCACGCTGGTCTTCTCGATGCTTTTCTCGTCGATGGCGGGCTACGCCCTGGCGCGCATCCCGGCGCGCGGGAGCCGGATCGTCTTCGCGCTGATCCTTTCGACGCTGATGATCCCGGCGGCGGTGACGTTCGTGCCGACGTTCGTGGTGGTCGCGGCGCTCGGCGGGGTGAATACCCTCTGGGGCTTGATCGTGCCGGGGCTGTTCAACGCCTTCGCCACCTTCCTCTTCCGGCAGTTCTACCTGAACTTCCCGCGCGAGATCGAGGAGGCCGGGCAACTCGATGGGCTCGGCCACTGGGGGATCTACCGCTATCTCCTGCTGCCGAACTCGCGGGGGATCATGGTGGCGCTCGGCGTGCTGAGCTTTATCGGCAGCTGGAATGCGTTTCTCTGGCCGCTGGTGATCGGCCAGTCGCCGTCGAGTTGGACGGTGCAAATCGTCCTGTCGACCTTCCTCACGGCGCAGACGATCAACCTCTCGGAATTGTTCATGGGGGCGCTCATCGCCATCGCGCCGCTCGTCGTCGTCTTCCTGCTGATGCAGCGGTACATCGTGGAGGGGGTCGCCCTCTCCGGGGTCAAGGGCTGAGTCGCAAGCGCTGGAGAGAGGCGGTGGGGGCGGACGGAAACGTTCGCCCCCACCGTCGTTCGCATTCGGGCGTTGCCCGTCGCGGTGGGGGGCGCGATCCGGCCCCTCAGCGCCCGATCTGCCAGGTGGCGAGGATCGGGGCGAAGGCGGCGTCGCGGAGGGCGGCGTAGTCGGCGTAGGGGGCGTCGAGTTCGAAGATCCAGGGGGTGTCGCCGCGGAGGGCGATGCCGGTGAGGCTATAGGCGAGGCCACCGGGGAGATCGCAGGTGGCCCCGACGGTGGCGAAGTCGAGGTCGCTGTGGCGTTCCTGGCCGGTGGTGTCCACGGCGAAGCGGGCGCAGCGGGCGACGCGCGCCCGGAACCAGCGATCGCGCAGGATGTCGAGGTTGGGGTCCGTCTCGGGCACCCCGGCGGCGAGTACCAGGAACGTGGTACGGGCCGGGTCAGGGCTATAGAGGTAGAGGATACCGTGCGCGGCGTCTTCCACCGGGACCCAGTCGGGCGGGTAGGCGAGGTTGAACGGGAGGCTCCCGGTGTAGACGAACCAGCCAGCCGGGCGCTCGCCGACCGGGATGAGGGGCGCGGCGGTGGCGGTCTGCCGACGACCCGCGCCGGGCGTGGTGGCGCGACTGGCGGTGGCGGCGTTCGCCGTGGCGGCAAGGGTCGCGGGGCCGAAGATGCCGGGCGTGCCGGGCCGGGTCGCGGCGGCGGTCGGCGGGGTGGGCGGGAGGGTGGCGGTGGGTGGCGGCGCGGGGAGGCCCGCCGTGGGCCCCCCACCGGCGATCGTGCCGGGGGCGATGCCGGGCGCTGGCGTGGCGCCGCCGCCGATGGTGCAGGCGGCGAGGGCGAGCGCGAAGAGGAGCGCGCCGACCGCGCCGATGGGCCGTGTGCGTCGTCTCGATCTGCTCGGCCTGTCGCGCACGCCGCCCTCCTCGCCTCATGCCCTCGCGCGGTTCCATCCCGCGCCGCCGCCTGGTGGTGTCGGGGAAGTATAGCGGGGCGTGCGGGGGTCCGGTTCGGCGGCCCGGGGCGGCGGGCCGTTGACGGCGGGCTAGGGCTTATGCGTTCTCGCCGGATGCCCATATTGGGCAACGCCAAGCAGGCGGGTGCGCTCGTGAATGGAACCGGGCGCGGCCAACGCCTGCACGCTTGTATGCGCGACAATTGACGATTCAGTGCCGCTATGCACCCGCAGCACACGCTGAGAACGCATGAGCCCTGGACGGCGGGCGGCGGGGACTATACAACGGGCCGCCGCTCCTGTATGCTACAGTCGCTATCCGGCGCGAAAAGCGAATACCACTTACACCACGGGGGGATGACCATGCCACGGGGGACGATTTTGCGCGCGCTCACGGCCCTGACCCTGGTCCTGACCCTGTTTGGCGGGGCGCTGGCCCCGTTCGCCACGCCGGGGGCGCGGGCGGCGGCGACGCTGACCGTGACGACCACGGCGGATTCCGGCGCGGGTTCGCTGCGGCAGGCGATCATCGATGCCGTTGCGGGGGATACGATCGCGTTCGCCCTGCCGAATCCGAGCACGATCACCCTGACAGGCGGGGAACTGGTGATCGCCAAGACGCTGACGATCCAGGGGCCGGGGGCTACGGCCCTGACGATCAGCGGCGGCAATGTAAGCCGCGTCTTCAACATCACGGCGGGCACCGTCGCCATCGGCGGCCTGACGGTGACGGGGGGGGCAGCTGACAATGGTGGCGGCCTCTTCGTCGGGGGCGGCGCGCTGACGCTGACGAAGAGCACCGTGCGCAATAATACCGCCAATGGCGTTGGGTTCGGCTACGGGGGCGGCCTCGTCGCCACGTCCGGCGGCAGCATCAGCGTCGTCGATAGCACCGTCAGCAACAACACCGCCACGTTCTATGGGGGCCTCTACGTCCAGGGCCTTGGTACGCTGACGATGCGCGGCAGCACCGTCAGCGGCAACCAGGCCACAAACGGGATCGGTGCGCTCGGCGTGGCCACCGACGGCACCGGCACGGTGACAAATAGCACGATCAGCGGCAACCAGGCGGATGCCTTCACCGGTGGTCTGTACGTGCAGGAGACCGCCAGACTGACGGTTGTCAACAGCACCGTCGCCGACAATATCGTAGGCGCGTCCGGGCGTCAGCTCTCCAACAACACCGGCGTCGCGGCCAACATGACGGTGCGCAACACCATCGTCGGCAGCGGCACGACCCCGCAGAACAACTGCGTCGGCCTCATCGCCAACGGCGGCAACAACCTGGACGAGGGTACGAGCTGCGGCTTCGGCGCGGCCAACGGCAGCACCTCCGGCCAGCCCGCGCGCCTCGGCCCGTTGCAGGATAACGGCGGTCCGATCGCGACGCGGGCGCTGCTCGGCGGGAGCCCCGCCATTGACGCGGGCGACCCCGCCGCCTGCCCGGCGACCGACCAGCGCGGCATCCCGCGCCCTCAGGGGCTGCGCTGCGACATCGGCGCGTATGAGGTCAGCCCGCCGAACCCTGCACCGACCATCACCGGACTCGCCACGACGCCGAGCCCGGTCGTCGCGGGCGCGGGCGGCACGGTCGCCCTCACGGTCGGCGGCACGAACTTCGTGTCCGGCTTCTCCACGATCGCGATCGATGGCACCCCGGTCGCCACCACATATGTCTCGGGCACGCAGCTGACCGCGACCCTGCCCGCTTTCCCGCGCACGGGGGCCGGGGCGTATACCGTCACCGTCACCACGAGCGCGCCGGGCGGCGGCACCTCGAACCCGCTGACCCTGACCGCGCAGAACCCCGCGCCGACCCTCGCGGGCACGGGCACGCCCGGCGTCCTGGCGGGGAGCGGCAACACCACGCTGACCCTCAGCGGCACCGGCTTCGCCCCCGGCGCGACGGTGCAGTTCGGCGGCACCACCCTGACCCCGACGGCGGCGAACATCGCCGCCACGACCATCGCCGTCACCGTCCCGGCGAATCTGCTGACCACGGCCCGCGTCGCCCAGGTGGCGGTGACGAACCCCGGCCCCGGCGGCGGCACCAGCGGCAGCGTGGGCTTCACCGTCGCCAACGCCGCGCCGACGCTGACCGATAGCAGCCCGACGACGGCCACGGCGGGTCAGGGGAACACGCCGCTGACCGTGACCGGCACCGGCTTCGTGCCCGGCAGCACCATCGCGGTCGGCGGGCAGACGCTGGCGACAACGGTGACGAGCGCCACGTCGGCCAGCGCCACGATCCCGGCGGCGACCCTACACGCGGCGGGGAATCTGGCGATCACCGTGACCGTGCCCGGCCCGGGCGGCGGCACAGTGGGCGGGCGCACCCTCGTCGTCAACCCGGCGGATGCGGCGCAATTGACGGTATCGGCGGGCAGCCCGCAGAGCGCCGCCGTGACGACGACCTTCCTGACGGGGCTCGCGGTGACGGTGCGCGACCAGTACGGCAACCCGGTCGCGGACGGCACGGTGGTCACCTTCGCGGTCCCCGCCTCCGGCCCGTCCGGAACCTTCGTGGGCGGGGCGACCACCGCCACCGCGACGACCACGGGCGGCGTCACCCCCGCGCTCGCCTTCACCGCGAACGGCGTCGTCGGGGCGTACAGCGTGATCGCCAGCGCCGGGGGCGGGGCGGTGCCCTTCGCGCTGACCAACACGCCCGGCCCGACCGATCACTTCGCCGTGACCGCCCCGGCGACGAGCGCGGCGGGCGCGCCGCTCGGCCTGACGGTGACCGCGCGGGATGCCCAGGGGAATCTGGCGACTGGCTACACCGGCACTATCCACTTCACCAGCGCCGACCCGCAGGCCACCCTGCCCGCCGACTACACCTTCGTCGCGGGCGATGGCGGCACCAAGGCGTTCGGGGCGACGCTCAGGACGGCGGGCCAGCAGCCGATCGCCGCGACGGACACCCTGAGCGCGGGCGTCGGTGGGACGACCACTGTGACCGTCGCGCCCGCCGCCCCGGCGAGCCTGACGGCGACCGGCGGGACGCCGCAGAGCCGGGCGATCGGACAGGCGTTCGCGCCGCTCGCGGCGACCGTCCGCGACGCCTTCGGGAACCCGGTCCCCGGCGTGGCCGTCACCTTCGCCGCCCCGAGCACCGGCGCGAGCGCCACCTTCCCCGGCGGCGGGGCGAGCGCGACCGTCGCCACCGGGGCGGACGGCGTTGCGACGGCCCCGGCCACCACCGCCAATAGTGTTGTCGGAGCCTACACGGTCGTCGCCAGTGGGCCGGGCGGGTCGGCCACGTTCGCGCTGACGAACACCCCTGGCCCGGCGACGCGCCTGGTGGCGACGACCGCCGCCACCGGCCCCGTGCGTGCGGGCGACCCGGTGGCGTTCGGCGTGACCGCGCTGGACGCGGGCGGTAACGTGACGACCGGCTATCGCGGCACGCTGCACCTGACGAGCGGCGATGCGGCGGCGACCCTGCCGGGCGACTACGCCTTCACGGCGGGGGACGCCGGGACGCACTCATTCAGCGCCACGCTCCGCACCGGCGGCGCGCAGACGGTGACCGCGACCGACACGACAAACAGCGCCCTCACGGCGAGCGCCACCATCCAGGTCGCCGCGCCGAGCACCGCCACGGTCACGACCTCGACGAGCGGCGGCGGCACGGTCAGCCCGAGCGGGGCGACGAGCTACACCGTGGGGAGCACCGCAACCTACGCCGCCGCTCCCGCCGCCGGGCAGGTCTTCGTCGGCTGGACCCTCGACGGCCAATACGTGGGCTACGCCAGCCCGCTGACCTTCACCGTGTCGGCCAATCGCACGCTCGTCGCCGCGTTTGTCGCGCGGCCCAGCTTCGGCGACGTGCCGCCGAGCGACCCCGACTACCAGGCGATCACGACGCTGGCGGCGCTCGGGATCATCAACCCGGGCGGCGTGAACGGCAGCGGGCAGTTCCAGCCGTCGCGGGCAGTGGCGCGGGCCGAGGTGGCCGCGTTCATCGCGCGCCTCTTCGGGTGGGAGAACGAGTTCCACGGCAACTCGTTCCCGGACAAGTGCGACCCGACGGGGGCGCAGGGGTGTGTGGACGACAAGCTCTGGAACGACGTGGCGGCGCTCAAGGATTACGGGGTGGTCGGCGGCTACACCGACCCGGCGACCTGCACCGGGGCGGGGACGACCGCCCCTTGTTACCTGCCGCGCGATCAGGTGCTGAAACTCCAGGTGGTGAGCATCGTGGCGCGGGCGTTCACCAGGACGCCGGACCTGCGCCCGACCGGCTTCTGGGACCGCCTCGCGGCCGACCCCGCGCAGTACACGAACGTGCCGGACGCGGGCAGCCAGCGTTCAGACCTGACGACCTACCGGGCGAACGCGGGCACGCTCCCCGGTCAGGCGAATGATGGCACTTTCCCCGCGCCGAATGACCCGGCCACGCGGCGCTTCATCATCGAAGTCTTGTGGCAGGCGTACAGCGCGCAGTTCGGCACCGACCGCGTGCCGTAAGGGCGGGTGTGTGCATGGCGCACCCTGGCAGAGATGGCGGTGCCCCCGGTCAAGAAAGACCGGGG
>JAABUM010003851.1_pt1 | contig 17732 bp, 22 predicted proteins | sample 5559161 | NCBI WGS metagenome assembly JAABUM01 (sample SAMN10711868, study PRJNA513369) | rock metagenome | isolation source: Antarctica rocks | place: Antarctica: Victoria Land, Siegfried Peak nord | reverse complement strand
CGATCAGCACGATGGCCAGGAACGCGGACCCGAGGATCTCGGCCTTGTGGCCTTTAGAGAACACCATCCCGCACGCGGCCGAGATGATGATGATGGCGATGAGCGCCGGGCTAATCTCCTTGATGTACCCGATGGCTTTATTGGCGGCGTCCCCGAACGCCGATGCGACAACAAAATCGTTCATACTGGTACTGGCCCTTTCGTGTATGGTCTCTCAACAGTCCGTTGTGCGTGAGTGGTCAGCGGGGCTGCGGCTGTTACAGCAGCCGCAGCCTCTTGTCGTGCGCCTCCGCGCACCCCCTTGTCTCCGTGTGTGCGCCCCTCCCCTCCCTGCCTGCGTCTGTGCTTTCGTATGCTGTGATTAGCAGCTACGTGCCACACCGCATCTCCATGCCATCTAACAGATTAAGTTAGATCAACTTAGTGTATCATGGGAGGAGTAAAGATTGCCGCCTAGAAAACGTGGGGAGGGTCAGATGACGTGGCAAGCTATGTTGCGCCTGCCGGATAAGGCTGGCGCCCTGGTCGACGAGTACGCCGCGCGTTGGGGCGTCGAGCGGGCCGTCGCCGCGCGTGTCCTGCTCATGGAGCACCTCCGACAAATAGAGGAGGGGCACGCCGCCGCCCCCGAGCAACTCAGCCAGAGCCAGGATACCCCGCGATGAGCACCGTCGTGTTTATGCCCGCCGCCACCCCCCCGCGCGTCCGTCCATTCTTTTTCCCAGTAGTCGTACCCTGCTACTGCAGACGTAAGGAAAAGCGTGCGCTGCCTCAATCGCTGTGATGGGGCGGCTTTTCCGTGTTCGCCACCAGGCGCCCCCCCCGCGCCGGCTCCCGCGCCCCCGCCGACGGCAGTCGTCACCACGACGGCGGCCACTTGTCCACACTGTCACCGCCCGTCACCGCCCATTTCTCCCGTCCTGATACGATAGGCGCGGGAGGATCGTTATGGCCATGACGGACACGACAGGCACGACAGCACCCACACCACCCACACCGGCCACGGGCAAGGCGGCCGCCCGCGCGGCCATCGATGAGATCGCCGCCCAGTTCGGCGAGACGGAGGACGAGCCCAAGCGGCTCATCAAGCGGGCGCTGCGCACCCTGGGCGAGGAGCGGGTGCGCGCATTCGTCGCGCAGGCGCTGGAGGTTGAAGCCGCCGGGGGCCTGCTGCTGCCCGATGGGAGCCGGCGGCGCACGCCAGGGGGTGTGCTCTTCCACCTGATGCGCACCGGTATCGACAAGAAAACGTCGCGCAAGATCTTCTGGTCGCACACGACGGGGCAGGGCCAGGGAGCGCAGGGGAGCGCGCAGGGCATCGACACGGACGCGACGGCCACGGACGCGACGCCCTTTGATTGGGCCACGTTCAGCGCGGCGGCGATGGAGGCGATGAGTGAACGAGGGGAGGCGACGACAGTGAAGCTAACCGTGATCGGGAGGCCCGGCACAGTGGTCGAGCGCGGCGACGTCGTGCTCGTGGCGCTGCGCAGCGAGAAGGCGCCGTCGTTCCCCAAAGGGGTGCCGGCGCCGGAATCGCCCACGGTCGACTACATGGTACTCGTGGGGCGCAAGCAGTGGGGCAAGGTGGCCGCGGCTCTGGCGGCGGACCCGGCCGATAAGGTGCTGATCGAGGGCTACCCGACGGTGCGTCCGGAGTTTGCCGGGATCACGGTCCACGCCACCTCGGCGACGACGACGGGCATCCAGACCGCCAAGAGAGCGGCGTCACCGCCCACAGCGTGAGCGGCGCAGGAGGAGGGACCGATGGCAGAGATCGCGTACACAGACGACGCCCTTGTGGTGCATGTGACGGGCTGGGACAAGATCTGGGCGCTCAAGAGCCACCTCACCATCCCCATCGCCCATGTGGTCGGCGCAGACCCTGCCGGCGAGGAAGCGCGGCGCTGGTGGCAGGGGGTCCGGCTGCCGGGCACGCATATCCCGGGCGTCATCACGGCGGGCACGTTTTACACGGACGGCGGCCGGGTGTTCTGGGATGTGCATGACGCCGACCGCGCCGTGGTGATCCACCTGCGCGATGATCAGTACACGGAGTTGGTCGTCGAGGTCGATGACCCTGTTGCCACGATCGCGCTGGTCAACGGCCGCGCCCAGCGGTAGGAGGCCGTTGTGCTGCCGCGGTCGAACAGGCGACGACGACGGGCATCCAGGCGGGGAAGCGGGCCGCGCAAGCCACGCCGTTGGTGACCAAGGGTTAGCGCCCGGATGTGTTCCTCCACGTCTTTCTCGGTGATAGCACGGTCGAACAGGCGACGGCGTGGCGGCGTGACGGCAGGCATGGAGCGTGTCGACGAGGCGCATGCCTAATTACTGTCACTGCCGGCGTCGCCATCGGCGCGACCTTTCGGTTTGCCTCTGAACTGCGTGTTGAACCGAAGGGAGATTAGGTAGTCGTCTAGCCAGACGGGCGTTGTGACGCGTGTGTGCAGCGGACCTGCCGTGACGGTTCTGAGCCGGCCCTGACGAATGGCAGCATAGAGGCTGCTGGTGTTGACGTAGCCCGCCCGGCGCGCCGCTTCACGAATCGTCAGATACTCATCGGTCATATGCCGCTAGTGTAACACACCCGTGTTAGCTTCCTACCACTCCCCAACCGCCTTCTTTAACCCCTGGTCGTTCCACTTGACATAGATGGGTCGCGAGTAGCAGCGGAACAATGAACCGGGTTAAGCCATCTGGTCCATCGAGTCCATTCGACATCATCAAGGGCGACCTATGAGTTAACGCTCCTCCACGTCGCCCGTGGCGTCCTCGGGCACGAGCGTCGCCATCTCGTGTCGCCGGTACGCGCGGTAGTCGTCGTCGCGCGGCATCAGGTCCGGTGCCTCCCGCGCCAGGCGCAACGTCCCGATATAGGCGGCGTAGACCAGGAGGGCGCGGTGGCGCGCCTCGTCCGCGGGGAACCCCAGCGCGTGGTAGCACTCGTCGAGATAGGCGAGCCGACGCGCGGTCACCCGCCGCAGGATCGGGCGGACGAGGGGGTCGTCGGCGGCGTCGGCGATCGCCAGGTCGAGCCGATGGCCGGACGGCATCCCCCGCCCCGCAGCCCCGTCGTCGGGCGCATAAACGGCTACCGCAGCCCCCAGGCGCAGGAGCCGTTCGCGCGGGTCTGCTATCGCGTCCACGGCGGCGATGACCGCCTCGGTCGACTCCTTGTCCCAGTGCTCCAGTGCCGCGATCAGCAGGGCGTTGCGGTTCGGGAAGTGCCAGTAGAAGCTACCCTTCGTCACGCCCAACTGCTGCGCGAGGGGCTCGACGGCGACCGCGCCGACGCCGCCCTCGGCGATCGCGCGCAGCGCCGCCCGCACCCAGTCCTCCGCCGTTAGGGCACCCGCTCGCCCCCCCCGCTTGCGCGTCGCCATACTCATATTGTCGCCCATACGGTGGCGTATTGACAAGCCGGCCCCAGCCCTGTTACCATACGGGTGCGTATGGAAAAGGTCCGACCGCGGAGGCGGCGGAGGAGTGAGACTGGTGAGGCTACATGACCGGGCCCGGTTCTGGAATGCCACGCGCGCGGAGCGCGCGGCGACGTACCCGTGCGATCGCTACCTCGACGGCCCCTGCGAGGGGTTGGTGCGCGCGATCGATGTCGCGGCGCCGCCCGCGGTCCTGTTCCGCTGGGTGTGTCAGTTAAAGGTCGCACCGTACAGCTACGACTGGCTCGACAACGCCGGGCGGCGTAGCCCGCGGCGGCTCACGCCCGGCCTCGAGCACCTGGCGCGCGGCCAGCGGTTCCTCGTCTTCGAGATCGTCGACTTCGAGGCGGGCCGCCACATCTCCGGCGTCGGCCTGCCCGCGGCCGCCCGCCTCTTCGGCCCGCTCGCCGTGACCTACGCGGTGCGGCCGTGCGGCGAGAGCACCTGCCGCCTGGTGGTGAAGCTCGATGTCGGCCTCGCGCGGGGACTGCTGCCGCGGGCGCGCGGGGCGCTGCTCATGTGGAGCGACCTGCTCATGATGCGCAAGCAGTTGCTCACGTTGAAGAGACTCGCGGAGCACGATGGATCGGTGCGCACGGGCGCTGTCCTGTAGGGATAGGAAAAGGAGCATGGCCATGAGGCACGTTAATCGCCATGTCGGGGAACTACTGATGGCTACGGGTGTCTTGCACACGCTCGTCGGCCTGCGGGCCTTCCGCGCCCCGCTCGCCGCCATCGGCCGGGACGGGGTGGTCGGCGCGGTGGCGGGCGACCGGGACCGGCAGGTGGCCGTCTGGTTCCTGCTGTGCGGGCTCTCGCTCATCCAGCTCGGTGGCTTGGCCCGCTGGACCCGGCGTCGGACCGGGACGCTCCCGGCATCCCAGGGGTGGGCGCTGCTGGGGCTCGGCGGCCTGGGGGCGCTGCTGATGCCGCGCTCGGGCTTCTGGCTGCTGCTCCCGACGGCCACCCTGACGCTGGTCGGCGCGCGGCGGGTCGAAACATCGGCGTCCCGCGGGGAATGATGGGGGTGGGCGCTCAAGACCCTCCCGCGCTGTCAAAACACATGGATGGAAGCGCGGCGCTCATCTTTGCCAGCGGCAGCACCGACAGGGCGATGTACACGCCGGAAAACGGGAAGAATGTCCTTTCTATTCTGATATCTCTCTGGCGTTACGGCAGTTGCGACGTGCGAGCATTAAGCGCGTCGTAGCCAAGGGTATTGAAAAACGCGAGAGAATACACGCCGACCGAGAGTTGTTGCAGGGTTCAGCAAGGGCACTCTGACACAGCGTGGGAGCTTAACCCGGTTCACGGTTCCGCTGCTACTCGCTACCCCTAGATGCGCGTGGTCTCAATCGAGGCGTGGCCGAGGTGACGCGCGGCCATCTCCAGGTCGCCACCCTCGCCGACCAGGCGCGTGCCGCAGTAGTGGCAAAACGCGTGCATGCCTTTGTACTCCACACCGACCGTGCGCCCAGCACCGCTAGCCGCCACCACAGCGGCGACCACTTGTCCACAACTTATCCACACAACGTTTGATACGGGTCATGTTGACATAATGTGTACTTGCGCGCGCGCACGCGAGAAGGGGTACGAGCGATACGCCTTCCATACGGGTTTGATACGCCTTTTCCTGTGTGAACGGGGGCCGTCGCCGCAGGTCGCGCGGGGCGGCGACATGGCCCCGCGCGGCTCTGTGGGCCTGTGTAGGCGTCCCTAACGGCCCCTAACGACGCGAAAAGTGCGGACACGCGCGTGTGCGGGGCAGATAGTGCGCAGATAGTGCGCCGACCGTGAGCTACGGGGCGCGTTTCTTTCATATATCCGCGAGGGCGTAACGCGCGGCGCGCACAAGCCCCCCCACCTCGCTAGCGGGCTGGGGGGGGGTGTCAGCCGGCGGCCACGGGCAGGCGAGCGCCAGGGGTCACAGGAGGTCACAGGGGAGGGCCGCCGCGCTCCCGATCTCGCCGCCGCCAGCTCGCCTGCCCACGCGGCCGTCAGTTGAGCGCGTGCATTGCCTCCGTGACGAGGCTATCGAGGTGTGCCTGCCGATCAGGCCACTGCCCGATGATCTCGCCCACCAGATTAGCTGAGGCGCGTTGGTCGCGCGCGCTCTCGGTGGTCTGGTCCAGCAGCGCGCTGCTGGTGTTCTGCAGCGGGAGCGCCTGCGCGGCCTCCGCTGTGGCGCGCTCGTCGAAGGTGGGCGGCCGCTCGCCGCGGGTGGCCGCCGCCGTCGCCCGCTCGTCGGCGGCCCAACGCGCGTTGCCGAGCGCCCGGGCGTCGGCGAGCGCATGGCTGGTCTCGCGCCCCCAGCCAGTTTCGCGGCGGAGCGTGTCGCACAGCCCCGCCGCGGCGGTGGCCAGGCCGACGCGCGCGGGCGCGTTGCGGCTCGCATTCGTGAACTTGCCGCTGATGGTGTGCCCAACCGGGTCTTCCATGACGTTGTGGTTGCGCAGAAAGGCCACGCCCTCGTCGGCTTCGGCGGCGTAGTTCTTGAGCGTGCTGGCGGCCATGCGCGTGTCGTAGCTGTCCCAGCGGAAGCTGCTGATTTCGCCGGGCCAGAAAAAGGGCTTGTAGTGGTCGAACACGCTGGGGTCGGCCGCGCGCTCCTTGACGCGGACCAGCAGCGCGGCGTCGTCCAGGAGCGGCGCGGCGGCCCGGACATCGACGTGCAGCACCGGGGCATAGCTCAGGCCGGAGGGGTCGCGGCCTACGCGCTCGTTGTGGTCGTGCGGGCTAGTGGGCATGAGAGCTCCTTAGTGGGGGGAGTGGCAGGGGGGGTGTTAGCCGGCGCGAATCTCCTCAATGGCGCGGTTGATCCCGATGATGGCGCGGCCGTCGCCGCCATGGTCAGGGTGATGCACCTTGACGAGGGCACGATGCGCCGCCTGGACAACCTCCGCCGGCGCCGTAGGTAACAGGTAGAGCGCGGCGTAGGCGCTCGCGAGGCGGCCGCCGGGGGCCGGGCGCGTGCCGGTGTGGAACCACGAGGCGCCGCTCCAGCCGCCGGCGCTCGCGCTTCCCACGTCGTCCTCGTCCCAATCGACGGCCGAGGGCGGGAAGGTAACGGCGATCCAGGCGGCGAGCTTTCCCCGGTCTTGCCACCGAATAGACCACGCCTTATCGGCGGGAAGCCAGTACACGGCGCTGCGCTGGGGAAACACGCGGCGAAACGAGTCCTTGACGGCGCGAAAGGCGTCCTCGTCGTCGGCCCACCACTTGACGTGCAGCCGCGGCGGACCAGGTAGGCCGTCCGTGACGGCGCGGACCTCGATCCTGGGGGGCCTGGACTCTTTGTCGCCGGCGTGTCGTGTCGCCATCGCGTCTCTAGCCTCCGCGGCGCGAGGGGCGCCCGCGTCGGGGGCCTGACGGTCGCACGACCTGACCCCCGGCGCGGTTCCCCCCTGTCCCGTGGTGGGTGGAGGTATACCCACCCCCATTTTAACATAACTCAATGGCGCACGGTCGCTATACGTCACGCCCTGTGCGTATACCAGCACTTTTATGGTGCTATACCGGCACTTTTATGAATAGACTCTTTCATCGGCCGGCCCTGCCGACGGCGTGTCGGAGCGTGCGGGGACCAGCCGCGCACGGTAATCGCCCTCGGTGGCGCGAATCGCGCGCCCAAGCGCGGCCGCGTCCTCGGCTGCCCACGCGACATCGATGGCGGCGTAGTCCACGGCGAGCGGCGCCGCCTCGGCGTCCTTGGTTGCCCAGGCCAGGCGCCTGTCCATCGCGTCTACGATCTCGCGCACGAACTCCTCACTCCACGGCCGGCGTCCGCTGTCGGCGTCCCGCGTGGCGTGGTCAGCCTCGTCGTTGCCTGGGCGCGGCGTCGGACCCAATACCGGATTCCGGTATCCGTGTTCAGAATGGTCTATAGTGACCGGAATCCGGTATTGGATCCCGTCCGGGTCCTCGTCCACCAGTCCCGCCTCGTCCGGGGCCAATACCGGATTCCGGTATTGGGTCTCAAACTCCTCCGCCGGGACCACCGCCACCCCTGGCACGATGATCTCGTCCGTGTCGCGGTGTCTAAATCGCCCGTCGCCGAGGTCGATGATCTCCTGCCCGGCCCGCGTCGCCTCTACGTCGCTCGATTCGCGGCCACACTTTAAGCAGACGTGTGCGCTCGGCTTCAACGTGTCGCTGTAGCAACTGGGGCAGCGCCGTGGACGCTCGCGGTCGATCCTGGCGCCGGTCGCCTTCGCACGCGCCTCATCTCTCTTCATCCGCTGCCCGGGCAGGGAGCCGCTCCCGTGGTAGGCGTAGCTGGTGGTTGTGATCGTTTGCTGGATTGGCGGGCCCTCCTTATCGCGTTTGTTCGGGACGGTGATGATCCGTTCTGTCACCACCTCGTCGCGCGTCCGCACGCCCAGGTTGATGAGGTCAGCCAGGTTCTTCGTGACGGTGTTTTGCTTGGTCGGCCGGAGCGAGCCGTCTTTCTGCCGTGTGACCTCGCTGCCCAGGTCGCGCGCGATCGTCGCCGCCGCGACCGTCACGGGCTCCGTGGGGGTCCCAGGACGGCGGAGTGGGAGCCGGGCAAACAGCGCGATCTCGGTCAGCTTTTGGCCGTCATTCAGCGCCTTGTCGCCCGCGACGGCCAGCACGTAGTGGTAGCGCGCGCCCAGTGTCGCGGCCGCGGCCGCCCGCGTGATTAGCCAGGCCAGAAAGCGCGGCTCGACGCTCACCATCTCCTCGTCACCCGTGCGGGTGGCGAGAGCACCGAGGGAGCCGCGGCCGCCGCTTTCATCGACCGGGAGCGTGTAGACCTCGCGGCTAAAGGTGTGCCCGTTGATCAGCAGATCGTCCGGTCCCTTGCCGTCGGCGTGCGCCCAGCGGCCAATCCTGACGGCGTAGCCCAGGCACGCGACCGCCGCGGCGAGCTTCTGGCGCTGCTCCTCGGTGTCCCGCTCCTTGCGCTCGGCCTGCTTGTCGGTCGGGTCCACGGCATCAAACAGGAGGACGGCAACCTCGGCGCCCTCCTCGTCGCGTAGCGCGGCGAGGACCTGGAGCGCGGACCCGTGGTTGTTCTGCCCGGCTAGGGCGACATCCGTGGCCCCAAGCGTGTGGGCCAGGTAGTTGGCCGTCTTCTCGCTCTCACAGACGTAGACGCGGTGATCGCGCACCGTGGGCGGCCGCGCGACGTGCGCCGGCGCGCCTGAGCCAGGGCCGCCGGCGCGCGTGCTGGAGAGCCAGAAGTAAGACTTGTCGTCGTTGGCCAGCGGCACGCGCACCCTGCATGCCCGGATGCGCCCCTGGCGGTCGTGCACGGGGATGACCAGGCCGGGACAGCGCCAGCGCAGATGGCCATGGCGCACGTCGACGACGCCGGGGACCGTGCGCAACGTGTCAGCCCCGAACTCACCCACAAGGGCGGTCATTAAGCGCGCCTGGTCAGCCTGTGGCGGGATGGTCGCATAGCCGCTGGCGGCGATCATCTCATCCGTGTGGCCGCACTGATCGCGGAGATAGTCACGGTCGGCGCGCGAGAGGGGGCACAACTCCACTAGGCGCGTGTACACGGCGTGCTTGGTGGCGTCGTCCGCGCTCTCGGCGCGCGGCGTGGGCGTGAGGCGCGCCGGCGCCGTGCTAGCCGGCCCGATGGACCGTGGCCCGCTCGGGCGGTGGAGCCAGCCGCCCTGGCGTTTATCCCACGCTGGGCCGCCGTTGTCCACACGCATGCAGTGGGCGGTGCCGTCGTCGGCGATCTCGCACCAATGGTCGCCCTCGCACACCGTGCAGGGCTCACGCCTTGTGACCTCGCGCCACGCCCCGCTGGGCTGATACTCAGTTACCACGGCGCACCGCCTAGCGCGCCGGCGCGGCGCCCTCGATCGGCGGTGGATAAGGACCGTCGTGGTATGGCTAACGACCCTGGTGCTGCTGTGGCTAATGGCCCTCGTGGACCTTGACGCGCACGGTCGTTATTGACGCGCAAGGAATTATTCGGTAGGCTGTAGAAGGACATATGTTCACCTCCAGGGCCGGGTACACACGAAAAAAGTTTTGCCGCTTCTTGTGTGTGCTCGGCTATTTTTCTGTCCCGCGTGCTCAGATGCGCGGGTCTCTCCTCACATAGTGACCGGGCAGATCGCCCGGCAGACGGTCCTTAAACTCACTCCATAGTGACCGGATGATCCACCCCGTAGAGGGCCATTAACTCACACCTACCTCGTTGCGTGCAGCCGTGGCCCCGGCCAGGCTGTGTCCAGCACCCGCGCGCCGCGTCCGGCTCCTGCGGATGTACCGACGTCCCCGCCCGGCGCTGGCGCTGGGGTCCAGCCCCAACCGCGTGCGCAGGTAAGCCGACACGCTCAACGCGCCCGCCGCCAGCGCCTCCTGCTCGATCGCCACCTTTTGCGCGGGCGTGACGACGAGGCCGATCATGGCCCCGAACGGGCCTGGGCGCGGCACCGCCGCGGTCGCCGGACGCCCCACTGTCCCGATAGCCATCGTGCTCACTCTCCTCCGTCATCGTGCTGACGGCCCGCCGACGGCGTCGCGCCCAGGCCCGTTCGGGGCCGGCGGCGGGCTGCCCCTATATTAAACGAAAAACCAACCCGACACAAGTGTATGTGGGACAACACATCATGCGCTCTATCGCCGCCTTTACGGGAATAATCGTAATACCAGTACATTACACGCACATCCCACGTCCATCCCGGTATACGTCCGGTCGGCGCGTGGGTGATAGGGACCGCCGCGCCCGGGCCGCGCCTCACCACGCGCCCACGCTGGCCTGCAAACGCCGGTTGCTCCACTTGGCGTAGACCCGGCTGGTCTCGACGTTGGCGTGCCCCAGGTGGCGCGCCGTTTCCTCGAGGGAGCCGGTCTCCTCCATGAGGCGGGTCCCGGCGCTGTGGCGCAGGCTGTGCAGCGCGCGGGGCTCGACGCCGGCGGCCTCACACAGCAGGCGCATGCGGCGCCGGGCGCTGATCGGCGCGCGGTAGGGCAACACATAGCCGCCGGCGTTCCCCGGCCCCCGCGCCCCGCTCTCGTCACGCCAGGCGACCAGCGCCGCGGCGAGGCTCCGGCTTATCGTCACCGTGCGCGGCTTGCCGCCTTTGCCACGGCGCACCGCCAGCTCATGCCGGCCGAGGTCGATGTCCGCCCAGCGCAGCGCCACCATCTCCGCGACGCGCAGCCCGGCGTGCGCGCCGAGCAGGACCAGCGCGTGGTCGTCGCCCGTCGCGTGGGCGAGCAGCGCGGCCAGCTCCTCCCCGCTGTAGGGCTTGCGCTTCTCCCACGGGTCGACCGGGTCCTTGATCGCCCGGACATCCTTGAAAGGGTCCGCGTCGGTCGCGCCGGCCCAGCGCAGCGCCTTATAGAGCGTGCGCGCGGCGGCCAGGTAGACCTGCATCGTGCGCGGCTTGCGGTCGGCCACCTCCATCGCGCGCAGCCAGGCCGCGGCCGCGTTGCGCCCCGGATGCAGCAGGTTGTCCTCTCCCCAGGTGTCGAGCAACGCCGCGATGCCACAGCGGTAGGCGGCCCGCGTCTGCGCGCTGACGCGCTGGCCCTTCTGGCCGTGCAGCGAGAGCCACGCGTCGGCGAGGCCGTGCAAGGTGTCCCTGTCGTGCGACGCCGCGGCCGCCGTGGCGCGCCGGCGGCGCTCGTCGTCGGGTAGCGCCTCCCAGGCGGTCATCCGCTCCAGCGCGTTGCCCCCCACGTAGGGGACAATCGCGGTCGCGGCGCCCGGCGCGCCCCTGGGCGTGGGTGTGCGTGTGCGTGTGCGCGTGCGCGTGGTCATCGGGCTCCCCCTTTTCTGGCCGCCTGGCCGCTCCACGGCGGCCCTGTGGCCGTCGCCTGGCGGCCGTGCGTGCAGGCTATTTTAATTCTCATTAAAGAACATCACCCTCTCCAGCCGCCCCCCCATGTGCCGTACTCTTGGGTATCACGCGCTGTGTCGACAGCAACGGTCGCTCACAGGCCTGCGACGTTGACCGAGCCATCGACCAAGGTTGTGCGCTCCAGCGAGCCGGCTCGCTGGAGCTGTTTGCTGGTTACACGAGCATTCTGGACGTTCGCCCCGCGCAGGTCGGCCCCCTCCAGGTCGGCCCCCTCCAGGTCGGCCTCGCGCAGGTTGGCCCCCTCCAGGTCGGCCCCCTTCAGGTCGGCCTCGCGCAGGTTGGCCCCCTCCAGGTCGGCCTTGCTCAGGTCGGCCGCGGTCATGATGGCGCCGTCCAGATCAGCCCAGCGCAGGCTGGCCCCGCGCAGGTCGGCGCCCTCCAGATCGGCCCTCTCTAGGTTGGCCCAGCGCAGGTTGGCCCCAATGAGATGACCCCCGCGTAGGTCGGCCCCGCGCAGGGCGGCCCCCTCCAGGTCGGCGCCCTCCAGATCGGCCCTGCGCAGGTTGGCCCAGCGCAGGTTGGCCCTCTCCAGGTCGGCCCTGCGCAAGTCGGCTCCGTCGAGGTCGACGATTGTCTTGTCCTTGTCAATGAGATGTGCCTCGTGCAGGAACTGCAAGGCCCTTGCTTTCCAGCCACTGTCCAACTGCTGTAGCGTCGCCAACGTCTGTGCGCGTGCGACGTGCAGTATCGTGTCATCACTCAGGTCACGCAACGTCTCTTGATGCAGCAGGGCTGTCATCTGACTCAGATAGGTCTCTAGCAGGCGGTCTTGCTCGGCCTTGAAGGCGCGCTGCACCTCGACTGGGTGCACTTGCCGCGGGGCTGCCTGTCGAGCGGCTAGGACGATCACCAGTCCTGTGAGACACCCCAGAACAACCACGAAGGTTGGTCGCAGGATCAGCGGGCTATGCGACTGTGTCATCAGCTTTAGAGCGAGCGCCGCGGTCATCAGGGCGAGGAAAGACAGGACAACGACGGTAAAGAACTCTATCACCCTCCGCGCATAGATTGCGAGTGCTTGCTGTCGTGGATACTCGATGGGGAGTTTTAGGTCACTGTTGGTGGCCTGTGCCATCGTCCCCCTCCTCTCCGCCTATCTGGCGCTCGATTCTCCTGATCTCGGCCTTACCCTTTAGGTTACTGATTTTCACGTCGTTATAGATGCTGCGCGCGACCGGCCACACGGTTGCAGCCCCGAAAGCGACTTGTAGCAGGGTCAGCAACGCCTTCGTCAGATCGTCGGCGCCTGGCACGAGCCACTTGATTGCAACGTTCGCCCCTACTTGAATCGCCAACCAGACGAGGACAAATAGGGTGTCTATCGCGATAGCACCAAGGAGGGCGCTGCGCCGTGTGACGCGTTCAACAAGTTCCTTTCTAGGATCTTCATTCATCTCATTAACACTAGTTAGCGCATCGGTGGTTGTCAACAAGCCGATGCGCCGCTCTTGGTAGGGATCGGAGTAGGCGCGCCGGCGCGTTGCGGGGGCGGTGGCGGTATGACGGGGGGCGTGCTCATGGGCGCGCCTCCCGCTCCTGCTGCTCGCGCCGCTCTAGCGCCCACATGCGCAACAGGGCCGATGGCTTGATCCCCTTCCGGCCAGCCTCAACCTTGAGCCAGTCCAGCAGGTCCGGCGGCATGACCACCGTGATCTGCGCGCGCGTTTCCCCGCTCTTGTCCTCGGCCATGACCTCTACCTCATCCGCGTGTGCCAGGGTCATATCTAACCTTCCATGACTATACCAAACCTTCGTAGGGCATTCTCTCTACCCTACTAACATTGTACCCTAATTAGCACTAACTTTGTACGAACAAAGTCCTACTTTGTAGTATAATAGAAGGGTGAGGAGCGGCTAGCCCCTCATAACAAAAGGGCCGGCCAGGGTCTGGAACACCCCGGCCGGCCAGAGCACAGCGAAGGAGCGTTCGCCATGCAGCAGCAGTTTAAGCCCCGGATGCGCAAGTTGTCGGAGTTTGTCTACCTCGTGGAATCGACCTCGACGCCGGGCACGGGGCATAAGGTCGATGTCTCGACGGGGCGCTGTGGATGCGTCGCCGGTCAGTTCAACAAGCGGTGCCATCACCTCGCGTTAGCCGAGATGTTCGACCGGGGCGTGCAGGCGCTGCGCGACCAGGCAGACCAGCAGCGGAGAGCGCCGCGGGCGGCCGCCAACCTCGACGCCCCCCTGGCCGCGGCCGAGCGCCGGCTGGCCAGCGCCCATCGCGCCCTCGCGGACAGCAACGAGCGCAGCGACGAGTATGCGGGGCTGCTGCGCCAGGTCGATCAGGCCGAGCGCGCGGTCGCGGCTCTCGCTACCAGCGCCATGAAGGCGGCCTAGCCATGAGCGCCACACCCGCCACCACCAGGATCATCACGTCCCTGCCGCGCGTCGCCGGCGCGGGGCTAGCCGCCCCTGTTGTCCACGCCTGCGCCCACTGTCACCAGCTCGATACGACGGCGCACGGCGCGCTGTGGCGCGTGTCGCCGCTCGCGGCGTGCTCCAGCCTCTACTACCTGCACACCGCCTGCCTCGCGCCGTATAAAGCGGCGCATCGGCTGCGCTCGGTGGAGGGGTGTCTACGCATGAGGTGACACGCGCCTCAGCACGGATCAGCTTCCCGCACAGGGACGCCGGCGACCACGCGCCGGCGTCCCTGTGTGCGTCCAGGTGGTACACTGGCGGCGATGACGGACCACCCGGACCACCCGGACCAGCCGCCTCTAGCGGACATGTCCGACATAGCGGGCCAGTCGGACATGTCGGACACACCCGGCGTGCCCGGTACGCCCGCCTTGTCCGTGGCCGAGGCTGCCGCCCTGCTCGGCGTCAATGAGCGCACCGTGCGCCGGTACATCGAGAAGGGGAAGCTGGCGGCCGATCGTGTCCTGTCGGATCGTCACACGGTGGAGCTGCGCATTAGCCGGCCGGCCCTTGCCGACTACCTGGGGCGACGCACCGCCGTCGAGCACGAGGAGACCGGGAGTGGGGCGCCGAGCGGGGGCGTGGACACCCCGCCGGGCACCCAGGCGGGCATGCCCGCGTCCCTGTCCGCCCGGCCTGCGGACCTGTCCGTGCTCCTGGTCGCCATCAGTGACCGCCTTGAGGATCAGTACCAGGCCCGCCTGGCCGACAAAGACGAGTTGATAGGCGAGTTGCGCCGCCGCGCCGAGGCGGCCGAGCGCGAGGCTGAGGAGCTGCGGCGCGCCCGCCGCCGGTTGCCCTGGTGGCTGAGATTACTGCTAGGAGGGCGCTAACACTTGTCTGATTCGGCTACGCCACGCCAACCTGCACCACGTCGAAAAGCCTTACGACTTGCTGCGACACTGATCATCATCACTCTTGTGATCGGGCCCATTGACTATGCGCTTGGAGGTGCCGTGGGGCTCGTCGTGGGGCTCGCCTTTGGGCTCGCCTTTGGGCTCGTTGGGGGACTCAGCAGGAGGTTCGACATTGGGCTCGGCGAGCCACTCCGTGGGGGACTCGTCATGGGGCTCGTCGTGGGATTCAATGAGGTGCTCTACGGGGCGCCTGGCCAGGCGCTCGGCCAGGCGCTCGGCCAGGGGCTCGGCCAGGCGCTCGTCGTGGGACTTAGCGGGGGGCTGGCCCTGGGGCTCGTCGTGGGACTTAGCGGGCGGCTGACCCTGGGGCACGTCGTGAGACTTAGCGGGGGGCTTAGCGGGGCGCTCGGTGTGGCGCTCGGTGGGGCGTTCGCTGGGGGACTTAACGGGGCGCTCGGTGGGGCGTTCGCTGGGGGACTTAACGGGGCGCTCGGTGGGGCGTTCGCTGGGGCGCTCGGCGTGGGATTGGGGAGTTTCGTTCGCGTCGGGCTGAGCGATTTCCCCAACATCTGGCCCTTCCTACGCCTTATGTGCCGCCCTGGGCTCGGCTATGCCTTGGGGTACGCCATGATCGTCGTCTGGTTCGCCTCTATGTACGCGTCCCTCGACAAGCTACAGCCCCAACAAGCCTTCACTGTCACTGGCACTAGCAAGCCGCAGTGGTGGGACTTCCTGTTCTTCGCCATCATGACCTTTCCCCCTTTGGGGGGATACAGTGTGCTGATGCCGCATATGCCATGGGCTCAGATCCTCGTCGCCGGTGAGTCGCTCGTCGGTATTGGATGGACTACCATCGTCTTCGCCGCCATTCTCGCCTATCGTACGCCCGCCTTTGAGATGCTACGCCCTGGTCCGTCACCCCTGGACGAAGCGAAAAAAGCTATCACAGACATGACCCAGCGGCTGGCGTCCCTAGAGACCAAACTGGATCAGCACAGCCAACCCGCAGCGCCGCACCAAGGGGACGAGTTGGCCCGCGTGCAGGAGGCCGCCCGTCAGCAGGCCGAGGAGCTAGGCGAGGAACGGGCCGTGCGCCGCGCCGCCGAGCAAGAGGTCGAGGCGCTGCGCCGGGCGCGCCGGACCCGGCCCTGGTGGGTCCGGCTGTTACTCAGGGAGCACTAACCCGTGTCACGCCGCACTTGGCTGGTCTGCGCCGCTGTTGCCGTCGTCGCAGCGGCCATCCTAGTCGGGCTTGTGCTGTGGGCCTATCAATGGGACTGGACCGGCCTCGGCGCATCCAGGAGCCCCGTCAAGAATCCTAAGGCTCCGTTCGACTACTATCCCTCAAAGTCACTGTGGGACTGGATGCAGCTCTTGGTCGTTCCGGTGGTGCTTGCGGGAGCGGCGCTCTGGTTCAACGCGACACAGAAGCGCCGCGACGAGGTTATTGCCGAGGATCGCCAGCAGGCAACCGTGCTTGACGCGTACCTAGCGACAATGACTACGCTACTCATCGACAAGGGGCTGAAGGGGTCCGCTATGGAAAGCGAGCCACGGGCTGTCGCGCGCGCGCAGACACTGACGGTGGTGGAGCGACTGAATGGGCAGCGCAAAGGGTCCATTGTACGTTTCCTGTACGAGTCCCATTTGATCGACAAGGACGAGCCAATTGTTGCGTTGAGCGGGGCCGACCTGAGCGGGGCTGACCTGCGCGGGGCTATTCTGATGGGGGCCACCCTGCGCGGGGCCGACCTGCGCGGGGCTATTTTGATCGGGGCCACCCTGAAAGAGGCCGCCCTGGATGGTGCCACGCTGCCCGAGGCCACCCTGAACGGAGCCGCTCTGGACGGGGCCGATCTGATTGGGGTCAATCTGTATGCGGCCACCCTGAACGGAGCCGCTCTGGACGGGGCCGACCTGCGCGGGGCTGACTTGCGGGGGGCCGACCTGCGCGGGGCCACCCTGACTGGGGCCATCCTCACAAGGGCCAATCTCATCAGGACCATCCTAAACGGAGCCGACCTGGCGAGGGCCAACTTGACGGAGGCCAGAGGCAAAACGAACGAGGAGCTAGAAGAGCAGGCCGCGCGGCTGACCGATGCGATTATGCCGGACGGCAAGACACATCCGTAGGAGCGAGAGCAGGCCATGACGCCGCCGCCTATTGCTAGCACGCCTACCTTTTTCCAAGTAGCAAAGCGGTCGTGGGCGTGCTGGGACACGGAGGCGCGGTGTTTCGCAAGGCGGGAACCGCCTGAGAAACGAGTAGATAGGCGCCCGTGAGGCACAGGCTATTGCTTCGTCTGGACTTGGCCACATGAAGGATAACCTGTGTGGGAAGAAATTCTTCCGCCAGTCGTATAAGGACAAGGTGAGAGAATCAACGATAGATGGGCGAATTAATGTGCTGTGTCTCTATCAGCGACGATTTTCTCGAAGCCAACAGTGTTTTGCTGTCCGATTCTCCAGAGAATACCTTCCCACACAGGTCGCCTTTCATGTGGCCAAGTCCACTTCGTCGAACACGGAAAAGGATCGCCCCATCCCAGCGACTGAGGCGACCCTACCCCTTTTCCTTACGCCAGGGACGGCCGGGGACGACTACTTGGAAAAGATAGGATACTTAGTCGTCGCTGCTTGCCGTGGCGAACGGGTCATCATCCGGGACCGTGACACGCGGCTGGCGCAGGGTCGCAGGGGCCTTTGCTCGTGGTGTCGTGGCTTTCGTGACGGGGGGCGCGACGATCGGGGCCGTGGCCGGGGCCTCGTAGACGTCGACCGGAGGCTGCGCCGGCGCAGCCTCCACCGCCTCTACCGGCCCTGGCTGGGCGTCCGTCGCGCCCAGGCGCTCGGTGAGCGGGGCCAGGGGTGGCACGTCCACGGCCGCCCCTACAGCCGGGGCCATGCGCTGACGGGTCTGTGTGCGGGCCACGAGGCGACGCAGACGGCGGACCTTGTACCAGGGCAGCGCGCGCAGCAGGATCGGTCGGGCGTGGAGCCCGTTGAGGATCAGGTAGCCCTCAGGCAACTGCTGTATCTCCTCCGGCGTCATGAGGGGCCGGCCGACTTCCCCACGATTGTAGCCGCCCTGGCCCACCAACAATTGCTCCCGGTTGCGGCCAGCACTGGCTCCCCGACCCACGACCGTCGCCGTG
>JAABUM010003850.1_pt1 | contig 17736 bp, 16 predicted proteins | sample 5559161 | NCBI WGS metagenome assembly JAABUM01 (sample SAMN10711868, study PRJNA513369) | rock metagenome | isolation source: Antarctica rocks | place: Antarctica: Victoria Land, Siegfried Peak nord | reverse complement strand
TATTTAGGCCCGGAAATGCCTTTTGTTTCCAAAATGGCTATTGCAAATCAATGGCTGTTTAAACCGCTGCTGTTTGAAATGTATGGGAAATCAGCCGGAGGAAATGCACTGATTCGAACCACGATTGCGCCTACGATTTTACAGGCTGGCGTAAAAGATAATGTGATCCCGGCCATTGCTACGGCCACGATCAATTTTCGGTTGTTGCCTGGCACTTCCATTGATGCTGTTTTTAGGCATGTAAAAGAAGCAGTCCAGGATGACCGTGTCCAACTGATCAAACAAAATGCTTTTGCGGAAGAAGCATCGGCGGTAACTTCAACCCAAAGCAATGGTTTTAAGCAATTGGAAAAAGCGATAATAGAAAATTATCCGGGAACGGTAATCGCACCATTTTTAAGCGTCGGTGCAACAGATTCGAGGCAAATGGCAAACATATCTACTTGTATTCTGCGTTTTGCTCCGGTAACAGATCCAAAAGGTTTTCATGGTATAAACGAAAACATCAAGGTGCAGGATTATAAAAAAGCGATTGGGTTTTATTATCGGCTGATGAAGGAATTGAAGTAAAAAGTTCATTTTCATCTACCCATAAAAAAAGCTTAACCAACCGGCCAAGCTTTTTTCAATGCTTCTTTTATCACCTAAAAAATGAACTTCGTACTCAAAAAGTTCGATTCGTTATTGTTCACAATTCCGTTCAAAAGTTGCTTGTTGCTGTCGTTCAGTTTGGTGGCCACCAGCGAGCGGATGGAAAATGACCGCAACGCATCCACTACGGACAATGTGCCTTCTGCGCTGTCTTTGCGGCCGGTAAAAGGAAAAATATCCGGCCCGCGCTGGCATTGGCAGTTGATGTTTACCCGGCTCACTAAGTTTACAAAAGGATCGATCAGGGAAGCAACCTCATTGGCATTCGTACTAAAAATACTGACCTGCTGCCCGTGCGGCGAATTGATTTGGTACTCGATCGTTTCCTCTACATCACTAAAAGGGATAACCGGGATGACTGGCCCAAACTGCTCTTCGCGGTACAGTTTCATTTTCTCGTTCACCGGATAAACAACCGCCGGATAAACAAAAGAAGCAATAGTTTCGCCGCCGTTTTGGTTAATTATTTTTGCGCCGTTTGCTATGGCATCATCGATACAAGCTTTTAAATAAGCTGGTTTTCCCGGTTCGGGCAGTGGCGTTAGGTTTACGCCTTTTTCCCAGGGCATACCAAATTTCAGATTGCTGATGGCGGTTGACAGTTCCTTTAAAAACCCGTCCGCAATATCCTGATGCACTAAAATGATTTTTAACGCGGTGCAACGCTGCCCGTTAAAAGAAAGCGTGCCCATAACACATTCGCTGACAGCCAGTTTAAGGTCGGCATTTTTGGTGATGATAGCTGCATTTTTCGCATCCAAACCTAAAACAGCACGCAAGCGGTTTACTTTCGGGTGCTGTTTTTTCAGTTCATTGGCTACTTTGCTGGAACCGATCAGCGTTAAAACATTGATTTTTCCGGATTGCATCAGCGGCGGGACAATGTCTGCGCCGCGTCCGTAGATCGTATTGACCACACCTTTTGGAAAGCACTCCTGAAAAGCTTTTAATAACGGATAATGCAATAAAGTTCCATGTTTCGGCGGTTTGAAAAGCAGTGTATTGCCCATAATCAATGCCGGTATCAGCGTGGTAAAAGTTTCGTTCAGCGGATAATTAAACGGGCCCATACACAAAACCACGCCCAGCGGCGAGCGGCGGACCTGCGCCACAATTCCTTGTTCAATTTCAAAACGGGAAGATTCCCGGTCGATGTCTTTTAAAGCATCTATTGTCGCGTTGATATATTCGACCGTGCGGTCAAATTCTTTTACAGATTCTGCATAAGGTTTGCCGATCTCCCACATAATCAGCTTTACAACCAAATCTTTTTGCGCTACCATTTTAAAGGTGAACTGCTCTACGCGTTGTATCCGGTCGGCAACAGTCATGGTTGGCCATTCGCCACGGCCGCTGTCATAAGCTGCCATTGCCGCATCAAGCGCTTCCATGGCTTCTTTAGTTCCGCAAACCGGGAAAGCGCCAATTACCTTTCGCTTTAAACCTTCGTTCGTACGAACACAAATTGGAGAGGAAACTTCGCTTAGCTCGCCGTCCCATTTTTTCATTTCCCCGTTAGAGAGGTATTCGCGTTGGATGATCTGTTCCGGCAAAAGAAACTCTTTTGGTATCTGGCTTTCTTCTACAAAAATATTGTCCAGCTCGTCTTTAAAACTCATGTTGTTTGTTTTATTGATAAAAGTAATTAGCTTCTGATGCTTCTTTTATAAGGATAAAGTTAGCAACGTTTTTTAAATATCCCTGATCGGCATAAAGCGTGGTACTAAAGTTTTCATTACAGTCCATGCGATAATGTAAGCAACAGCACAAAAGGTAAACATAATGGTATAGCCGGTTTGAATATGGCCCAATGCTTTATAATGATCAAACAATGCGCCACCAACTTTTGATACAATTACGCCGCCAATGCCTCCGGCCATACCACCGATCCCGATGATAGAGCCGATTGCTTTTTTAGGGAACATATCAGATACCGTGGTGAAAATATTTGCAGACCAAGCCTGGTGAGCGGATGCTCCGATACCAATTAAAACTACCGGAACCCAATAGGTGTAATGCCCCAGCGGCTGGGCCAGCAGGATTACCAATGGAAATAAAGCGATCAGCATCATCGCCTTCATACGGCCTTCGTAGGCGTTGTAACCTTTTTTTAAAAAATAAGCCGGAAACCAGCCTCCGCCGATACTTCCAACCATCGTCATACTATAAAGGATCAATAAGGGAAAAGAAATTGACGTGCCTTCCATCCCGTATTGTGCTTTAAGATAAGACGGCAGCCAGAACAGGAAGAACCACCAAACGCCATCCGTCATAAACTTGCCAAATGTAAAAGCCCAGGTTTGTTTGTAGCCGAATAACTTAAACCACGAAACTTTTTTCGCTTGTGTTTCAGATTCGCTTGGAACGATTACTTTTTCATCCGTATCAAGCAAAATGTATTCCAGTTCATTTTTAGATAACCGTTTTTGCTGCTCAGGCTTATCGTAAAAAATAAACCAAAATATCAACCATAAAAAACCGGCCGCCCCAATAATCAGAAAAGCAGTTTCCCAGCCCCATGCTTCGGCAATGTAGGGCACCGTAGCAGGTGCAAGTATAGCACCTACATTTGCGCCAGAATTAAAAATACCTGTAGCAAATGAACGTTCTTTTTTAGGAAAATATTCGGCCGTTGCTTTAATAGCCGCAGGAAAGTTCCCTGATTCGCCAAAGCCTAAAACTGCCCGCGAAAAGATAAAACCCAGCACAGATACGGATATACTTGTAATGCCAACCAATGCAAAAACAGAGGATATTGCCCCTCCGATCGGGATAGCTTTGGCGTGCAAAATAGCACCGAAAGACCAAATAACGATGGCAATTGCATAGCCCCATTTTGTTCCTGATTTATCAATCAAACGGCCTGCAAAAAGCATGGAAATGGCATAAATAAACTGAAACGCAGCGGTGATATTTGCATAATCTGTATTAGACCAATGAAATTCTTCTTCCAGTTTGCCCGAAAGAAGGCTTAAAACCTGCCGGTCTAAGTAATTGATGGTGGTGGCAAAAAACAACAATGCGCAGATTGTCCATCTGTATTTACCTATTTTCATCCTGTTTTAGTTTATATCGGTTAATTTGACCTACAACTTTGTACTAACTCATGTGCTTCTTTTATGGCAGTAAAAAGTTCGTCATATAGTTTACCTTCCATTACTTTTTTGCTGATGAGCTTACTTCCTAATCCAACTGCGCTTACGCCTGCTTTAAACCAGCCGCTGATGTTTTCTTTGGTTAGTTCTACGCCGCCGGTCGGGATAAAAAGCTGACCGGGAAACAGTTCTTTGATAGAAGATAAAAAAGCCTCACCCAAAATATTGGCCGGAAACAGCTTGATCAAAGCTGCCTGGTTTTGCTGCGCGAGATAGATTTCCGTCGGCGTCATGCAGCCCGGAACCCAAAGCAAACCGGACGCATGAAGCAATTGCCCAACCTTGGGATTTACAATCGGACTAACCACAAAATCTGCTCCGGCCGCTAAAAAACCTTCTGCTTCTTTTACCGATTTAATTGTTCCGATACCTAATTCCAAATCGGGCATTTCTTCGTCAATCATCTTCCGCAGCAGCTTGAAATTTTCCAAAGCTTCTGGTCCGCGGTTGGTGTATTCAAAAACCCTTACGCCGGCTTTGTAAATTGTCCGGGTGATTTCCAAACTTACTTCCGCGTCCTTATAAAAAAACAAAGGCAAAGTGCCCTGAGTTAATATCTGGTTTAAAGAATGCTCTTTTTTACTGCTCATTTTTGATTGTTTTTTGTACGGCTTCTGCACTCATCGTTGTCGCATCGCTTTCAATAAATAATTTGCCGTATGCCGCTGCTGTTGCAAATTCCAATGCTTCTTTTACCGATAGTTTTTTGTACAAGCCGTAAATCAATCCGGCCATAAAGCAATCACCACTGCCCACTTTATCTACAATATATGCCGAGGAATATTTCTGCGACACCTCCAATTTTCCATTGGTAAAAACAGTAGTGTAATATTCAATTCCGGGATCACCGAAACGGAAAGTATTGGCTACAAATTTACATTTTGGATAAGCTTGGATAATGGCTTCGGAAGTTTTTACAGCGTGATTAAGGTAATTTTCTTTTGTGCCGATGTCGTGGATATTTTCATCAGCCTGCGTTCCCAGCATCTGGTTTGCTGCCCAAATATTGCCCATGATCAAGTCGCAATATTGCGCCAAGTTGGGCATAATTTCAATTGGGTTTTTTCCGTATTTCCAAAGTTTGGCGCGATAGTTCAAATCCAAAGAAATAAAAATATTTTTTGCAGAAGCCGTTTTTAAAGCTTCTTCACAAATAGTTGCTACGTTTTGGTTGATGGCCGGACAGATCGCACTGAAATGAAACCAGGAAACGCCCTCAAAAACAGCATTCCAATCAATTGTTTTGGGCTGAAGTCCTGCAAAAGAAGAATAATTCCTGTCATAAATAACACCTGCATTTTTCAGGTCTTTTCCTTTCGGGAGATAATATGTTCCGATACGGTTTCCTTGGAGAATCACAGCAGAAGTATCCACTTTTTTAGCCTGAAGATATTGCAAAATATGTTCCGACAGCATGTTTTCCGGCAAAGCGGTAAAGTAAGCAGAAGGCAAATCCCAAAGAGCCAAAGCCGTAGCCACGTTTAATTCGGCACCGCCAAGGTAAAACGGCAAAGAGTTTTTTTTGAGCCAGTTGCCTTCCGTATCCGGGCAGATCCGCAGCAACAATTCGCCAAAACTGAGTATTTTCCCCATTTTTAAAAGCTGAAATAGTTTTTAGCGTTGTGATAACAGATATCAGAAATGATTTTTCCGATCAGTTCCATATCGTCCGGCAGTTCCCCGTTTTCCACATCTTCCCCAAAAAGATTACACAAGATCCTGCGGAAATATTCGTGCCTGGGGAAAGATAAAAAGCTGCGCGAATCGGTCAGCATCCCTACAAATTTGCTCAGTAAACCCATGTTTGATAAAGCATTGATTTGCTTCGTCATGCCGTCTTTCTGATCCAAAAACCACCATGCAGAACCAAACTGCACTTTTCCGGCAACAGAGCCGTCGTTGTAATTGCCGATCATGGCAGCCATCAATTCGTTATCGGCAGGGTTTAGGTTGTATAAAATTGTTTTTGCCAGGCGGTCTTCTGTATCCAGTTTATTCAGGAATTTGGATATTTGTCTTCCCTGACTAAAATCGCCGATAGAATCCCAGCCCGTATCTGGCCCTAATTGTTTCAGCATCCGCGCATTGTTATTTCTTAAAGCACCGAGGTGATATTGCTGAACCCAGCCTTTTTCGTGGCCCCAAACGGCAAACTGGAAAAGCATGGCTGATTTAAACTTCAGGTTTTCTTCCGCGCTGATGCTTTGTTTAGCCCTTATTTTTTGGAAGATGTTGCTGATTTCTTCTTCGGTATAATCCTCTGCATAAATCTGCTCCAGACCATGATCGGAAACCGAGCAGCCATTTGCAGTAAAGTAATCATGCCGGGATTTTAAAGCTGATAAATAAGCATCGTAACTATCAATAGAAGTATTGGTTACTTCTTCCAGCTTATTGATGTAGGCATTTAAAACCTCCAAATCATCTGGGTTCATCGCTTTATCCGGCCGAAAAGCCGGAAGCATTTTAACAAAGCTTCCTTCTTTTTTTAAAGCTTGATGAAATTGCAGGTCATCAACCGGATCGTCCGTGGTACAAACCGTTTCCACTTTCATTTTACTTAACAAACCCTGAACCGAATATTCTGGAGTTTGCAATTGTGCCGTAGCTTTATCGTAAATGCTTTGTGCTGTTTTTACCGATAATAAATCATGGATGCCAAAATACCGTTGCAATTCCAGATGCGTCCAGTGATAAAGCGGGTTGCGCAAGGTATAAGGAACAGTTGCTGCCCATTTTTCAAACTTCTCGTAATCGCTTTTTCCGCCAGTGATGTAATCTTCATTAATCCCATTGGTACGCATCGCGCGCCATTTATAATGATCGCCGTAAAGCCAAACCTGTGTTAAGTTTTTAAAGTTGATGTTCCCGGCGATCTGATCGGGCGGCAAATGATTATGGTAATCTATAATCGGTAAATCTTTGGCAAACCCATGGTAAAGCTTTTGGGCCGTTGGTGTTTGCAGGAGAAAATTCTCGTCTAAAAAGGGTTTCATTCGTAGTTTTTTTACGCTAAGGATAAAGCAGTAAAAGGTAATAATTTGTGTGGTAAAAGAAGCATCGGGATTTATAAAGACATGCTCTGGTCCTTCCTGTTTTAGTTTTTGTTTTTTGAGGACAAACCTTCAATCGCCTTTAAAGCACCCTCAAGATTTATTGCCTCAAAATTTTTCGTTACAGCATCTTCAAACCCGGGCAGCAAGGTTAAATCTGTCCCCCAAAGATCTGTATTGTTTAAAATCGTATTTACCCATAAATCAGCCGGGATACTGTTTTTAAGGCTATAAAAAAAGTGCGCCAGGTCATCGGTAACGGGATATCTTTTTCCATTCAGTTCCCCGAAGTATTTTCCACCTTCTTCCTGCTCCACTTGCACAAAACGCAAATAAGCCGCAAAACCCAAAGCAATATGGGCGGGAACTTTATCAGAATTTTTATAATGGTTCAACAAAACAGGCACGATACGCATTTTTAGCTTTGCAGAAAATTGTACGGTGATGGCAATCCATTGGTGTTTGATATGCGGGTTGCGAAAACGGTCTAGCACTTGGGCAGCAAATTCATCGGTTTGTTTTTTACTGATTTCACAAGGAATGGCAGATGCGATTTCCTGGGTCATCAGCTTCGTTATAAAACCGGAAAGCATTTCGTTGTCCATTGCTTCTTTTACCGTAACAAAACCGGCCAGAAAAGCCAGCCCGCAAGTTAAAGTATGTGTTCCGTTCAGCATCCGCAGCTTTAGTTCGCGATAGGTTTCAATATTTGGGGCGATCACAACGCCTTTATCTGCTTCGGCAAAACTTAATATCGATTTTACTTTTTCATCACCTTCAATCGCCCACAACCGATATACTTCGGCAACCGTCAGCAAGCCATCTTCATAACCGGCTTTTTCCCGGAAAGAAGCAACTGTTTGCGCATCAGGTTTTCCAGGGACAATCCTGTCAACCAAAGAGTTGCAAAACGAATTGTCTTTTTCTATCCATCGGACAAATCCTTCGTTTAGCTGATTATAACGGGCAAGTTCTATCACAATTGCTTTCAGTTTATCACCATTGCCCACAATCAGTTCGGTCGGGACTATCACCATTCCGCTTGCTTCACTTCCGCCAAAAGCTTGATAACGCTCGAAAAGAAAAGCTACTAATTTGCCGGGGAATGAAGCTGGAGGACGTAAAGTAATCGCTTCTTTAACTAATTGAATCCCAACTTCTGTTGTATTGGAAATGATGATTTTCATTTCTGGGCTGTAAGCACACTTTAAAATCTCTTCCCAATGTTCTCCGGCCGATAAAACCCTGCTGATCGCTGAACAGATAATGTTTTCTTCAATTTTCTGTCCGTTTTCAATTCCTCTGACACACAAAGTATATAAGCAGTCCTGATCGTTAAACTCCGAAACACTTCCGGTTGAAGTTGATTTCACCATGACGATCCGGCCGTTGAAAATACCTTTCCGGTTGGCTTTATCAATAAAATAATCGGGCAATCCGCGCAGTAAAACACCAGTTCCGAATTGTAATACTTTCTCCTGAAGGTTGAAAATGGCATCATCAGGGACAATTATTTCAGGCGCATCAATATTTTTTAAATTAAGATGTGATAAGATCATTTCCCGGTTAGGTTTTATTTGTTCGGTCAAGGTAGAAGCAGCATTGAAAAGTATCCATTTTTTTGGTAAAGGTCAAAATTTAACTCATGCTGCTTTGTCCTGTTTTTTGTGCCGATGCTTCTTTTATCAGCATAAAATACTGTTTTCGTTTTTGCTTTGGAAGCACCGGTGTTATTTTTTGATGCCAGAACAATTGTACAGAGAATTATATACAAAAATTAAAGGACCAGGAAAAAATCAATGCAAACGTTGCCGGGAAATTGGGATGGGGTTTGATAAAGCTGTTTTTATCTAAATAAATGAGATGGATTATCAATTACACATATCTTCCGGTATTTCGCGGCTGATCTTCTGTACTTTAGTAACCACCATCGTGCTGTCGAATTCTGCACCGATGCCTTCCTGGCCGGAGCCTTTTTTGATAGCTTCCACTTCTATATAAACCGGTTCATAAGGTTTCTCAAAGTTCATGTTCGAGTAGTCCAGCTCCAGTTTGCCGGAACTATCGGTCACCCAGTATTCGCGTCCGGTACTGCATTCTTTAAAAGATTTTACTTCCAGGCCATAGCTGTACAGTCCTTTATAAACCTTGTTTTCCGGCTGATTGCGCCTGTTGCAAGTGCAGCCGCCCAGCATCCCCAAAATACAACCAATGAAAATTAGTCTTCTCATGCCACTAAGTTAAAGTTCCTGTTTAATTTCATCGAGTTTTTGTATGCTTAAACGCGCGCTGATGCCTGATGCAATGACGGAAATGCCAGTTACCGTGATAAAAACCAGCAGAAAATCACTTGGTTTTAACGTTACCGGGTAAGCTTGTACCATCGTGGTGCCGCCCATGGATATAAAGCCAAACTTTTGCTGCAGTAAAGCAAATGCCAGCCCTGCGGCCATCCCAATCACACAACCGACTACCGTGATCAGCAACCCTTCATAAAAGAAAATTTGCTGGACTAATTTTTTATCTGCGCCCAGGCTGGTCAAAATAGCAATGTCTTTTCGTTTATCGATCACCAGCATCGTCAGCGAGCCGATGATGTTGAAAATAGCAATGATCAGCACAAAGGTCAGGATTAAAAAGATGGCCCATTTTTCAGAATTCAGCAGTTTGTACAATGAGGTATTTTGCTGATAACGGTTTTTGATTACAAAGTTTTTTCCGAACCGTTCCTGCAATTGCCTTTGTATCTGGTCTGTATTTGCTTTATCCTGCAAATTGATTTCTATATAGGATACTTTCTGAGGCTCGTCCAGCAGGTCGCGGGTAAAAGCAATCGGAGTGATTACTATATCATCAAAATCCTGCTGAACGGAAAATACGCCCGTCGGCGCAATATTCCGCACCACAAACTCATCCATCGGGTTAAAAGAACTGGCTGCATTGTGCCGCGGCGAATAAACCTGCAGCAGGGCCGATTGGTCTTTGATGTTGATGCCCAGGCTGATCTGCACCGAGGCACCGATAACAGCCAGGTTTTCTCCGTTTTCTTTTAAAGCAAAGGACCCGATCTGCAAAGTGCTGTCTAAATACGGGCTTTTCAAAAAATCATCGCTTACGCCTTTTACCGTGCCGATAAACTGGGCTTTGCCATACCGCAGCAGCACTTTTTCCTCCAGCACTTCCGCAACCGAATAGATGCCCGGCAGTTTCCGCAAACTATCCAGGCGCAAAGTTGCCGGATCAAACGTTTTTCCTTTTGCCGGAAGCACTTTCAGTTCTGGCGTAAAACTGCTGTACATGGAAACGATCAGCGTTTCAAAGCCATTAAAAACGGAAAGGATCAGGATCAGCGCTGCACTTCCCACCAAAACGCCCAACATAGAAATGCCGGAAATGATGTTGATGGCATTGGTGGATTTTTTGGAAAAAAGGTAGCGCCGGGCTATAAATGCAGATGTGTTCAATTTTTTCGGGATGCTTCTTTTATCATGTTTTTCTTAACGTCTAAGTCAAAAAAGGATTGTATTCTTTTTCATAACCAATGGTAGTTTCCGGTCCGTGTCCGGGATAAACGATTACCTGATCGGGAAGGACAAACAGCTTTTCGCGGATATTCCGGACCAGCAGTTCAGTATTTCCGCCCGGCAAATCAGTACGGCCGATGCTTTCGCGGAAAAGCACATCGCCGCCAATCAATAAGTGTTCGTTGGCTGCATAAAAACACAAATGCGCAGGCGAATGTCCGGGCGCAAAGATCAGTTCGAGTTCTGTTTGCCCGAATTTTATGGTTCCTGTTTCCGGCAAAAATGTTTCCGGCAAAGGCGAAACTTCGTAGCGGATGCCCATTTGCGGCGCATAACTTGGAACGGCCGAAAGCAACGGCAGCTCGCCTTCGTGAAAAGCTGGCTTCAATCCGTAGTTGTCAAAAACAAATTTATTGCCCAGCACATGATCTATATGGCAATGCGTGTTCAGCAGTAAAACTGGTTTTAACAAGTTTTCACTGATAAAAGCAGCAACCTTGTTTTGCTCTTCCGCCGTGTACATCCCCGGGTCGATAATGGCGCATTCCAAGCTGTCGTCAAACAGCAAATAAGTATTTTCCTGATAAGGGTTATTGACAAACGATTTGATATGCAGCATAATTTATATAGATAAAAAAAGCATGGCCCCGGTTTCTAAATAAGTAAAAACAGGCAGGTTTGTTGGCCGGGATACTTTGATTTTTACAGAAACCGGCAAATCTATTTCTTCAAACTCTTTCTATTTTACTTCAATATTACTGCTTAAATCTATCATTTGTTCCTGGTTAAGGCGTTTTATCAGTAGTTTTATGCAAAAAAGCATTTTGTTTATACCAACTGCACAGCCCGATAAGGTTAATCAATACCAAGCCATCAATTTGGCCGGGCAGGATTTAAACCATACTATTTATTAGATTGATCAGCAATTATGAAATTCAAATTAGGTGATTTTGTTCGGTTTGTGGAGGAGAAGCGGGAAGGGTTTATCACCCGGATTATTGACGAGCAAACGATTGGCGTAACCGGCGATGATGATTTTGAAATCCCGGTTCTGGCCAACAAAGTTACTTCCGTACATGGCCGCGAAGGCGGAAAACCGGTAAAACAAGAAGAAATTGCAGAAGTGCCCGGACAGGAATTTGTGGCCAAAGGGATTTATCTGGCTGCCATTCCCGAAAAACAGGTTACTTCGGTGGTGCAGTTCCACCTCATCAACAATACTTCTTATCAGTTGCTTGCTTCTTTTGGCACCGAAAAAAACCAGGAATTTAAAGGGGAATTTGCCGGGATGCTTTTGCCGCGCACGTCTGTAAAAGTTTATTCTGCCGGGATGCCCGACCTGGCGATCTGGCCAAAATTTACTTTCCAGGTTTTGTACCATAGCAAACAAAAAACTGATTTTTTAGATCCGCTGATTTATGTTGAAAAATTCAAGGCGAAAGATTTTGCCGGTGCAAAAACAGCGGTACATATTTTAAACCAGCAGGGCTGGCAATTTCAGTTGGACGCCGCGGAGGTGAAAGTAGATGCAGAAAAGCTGAAAGAAAGCTTTTTTAAATCGCCGGAGGAGAAAAAAACAGTTGAAAAACCTTTTAAAGAAATCGATCTCCATATTGAAAAGCTGCGTGAAGATTACCAGTTTTTAAACAGCAGTGAGATTTTAAAAACCCAATTGGACCGCTTTCAGAAAACGTTGGATGCCGCAATTGTGCACCAGTTGCCGTCTGTGGTTTTTATTCACGGCGTAGGCAATGGCATTTTGCGGCATGAAATCCATAAAGTAGCGGGCAATCATCCGCAGGTAAAAACGTTTATGGATGCCCGGAAAGAGAAATTCGGTTACGGTGCGACAGAGGTTTTCCTGAAATGATTTTTACCCGATAAAAACAGTATTGCCAAATTTTTATGCTTGTATCTGCTCCAAACCATCCTTTTAAATGGCTTTATTTTTTTATCTGCGCAGCCGTTCTGCTGAATTTCAGCGGACTGTTTGTTACCATTTTGGGTTTGGACGGACCGCTTTATGCCTGCATTGCCAAAACTATGGTGCAGCGGCAGGATTATGTGGACCTGTTTTCGCAGGGGAAAGACTGGCTGGACAAACCGCATTTCCCGTTTTGGGTAACGGCTTTGTCGTTCCAGATTTTGGGGTTTCAAACTTGGGCTTATAAACTGCCTGCCATTTTATTTGTGCTGATGGGCGGCGGCTACACGTATTTATTCTGCAAAAACCTGTATAATAAAGAGGTTGCCCTTTGGTCGGTTTTGATTTTTCTAACTGCCGAGCATGTCATCATTTCCAATAACGATGTCCGCGCCGAACCCTATTTAACCGGTCTGATCATCGCTTCGGTTTATCATTTCTATAAAACATGTGCTAAAAACAGCATTGGGCATTTGGCTTTGGGCTGCGCTTTTGCCGCTTGCGCCGTGATGACGAAAGGTATTTTTGCACTGATCCCAATCTTTGGTGCTTTTGCCGGCGAGTTCATCTTCACCAAAAACTGGAAGCAACTTTTCCATTGGCGATGGCTGCTGGCCGTGGTTTTGATTTTACTCTTGATTACACCTGAACTATATTGTTTGTATGAGCAGTTTGACCTGCACCCGGAGAAAATCGTTTTCGGTCAGCAGCACGTTTCCGGGATCAAATTCTTTTTTTGGGACAGCCAGTTTGGCCGTTTTTTTAATACCGGACCGATTAAAGGCGGCGGCGATAAGTTCTTCTTTTTTCATACGTTGCTTTGGGCTTTTATTCCCTGGTCGATATTGTTGTATATCGCTGTTGTTCAATTCTTCCGCAATAAAAACAAACGCGAATGGTATTGCATCTGTGGTGCATTGCTGACTTTCCTGGTTTTTTCAGCCTCCAAATTTCAGTTGCCGCATTATATCACGATTGTGTTTCCATTTTTTGCCATTCTGACGGCTCAATATTTAATTGGTATCAAAATAGCAAAAGGTTTACACTTGATCCGAATTACCCAAGGTGTGGTTTTAAGTTTATTGGTTTTGATCATCCTGGCCCTGCAATATTTTTACCGTGTGGAGAACATTACTTTTTTCACGGTTTTACCGTTGGCAATTACCGCTGCACTCTTCATTTTTATATCGGTAAAAGAAGCATTTGGCAGGAAATATAAATTGCTTTTTCAATCGGTTTTGGTTTCGATATTTATCAACCTTTACCTCAACCTCAATTTTTATCCGTCGCTTTTAAAATATCAATCCGGTAGTGAAGCCGCATTTTATATCGATAAAAACAGTATGCGGGATTTGCCGGTGGCGCAATTAAAGCAGGAAGAATATTCACATTCGCTGGAGTTTTACCTGAACCGTCCGCTTTTTTTGGTGAATGAAGATGGAAAAGGAAATCTCCCCCAAAAACCATTTTTATTATATGCTTCCGAAGAAGCCGTAAAGCGGTTGAAGCAAAAAGGCTGGAAAATCAACCTGATAAAAACATTTGATGATTACTTGGTAACGCGTTTAAAAGGAAAGTTTTTGAACCGGAAAACGCGGAAAGAAGCAATTTCACAGGCGCAGTTAGTTCTATTGAAATAGAAAATCAACTATCATAAAATATCAAAATGAAACACAGCTTATTTACCCTTTTATTTTTTTGCCGGATAGTTTGCTTTGCACAAACCGATACAAAGCTAAGCCAACAGTTACAAAATGCTGTAAAAGGTTTTAACGGACAGGCGGGGATTTATGTCCATAACCTTAAAACTGGTAAAACGGCTTCCATTAATGCGGATACCCTGTTCCCTACAGCCAGCATGATCAAGGTAAGTATACAGTGCGGGCTGATGGACAAAATTGAAAAAGGCGAGCTGCAATACAACCAAAAGCTGGTTTACCGCGATTCGCTATTATACCCCGGCGAAGATATTTTAGGTTCTTTTAAGGATAAAGATACGATACAACTAAGCAAGGTGGCCATGCTGATGATCACTATGAGCGATAATACGGCCAGTATTTGGCTGCAAAAATTGGTGGGTGGCGAGTATATCAACCATTGGCTGCAGCAAAACGGGTTTAAAACAATGCGGGTAAACTCGCGCGTGCCGGGCAGGGAAGAAATCCGTGCAAAATATGGATGGGGCGTTAGTACACCTTATGAGATGTGCCGCTTATTTACGATGATACGTGAGGGAAAAGCCGTAAGCCCTGCCGCAAGCGAACGTATGTACCGTAACATGGGCAGGATTTATTGGGATGATAAAGCGTTATCGCAAATACCGCCGTTCGTGCAAACTGCATCTAAACAAGGTGCACTCAACGAATCGAAATCAGAAACAGTGATGGTCAATGCACCGCATGGCGATTATGTGTTTTCGATCATTACCAATCATAACCAAGACCAAAGTTGGAAGCCTGACAACGAAGCTTGTACTTTGATTCGAAAGGTGTCTGCCTTGTTATGGCATTATTTTGAACCCACAAATACTTGGAAACCAGCGGCAGGAATAGGAAAATATATGACCAATGAATAGTTTTACCAAATCAAAAAGTCTTGGAAGGATTTGCTGTATAAATTAACTTTATCACATGAAAAACAGGTTTAAAACAGTGTTATTTTGCATGATCTCTTTTACTTTGATCAGCTGCGATCAGGTGACAAAAAAGTTAGCAAAAAGTCACTTAATGGATCAAGAGCCTGCTTCTTACTTTCACGATACATTTAGATTGGAATATGTAGAAAATACAGGGGCGGCATTAAGCTTAGGTGCTGGCTTGCCTAAACCTTTAATTTTGTGCTGTTAAGTATTATACCTTTACTGTTTTTACTGGCTTTATTTGTTTATGCAATTATCAACATAAACGAATTTAACCTCACCCGGCTTTTGTCCTTTTCATTAATTTTTGCAGGCGGGATAGGAAATGTTATAGACCGAATTTTGCACGACCGGCATGTAACTGATTTTATGAACCTTGGGATTCAAAACCTCAGGACCGGTATATTTAATGTTGCTGATATTTGTATTACGGCTGGTGTAATAGGTCTTTTTATTTCTTACAAAAACGAAAAGCAATTGCAGGGCAACTAATCCGTTGCTCCAATTCCAACAACTTGTCCAATAATCACCAAAGCCGGATAAGTTAATTTATGTATTTCCGCCATTTCTGGCAAATCTTTCACCAACCCTTTCACCGATTTTTGATAAGGCAGAGAAGCATGTTGGATGATCGCCGCAGGAACTGACCCTTTTCCTGCTTCTACATAAGTTGCCGCAATTTCCGTTAGCTTTTTCATGCCCATATAAATAACAACCGTTGCATTGCTTTGCATGGCCAGACGAAGGTCGGCAGAAAGCGAACCGTCTTTTTTGGTTCCGGTGATCGCCCAAACGCTTTCACTTAAATTACGATGTGTCAGCGGGATATCTTCATAGCCCGAAGCCTGCATGCTCGTGATCCCGGGAATAAAAAAAGTTTTGATACCGTTGTTTCTTGCAAATAAAATCTCCTCAAAACCACGACCGAAAATAAAAGGGTCGCCGCCTTTCAACCGGATGACCTGGCCTTTGGCAAAAGCGTAATATTTGATCAGTTCAAGGATTTTCTCTTGCGGTGTGTATTCTCCGTAAGGCTGCTTGCCTACATAAATTTTCTCGCAATCTTCCGGAGCAATATCCAGTAACTGTTTGTTGGCTAAGTTATCATACAAAATTACTGAAGCCTGCTGCAGCAACTTGTATGCTTTAACGGTAATTAATTCAGGATCGCCGGGACCAGCGCCTACCACATATAATTCGGGTTGTTTACTTTCTTCATCCATGCTTCTTTTATCACCTAAAAATATGTGCCAAGAAAGTATTACTTACTTTTCATCGCCATATAATCCAGCGTTAAATTGCACATCGCTTTTACACCTAAAGTAAAGCCGCTCTCGTCAATATAAAAATCGGGCGTGTGGTGCGAAGGGGCTGTTTTCGGGTCGCCGCCTTTTGGCATCCCGCCCAAAAAGAAAAACAGGCCGGGCACTTTTTCTTCATAAAAAGAAAAATCTTCTGCTCCGGTAACCGCCGGACGCAGCAATACGTTGGCAGCTCCTGCCGTTGCCTGTAAAGTTGGCAGCATTTTTTCGGTCAATGCAGGATCATTATAAGTAACCGGGTAATGGTTAGAGTAGGGGATTTTTACTTCAGCCGTAGCACCTGCAGCTTCTGCTGTATGCTGTACAATTGTTTTAATCCGTTCGATAAACATTTTTTCATCCGCAGCACTTAAATTACGGATCGTGCCCAGCATTTCCACCTGCTCCGGAATAATGTTGGAACGGTTGCCGCCATTGATCGCACCGATGGTAACCACGCCGCCGTTTTCGGTCACGTTTAAATTACGGCTCACAATGGTTTGCAGCGCGTTGATGATTTGTGCCGAAGTAACAATGGGATCAACAGACGACCAGGGATAAGCGCCATGTGCAGAACGCCCTTTTACCGTAATTTTAAAGTCATTGACGGCAGCCATTGCACCGCCCGGCCGATATGCAATTTTACCAACTTCCGTTTGCGAATTGATGTGCAAGCCAAAAACAGCATCTACTTTCGGGTTTTCCAGCACACCTTCTTTTACCATTAACGCTGCGCCGCCTTCTTCGCCCACCGGCGGGCCTTCTTCTGCCGGCTGGAAAATAAATTTTACCGTTCCATGCAGATCGCTTTTCATGGATGATAAGACTTTGGCCACGCCCATCAAAATCGCTACGTGAGAATCGTGTCCGCAAGCTGCCATCACCCCAACTTCCTGTCCGTTGTACATGGTTTTTACTTTGGATGCAAATGGAATATTAACGCGTTCGGTAACCGGCAAGCCGTCCATATCGGCACGTAAAGCTACCACCGGCCCGGGTTTTCCTCCTTTTAAAATCCCTACCACGCCGGTTTTGGCTACGCCGGTTTTCACTTCGATCCCTAATGATTTTAAATATTCGGCTACAATTCCCGAAGTTCGTACTTCGTGATTTCCCAGCTCCGGATGTTCGTGGAAATCCCGTCGCCAGGCAATCACTTGTTTTTCTAAAGCATCAGCCTTTTTGCTGATTTCACTTTTGTAAGAAGTTTGTGCAAATGCCGAAAAATAAAGCAAGGTCAGCGGCAAAAAGTAAATTTTTTTCATGCTTGATTTAATTTGAAAGAAAGATAGCCAATTAACCGCATTAAGCAAGCGGTAAGTTTTATTTTAGGGACGAAAATCATTTCGCGCACTAAAAACATCTATGAAGTTGTTTAAACTTATTTTAAAGGAAAATGGGGTTCCCAATAAATGCTGAGTTTTGTGGTGCTAAATCATAAAACGCCAGATAAAGTTGGGAACCATTGATAAAGATACGATAGAGAAATT
>JAABUM010003849.1_pt1 | contig 17737 bp, 38 predicted proteins | sample 5559161 | NCBI WGS metagenome assembly JAABUM01 (sample SAMN10711868, study PRJNA513369) | rock metagenome | isolation source: Antarctica rocks | place: Antarctica: Victoria Land, Siegfried Peak nord | reverse complement strand
GAACGCCGTGCCTTTCTCCATAAACGCGCCGATATTGTAGTGGTTGCAAAAGCCTGCAATCAAGAGCAGGGAGGAGGTCATTCTTACAAGACGTGCAAAGGGAACAAGCAGCTCAAACACTGGCATATATTCGACCTGCTCATTTTGCTCACCTGCGTACATGCCGACATCCGAGATGCGGCCACCTTACAGGGCACACACAGCCAGCCGAGCTTGCTACACATTATGAGCACTCCGCTCGTCTCCATGTGAACTGTCGCAGCGTCCGATAGCAGTGAGAATCACAGTCAGGAAGCTTGTAAAGACTCCAGCTCACCAAAGCAGCAAACTTTCGCAGTGAGAAAGATGAGGATTGAATTGGCTCACCTTGCGCACGTTGTAGATGAGTTCGTTCATGATGTCGGAAGGGTCCGTCTGCAGGTACAACTTCATCTCCGCCTGCAGAAATGAAATCATGTAACAGGCAAGAGCTGTCGTCCTGCAGCTGGGCGCAAAGCCGTGATATGGATAGCTGAGGTCACAAGGTACCAGTGGAGACGCCAGGTTGACAAGATGACGAGCAGTGCATGCAGATCGCTAACACGATGAAGGACTTTGGACACAACCATCTCAGCAACAAATGTAAAAAGGAACACTGACGAAACAAAACCTGGAACCGCTGGGCTTGGGACAATGCATAGTGACGGCTCCGATGCCAGCGTCAAACCTGGGCACCAAAGTCAATCAAAGAGCACGGAAGAACCAGATGCAGACCTTGGACAAGATGGACTTGGCGTAGTGCATGCCAATGGCTGCGATGCCAACGTCGGGCCCCGGGCCGCCCGTCAGCTCCTTCAGCCGCTGGTGCAGGTCCTCCTCCGCAAAGTCGACCACCTCCACGCCGGGCACCACAAGTGCACATGAGACACTCATGAGCCGAGCTTCTGGTGAAAGAGAGCTCCTCCGCGAAATTGACCACCTCCACGCCGGGCACCACCTGCGACAGTCCAGTTTCGAATGTTACTGCAATAGCTTCTGAGGAAGATGCTGTGTCGAAAAGGCAGCCCGTCTCCCAAGATCACTGGACGACGTTCACGCCAGGCACCACCTGCAGTCTCCAGAGCGACGTATCGCTCAAGCCAAAGAGGAGGATTGCACAGCGCACGCATGCAACGCGCCAGCATGGCCCGTCTGCCGCCGCAGACTATATGCGCAGATGAGTTAATGCTCAAGCGACCTGGGACGAGCTGTTGGCAGACGACCGCAAAGTGGATCGCCATGCTGGATTCATCACCCAGCAACAATGCCCCATGTTCCCGTGCGCCTTGGGCGTGCATTCTGCTCTAGAGAGCTGACCTCAAAGGTGTTCACTGCAGCACTTGTGTACCTGATCCATGGTCAGGCCTTAGTCGTGTAGCTCAGCATGGACCCCTGCTACGAGTAAAATATGGCATGGATCCGCTGCACATGAACCATATTTTGACGCAGCCGCTATTAGTCAAAAGCCAAAGGGATTTTCAAGTTTGCACTTATGTTCTGGCGCATGCGTTGCACCTGGTCCAGGCAGTACTCAACGCGTTCGATGATGGAATGAAGCTGGAAAGGGATTCCAAATTTTTCTCATATTGTGGCGCACCCGCTGTTCGTGGTCTAGGCGGTACTTCACGCAGTCAATGGTGGATGCAAAGTGCAAATGGGACCGAGCTTGGAAAGTCCGAAATGTTTCTAGTCAACACGTCGCACCCGCGCCATGGTCCAGGCGGTACTTGACACAGTCGATGCTGACGATCAGCTTGGCACCACGTACCTTGGCGCAGTGCGCCGTCAGGATGCCCAATGCGGGTGGTGCACAAGGAAGGGATCAGCACCTCCCTAGAGGGAGAAGCTGGAGCAGCCATCCTCGACAGTAGGTGCAGCTGTGGAATTGAGCGCTAATCAATTCTGAGTGAGGCTGGATCAGTGTAAGCTCTCTCTCTGTTTCTCTCCCTCTGATGAGGGAACATGCATAGCAGGGGCGTGGACAGCAGGACCGGATGACAGAAGCAGTTAAAGCAAGGGGCCACTGCTGGCAAGACCAACTAGAATTAGCAGAGAAATCTTGCAACACCTGGTCCGTCATTTCGGGCTGCGGCCGGTCCTCATTGATGCGGATGTCGAACTTGCCTGCAGCGGCAACAGGGGAGCATGGCTGCAGCTGGAGGCGGAGCGCTTGTATCGAAGATTTCGTATCATAGAGCTGCCTTGTGTCGATTGCACGGTGGCAGGACATCCCCTGGCTGTGTTGTCAGCCACACACTGTGGCTGACAACACAGCCAGGGCATTTGTGGCACAAATCAGGTGAATAATCAGAAGATGCATCTTACATGCAGAAGTCGCACCGTGCCACTCTGCACCCATCATCCTCTTTTCGTAGTCACGCAGCACAGAACAAAGCATGTATGCATCATCGCCGTAAACGACGCCATTGTCTGACGAAATCAGAGTTTGGACCAGAGCCTGTATCTTTCGGATGTCGAGGCAGGGCAGGGCACGGCCGTTTGATGCAGGCATCCAGCCATCGGCGGGCAGCAAGCTGAGGCGCACCTTGGAGGGCAGAGTGCAGAGCACCTTGAGGTCCTTGCACTTGTCATCGCTGCTGCCGTCCTTGCCGCCCATGCTGGCTCGTTGGCCCTGCTGCTGCTGCGATGTGGCCGTGGATTTAGCTTTTGGCGGTTTGCAGGAGTCCGGAGGCGTAGCTGGCCAACAAAATCAGTTGTGTGTCAGTTCGATATCTGACACACAAGCATGCTTGGGGACGTAACAAAGTCGTCACGTGTGTCATGGGGTCAAATCTATTTCTGTCAGTCTTGCAACGATTGGTTTCAGCTGTGCCAAGCCGTGGTTGCTCCCCAATTTCAATTTTGATGCTCCCTCAAGTCCATTCTGTCCTCCACCAGACACACGCTCTCCTCACATTGCGCTGGCACCTGTTCCAGTTCATTTGTTCTGTCTTGCCTTTCCAAAGCGCAGCTTCTGCTGCCCGGCGTCCGCCGCAGGTGGCTGCGGCTTGTTGATGAGCGCGGCCACAACGGCGCACAATCTCACAGATGATCCGCTTACTTCCTTTTTCCAAAGCTCAGCTTCTGCTGCCCGGCGTCCGCCGGCGGCTGCGGCTTGTCGATGAGCGCCGCCACCTTGCGCATGACGGACGACAGCCCCTCCCGCGCCAGCTGCGCCTTGCTGAGCCAGCGCAGCCCCTTGCCGGGTTCGTCCGCCGGCACGGACGGGCCGTCGTCGCCGCTCCACTGCGCATGCCGCCAGCAATTGTCAGAAACACTTCTCAGTGACATCTTGGTCTGTCCTCAGCGTCTCTGCCTGTGGTCCAGCCGGAAAACGCATCCAGCGTCATGGCTGAAGGTGTGGCTAACGCTGCTTGATCTTCCGATTGATCTTTCGATGAACCATAATAGACAAGAAAAAGCACCTCGACAGACATCATCTCCACGTCCAGCGTCATGGCGATGTGGCTGAAGGTGTGGCTCACGCTGCCCAGCTCCCGCCGCGCCACCATCCTGCCCGGAATACAAGCGAAACATACACATTGCTGCCTATGTTTCAGATGCGGACTCGCTAGAGCTCCTGCGTGGCTGGCTCTGGGAAAGCTGGGAACGCGCAAGGAGCCTGCATGACGACGATCGAGCCTTTTTCAGTTGAGGGTCTATCGCCGAGCGCCCTGACAGTGGTCTTTCTGATGCGTTGGTCGCAGCGCGCTCACTGGTCTGGAAACAGCTCCAGGGTTTCTCGCAGGTAGTCGTTGATTTTGGACCGCCGCACGCCCCGCGCCGCCGGGCTGTTTTCCAGCATGACCGACGGGAACTCCCACAGCCCTGTTGTGAAAGCGCAGCAGACCGTCAGAAACAAGTGCCCACAGCAAGTGAGCCGGACTCCCTCGCATGTCAAGACTGGTGTCCAAGCTATGGCAGCTATGGTGTCAAAGCAAAAACACTACACCTGATTTCTGACAGATCGCGCCTTTGCTCTGCGAAGCAGGAACAGCTGCATCGCAGCCGCCAAGGCAGGCGGGCCGCAGCGCCGCAGCAGCGGTCGAATCCCTGTTTCACAGCCAGGCATCAGCTCTACACTCACCTGCCAGCAGTCCCTTCTCGGCGCGCTTGACCAGCAGGTAGTTGTGGCCGCCGCCACCGCCGCCGCCGCTGGCCGCCCGCACGACGCACACCGCCACCCGCTGCTCGTGCCGCTTCGCCTTCTGCACCTGCGCAAACGATACGGGGGACCTGCTCAGAAGGGCATGAAGCACACTTTGCACGAGCAGCGACCTTGCGCTTCGTGAAGAGCCCCTGTGCAACTGTCTTTGGGCGCTGCATCTGTACTTGCCTGCTTCCCAGGCAACCTCTCCCTTGCGCTTAGAGACAGAAACACAAGGCTGCAGAGCAATCTGGCACAGCACATGGTTAACATGGTCTGTAGATGCACCTTTGTGGGGTACTGCGTGACGGGCGGCGCGTCTGCCGGGGCGCCGCCGCCCTCGGTGTGCCGCAGCACGTCCGCGTAGACGGCGCAGTGCCCGCGCACCGCGCACTCGCTGCACTTTGGCGCCTGCGTGCACGTCACCGCCCCGTGCTCCATCATTGCCTGCACAGCGCGGCAGCAGGGACGAGTTGGAAAGATGCGCAACCGGCGCAGATGCCTGCTGCCGCATTGGATGCCTCGCGCGGGGGTGTCCCCGCCACAATCGACCTCAGCAGGAGAAGCAGGCCCCGATCATCTGGGGTCCCCGCGATAGCACAAGCACGTTGCATCAGCACTGATGTATCCAGGACCTACGTCCAGCGATTTAGGATGGGACATTGCACAGCATAAAAGTCAAAGGCACGGCCTTGGTGAAGTCCCGCCTGGTTGAAGTCGCCGGGCGGTGCAGGCTGAGTAGCGCTGCCGCCTGCGCCGCAAATTGCAGCGTCGCGGCCAAGTTTTGTTTTGTCAAAAACAGACAAGAAAGACTCTCCTGGTTGAAGTCCCCGGGGCGGTCCGGGCTGAGCAGCGCCGCTGCCTCCGCTGCAAAGCGCAGCGTTGCGGCCTTGCTGGACGGGTCGTCGCCGATCTTGAGCAACCGCGCCAGCACGCGCACCACGTTTGCGTCTACCACCGCCGCCTGCTCGCCACACGCAATGGACGCGATGGCGGCGCCCGTGTACGCGCCAATGCCTGTAGTCAGCGAAGCAGACTGTTCATGGTGCATCTGGTCTGCCTGCTTTGTCTGTTCGTCCGCTGTGTGTCTTCTTAGCGTGTCACGGTGTGTGTGCCCTATGAAAGTGTCGCCCTGCGTAACAACCCCAGCCGACGGCTGTGTCCTCCTGCAAGGTGCGCCAGGCTTCACGTCAAACAGGAGGAAGCAGCCATGCATCTTGTCACCCTCACATTCTTGAAGCATGTCACACCATCTGCCAGCCTGCTCATGAGGCTCTGATCAGGCAGCCCTCCTATTTCTGGCGCAGCACCTGGGATCTTCTGGAGCTGCTTCGAGGTGGTTGGGAATTTGCCGCCCAGTTTGTCCACCACGTGCTGCGCGCCCGAGTGCAGGTACTTTGCTCGCCGATAGTAGCCCAGCCCTGCCCACAGGTCATTCACCTAGTGAAGGGATCAGGGTTCAAGAGAATCTCTCAGATATCAGCCCCGGTACAGCCAGTAGCCCCGCACTTGTGCCAAGCATGACCAGCTGTAGGATGTAAGCATGAATGAGCAACAACACACGTGCTCAGTCTGCAGTGCTTGTTGCAAAACCTTCCAATGGACAGAGAACATGAGCAGCGCCCAGCTCACCTCGTCGAGCGTGGCCGCCGCAAGACTCTGCACATCCGGCCATTTCAGCAGCCACTTCTCAAAATAGCCCGCCGCCCGCGCCACCTGCCAAGCGCAGGAGGGTTCTGGTGACCTTATGATGTAGTATTGTGTCTCATAGATCCCGCGCTTTCCCCAGGTTCATCGACGAAACTTTTCAGCAGCACATGGAGCCTCGGTAATCCGAATGCATACTGTCAACGTTGACAGACAACAGCATGCGCAGTCTGACTGACCTGCGTTTGCTGACACATGATCTCGGAGATCCAGACCCTGTAGATCATCTGCTGCTGCGGCACCTTCAGCAGCGCTTGGTGCGCCGCGTCATCTGCCGAGGGCGCCAGCGAGTGCGGGTTCCGCCGCCAAGGCAGCGCCCGATGGTTCCTGTCGTACCAGTCCAGCAGCGCGGTCTGGATCTGCAGCGGAAGAGCAGCACGTTGGTCCTCCTCGTTTTACAGTGTCATGATGCACGTTGACGATCAATGCCGATAAGGAGCGCCATGCGGCATGCGCCGGCTGAGGTGGAATGCCGTTCGTGCCTGGGCTGTCTCTGCTTTGCTGAAGCCTGGAGCACTCTCGATGTCATCCACGGTCGCCTTTGCAGCCGATTCACTGGCAAGCTTCCGCTTCTTTGACTGGCTCATCGCAGTGGCAGACTGGCGGATGCGCCGAGCAGTAACAGAGACAGCACCGAGCTTGCAGGAGTGGGGCGCAAGGCGTCTGTATATGAACCACGTCAAGCGATTCAGCTTGTAACGCTGCGATTTCAAACTGCAAACTCGTGAGTTTGACCCCACTTCCGATGCAAATTTCGTGTCACGCCTGGCAGCAATTGCAGCTTGGCAACGTCACACAAATGACCAAGGAGATAACGTTGAAGTGATTATTGTGCATTTCTGAAGATGGTCAGCACCATAGCTTCGCCAAGGCGCAGACGATATCTGCCCATTAAATTCAACGGAGCTTTGCAAGGGAGCGCCGCTTGGGCGTTGATTGGCAAGCTACTGCGCCAGCTATTTGACATGCGGCACTGTAATGGCGGCTTCTGCGCTTCACAACTGGTCCTGCGCGGCCTCGCAACGATGTCTTCGCTGTGGCCTAACGAGTCGCCTGCGGGCGGGCAGAGCACCAGGAGGCGCTCCAGCCCAGCGAGGGGTGCACAGCAGGCTGAGGACTCAACAGCAGTCGACGAGCAGCAGGCCGCGGATGGAGACGACGATGGCCTCGCGAGCGGCTCCTCAGTGGTCATGGCCTGCGTGTTCCAAGCCAGTCGCCTGGGCGCTGCCTACTATGACCCATGCACCGGCGCGGTGCGCAGGGCAGAAGGCGGCTGCTTTTCACTGCGCTTTGCTGGATATACTCCACTGCTCCTCCGGCACGGACGCTGCAGCTAATGCGTCACAGCTATGCGCAGTGAGAGGGAGGATGTTTAGCCGATGACGCATGCTCTGCCGTGCACAGATCAGCGTGATGCAGGCGCATGAGGACGGCAGCGGCCCCATGGCCTTCCAGGTCCTCCGGCTGGTCAAGGTATGTGTGGCAGCCCAGATGATCTAACATTCTTGCAATGTACAGCCATATCCGGATGCTGTGCACCTGCACATGCAGCGCGCTGGCGCTGGTCTTACCCCTTGAAACAGTTGGCGCGGCCATGACGGCAGTGGCAGCGGCATTCAGTGATGCGTCTCCTGGTGTAGATGGCGGCGCTGCCGGGCGTAATCTACACCAGCAGCAAGGCAGACGAGGAGTTTCTGGAGGCGCTGCGGGAGGACATTGCGCCCGCGGCCACCGGCTCCGACGCGCCGGGCAAGGTAACATCGCACAACAGCGTCACAGCGTTTTTGTCCGGAACTCGAGGCTGTACGGGAGGACATCGCGTCCGCGGCCACCGGCACCGACCAGCCGGGCAAGGTACATACTACTTGACGATGCCGCCCATCACATCATCATCAGTGTCTGCAGACGGACGCCTCTTGCGTCTGGGACTTGAGGCTTTGCTCTCGGAGTAGTAGTCATTCCGCCCAGGCTGAAGCACCACGGCGCATGGCATGTGCTGCTGGACAGACAGGTCAAAACAAAGCCTTGCAAAATCAGATCCCTCGTGCACTGCAGGTGCAGGTGAAGCTGGAGCGCGCCGGCCTTTTCCACCCGGAGCAGGCGCGGGCGGCGCTGGAGCTGCTGCACGTGCGCGGCATGCCGCGCGACCTGCGCGCCTCCGACCGCCTGAACATCTTGAACACCATGGTGCTGCACTTGTACAGCTTCTGTTGTGCTCCTGCAGCAGTTTTGCATGCTGTCGTGATGGCGATGCTGCGCGTCTCTGATCGCCTCAACACCCTCATCCTTGTGTGTGCACACAGCCCTTCTGCCAGTCTCTGTCGTGCTCCTGCCCATGGCCGTGAATGCTTCCGAGATGGAGCAAAGATGCCGAGACTTGGAAACCTGCCTGATCCCGTTATTGCGCAAGCGACACATCCCGCAGCCTGTAAAAAGCGGGCGTACTCATGCATACGAACTGTCGGTATACTTGAAAGGCACAGTGCGAATGCATCCCGCCCCCGCAGGTGAGCCTGTCGGCGACGCAGCAGCTGTGCGCGGCGGGCGCGCTGGTCAGCCTGCTGCACAAGGACGGCGCCATCTCCGCGCCCCTGGAGGAAGGTGAGGCCGGCGCCTCGCCGCTCATCGCCATCGACAGCATCTCCGAGGTGGGGCTGCATCATGCGCGTCTGCGAGCACTTTGAGCAAGCTGGAACTCTGAAGGAAGCTGGATCAAACAGCGCTAGATGCACTGTGGTCTCCAGGCACGCACAGCAGGTATGAAAGGTCTGACAGACAGTGAGCATGTGCATGAAGCCTCGGCGGAGATATGGGACGAATGCGTTTTGCAGGCGTCCATCGACGGCTTCCTGATGGTCGACGCCATGTCCCTGGCCGCCCTGCAGGTGAGATCGGCACGCATGAATATGCGCCACATCTTCTTGTCCAGTGTTGCCAGCAGGCTCGCCACCCGCGCCTGATGCACTGCCTCCACGGTCTGCCCTGGCATACGAGGCACTGGCACTGGTGTCCGCTAGTGTTGCATGTACCACTGGAGTCGTGTAAAGGTCTCCAACAAGCGGCAACCCTTTGCGTGATCGTGGCAGATCTTCCAGGAGGAGCGGCACCCGTCGGCCATGGGCATCGGCTCCTCCAAGGAGGGCTTCTCTGTCTTCGGCAGCCTCAACCGCTGCGTCAGCCCCGCTGGCAAGCGCCTGCTGCGTACCTGGTTCCTGCGCCCAATCGTCAACCTCAAGGTGCTTGCCTTTCAGCCGCGTCGCCACAGGCTTTGTAGCTGCTGACACCTGAACCCTGTCACTCCATCCTGCTGGGTTTGCACCTACTGACGCATCGTTATGTGGCGCTGTAACATCGATATCAATGTTCCTGCAGCATCTTCGTAGCAATGACCCCAGAATGAGACGGTGATGAGCTCATTGGTCACCCGCCCTACTGCAGGACATCAGCGCAAGGCAGGACGGCATCGAGTTCTTTATGCAGCACCCGGATGTAGTCCGGACGCTGCGCAAAATCGTGCGTCACACACTCTTCTGCCATGTTATGATCTCTGCCACGTATGCACAAAGCAGAAGTGAATGTCCAGGCTGCACACAATCATGCATGGTCTGCGCTTGAGGGTTTGCAGTACCTCGTGCTGCATGGCTTTCCTACCGACTCTCTCCAGCTCGTTCCCAGTGAAGTTCTGGTTATCGCTGCAGCTGAGAAAGGTCAAGGATGTGCCGCGGCTGCTGCACCGGCTGCGCACGACGCTAGGCAGCGTCGACATCCGCGACTTCTCGCTGCTCCTCGACAGGTACTGTGTCCCCTACGGTGCACAAGGTCAGAGACCACAGAGACAACGAAGGCGTGTTCCTCTCACTTGACGCACCTTATGAGAGGCGACAGTCGAGCTGCTGCCAAGTCACCAGGCCCAGTGCATGCCCCTGCATGCCCCTTACAGTGGCAGGTCAGACGCCCCTCACAGGCCTCTCGCACATTCAAACATGTTTCAAACTACCATTCAATATACCATGAAGACAACCCCCGAATGAACGAGTCATGGAACCCTTTCCATACCTGACTGCAGCCTGTCGGCGCTGCTCAAGCTGCGGGAGGCGCTCGTAGCGGCGGCGGAGGAGTGCAGCGGCGTCTCCGCTGCCAGCGCGCAGCCGGCGGATGACGAGTGGCCCTCCTCCTCACGCCGGCAGCCGGCAGGCAGGACCGGATGCATGGATCTGCCTGCGGTTCATCCATGAGTGGGGCAGGCTGTCACTGCGCTGTTCGGCCTGGTGCATCGGTTGCACTGTGCGGCTGGCGCAGTTGTCTTCCCCAGCTCAAACACTGTTTCGACATGAATATCAGTATTACTTGACGCCTTGCCTCAGTGCAGCTCTGCGGCGAGGGGATCAGCAGCGGCAGGCGGGACGGCGACTGGAGGCGGATGCCTTTGCCTCGGACAGCGGCGGTGCCTTCTTTGACAGCGCATCGACGGGGCATGCGCCGCGTCAACACAGGCGGCAGCCAACTGGCGGCGGAAACCCGGCGGCAGCCTTCGGGCATGCGGCGGCGGCGGCGGCAGATGACGGGCTGGACACGGAGTTCGACTCTGCAATTGGCGGTTTCGGCGGCAGGTTCTGCGATACGCCGCAGCCGCAGCAACAGCGGCAGCCCGGCAGGCAGCGGCAGCGTGCCGGCGGCGCCGGCGGCATGGCCGTCGGTTGCAGCAACAGTTTTGCCGGCGGCTTCGTCAGTGACTGCGAGTGGGGGCCTGCGGCGTCCTGCGACCCCAGCAGCTGTGCGACGCCGCGGCAGCACGTGCGGCTGTCAACTCCGCAGGTGACATGACGCCCTCAACACAGCAATATGTTGTGACTGCACGCTGGATGCTCTTTGCGTCATGTATCGCGCATGAATTGCTGAGCCTGCTCTGCCAGCCAAGGCTCCAACAGTAGCCTCGAGACAGATCTGGAGTCTCGGATGTGGAATCCCATACTCGGTCCACGCAGCATGGCACGTTCCTGATGCTGCAGGTGGCGCCAGGTGGCAGGGCGGCGGCTCCGTCACCTGGCAGGCAGCACTTCGCGGCAGCCGCCGCGGCGGAGTCGTCACCGCCGCAGAAGCGGCAGAGGCCAGGCAGCGGCGGGGCGGCAGGCGCGAAAGGGGAGGAAGGCGATGCGCTGCCGCCGATCTTCCATGGGGCGGCCTCCAGCATTGGGGCGGATATCCAGATATGTGCGTTTGCATACCTTGCGGCAACACGAGGATGCAAGCCTCGCGACTTTTCAACAGCTCTGCACATTGTCCACATACATTATTCCAATGCATAGCATTGTTTAGAAACCTGCGGAGCTGCCTCCTCTACGTGAATACGAAATGGCGCTCAATTGATTCCTGCAGGCATGGGCCTGATTAACGATGTCATCGACTTCAGCCAGGCGGACGATGGCGCCATGGTCGACTACGGCATTTCCAGCCAGCTGGACGACCTCAAGGTATGACAGTAATTATAGAAAAGCTGTGTACCTCACTGCACATTCCAGCTATTCAAGCAAAACAAGAGACATCGACGCCTAGTAGCACGGCATCTCCGGCCAGCTGGACGACCTCAAGATGTGATACCATACACGGAAAGACTGCGTATTCCGTTTTTTTGAAGCACAGAAGTGCACATGGTATCCTACGGCATCTCCGGCCAACTGGACGACCTCAAGGCGCGCCTCTTTAGTTCTTGTTAGAAACTCAACCGCCACAAGCCGTGCCAGAGAGTCTGCGCCCACAGCCTGACTGCACGCACGACAGCGCATTGCGTCGAGGAAGCCGCGAAACTGCCTGTCCTAAAACGCAGGAGGCCTTGGGCTTACCAAAACCTGAAAAAATCCTGTCCCTTCTGGAAGGTGGTGAAAAAGGCCTTCCAAATTAGCAGTACAGCGTGTTGCGGCGACAGGCAATCCGCAGGTCTCGTTCTCTGCTGCCCGGTTGCACCTGCATGTATCGAGTGATACAAGGAAGCGTCCAGTGCGGCAGTTTTGTCAGAGCTGCGCGCATGCAGATTGTTGACCATTCATGACGGGTGGTTATACCTAATTAGGTATATGATGTCTTGACATGTTACAGGCAACGTACGCGGGGCTGCCGGACTTTCTGACGAGGGTGGTGGAGGGGGAGCTGTCCCGCATCCCGCGCGCCTTTGCGCGCGGCCACCCCGACCAGCGCTGGACCATCGTCTACCTGCCCCAGGCGAGCCTCGCCCCACTGAAAAACAAAATTTCAGGTCATTCGACCTAGATATGGTGGTCCAATCCCGTGAGGTTTGAGGCGAGGGTACTGCTGCACTGTGAAACCATGCTGGAAGCAAATACGATTCCTTTATTGGAAATGGCTGTTGTCGCTACTTGCTGTTTGACAATCGATCTCGAAGCCCGTATGCGCTGCCATGTCAGCACAGGTAGGCTTCGTGGTGCGGCTGGAGGGCGGCCGTCTGACGGAAGACCTCGTGGATTTCCTGCCCGACTACAAGTGCGCCATTTTGGGTCTCAGATGTTTGACGTGAGGCACCCTTTGCCGCCGCAGCAGGCGGTAGTGTATCACATGCACTTGCCCTTGCCCATGCACATGCACTGCTTCTTGGCGCAAACGCATGCACTCTGAGAATCCCAAAGGATTCATGAACCTAAAAGGATTATGCTCTCATGAACTGTTTGAAATAGTGCGTCTGTACGTCCAGATTCGCGTTCGAGGGCGGAGGGGCGGAGGGCGGCGGCCACTTCTACGTGTGCGAGCGCACTGCGGAGCTCAACGAGCACTTTGGTGACCTGCTGCACAAGATCCAGGACCTGGAGGTGCGCCGATTGTTATTTTCATTTGTGTGGATTGATCTCATCACGCTCTTTCCAGATGGCTGGATACGAACTGTGTACAGCGACACACAGGCATCGTGTCCACATGTCAGGAACCCATCGAGCAGCTTAGGGGTGCAAGGCTGCGTCTCTGCAGCGCAGCATCTGCAGGGAGGTGGTGCGGCGACTGTCCGGTTTTGCCGCGCCGCTGGGCCGCGCCGTGGGCGTCGCAGCCCAGGTTCGTTTACAATCGGACGTGCAATAGAAAATATGCAAAACTAAGCTTTCCGATGCCTCTGCAGGGCAGCATCTGCACGGAGCTGGTGCGGCGACTGTCCGATTACGCTGCGCCGCTGGGCCGCGCCGTGGGCGTCGCGGCCCAAGTGGACTGCCTAACGTCGCTGGCGGCGGCGGCAGCGGAGGGGCGGCACGTGCGGCCGCGCCTCACACGCGAGGACGTGCTGCGCATCAAAGGAGGTGGGGCAGCTTCCAGCATCCTACTGCCTCGCCCATGTGTTCTGGGCGCCTTCAAGGAAGCTGTTGCAGCTCGGAACGTCGCCTCAATAGCGGCAGCTTCCTCGCCTGCCGCACAGATCGAATGCAGGCATGAACTGTGCAGCCTGGCAAACAATGATCAACAGTATTCATCTTTGTGTGGTGCCGCGCAGGGCGGCACCTGCTGACGGAACAGGTTGTGGACTCCTACATCCCCAACGACACATTCATGTCCGTGTCCGCAGACCGCGTCCAGGCATGCCTCTGGCAGCCCCTGACACAATCCGCCAGGAGCATGTGCCACCGAAAACCAGCAGGTTCTTTCGCAGAAACGTTGCCGCTGAAGCGGCTGGTTCTTTCGAATGCCGCTGAACCACATTGAGCAAGCAACACAGGGACTCCAGCACTGCAGCAGGATGCCCTGCACACAGCAGGCCCATGGCTGACACCGCTCTTTGCGAATGGTGTCACCAGCGGCGGAGGACGGTTTTGGGTGTGGCGGCCGCAGGTGGTGACGGGCCCCAACTTCAGCGGCAAAAGCTGCTACGCGAAGCAGGTGGCGCTGATCGTGTTCCTGGCGCACGTCGGCGCCTTCGTGCCCGCCGAGGATGCGGTGCGCCGCGGCACTCTGTGAGTTGCTTCTCCCGCGCCGTCGTGAGTTTGAAGCGCCAAAGGGGAGTGGAGCAATTGAATGGAGGAGTCGCCACAAAGCTAAGCTACGATCCCTCTGGCACATGCTTACATCAGCTTCACGACCTCTAGTACCCTGCAGGAGATCGGGCTGACGGACCGCATCTTCACGCGGGTGGTGACGCGGGAGGCAGCCAGCGTGCCGCGCTCCGCCTTCATGATCGATCTCAGCCAGCTGGCCGCCATGCTGCGCCTGTCCACCGGCAGGTGCTCATCATAAAGAAAACTTCACCTGGCCTGAAGCTCTCAGCATTTCAGATGTCCATCTATGTGTTCGAATACTGTGCTTTGGCATCGCTAAGCTTTCATCTCTGGAGCGGCCGGGCGCTTTTCAGGGAGGTGATCCGATGGGCTTTAGACTCTTGTTTCTGCAAGGAACAGAAAGGGGAAAGCGTGCTCCGTCACCGCAGGTCGCTGTGCGTGATCGACGAGTTCGGCAAGGGCACGCTGACGGCGGACGGCATCGGGCTGCTGGCAGCGGCGCTGAATGCCTTTGCGACCGCGCCGGCGCCCCCCAAGGTGGTCGCCTGCACCCACTTCAGCGAGGTGCTCAACGCCGCATACCTGCCCAGGTGCGCAAAAGCTGCCCGTTGAGGTCAAAATGCTGCAGCATGCTTTCTGGTCTGCGTACTGCTTTGCCTTGTGCTGCCGAGGCTTGAATTCCGCAACTGCACGCTCAGGCATGGCCTGCTCAGGTGCTCAACTAGCACCTCGCCATTCACCTTGAGGCTCCATCCATTTCCAGCCTCAACACCTACATTCTCAAGCCCAAATGGCGAGTTCGCTCCTGCACCGCAGGCACACCCACCTGGCGTTTTACACCATGGATGTGGTCACGCGCGCCGGGGGCGTCGCCGGCGGCGTAGTGCGCCGGCCGGCCGCCGGCGACGATCCCGTCGCCTCCGACGGCGGCAGCGCCCTGGCGCAGGACGTCGTGTTCCTATACCACCTGGTGCCAGGTGCGTCATAGTGGATGAATTCTACAGCTGCTCCGGTCATGGTTTGTCGAGGAACCTCGACACGACCGTGCTTTTTGGCGCCCGCCTCTTTGCTGCATCGCACACGCCAAGTCTGCCGGTCTCAATGCAGCTGCCACGAAATTGTGCCTCACCTTCAATTTTCTGGTCACCTCCTCATGTTGTTCCAAGGCCAACCTGTCAATGGATCTCATACACCAGCGCAGGGTATGCAGCGCCCAGCTTTGCGGTGCACTGTGCGGCCATGGCGGGAGTGCCGCCGCAGATCCTGGAGCGCGCCGCCCAGGTCACCCGCGCCCACATCCAGGTGTGGGGGCTCTTGCCGATGCTATGCTGTCAGCTTTTAGACATGTACAGCTCTTGTAACTATGCAGACATGCCCTGGCAGTGCACTCATGCCAGCCCTGTGGCTGGCGGCGGCCATTGCAATTGGCAGCAGTGATGACTCCAGCCATCAGTCAAGCATCTTCCCACGGGCAGCACTTGTATCGACTGCAGGGCCGGCCGGTGAGGGCGCTCGAGACGCAGTGCAAGGCGGAGCGCGATGCCCGCTGCCGCCAGGTGCGCCGAGCCCCGAGGGTCTGCAGGTCACCCACAAGCTAAAGACCAGCCCAAGCGCCGCTGCAGCTGGCATTTCAACGACCATCGGTGCAAAGGAAGGTCACTGAAGTGCAGCAGCTTCGTGGCAGCGGAATTGAGAGCTCTGGCATGATGGCCGCATCTTTTTTTGGCGACTTCGACGGACAGTCACAGTCACAGTTTACTGTCATCGAAATCAAGCGTTTGCTGTGTCCGTTTTGGGCAGCTGGTGGAGGCGCTGCTGGAGCTGGACGTGCGGGACGCGGCGGCCGTGGAGACATTCCTGACGAAGGCGCTGCCGCGGCCGCCGGCGGAGCCCGAGGTGGCGCCCGTCGCCGCTGCGCTGGCGCCCCCCGGCGGCTCTGCTGGCGGCGCCGCGGCGGGTGACGCTGAGGACCGCGCCAGGCGGGACAAGCAGGGTGTGGCGGATGGTATGGACAGCGGCGGCGGCGGCGGCGACGGCGGCAAGGGAGAGCACCCAAGCAGGGGCCAGCGCGGAGGTGGCGGTCATATTGGCGGCAGCAGAGGCCGGGTGCTCGTAGGGGACGGCCCCAGTGCGCTGAGTCTGGAGTGATGTGGCATGTGGAACAAGAAACCGCTGGGAAATCTTCGTGGACCTTCAATGCAGGCAGCAGTGGTCGCTGCAGTGACGGTGCGACATGTCTGTACAGCTGCTGGTGATTTGAAATCTTCTGGGAACTTCGAACTCAAGCGGAAATCTCAAGGTTTCAAGCTGCGTGGCGAAGCGAAGGAGCAGCTGGTCAAGAAGGCCAGCTCGGATTCTTTACTACGTCGTCTGCCAAACTTCATAAAAGCGCTTTCCGTACAGCCTGCTGAAAGTGGAAACGCTCGAGCTTGCATACACAAAGAGAAATCGAGTCAGCAGCAATCGCCGAACAAATTTTGTTCGGCGATTGCCCAACGTCCTTTGACGAGACCGCCGAGTCACCATGATGTCGCCGCCGACAGAGGCAGCATAATCCTTTTGTCGTTTTCTCAATTGTGTTGGCAACCTGGGGCGTTCTTGAACCACGGGATTGGCGATGGTGATCAAGCTCGCAGGGCCTTCCCTCGGCGACAGTGCGTCGAAGCACGACGACAGCCGGAAGATGCTGGGGGCTGAGTGGACTGGCAAGAAGTCCACCGTCTCGGAGCGTTGCGTCCCATGTATTACCGACGCGGCAAGCTCCCCAAACTGAATTGTACCAGTAGGTTAACACTGAGAACGACAGCATGCGCAGCACGGACTCCGGACTGTGTGTTGAACCGCTCGGATGCGCGTCTGTCTCAATGCATCCCTCAAACGAAAATATGAACACTGTCAAAGCACGCAAGCCCGATTTTCGGCCCCTGACTCGTTGTCTTCGCCATTCCGATGTGTTTTAGGAGCGTGTGCATGACGCTCGGCTTCCTCCTTGCGCAGCAAGACGCAATTCTCAAGGTAACCGTCACAGCCATATGCGGCAGCGACCTGCACATGTGCACCGGCGCGATGCCGGGCATGACCAAGGGCGACCTGCTGGGCACGAGGTGCTAATTTTGATTTCTATGCATGATCGGCATGCATGCAGCATACACACGCGTTGGCGTCTGCTCGTTGCAACGCTTCAAATTGTCATCGGAGTGCGAGCGTAGTCGATGGCCCAACTACCCTTTCACTTCTGCCTGAACCTCACCGCATCGCGGCCGCAGGCAAGCGCTGCCACTGACTCGTCTGCACGCTGCTGAGGAGAAGCTCGAGTTAAGCAGACAATTTTCAACTTTCAACTTCCCGTTGCAGTTCATGGGCATCGTGGAGTCGGTGGGGCCGGAGGTGACGAAGTTCCAGGTTGGCGACCGCGTCGTGGCCTGCTTCGACATCGGCTGCGGCTCCTGCATGTGCGTCCCCTCCGGGCCAGTGCTTTCAGTATGCGTCGGCTGGCTTGTGCTCTTAGTCTTGTAGTCGCAGCTCGAGCGCAACATGGCTCGCAGTACTGCGAGGCATGTTGCAACAGGGGAATCACATGGCCAAATTGTCATTGCCACGGCTGCAATATGCATTCGTGTCATGACCATGAAGGGCCCTCTATGTGGCAAGCAGGTGCTGCAAGAAGACGCAGTTCTCCTGCTGCGACGTGGCCAACCCGTCCAAGGAGCAGAATGGCTCTACGGCCACCGCACCGCCGGCATCCATGGTGATGTCCTGCAGCATCTGATGTCGCTGATGGCTGCCTCAACCCCTATCACAATGCTGAAGTTCAGAGGATCAATCTGCTTGAAGGATCAATCTCCTCGAAGGAAGCAGCAACAGGAACGACTTTTTTTTAATT
>JAABUM010003847.1_pt1 | contig 17750 bp, 38 predicted proteins | sample 5559161 | NCBI WGS metagenome assembly JAABUM01 (sample SAMN10711868, study PRJNA513369) | rock metagenome | isolation source: Antarctica rocks | place: Antarctica: Victoria Land, Siegfried Peak nord | reverse complement strand
GGGGTAGCGATTTATGCTGCATGGCGATAGCGAAGGCTGGAAGGCGATAAGCAGACCACTGGGGCACAACATAGCCCAGGCAAGAGCGGTCCGGAACGGTCTTTAAACGCAAAACAGTGACAGGCTGCTCCTGTGAGTTTTCTTCATTTGAATATTGGACGCATTTCAAGCAGCGCGGCAGGGAGGACATTGAGGTGGCGTTCCTCTCTCGGGGAACGCCACTGACCTGTGACCAAAGGGTCGCAGGTTCGAATCACCGGCCAATCAACTTACTTCCTTCTCGATGAAAATCGATCCAATGGCGGTGCGGAGAAAGCCAATCAGCCGAAATCAGCCGGAAGCTAGCTGGTGATCAATATAACGACGTTCAAGGAATACATCGACACTCGACTAGTCATCGAGATTTTCTTCGTTGTTACTTCCTCATCCTCCTCCTCCTGAGGTGCTGCCTGTTTGCAAGCGCAGGCGCATGCGGCGCAGCTGGCAGCAGACCGCGCCGCGTTTGTGGAGGAGAAGGCCGCCCTGGCGAGCGAGCTCTGCCGGCTGGAGATCCAGATCAACAACTGCCAGCTGGTGGCGCGCTCGCGTGCGCAGCGCGAGGCCTCACTCGCCGTCAAAGTCCAGCAGCTGCAGGTCTTGCTTGATTGCTGGATCGGCTGTCAGCCGCTCCTGCCATGTCCTGGTACGGGTTTCAGATCTGGTGGCTCACACAGAATGCAGACGGCAGAGACAGCGCAACAATGCACCCAGGTGCATTGTCGCTGGCTGTGACCGTTTCAAGCATGGCCACGCAGGACACTGAATGCCGCGGGACACTGACCCCGGCGTTCGCCTCCTCTGCCTGCAGGAGCAGATCGCCGCCACCCGGAAGCTGCTGCGGGCCGACGCAGCCGCGTTCGTGGAAGAGTGCGGCGCCTTCCGGGCAGCATGCAGCCTGGACACCCTGGAGCGCCGCAAGTCCGCCGTCAGGGGCGACCTGGCAGAGTGCGCCGCCAAGCGCGATGCGGCTGTGGCGCAGCACCGGGAATTTGCCGCCAGGCAGCAGGTACAGGGCCCAGCAGCCCGCTGAGGAGGAAGTGCGTGAGCAGACGTGTTGATGCAGCGTCGCAGCTGCAGTGTGAATGGCACGTCATGGCAGAGGGTGGAGCTTTCGAACGGCTTACATCGTTGGCACTAAATTGTCCCACGGCGCAGGCGCTGGAACGTCGGGTGGCGGACACGGCGGACGCCCACCGTCGGCTGCACAAAGAGCTCGAAGGTGCTGCCCTGCCGCTGCCCGCACCTCATGTGCCAATCGAGTGGATGGTCGCTCAGCTACCATCCTGTGCTGCGCCTGAGCCTTCTGAAGCACCACAGATGTAACACTCTGCTCTCACAAAGATCAGAACAGGAAACACAATACAGCATGACAGTGATACAGTCTCTCATAATCGCGAACAGGTGCCCAGGACGGGACGGACAGCGAGGCGTTCCGGCGCGCCGACCTGAAAGCGGAGCTGGACCAGCTGATGGCCGCCTCGCGGGCGCCGCCGCTGCGGGCGCAGCGGGACCTCGCCGGCGCCGCTGCGGAGAGCACACAGGAGGGCGCACGGCTGGCGCAGGAGGCCGGCCGCCTGGCCGCCGCGAACCGCGCGGCGCAGCAGCGCATCGACGCCAAGGTGGAACGGCGCTGGCAGTTCCACTGTCGGGTTACCTTAAGCATGCGCCTTGAGCCGACCTTGCTAGCTAATGACACGGCTGGTCATCTGCCAATGTGCACTGGAACAAGAAAAGGGGGACACAGACAGTCGACATGTGCGTGCTTTCTCGACACCCCTTCGTCTTTGGTGACAGGCGAAGGAGCTCGCGAGCCTGAAGCGCACCCTCGCAGCCCTGGGCACGCCGCCGCAGCACGGCCGGGCGCCCCCGCTGCCGCGACAGCAGCAGCAGCAGCAGCAGCGGCCGCAGCCGCAGCCCGGCCGGGCGTCCCCGCGGCGACCGCAGCCGCAGCAGCAGCAGCAGCAGCAGCAGCAGCAGCAGCAGGAGTGGGTCGAGTTCTATGGCGCGGCCGCAGACTCCTCTCCAGGCAGCAGCGGCGAGCACAGGCAGCTCGGCGTGTTTGGCGGCGGCGGCGGTCATCAGAAGGTGCACAGCCGTTCCATCAGCTGCTTCCACTGTGGCTTCGTTTCGTCTGCTGAATGAGACTCAATTGCACCATGCCACGGGCACGCATCGCTCTCAGAGCCTGCCCTCACAACCTTGGTCTCACAGGCCATTGTCGCAATGGAAAGGAGCGCAATCATGAGGCGGACATCTGCCCGAGTTCTCGTAAAGTTGTGCCGATCTCCAAGTATGGTCTCACGCGATGCCGCCTGCTGTCCCTGCAGACCGGGCTGCCCGGATCGCACCAGGAGGGCAGCCAGGAGCAGCACTACACCATCGAGGAGCCACTGTCGCCGCGGCAGTCGCCGCCGCCCGAGGCCATGGCAGCAGAGCCGCCGCGGCGTCAGCACGGCGCCCGCATCGGCTGCCTTGTGGAGGTGGGCATTGCTGCTGCTGCTTGCATAGGAACCAGGGACTCGAAGGGGCTGGCGTGAACGACCCACCGGCTGGGCTTGCGGGCTGCAGCTCGGCTCGGACGGCTGCTGCTGATGTGAGCCTGCCTGAGAACCCAGGAGAAGAGTGGGCTGCCGCACCCCCCAAAAATTGTGGCATACTCCTGTGTGTCGGCGCTGAGTGTCGCATGTGGAGCACTTCAGTCTTTTCCAAAGCCCTGCAGAAGTGCTACTGTTGTTTCACCACAGATTTCACAAGGCAGGGGCCCAACAGCACTGCCATTTTTGTTGCCAGCACGCTGCACAATGCCAAGCTGTTGACACATGCAGGAGACGACTGTGCGCCGCACGACCACGCCCGTCGAGCGGCGACACGACGGCTGTGGCTCGCATGACGAGACGGACTGGCGGCACGAGGAGACTGTCACGGTGCGCCGCGTGCGGCGGGTCCCTGCGTCGGCGGCGCAGCAGCACTTTGGCGACGCCGCCATCGCGGCGGGCCCTGGTGTCAGAACAGGTGAGCGTCGAGATGTCATGGGCGCAGCTGCCATATGGGCCCGTATTCCAACTGTGATATTCCAAGGCCTGGCGATGTTCCTGACGCTGCAGCTTGAATGCAACCTGTATGCGTTCGCTTGACTTTCAGGATGCAAATATGTTGCCATTGCATCACAGCTACACCCTGCATCTGGAAATGCAGTGCTGCTGCGAGAGACGCACGAGGCGTTCGAGTGTGCCGCGCCGGCGGCCGCGGTGCAGGCGCTTTCCGACCTGACTAGAACCATTTCAGGCGGCCAGCCAGCGCTCAAGGGCCCGCAGAAGCCCGGCCAACGGTAGGGCAACTCGCTCCTTGTTTCCCTGAGTGAGATCGTTCTGCAGTGAACGGCACAGCATCACTTTGCACGTGTGGAACGTGTCGTGTGACGAGTTGCGCTGAGGCGAGCTGAGGACAGGGACCTTCCGTCATGCGTCTCTGAGCTCGAGTGCCAGCCGTTCAGTGTCCCCACTTGCATGGCATCGCGATGTGCAGAGTGGCCGCAAAGCAGAACAGCCGCAAGCAGCCGGCCGCAGCTGGCACTGCTCGGCCGCAGCAGCCCAGAGCCATGCAGCAGTGGCCGTGCCCGACAGGCCAGAGCGCCCATGGCGGCATGGCTTACAGCGCGAATGGCGGCCGTGGCCGGGCCAGTCATGTGCAGCCGGCGGGCGTCGCAAACCTCGGCGGCCCAGTGCCGGGCGGCAGGGGCGGCAGCGGCGGGCGTGATGGTGGGCAGCCAGCCAAGAAGGCGGCCCGGCAGCCCATGAAGCGCATGTACGGTGATGACGACCCAATGGCGCCGCCGCCGCCGCCGCCGGACGAGGACGCCCACCTGCTGGTGGACTTCTGATGCTGCCGGCGTGGCGGTGGTGGTGCCGCGGGGCGCTATAATGCGGCTGGATCGATTCACGAGATGAGCTAGAGCGAAGGTCTGCCACACGCGTGTCTCATAGAACTAACATAGAACTATGCGATGGCGGCGCAGGTGCACGAGGATGGGCGGCACATCTCTTGGTGGGAGTATCGTGTACACCTTTCTGTATCGGCAAAGGAAGTCAGTCGAGCGTGAGCGGACAGCGATTTTGACGACAGCAAAACGCATGTTCAAAGAGCAACGGCTGGAGGGAATATGATGTCGCCGCGACCGCCCGGTTCCCCCTGCAAATTGGCACTGCAAAATGCCAGGCTCCTCATATACACAAATCCGTTGAGTTCGCAATACATCGTTCGCTGCAGTATATTCATATGTCCAGAAGCGTTTGCGCGAAGACACGCACCAGCTGAGGAAGAGCACAGTCGATTGGATCGCCCACATTCCAGCTTTCCCCAGGGCTAGCCGCACAGCACGTCGTATGCCTCGTGCAACGATTTATAAACCATCTTGTGCTTTCAATGTCCACACTGCGTTATCGACCTGTGCCTGCTAGAGATCCTGACCAGGTGAGTTGGCCATCGCCGTTGCGCCCTCTGCAACACAGTTGGCTGCAAAGGATGCGACTGCATGTCGTAATCTGTCGAAAAGCAAAATCTAAACCGATATTTCTCGGCGCACTTGCAGTTTGAGCGGCCAAGAGAACCCCCGCCACCCAAGCCAAAGGCGCCAAAGCAGGCGAGCGCCGCACTTCGCTTGCACATGAGCTGCTCAGCCACCGTTTCACATCAAACTCGGTCGTGCTCCAAAACTATCGTGGAGTACATGGAAGCTGCGACTGTGCGAAACATCCCATTCACAGTGCGTCGGTAACCTTGTGCGCCCAAATTCGCAGGCCATCTTTCTGGCCCTCGTGCTGCTCGTCGGCGGCATCAGCACTCTGTCCTACGGCTTCCTGCACCTCGCCGGCCACGTCATAACTAAGGATGGAGCGGTGAGGCGACATACTCCAAGTCATGTTGCTGAGCTCTCGCGGGCTTTATTAATGGGGCATCAAACACTGACCATGTTTGCGGCGGATGCAGGGATGGGGCTTCACCATTCTGGGGCTCATCATGGCCATCCCAGGTAAGTCGCAAGAGGGCTGTACAACTGCAATGAGGTTTGGGGCATCAACGTTTTATCGCATGAACCTTCTTGACGCCATGTCGCATGGAGCACCTGCTATGCATGCTCTGGAGTTCCGGTGTCAGGCAGACTTCACTATGCATCTGCAGGCGCCTATGTGACGTCAATCGCCTTCCTGACATTCTGCGGCTGCGAGGGCTACTCGTACAACCAGATCCCCTCCTGAGGCGTCGACTGCCGCCCCCATTGGATCCAGCACAATCAGCAGACGATGCGGGGCGCCGTTTGCACGCGGCTTGTGACGGCCGTTGTGCTACTCCTGGCCGCCGGCGCCGCGGCATCGGCAGCGGCAGAGCCACCCGATGTGCTGAGCCAGGTGCGGAGGCTCCTTCGATCATGCGAAACCTGCAGCGCATGCGGTGCCCACAATTGCCAGCAGGCTTGGCTCTCTCTGCAGTGTTGACGCTTTCTATGCACCAGGATGGCATTTCACCCGCCTGGCTGATCCTTCTTGCAGGCCCTGGCGTCGCTACCCCTCGCTGCAGACATAAGCGGCACAGGCGGCAACCCGCCGTGGTCAGGGCGCCTGCGCCGCCGGCTGGCGGGCTCCGGCTTCCACCGGGATCTGTCTTTCGAGCTGGCGCTGACCGCCTGCAACCCGGCGGCCGGCGGCGCGGCCGCGCCGCTCAGGCTCTGGCGGTGGCTGGCGGCAGCGCTCGGCGGCGGCTGCGTGCCGCCGCCGCCGGGCGCCGCCTGCGACGTGGCCCTTGTGCAGCCACTGCCCGCTGGAGCGTACGCCGACATGGACCAGCTGAGCAGCCTGGCGGCGGCCCGGCTGCGGGCGGCGCCGCAGCAGAAATATGAATCGTCACAAGCGAAGTCCGTCTCCGGTCCGGGGACGGCGTCGGGCATGGGGCCAGGCAGCCCCCCGGGCGCCTTTGCGGCGCAGCTTTTCGGAACGGCGGACGCAGAGCGCACTAAGCCGGAGTGCCAGCCGACGGCGCTGGTGCTGCGCCTCAACGCAACTGCGGGGCCCGCGGCCTCGAGTACCGAGCGCCAGCCCGGCGGCCTGCAGCCGGCCGCCGGCGCAGCTATCGGCGCAGCTGTCGGCGGGTTTGGCATGGCAGGTGCCGACCCAGTAAGTCTCAGACCAGCCGCTGCGGCAGCGGCCGCAAAGGCTCCTGGCATTGTCGCTAGCCTCACGGTACCGGTGCACGCGCGCTACCCTGCGCCGGCAGCAGGCAGCGGGGGCGGCGGCGCTGCCTGGTCGCTGCAGAGCCTGCAGTCGCCGATGGTCACCATCGAGCTGCCACCGCTGGCGGTCAGGGTGCGGTGCAATGGCGGCGGCGGCGGCAGCGGCAGCAAGGGCCAACATGGAGGCTGGCATGCTGTGCAGCTGCAGGCGTCGGGCTCGGATGATGAATTGAGTGGTAGTCTCAAGTGGAGCGTGCCAGCTGGCAGCCAGCGCCATGCAACTTTTGTCAACGCCGTCAGTGCCGTGGCATATGTTGCAGCTGCCGCTGCTGTGATCACAGTGGCCATCAGGACGTCGTTCTGACGTGTGCTAAAGGTTTTAAGATTTAAAAGTTTCTGGTTGTCAGAGTTTGTATACACAGAGCTTGAAAACACGACTGAATGTGGAAAGGTCAGAGGGTCGAAGTTGATCAATACAGCGAACAATGATGCAGCCAACGTGGCCACCATTGAAACAGCAACGTTGTGTCCTCACAGAATCGTGCTAGCTTAATGCTGTGCAATGTACAACTCTGAAAGCACGAGCCGAGACACTGTCACAGCTGTCTTCACAGCTCGTCTGTCGAGCGGTCGCCCCCCTCCGGCCGCCACACTGGAGTCTTGCCGTACGGGAACTGCTCGCTAAGCCATGCGGCGTTGCGCTGCTCCAGGCCCTCGAACATGGGCGACGGGAACAGCGGCATGGCCACAAACTGCCCCGCGCCCGCCACCACGTTCAGCCTGTCGTTCTCCCACACCACCTTGCCCTGGCTGATGGTCACAACCACCTGGGAGACAGCCAAGTTCCTGCTCAGTCTATCCCTGGTCTGGCAACAAGTTCTAGTCCAGCATGCCTGCTTTCTGAATTGAACAACGCTCACCTGACAGGCACGAAGCAGATGGCTCTCAACACATGAGTAAAGCTTGCAGATGGCCACGAACACTCCTACCGGAAATCCAGTTGTTTTGGGAGGTATTTGGAAGATACACAGGTTGTGTTGCACGACCCTTTGAAAATCGTCACCTTGCCGCGGATGCGCATGCCCTCGTAGATGTTGGTGTCCATGGCGGAGTGGTGGCTCGCAGTGGTGATGGTGTGCTCGATGGAAGGGTCGAAGATGATGACGTCGGCGTCGGAGCCCGCCGCGACGACGCCCTTGCGTGGGTAGATGCCGAATGTCTGCGCGATGCTGGTGCTGACAATGTCCACGAAGCGCGAGGCGGTGATGAGCCCTGTGGCAGTAGAGGCAGCGCATGTCACGGGCGAACGTTGACGCCGCGTCGCAGCATGCTGCCTGGCAGTCTGCACATAGCAAGTGCATATGGGTGCACTGCAGCACAGCATCGCCATGACCAACCACAGCAGCACGAGGTCAGTGCTGCAGCCTGCATTAGTTCACAGCGCGCCGCAGATGGCTGCAGATGCAGCTAGAAATCGGCACACCTGGCACAACCATCTCGTTCCACACAACGTGCAGGCGCTCCTCGATGCCGTTGACGCCGTTGGGAATCTTCCTGCAGCGGTCCGGCGACTGAGCCAGTCAGCCAGGGCCCTGAGTTGCATCCACGAGCACAAAGCGCCGCCATCCCGATCTCATGCGACCCTCAGACTGCCGAGAGCGCAGCAGCAGCGCAGCAGGCAACAGCAGCAGAGCAGGCGCCCTGCACAACAAGCCACAGCAGCCACGCCGTCGCAGGGCAGATTGCCTCCTTGCCTGAAGTCGTGGCGGCCGAGCCGCTTCTGCGTCTTGTTGAAGACCGCGTGGTCGGTGGCGACCATGGTGAGGGCGCCGCCCGCGAGCGCGCCCTTCAGCCGTGCCGCGGTGCCTGCGCCGCGGATCGGCGGCGACATCACGAACCGCGCCGCCTTGTCAAAGTCCGGGTCCCACCTGCTTGCAGGGTCTGAGTAGAATCACACGTGTTCTGACAGAGAGTCGCACAGCATGTGCAGATTCCAACTGCACAACACATATAGTTCCTGTTTTACGATTGCTGCTGGCACTGGAATGAGTACCTGCACTTGGCTCAGGATGCACGCGATGGCCATCACTGCTCGGGGTCAACATGTGTCATCAGGCAGGGGCATGGTACAAAAAGCGCACAGGCCGCTGTCGTCGCAGGCGAGGCCTGACGCAACCGCCTCTCCGACGACCCGCTGCCCCGCGGCGCGCGCCTTCACCACCTGTGGACAGTTCCAATAGAATCTAGAACGTCACTGCAGACCTGGCATCCTTGCACTCCTATGTGCTCTTATCGTGCAATACCTTCATCTCGCGGCGCCGGCAGCTGCTTGTTGACCGTATCGTCAGCAGCGAGGCGGCACAGCCTTGTGTTGGGCTCAGGACTGTACCTCTTCAAGTGCCTCTGTTGCCATGACGTGCACCACGTAGAGCGGCACGCCCGCAAACTTCGCCAGCCTGATCGCCCGCGATGTCGCCTCACCCTGCGCAAGGCCCACATGCGCCAGTTGTAGAAAGCAAACCACTCACGACACGAGCTAAGAGTGGCACTTACGCTGCACATCACGAGACGACCTGGTCAGATGTTCTGCGGTCTCCATCTCCGGGCCGTTCCCTGTTCCAGCTCGGCGCAGCGGCTCAGCACCTCGAGCACTGCAGGGCGGGAGATGGCGTGACCCTCTGGACCCGTGATGCCGGCGTCGAAGGTAGACAGCTGCGCCATGAAGATCGCGTCTCCGTGCTCCGCGTGCACCTGCCCACACAGAAAGCACAAGATTTCGAGAACAAGCGAGGGGATCAAAAGGCCCAAAGCTGGCTTTGCAATGTTCCTGAACCCTTTACTTGCATGCAGCACGAATCATGCACGCTGGAGCTGGCAGCAGACTCCGCGCGGCAGAGACAGGGGACACCAAGTCCAACTGGGATTTGTTCTCCCCTGGCGGAGACACACCTGCGGCAGGGCGCCCAGCTGGCGGCACTTGGCAAAGCCGCGCAGCAGCTGCTCGTCGGTGACCTGCAGAATGCCCTTGTACGCCATGAAGAACTTGAAGCTGTTGACGCCCGCCGCCGCCAGCGCCTCCATGTCCCGCTCCACCTGCATGGTACAATCAACAGCTATGTTGAATATTGATAGGGCGAACAGCAGGTCCAGGACACACCAGGAGGGGCATGACGGTGTTGACGCCCGCCGCCACCAGCGCCTCCATGTCCCGCTCCACCTGCATGCAAAATCAGAAAGGTGAAATGGAAGGTGAATTTTGATTCGTCCGAAAAATGGCATCGATAACAGCACCACGAGACACTTCCAAGGACTTATGGTTGTTGACGTTCAAATGTACCTGTCCACCTGCGCGGCACAGGTGCAGGATGCAGCCGGAGAGAGTTCCGCAAGAACTCCGCAGCTGGTAATGTGACAACCTGAAGCTGCAACGCCCGTCGCCAGTGAATCGATGGCTTTGTGCTGCCCGCATGGGGTCGGTGCACCATCAGCGATGGAACACATTTCTCAGCAGGACTGGGTCGTGCACATCTGTGCACATCTGTGCACACCATACACGACAATGAGGAATGCCACCACCGCGCCCACTCCTGGCTCAAAGTTGCGGCCAGTGATCTCAATCCCAAAAATTGCACTCACCTGCTGGTCCCAGGAGGTGATGGCCATGTGGAAGCCATAGTCCATGACGGCGATCGCGGCCTTGCGCCGCCACTCTGTCAGGCCCGCCGTCAGGCTGCCGTTGAAGGGCAACGCAAAGTCGATGTGCATGGTGGTGCCGCCAGCCAGCGCCGCCGCCTGGCCGCTGCATTTCAACGAGTAAAGTAAGTGCATCCATCAGGAGATATTGTTGCCACACGGACCGGCTAGGGGCCGTACGCCATGCGCTGTAGCTTACAGCAACACTGCACAGCAACAGTGCGCGTATTAGCATGTAAGCAATCGCTGCAACTGAACTTTGTGGACAGCGCCTGTAAAAGTCGTCACAGGCGAGGGTTCCAAATGACGGCATCTCCAGGTGAGTGTGCGGGTCGATGCCGCCGGGCATGACCAGCTTGCCCGTGGCGTCGATGACCCTTGCCCCATCCGGCGCCTACACGACGATGCCAGCGTGTCAACTCTGCGTGCACATCCCAACGCCTGATGCACCATGGTGGCTCACCCCACAGCAGACGCCGTCGTCGTGCCTCCGCACAAGTGTGTCCGCACCTGGATGTCGGGTGCAATCGACGAGATGAGTCCGTTCTCAAGGAGCACGTCCGCGCTGAAGCTCATGTCCGCATTTACTACCGTGCCTCCCTGCGCGCTGCAGGGTCAAATCTGCGCCGCCGCCAACTCGTGCGCCATGGTGTGAAGGTTTTGCTCCGCCATTGCTGATAACGCAATGCCACACAAAAAGGTATTCCCATGACGACCATATGCAGTCTCACGAGTGCACAAAGAAGTTTGCGGCAACCGCAAACTGCAAGGGCAAAGACATGCACCTTGATCAGCACTGCTTTGGGAAACGCAGCAGTGGGGTTCGAGAGGACGGCGATCAAACCCAAGCAGCATACTACAAGCTTGAAGATGCACGGCATGGTCGATCACTATTCCATGCACCGTGGAAAATGTTCTGCACGTCAGCAGGATGGTTTGCCAGCCCTAAGTGTCGCACGCGTCGAAGCACAGGGATGACATACAAGCTTGCGACGATCCTTCGATCATATGTGAGCTGACAGGTATGTTGGTGGAAGTCTTTTGCTGTTTAACTGCGGTATGCATGCTGATGGCTTGAACCGAGATCTGCAGGTGCAGCTCGCCCAAACCATCGGCATTGGTCAATTTGACAGCTTGCAGGTGTTCAGCTGATCTTTCTAATTCCACAGAGGCTGATTGGCGAGCAGAGGCGGCGTCTGTGATTGAGATCCAAATACAATTTCGAGCGAGCGCCATGCAGAATTCCATCCTTTCCACACGGCTATCCCAGCCTTTCAGGCAGGCTCACATCAGCAGAAGCCGACTCAGCCAAGCTGCAGTCCGCAAACCCAGCCAGTTGACCGTGCGTGCCAACCTCTTCGAGTCCGCCATCAACGGGTGCGGCGTTGGGCGCTGCTCACGAACCTGCTGGCACTGCTCACGAATCTGGACCTGCTGAACCTGCTGAGCTTGCTGAACCTGGCGAACCTGTGCGAACCACACAAATCACGATTTTGCTTTCAGCGGACATTCCACTGTGCCGCAGCCTCACCACTTTCATCAACAAATCTCCGCTCGCCGAGGGGAAGAAACAACTTGCTGTGAAGCAAGCGGGCGACTATGATGCGGCTGCGACGCGTGCACAGATCGACAGTCTTGTAAACGACAACGGGGTAGGTGCACTGCTGCGGCGCTGATCAAAGCTGATGCCGCATGCACATCATCGTACTTGGCCAGCGATGTTGGACCGGACCGCCGTGCAACTGCCAAAGCATGCAACAACGTCATATCATGCTGCAGGTGCTCATTTTCAGCTGGACCAGGTATTGACTTTCGAGTGGTCCGACAACAAACCTGTCGCCATCCAGCTAGCTTTGCACAGGCTGAACGCCCGAAGTGGCTCTGACAACCAACCTAAGCTGCCGCTGCCATTCGTATGGGTTACAGCGGTGTGCACCAATGATGTGGCGCAACGCTGCCAAATCGACAGCGTTCTGCATTGACTGTGCAGGTGCCCGTTCTGCGTCAACGCCAAGAACCTGCTGAACGAGCTGGGGGCCAAGTACACAGCGGTCGAGCTTGACATCAGGGACGACGGCAAAGCATTTCGCGCTGAGCTGGGACAGGTGGGTGGCACCTAGGTGCTCATACACTGCCAGGTCAATCAGGCAATATCTGCTGCGGTGTCCGGCATGCAAGATTCCGTTTGAGATCCTTGTCGCTTTCTTCGTTGTGGATGCGCATTAGACGCGGTGTGTCGAGGCTGAACCGACATTGTTGGCTCCCGCAGCTGACGAACCGGACATCGATGCCCAACTGCTTCATCGGAGGTTCAAACTGCAGTGCTTTGATCAAAGGGTGGCTGATTGGCACGTGTGCTTGACTGGTTTGATGTCACATGAAGACTATCAGATCAAAAGCGTGCCTATAACAACGCTCCACAGCATGTGCTCTTTCCTCCGGGTTGCAGGCACCTCGTACGGCGGCTGCAACGATGGGCCCGGCATCATGAGCCTGCACAAGGAGGGCAAGCTGGTGCCGCTGCTGAAGTCCGTCGGCGCACTATGAATGCATTCTATTGCTCTCTGATGCCACGGGCTCGCTGTCCGTGAATGTGAGCGGGCAGAAGTCTCACGGCCATGCTGCACTCAGCCATCAGTTGTTGCATCGCTCGAATTATGCCTCTGATGATACTGACAAGGTAGCCACTTAAGTGTGGCAAGCTTGCCACACTTGGCTAGTACACAGCTGCACAACAAGCTTCCATAACAGACGCTGTGTGTGCCAGAAATGGTGTGTATATGAAGGCTTCTCCCTTGTTTGTCATGTGCTACAATCTGGGCAGCCCAGCGGCGTCATGTGGCTGTGCACCAAAACCGACACCTTCTACGTCTACAAAACCTCCCCTGCCTTTGCGCATGAACAATACGGTGATGTGCTCGACAACGTCAGCGCCGGCATGTACGCTCTCATGCGGCAGCTTGGTATCGCGCCGTGCCATCGCTGCAAGGACGTTGCGGCGACCCCGCAAGGAGGGAGAGCGCGGAGATGATAACGCGGAGCGAGGACGCGGCGAGGAGATGAAGACCCGGGCAGTGGCAAGAATGGTTTGCTACGCTAGAACGAATCAAGACGCAGAGATGTTGCTTGCGGCCATGTGTCATTGGCAAGTTGTGATCCACAGCTTTAGACAGAGCAGAAGCATTTGAAATCCGTTATTTTTGTTCTGACAGGTGGTAAAAATGAGGAGGACCGCTTAGAACGTTTGATTTGATTCACTGCCGCTGACCGCTGTGATGCCGTGCGGTGCGCAACTGATGCTCGTAGTTTCGATACGATTTGTGTGTGGACGAGACGTAACGCACCTGTAAACATTCGATGGTTCTAACTCTCCACCACCCCCTCCTCTGCTGCACAGCTCGATGCATTTGCTGCGCGCACCGACCCCAGCACTTTAGCGCACGACGGCTGCGCATACCATCCTGAGCATATATGTGCAACATCGCAATGATGTCTAGCCATGCAAACACGCTGTGTGGCGCACGATCAGCAGCAGCACCTGCATGTTGCAAATGCATGCACGTGACCTCTGATTAATCTGCGCCGGCCTTTTCTGTTCCGACCACCTCTCTGCACTTGCACAGATCACGCCAGATTCGAATTTGTCATCCCGCGGAGCGTTCCTCCACAGCATTGACGGCCGACATCGAAGTTGCGAAATTTTGATTTCAGATCGATCTCAGTCCTCAGCGCACACCACAAGGACCATCAAGACTCCCGCGATGAGCGCGCAGCAGCTCCAGCAGCTTATTCATGCAGCGTAGAGCGGCGACCCCGTGGCCATCGCTGCAGCCAGAATTCAAATTCAACCTCGTTTTGCAGAGCACACATCCGCGGCCAACGAGAGCCGCAACATGAGCGCGCAGCAGCTCCTGCAGCAGCTACAAGCGGCGCTGGGCGGCGACCCCGGCGCTATCTCTGCCGCCACAGATTTACTCCAGGCCGCCGGCGGCGCACCGGGCACGAGCACGAGCCTTGTGCAGATCGGCCAGGAGCCGCAGGTCGAATTTGGCGTGCGCCAGCTGGCCCTCTTGGTGCGTTCTCCTCTTTGAAACACCGTGCTGGAATTCTGGTCTGACTGACTGTGCCGCCTGATGCCGCGTTGCATTAGTTGCATTCATGCGGTGCGTCATGTGCAGCTGAGCCGCCTGATCCCACCACCAAGCGATACGCCGCAGGTCTCGCCGATCAATTGCATAAGATGGGCTTACTGTATGATGTGCGGCAAGCTGCCCGCATCGCTCAGCTCGCAACATCATCAGAAAGGGCGGGAAGCTGCCGGACGCGGCGAGGCCAGGTTCGCAGTGACACGACCATTGACAGCAGGATCCAAAAGCAGCTTTCATCCGACGCAGGTGCTGCGGCAGCACATCCGCGCTCACTGGACGCCCGAGGCGCACGGATTCAGGGAGCCGCTGATCGGCGATGAGGAGAAGGCGGCAGTGCGCGCCGCGCTGCCGGGCGGCCTGTCGGATGCGTCCAGCAAGGTAAACCCTACGTAGTGCAGGCACTCTCTTGTGGCGTGTGTGATGGGGGACTGAGACCTCGCCTGAGTGCATTGCATTCAGCCTGCACAGTGGTCGTCGCCCCAGCTTGCGTGGGGACACGGAGATGTAAAATGGGAAAAGCGGCGGTGAGCATACAGCGACCAAACTCGCTCCTCGTCATCCATTGAGGCACGTTGTCCAGGCTTCAGCACGTCCGCTGCTCCAGCTCCTCCGAGACAAAACTGGTCGAGCGTTGCATTGCTGCGCACTGGCGCAGATTCGCACCGCCGTCGGACTGGCGGTGGCGGCCATTGCCAAGTGGGACTGCCCCGACGCTTGGCCGGACCTGCTGGATAACTTGCTGCGCGCAATCGACCAGCGCGACAACCCGCCGCTGGGTGAGGAATTTTGCAAACCTGCTCCGTGGTTCTCCGGAGTCCATTCACCCAACGATCATGGGCTTCAAGCAGATCCATGATTGCTGTGCGGCGTGATCATGGGTTTGCACAGCACAGCTGGGCTGCTTGCTCCGCGTGCTTGCAGCCCCTTTTTTTGCCTTGTCTGCTTGCTTTGACGCGCCACTGCGGGGGGCACCCCACATGGCAGTGTCTCCGCGCAAGGCTGCTGACGCGTTTTGCCATGTCACCCAGGGAGATTTGAGCCTACTCCACATGTGCTGCCGCTCGCTGATGGAAGGTGCTTCCTGCTGCGCAGTGCATGGGGCGCTGCAGTGCCTGTCGCTGTTTGCGGACGAGCTGAGCGACGATCAGGTCATCCAGGTGCGCGGCAGGGTTTCAAGGCTGGGTTTCAGGGCCAACGATGCAGCCAAAGGCGGCTGTGCAGTGCGAAGAAACCTCACACGACATGCACACACAAACCAAACAGGGCTTCAGCTGGACTGCCAGCGGCGCCGGATATCTGAGCATCATTGTTGTGTGGTGGTATATCTAAGTGGTATCATCAAGAGGATCTTTACAATGCTGTAATTGCAAAAAAAAAGGTTTGCAAGGGTTTCTGTGACTGCGTGTACAGGGCGCGCCCTTCCTCTTCTCGCACCTGCTGCGCATCGTGCAGGGCGCGGACGCCGCGGCGCCGGCGGTGCCGCGCCATGCGCTGTCCATCCTGCACAGCCTGCTGACCGTGCTCGTCAGCATGATGGATGGTGCGCTGGGCGCGATGACACATTCCCTGGCGCCATGTTGCCGGCCAATGCGTTGCACATCTTGCTGACGTCATGCACGCATGCCGTTTTTAGAACGCCCATTACTTTTCAGACAGCGCCTCTACAGATGTCAAGCGCACATGCCAAGCTGTCAGGCCCTTCAATCTTCACGGCCACCAACCCGCTTCCTTGCAGCAAGGAGAACTTTGGTGTCGCAAGCAAACAACATCATTCTCTGGCCTGCAGAGCACCGCGCCGAGGTGCAGGGGCTGCTGGCGCCGACGCTGGCTGGCTGGTGCGAGCAGCTGTCGCGCGTCCTGAGCGCGCCGCTGGCGCCGGAAACCATGGCGGCCTGGGGCGCGCAGCTGGAGGCGCTGAAGGTGCTGACCCTGCTGGCCGCGCACTTTGGCAAGGCGCTGGCGCCGCACGCGCCGGCCCTCGCCCACCACGTCTGGCAAATGTTTTCAGGTGAGCCGAGTAGTTCGCAAGGCATTGGCCCCGCATTCCGCCGGCCTGGCCGACCACGTCTGGCACATGGTGTTCTGTGAGGCGGTATCAGCACTGGCTGTTGTCGGTTAGACTGCCATTACTCAAGCGTTTGCTAGTTGTGTGTAAGGTGCCAATGGGGGGTCAGGACCAGGGGTTCATGCCCCGGGCCAACCATGCATCGCGGGCGCAGCGTGATGCTCAGGTGTCTTAGGGTTGTAGCAGCGACTGTGGGCTCAGGCGAAACCCTCCCCTGATGTATGTAGGCGCGCTGACGCTATACAAGGCATCAGCTGTGCGTAGCGAGCAGCCAAGGTTGCGAATCCTGCAACAAGCATGTTGTCAAAACCCTGCAAGAATGCTGCCAAAACCCTGCAGGCGCGCTGCCGCCGTGGAGATGGTGGTGCGAGGCGAGCGGGAGCTAGACACGACACGAAATGTTCGATACATTGCCAAAAACGGTTCACGGGCGACTGCAGGCGCGCTGCCGCTGTATGAGGAGATAGTGATGCTGGGCGACCAGGAGCTGGACATGCCCAGATATGCTTGAACTTTACGTGCAAAAGTTCCCATCTACACATGCAGGCGCACTGCCGCTGTACGAGGAGACGGCGGTGCGAGGTGAGCGGGAGCTGGAGGCGCCGGACGCGGATGCCGAAGCGGAGGAGGCGCCGCCGCTGGAGGCCCCCCTGGAGCAGGCGCTGGAGCTGCTGGTGGTGCTGGCGGACTCGCGCCGCTTCCGGCCCCTGCTCGCGCCCGGCCTCCCGCAGCTGTTGCACCTGACCATCGGTGCGGGTTCAGCATAAAACTGAAAACTGCAGAAAGTCCTTTCAAGATCTTTCATGAGCGACATGCTTGGAAGCAAATTCCGCTATCCGACAGCAACAGGCTAAGACGCAGAATTCGCTTGCGTTGCTTCCGGCCCCTGCTTGCGCCTGGCCTGCCGCAGCTGCTGCACCTGACCATCGATGCCCAACAGCAACGTGTCGAGACGAGCATGTAATTCGGAGGGCTGGGCGGGGAATGTCAACACCATGCTTCCTGACACCCCCGGAAGGAAATTCGATACGATGGAAGCGCTTCCTTCTGCTTTCTGTGCCGCGGGCAACCTGCAGCTGACGCAGGAGCAGGCTGACGGCTGGGCGGAGGACGCCTACATCATGTTATCGGAGGGCCAAGGTATACCAACTTTTTGTGCAAACGTTATCTGCTGTCGCAGGCTACCTGCAGCTGACGCAGGAGCAGTCGGGTGACTGGGCAGACGACGCCAGAATCATGCTCTCAGAGGAGGACCTGGGCGATGAATTACGAATTGAATTCCCTCGCACATTTCCTACAAGGTGGTGCTGCAGGCAACCTGCAGCTGACGCAGGAGCAGGCGGATGACTGGGCGGAGGATGCCCACCTCATGCTGTGTATCTTGCACAACAGAACTGACATTGTGGCAGCGGAAATTTGACACATTGACTGCTTCCTGCAGGCTACCTGCAGCTGACGCAGGAACAGGCGGACGACTGGGCGGACGATGCCAACGTCATGCTCTCAGAAGAGGACCTGGGGGGCACCGGCGTGCGCTTCTCCGCCGAGGCGTTGCTGCAGTCGCTGGTCGCCGCGGCCGGGG
>JAABUM010003846.1_pt1 | contig 17751 bp, 18 predicted proteins | sample 5559161 | NCBI WGS metagenome assembly JAABUM01 (sample SAMN10711868, study PRJNA513369) | rock metagenome | isolation source: Antarctica rocks | place: Antarctica: Victoria Land, Siegfried Peak nord | reverse complement strand
CTTCCGCATTCTGGCCGAACGTTATCGTAACCGGAGGAAGCGATTCTCCTTACGTTTCAACTTGATTGCCGGGCTGTATAACTATGAACTCGACCTCGGCTAATCACTTTTGCAAGAGGTCTATTATCGTTTTAGATTTTCAAAGTTGATTTCACGCATGAGTCTTGCCACTTCGGGCGCGCTCGTCGCATAATCTGTCGGCGCGTGTTAGCAGATGAAAAGGATTCGAGGAGAAGCAGCGATGGTCGGAATATCTGGACTGGAAAAGTTTTCGCATCTGGAAGACAAAATTTACCGCACCATTGAATTGACCAAGACGCTGCGGCAGGAAAAGGAGAGCCTCGAACGCGAAGTGTCCACCGTCAGGCGCGAACTCGGCGGCCTGCTGGATGAAAAAGATCGGCTCGAAACACACGTCGAGCGCCTTCTTGCCGAGCGCGATATGATTCGCGCGAAAGTCGAAGCGATGCTGGACGCCATCGCCGCCATTGACCCGGAAGCCGTCGAAACAATGCGCAAATAATGTGCGCACGACGCGCAAGCGATGTCTGAAGTAGCGGAGTGAATTTATGTCTATGGGCAAAAGCCATGCGGAAACAATTTCGACGCCGACGATTCGCGTAGAGATTTACAATCAAACATATAATATTCGTTCGGACGGCGACGGCGAATACATCACGCAGCTCGCGGAATTTGTGGACACGCGTATGCGCGAGATAGCTTCCGGCACGCTGACCGTCGATTCACTGAAGGTCGCCATCCTCGCCGCGCTTCATGTCGCGGACGAACTTCACCGTTTGAAACGCCTTCACGAGCAAGCCGATTCGCAACTCGCTTCGCGCAGCACGGAATGCGCCGCCATGCTCGACCATGTGCTCAAAGCGGGCAACATGGTCATCTCATAAAATTTTTGAACCTTTGCTTTTCGCGCTGCTGGCGATTGTGGTAATATCTCCTGTGGCAGAGGGTAATTTCTGTGGGGTTCGTCACCGATTTTAGATGATTGAGCCAATGCCGTTGATAAGGGAGACCGATGCCGCCATTTAGCCAGTGCGTTTCCTTCATAGCAAGGAAAACCAGAGGCGGCGGCTCTTAAAAGGTCACCCACCTGCTTGAGCAGGCCCAATCACGGTTTCGGAACGGCCATCGCGGATTTCCCTCCAGCCACAATCTTTTCACATTCAATGCGCGGACAAGCGAAACCGATAAGGCTTTCGATAAAGTTTCAGCGATTGATATAAAATTCGGGACAAGGCGGCGCATCTCGCTCGAACATTAAAGCGAGGCGCGCTTTTTATTTTAGCAACGAAGGTCAAGAGCAGCGCATGAAAGTATTGATGATCGGCGATGCCGTCGCCAAGCCCGGACGCATCGCCGTGCTCGAACGCATACAGGACATACGCGAACAACACGAAATAGATTTCGCGGTGCTGAACGGCGAAAACGTCGCGGGCGGATTCTCCATCACGCCGCGCTATGCCGACGAACTCTTCGCCTCCGGCATAGACGTGATGACTTCCGGCAATCACATTTTCGACAAGCGCGAAGTCCTGCCTTACATAGAGCACAACAAACGCCTGCTGCGTCCGGCAAACTTTCCGCCGGGCACGCCCGGACAGGGAATGTGGACGGGCGAAGTGCGCGGCGTGCAAGTCGCCGTTATCAATTTGATCGGACGCGTTTTCATGCAGCCCTCGGATGATCCATTCCGCACTGTGGATAAGTTGATTGATTCACTCGACGCCAATGTAAAGGTTCGCCTCGTTGATATGCACGCCGAAGCGACTTCGGAAAAGTACGCGATGGGTTGGTATCTGGACGGACGTGTTTCGGCAGTCGTCGGCACGCACACACACGTGCAAACGGCAGACGACAGGATTCTGCCGCAGGGCACGGCTTACCTGACAGACCTCGGCATGACGGGAAGTTACGCGGGCGTGATCGGCATGAAGCGCGAAGATGTCATCGAACGCTTTACGACGGCAACAGGCAAACGCGCCGAACACGCGGAAGGCAGCGTGCGCATCTGCGGCGTGGTATTAGACATCGACGAAACAACAGGACACGCGCGAGAAATTACACGCCTCTCGCTCCCGCATGAATCGTAAAGGAGAGAAGTCAGGAGACAGGAGTCAGAATGAAGAAGCAGGAGCGATGATGGTATTTACGTCAGATTCTCTCATCGTCCGACAACTTCCCGTCTTTATTCTGACTCCTGACTCCTGAATACTGCTTTTTAGTCCGGTGCGCTGTCTTCCGGCACGCGTTTCGAGCTTTGGGGAGTGGAATAAGTTGCTTCGTCAATTATTGAAGGCGCGAAAAGCGCGTTATATTCGGGCGGAAAACTGCGCACGCGCCCGCGCGAGTCTGTCACGACGTGACCGGTTTCGCCTTCAGCAATTGTCAGGTCGTCCGAGACGCGCACGATTTCGTAGCTGAAGCGAAGAGAGCGCCGCCGCTGTTCCGTGATGTGCGTGCGAACGATTAATTCGTCGTCGTAGCGGGCGGGCGCTTTGTAGCGGCAGTAGCTTTCGGCGACGACCAGATATGCGTCCGCGTTTTCTTCCATATCGCGATAGGAAAAGCCGCGCGCGCGACAAAATTCCGTGCGGCCAATCTCGAACCAGACAAGAAAGTTGGCATGGTAAACGACGCCCATCTTGTCGGTCTCGGAATAACGCACGCGCAATTTTGTTTCATGCCAATTCTCGATTAAAGCATCTTCATCGTTGAAATCAGTCATCTGAAAGAAACTCCTCCCGCGCACCCTATCTTATGTACAACCGGTCAGGTGGTATTTTAACGCAACAGGTTATTATTAACTTGTGAAGCGGACTATAAAAGCGAAAGGTTAAGGATGTCAAAGAAAATCAGACTTCGCGCGTTGGCGGCGGTGCTCGCCACTGCCGCAATCTTGACAGTGCTGCAGGGCGCGATTAATCCGCTCACTCATGCGCAGCAAGCGCAGCAGAGCGGCACGGCGATCAGCGCATCTTCGGCGGCAAGGAACGCTGCGGTGGTTGCCGCCACCGCCGACGTGCTGCAGGAAACAAGCAAGATACGGCAATTGTCCGTACTGCGTCCCGTCAAAAGCGGAGCGCAATCGCGCGCCGAAATCGAGCGCATGATCGTCAAAAACCTCGATGAAGATACGACGCCCGAAGAACTGCGTGCGTCCGGCGTCGCGTTGAAAAAACTCGGCCTCGCGCCGCTTGATTTCGAGTTGCGCCCTTTCTTTATCAAACTTTTGACAGAGCAGGTCGCGGGCTACTACGATCCGAAAACGCAACAGTTTTATCTCGCCGATTGGATTGATGTGGACGGGCAACTCACTGTTATGTCGCATGAGCTAACGCACGCTTTACAGGATCAATATTTTAATTTGCGGCGCTTTGAGAATTGGCCGAAGGGTGACTCGGATGCGGAACTTGCCGCGCACGCGCTCATCGAAGGCGACGCGACGTTTACGATGATTGCGTTTGCGCGCCGCGATCAGTCACGCCTGCGCGCCTTGTTGAAATCTGCGGAGGCCGACGCCGGATCAATGGAGCAGATCGAACATGCGCCGCGCGCCCTGCGTGAGTCTTTACTTTTTCCATATCAGAATGGCGCGGCGTGGGTCGCGGAACTTTACAAGCGCGGCGGCTGGGCGCGTATCTCGCAGGCGTTCACAGACCTTCCGCAATCAACCGAACAGATTCTTCACCCGGAAAAATATTTCGCGCATGAAGCGCCCGTCAAAGTTTCCATGCCGGACATCAGCAACAGGCTCGGCGCAAATTGGAAACGCATTGACTATGACGTGAACGGCGAGTGGAGCCTATATTTAATCCTCGATGAGTATTTGAAATCAGACAAAGAATCAAGAGAAGCGGCGGCGGGTTGGAGTGGTGATCGCTACGCTGTTTACGAAGACCGCAAAACAGGCACCGCGATGATCGCGCAAAACTCCGTTTGGGACACGGTAAAAGACGCACAAGAGTTTTTTGACGCATACGCTAAACGCACAGCGTTACGTTATAAAGATGCGAAGGTCTTAGAAAATTCTCACGATGATCCTTTTGAGTTTGGACAACAGCGCACATGGAGCACAAGCGAAGGTACAGTTATCATGCGGCGCGTTGCGTCGAAGGTATCAATTCTCGAAGGAGTACCAGAAAAAACGAACGCTGCGGAGTTGATGAAATTAATGGTAAGCACTTCGCAAAAGTTTTAGTTGTAGGGGCAGGGCTTGTCCCTGCCCCTACATCTATCAATTACAAGCGGGCAGGGACAAGCCCTGCCCCTACACTGAACGCATATTGCGCGCTTCGTCTTAATGAGAAGCGCGCATTGTTCTGTTATGACGGCCTGTGATATTTTGGGTTCACAGAAATTCTAAAATTATAGTTGAGCGGCTGACAGCAAAAGCTTTTCCACGTAGCCGATTCCGATAACATGACGCACGAAGCACGGACGGCTTCCGATACACAGCACATACGCCTGCGCCACTTGGCCGAAGATTTACTGCGGCTCGAAGCCAAACTGCGACGCGGGGGCGGCCCCGATAAAATCGAACGCCAGCACAGTCAAGGCAAGCTCACCGCCCGCGAGCGCATCGAACTGCTGCTCGACAAAAACGCTTTCACGCAAGAGATCGGCCTGCTCGTCGCCTATGATGAATACAAAGGCACTGCTCCATCCGCAGGCGTCGTCACAGTCTTAGGACGTGTCGGCGGGCGCGAAGTCGTCGTCGTTGCCAATGATGCAACGGTCAAAGCCGGTTCGTGGTGGCCTGAAACAATCAAAAAAATTCTGCGCGCGCAGGAAATTGCGATGCGCTCGCATGTGCCGATTATTTATCTGGTAGATTCGGCGGGCGTTAATCTGCCGTATCAGGGCGGCGTCTTTCCCGGTCAATACGGCGCGTCGCGCATCTTTTATTACAACTCGATCATGCGGCGCTATCTGCGCATTCCGCAAATCTCCGCCGTAATGGGGCCGTGCATCGCGGGCGGCGCGTACTTGCCCGCGCTCTCCGACATTATCGTGATGGTCGAAGGCACGTCGTTCATGGGACTCGGCGGCGCGAATCTCGTCAAAGGCGCGACGGGGCAAACGATTGACAACGAAACTCTGGGCGGCGCGCGCACGCACAACGAAGTATCGGGCGTCGCGCATTACCGCGTCGCCAACGACGAAGCGTGCATTGAGAAGATCAGAGAGTTTGTCACGGAGCTTCCTGTGAAACCCGCGAGCAGCGTTTCGATTACAGAAAGCACAAATGCCGCGCGCCCTGAAATTGATCTTTACGACATCATTCCCGAAGACCACCGTCAGCCTTACAACATGCGCGACGTGTTGGCATGCCTGCTCGACGGCGGACAGTTCGATGAGTTTCAGGCTGACTACGCGAAGGAAATGATAACGGGCCATGCGCGCATCAAGGGCATTCATGTCGGCGTGATCGCAAACAGTCGCGGCATGATTCGCGTGCCGAATGCGCCGCCCAAGTTCGGCGGCATTGTTTACGCGGACTCTGCGGAAAAAGTCGCTTACTTTATTGAGACATGCAATCGCCACAACACGCCTTTGCTTTTTGTGCAGGACGTGTCCGGCTTTATGGTCGGAGCCGAAGCGGAGCATTCGGGAATCATTCGCGCGGGCGCGCGCTTTGTCGAAGCGATGGCGACGGCGGCAGTCCCGAAAATCGTGTTGACGATCAATCATGCGTCCGGCGCGGGCTATTACGCGATGGCCGGGCAAGGCTTTGATCCTGACTTTATTTTTAGTTGGCCGACGGGACGCATGGGCGTGATGGAAGGCGACTCGGCGGTGCAGGCGCTGTTCGGAACACAGCTCGATAAATTGAAACGTGAAGGCAGCGAGCCGGACGAAGCATTGAAAACTGAAATGGAGCGCGTGCGCGAAAGCTACGAGCAGCAGTTGGACGCAAAGTATGCCGCCGCGCGCGGATTCGTCGATGCGGTGATTGTGCCGGAACACACGCGCGATGCGTTGGAACTGGCTTTGCGCGTCAGCTTAAACTACGGCGGCGCGCACTTAGGACAGTTCGTGCTGCCCGCGATTCTTGCGTAAATATTTGGCGCGAGAGTTTGCGCGTGGGAAATTCATTGGGCGAAACGCCTTGGATTGTGCGAAAATACAGCCACAGGTTATTTCGCTGGATTATTGGTGCTTCTCTTCAAACTAAAATGGTTGTTCGAGTCGTAATTGTTTAAGCGCAGCGCTAGAACAATTGCGAGGCATCATCAGCAAGGTCAAAGCCTTGCCTGAACTGAATTGCGAGCCGATGCGCTTTCGGCTTGCCGTATTAATTACTTTAAGGTCTGGCAATTCTTAAAAGGATTCCGAGCATCGCCGGACTATTTAACAGACACGCGTACCGCTCTTGCGGAAAGAACGTGCGCGATACAACACAGAAGGAGAAACAATCGTGAGCAAAAAGATCAACAGCACATACGTCATAGGGTTTCTGTTTGTGCTTGTCGTTTCTGTCGCTCTCGTCGGCGCTGACATGGTTGTATTGGCGCAAGACCCGCAGACGAGCGGTAACATGAACGGCGGCAACATGCAGAACGGCAATATGCAGAACGGCAACATGAACACCGGCGGACGCGGTGGTCGTCGCGGCGGCAACATGAACAACGGCAACATGAACGGCAACATGAACGGCAACATGAACGGCAACATGTCAAGCGGTAACATGTCCGGCGACATGACCAACTCACCGACATCGACGAACGGCAATATGTCCGGCGACGCGCAGGGCAACTCGAACATGTCAAACAGCAACATGGGCACGAATTCAAACATGTCCGGCGACACGCAGAACAGCAACATGTCGAACGGCAATATGTCGAACGGTAACATGTCGGGCGACATGCAGAACACCAACATGTCGAACATGAACGGCGGCGACATGAGCAACATGAACATGTCCGGCGGCAACATGAATATGGGACGCCGTGGCCGTCGCGGTGGTCGTCGCGGCTCGCGCAGCATGGATTCCGCTACGAGTTCATCGGGCAACATGTCCGGCGGCGCAATGGGCGGCAACATGAGCGGCGATGCGGCGGATTTGTCCGGCACTTACACGGGCGTCGTCAATTATCCCGAAGGCAGCATCAACGGTGACGGAACGCTCACCATTACCGGCAACCAATTCACACTGACCAGCGGTTCGTCCACCCAAGCAGGCCGCGTTGTCGGCAACACAACACGCGGCTATACAGCCGTCACGATGCAGTTTGGTGATGTCTCTACAACTCCGGCAACGGGCGGAGCAACGGCAACGCCGCCGACGATTATTTCGTTGCGCGCGCGTAAAACAGGCGACAAGCTGACGCTGACAAGCGTGCAAGGCGAAAAACACGCGTTCTCATTTTCGCCGAGCGGATCGGCAATGGGCGGTCGCGCCAGACGGCGTGGTAGCCGTGGTCGTCGCGGCAGACGTGGCATGATGGGCGGCAGCAGCGGCATGAGTGGCGGTAGCATGGGAACTACAACCGGTGACGCAACTACTACGACGCCGACAACCACCGATACCACAAACACCAACATGAGCGGCGACGCGTCCGGCAGCATGGGCGGCAACATGAATTCCAATATGGGCATGAATGGCAACATGAACATGGGACGGCGCGGTGGCCGTCGCGGTAATCGTCGCGGCTCGCGCGGCATGAACAGCAACATGGGCATGAACGGCAATATGGGTATGAATGGAAACATGAACTCCAACGGGAACATGAATTCCAACACGCCCACTCCGTAAACAAACTCCGGCGCTTGTTTGAAGCGTTGAGAATCAACATAAACGGTCAGCACGCGCAGACCGTTCGAGACACGGGCGGCGATTTCCGTAAAAGCGGAACGCGCCGCCCGCTCGCTTTTCAAGTTCACCAACTTTAGAGATGAAAGAAAAAATTCGTATCGCCAGCGGGCAGGGATTCTGGGGCGACATGCTCGACGCTCCCGTGCGACAGGTCGAAGGCGGCTCCATTGATTACCTGATGCTCGATTACCTCGCCGAAGTCACGATGTCGATTATGCAAAAGCAGCGCGCACGCGATCCCGCAGCAGGTTACGCGCGCGACTTTGTGCCACTGATGAAGCAGATTCTGCCCGCCTGCGTCGAACGCAATATCCGCGTCACAGCCAACGCGGGCGGCGTCAACGTTCGCGGTTGCGCGGACGCCGTGCGCAACGTTGCGCGCGAACTCGGACTCGGCGGGAAAGTTAAAATAGGCATTGTCACAGGCGATGACATTATGTCTGACCTAGACGATCTATTATCGCGCGGCATTGAACTACGCAACATGGACACGAATGAGCCGCTCGCGACTGTGCGTGATCGCATACAAAGCGCCAACGCTTATTTGGGCGCGTGGCAGATGGTCGAAGCGCTCAATCAGGGCGCACAAATCGTCATCACGGGACGCGCGACAGATACGGGACTCACACTCGCGCCGATCATCCACGAATTCGGCTGGAAGGAAACAAACTGGAATTTGATCGCCGCCGGAACAATCGCCGGGCACATTATCGAATGCGGCGCGCAGTGCTCCGGCGGCAATTGTCAATACGATTGGCGCAACATTCCAGACCTCGCGGATGTCGGCTATCCGATTGTCGAAGCCGCGCCCGATGGAACATTTATCGTCACAAAGCACGAAGGCACAGGCGGCCTCGTCAACGTGCCTTCGGTCAAAGAGCAACTGCTTTATGAGATGGGCGATCCGCACAATTACATTACGCCCGATTGCATCGCGGATTTCGCTTCAATCCAACTGGATGATGCCGGACAAAATCGTGTCCGTGTTCACAGCATACAGGGACGCCCTGCGACTGAGTTCTTGAAAGTTTCGATCAGTTATTCCGCCGGATACAAAGCCGTCGGCACGCTCGTTTATTCGTGGCCGGACGCTTACGAAAAAGCGCAGGCAGCGGATAAAATCTTACGCGCGCGCCTTGAACGGCTCGGCCTGCGCTTCGATCAAATCCTGACGGAGTACGTCGGTGCCAACGCGACACACGGGGCGCTCGCGGGCGCGCCTTCCGCAGACCTCGCCGAAGTCCAACTGCGAATCGGCGTGCGCGGTGATGATCGCAAAGCCATCGAGCGGTTCACGAAGGAGATTGCGCCGCTTATCCTAACGGGGCCGCCCGGCGTGACAGGCTTTGCCGGAGGCCGCCCGAAAGTCGAAGAGATCGTTGCCTACTGGCCTGCGCTCATTCCGAAAAAAGAGATCGAGCCGCGCGTCGAGGTAATCGAAGCGTGAGCGACGAAGCGCGTTCTGATAAATCAATCAGGGAATCGCAACACGCCGTGACAGTCGGAAGCGTATCCGGCGCTGTGAAGTTTGAGAAAGCGCGACTCGGCACAGAAACTCCCGCATGGTCTCGCATCTCTTCGGAACTTGTCGCAGATTGCCGCGTCTTTCAAGTGCGACGTGATTTGAGCCGCAGCCCGCCCGATAATCGCGAGCATGATTTTTACGTTCTCGAAGCGCCGGATTGGATCAACATTATTCCGTTGACGTTGAATGATGAAGTCGTGATGATCGAGCAGTACAGGCACGGCACAAATTCCGTGACGCTGGAAATTCCGGGCGGCATGGTAGACGAAGGCGAGACACCGCAACGTGCTGCCGCGCGCGAACTGTTGGAAGAAACGGGCTACGCTGCGACGAGCGAAGTTTTATTTCTCGGCAAGACACGTCCGAATCCGGCGCTGCAAAATAATTGGATTCATACTTACTTGGCACGCGGCGTCGAATTCAAAAGCGCGCCCGTGTTCGATTCGACAGAGCACACGAGCGTGCGGCTCGTTTCGCTCAAAGACGTTCCCGGATTGATCGCGGACGGCACCATTGACCACGCGCTGGTTGTCGTCGGTTTTCACTTTCTATCGCTGCACATGCAAGGTTTCGTTCCAAACAAATAAGCGTTACTGACAATCTTCAAATTTCAACTTATGCGTATTCAATTAACGAAAATCGCGCACGCGCGTTCCGGCGATAAAGGTGACACGGCGAACGTCGGATTGATCGCGTTGCGCGACGAGTTTTATCCGCTGCTGCTTCGCTATGTCACAGCCGAGCGCGTCAAGCAACACTTTGCGGGCATTTGCCACGGCGAAGTCGAGCGCTTTGAGTTGCCGAATTTGCACGCGCTTAATTTTCTGCTGCACGAAAGTCTCGGCGGCGGCGGCACGCTTTCTTTAATGACGGACGCGCAAGGCAAAACTTTTTCCACCGCGATGCTGCGCATGGAAATCGACGTGCCGGATGCGGAAGCGCGCTCTTTGAGTTTGTCGAATTGAGCAGCGTTTGCCTGCAACAGTAGCGGCATTGCCGGTTCGCGTTGTTATCAAGATATAAGCGCGTGCGTTGAAAGCAGCAAGTGAATGAGTTTTCTCTTTCCAGACATCGGTGCGCCCGTTCGCCACGATTACGCGCGCGTGAACGGCGTCACTTTGCATTACGCGGAAAGCACAGGAGCTGTCGGCGGCAGCGCTAAACGGCTCGTCATTTTGCTGCATGGTTTTCCAGAGTGCTGGTATTCATGGAGGCATCAACTAAAGGCGCTCGGCAAGGATTATCACGTCGTTGCAGTGGACATGCGCGGCTATAATCTGAGCGACAAGCCTGCGCGCATCGAGGACTACCGGATTGATGCGCTCGTCGGTGATGTTGTCGGATTGATAGATCATTTCGGCGCGAAGGATGCCGCCGTCGTCGGCCACGATTGGGGCGCAGCCGTCGCGTGGGCGGTGGCTAAGAGTCATCCCGAACGAGTATGGAAACTCGCCGCGCTGCAAGTGCCGCCTATCGCCGCATGGATTAGCAACATGACATTCGAGCAGGCTTTGCGTAGCTGGTACATGCTCTTTTTTCAGTTGCCGCAAGTGCCCGAATGGTTTATCAGCGCAAACGATTTCGCTTCGCTGCGCCGCACTTTCAAACAAACCGCAAATCGTCCGGGCACATTCACAGACACGGACATCGCCATCTATAAAAAGGCTCTGCGCGAGCCGAACGCTTTGACGTGCGCGATCAATTATTACCGCGCAAACTTTGCCTCACTGTTTCTGCGTCGCGGAGAAGCGCAGAACGCAAAGAACAATCGCATACAGGTACCGACGCTTTTTATCTACGGTGAAAAGGATTTTGCGATCTTGCCGCAGACGGTGCGCGGTGTGGAAAAATTCGTTGATGCGCCGTATCGTGAAGTGCGTATTCAAACCAGTGGTCACTGGGTGCAGCAGGAAGCCTTCGCGGAAGTAAACGCCGCGCTCGCGGATTTTCTGGCAGCCGCTTGAATACAAATACACGCGCGCTTGTGTTGACGTAGAACGAAATGGCGAACGAAAACAAAGAAGTAATTTATACAATCGAGGGAAGCGTTGCGCTCATCACGCTTAATCGTCCCGATAAACGCAACGCGTTGAACGACTCGCTCATCGGCGGCCTCAAACAAAAGCTTAATCAGGCGAACGAAAATGAAGCCGTGCGCGTTGTCGTCATCACGGGTGCGGGCGCGGATTTCTGTTCCGGCGCAGACCTCGCTGCGCTGCAGAAAATCTCCGAAGCTTCTGTGCTGGAAAACCTTGAAGATGCGAAGTCATTGATGGAACTCTTCGCTTTGATTCGCCGCGTGAGTGTGCCGGTGGTCGCGGCGGTGCGCGGGCGCGCGCTCGCGGGCGGCTGCGGCCTCGCCACAGCGTGCGATCTGGTGCTGGCAACGGCTTCGGCGCGGTTCGGCTACCCGGAAGTGAAAATCGGTTTTGTGCCCGCAATGGTCATGGCGATTTTGCGCCGCAACGTCTCGGAGAAACGCGCCTTTGAACTCATCACTCGCGGCGCGGAAATCAGCGCGCCGGAAGCCGAACGGCTCGGCCTCGTCAATTGCGTTTTCGACGATGAAACTTTTGAAACGCAAGTGGAATCCTACGTTGCGGGCTTTGAAAAAGTGAGCCGCTCTGCCGTGATTCTCTCGAAGCGATTGCTTTATCAAATGGACGGCATGACGTTCGACGCCGCACTCGAAGCGGGAGCCGATGTCAATACCATCGCGCGCATGACGGAAGATTGCCAAAAGGGAATCGCACGGTTTTTGAAAAAGAAGTAATTCCTTGAATTCATCAAATATTTTTACGCGCACACGCAATCATACGCGCGCACTCAAGCGCTGAATCTCCAACTCGATTTATTAACCCGATCCTAAAAGCTTCTGCACTTGTGACATGGCGTGCGGTTGTGAACATCTCAATGGCGCGTGCTTGACCGATGAGACGCGGTAGGCGCTGTGTGCCGCCCCATCCGGTGATGATGCCGAGTCGCGCGCCCGGATGAGCGAAGATGGCATCATGCGAAGCGCAGCGAAGATCGCAGGCAAGCGCGAGATCGAGGCCGCCGCCCATGCAGTAGCCATTGATGGCAGCGATGGTTAATTGCGAAGCGTCTGCGATTTTTTGAAAAAGACGTTGGCCGCGCAACGCAAATTCTTTTGCCGTCGCGGGTGTAAGCTGTGCGAGTTCGCGTATGTTTGCGCCGGAAGCAAACGCGTCTTGCGTGCCCGTGAAGATTATTGCAGTGATGTCCGCCTGTTGGATGAGTTCGTCAACGACTTTGTTTAGTGCTTCGAGCGTGGCGATGGAAAGCGCATTACGTTCGGCGGTACGATTGAGGCGAACAATGGCGAGAGACGGATTACTAATCTCTACGACGACGCGCTCGCGCTCGTCTTGCGCGAGGCAAATCATGCGCGTTGAGTAGCGTGCTCGCGTAGAAATTTGACGATGTCTTCGGTGGATGTGCCGGGAAAAAAAACTTCCGCGACGCCCTGTTCCTTAAGACGCGGCACGTCTTCTTCGGGAATGATGCCGCCGACAAGCACAAGGCAATCATCCATTCCGCGCTCACGCAAAAGCGAAACGATGCGCGGGCATAAAGTGTTATGCGCGCCGCTCAAAATCGAAATGCCGACGGCATCTACGTCTTCCTGAAGCGCGGCGGCGGCGATCATCTCCGGCGTCTGGCGCAAGCCCGTATAGATGACTTCCATTCCGGCATCACGAAGCGCGCGCGCGATTACCTTCGCGCCGCGATCATGGCCGTCGAGACCGGGCTTAGCAACGAGCACGCGAATTTTTCGTTCAGACATAAATGTTAATGACGACACTGTGAACGCTTACTAACATCCAATCAATTCACTGCAATAGATAACTCTTTCAAGTCTAAAGTCTTAAGCTTTAACCGTACAAGGCGTCCAAGTTTATCTTTCACTCGACAGGTAGTATCTAAGTCAGAGTCAAAATCCTCAAGATTACATACAAGATGTTCGATGTCGTCATAAGTCTCAATCTCACCATCTTCAAATTCAACGGTGATAGGGAAAATGACATTCGCATTTATGTTAGCCTGCTTAAAATGCGGGTTCTTCATACAGACCGTAAACGTCTCTCAAGGCATCGCAGATTTCGCCGAGCGTGGCGTAGGCGCGAACGGCTTCGATTGTCGCGGGCATGGTGTTGTCGTTCGCCTTCGCCGCGAGTTTTAATTTGTCGAGAGTGTTTGCGACTGCGCCCGCGTCTCTGCGCGCGCGTGTTTTTTCGAGGCGTTCAACCTGTTGATCGCGCACGCCTTCGGCAATGACCAAAACAGGGATTTCCGATGCTTCGGATTGCATTCTGTATTTATTGACGCCGACGATTATTTGTTCGCCGCGCTCAACGGCCTTTTGATATTGATACGCGGATTCCTGAATCTCGCGTTGCGGAAAGCCCTTTTCGATAGCTTCGACCATGCCGCCCATCGCGTCTATCTTGGCGAAGTAATCGAGCGCTTCGTCTTCCATGCGCTTCGTTAAAGCTTCCATGAAGTATGCGCCGCCGAGCGGGTCAATGGTGTTCACGACGCCTGTTTCTTCGGCGATGATTTGCTGCGTGCGGAGTGCAATGAGCGCCGCGCGATCCGTCGGCAGGGAAAGCGCTTCATCGTAAGCGTCTGTGTGCAAACTGTTCGTGCCGCCGAGCACGCCCGCGAGCGCTTGAATGGCGACGCGCACAATGTTGTTCAAGGGCTGCTGGACGGTTAAAGAAACGCCTGCGGTCTGCGTGTGAAAGCGTAGTTGCAAAGTCTTTTCGCTTTTCGCATTAAACCTTTCGCGCATTGTGCGTGCCCAGATGCGGCGCGCGGCGCGGTACTTCGCAATCTCTTCAAAAAAATCATTGTGCGCGTTGAAGAAGAAGGAGACGCGTGGCACAAACTCGTCAACGTCAAGCCCTGCTTCAACGCCCCATTGCACATATTCGATGCCGTCGCGCAAAGTGAAGGCGAGTTCCTGCGCGGCTGTCGAACCGGCTTCGCGTATGTGATAGCCGCTGACGGAAATCGGGTTGTAGCGCGGAACATTTCTGGTGCAGAACTCGAATGTGTCCGTCACTAATTTCATCGCCGGACGAATCGGATAAATCCATTCTTTCTGCGCGATGTATTCCTTCAAAATATCGTTTTGCAGCGTGCCGGAAATCTTGCGCCAATCCGCGCCCTGCTTTTCTGCGACCACTAAATACATCGCCAGCAAAACGGACGCGGGCGCGTTGATTGTCTGCGATACGGTGACTTCTTCGAGCGGGATGCCGTCGAAGAGAACTTCCATGTCGGCGAGCGATGAGACGGCGACGCCGCACTTGCCGACTTCGCCTTCCGAGAGAATAGAATCGGCATCGTAGCCCATCAAGGTCGGCAGATCATATGCGACGGAGAGACCTGTTTGGCCTTGGCTCGTTAAGTATTTGAAGCGCGCGTTGGTTTCTTCGGGCGTACCGAAGCCCGCGAATTGGCGCATCGTCCAGAGCTTGCCGCGATAGCCCGTCGGGTGTATGCCGCGCGTGTACGGAAATTCGCCGGGAAAGGAAGTGTCGTTTTCAAAATCTATTGTGTTCGTGTCGGCGGGCGTGTACAGGCGATTCATTTCTTCGAGCGAAACACTCTCGAATTTTTTCTTGCGTTCGGGACGCCCGCGCAGCACGAGCGCAAGCGTTTCCTGCTCCCAACGCTCGACGGCGGCTTGCTCGAGTGATGCAATCTCTTTCGTATCAGGCATGGCGCTTTTCAGTCTCCCGTGAAGCACAATCCGGTGCGGCACACAAAGCGAAACGATAGTTAATGTAAAAGTAACTTAAGAGCGATAGTAGTTGACGTGTCAAGTGAGTGTCAACCGCATGTTAAGCACGCATTACAACCATTCTCGATAAAGTTACATTCTTCATAAAAGTTATAAAGAGAAGTGCGCGGCTGCGTTTGTGTTCACAGCCGCGCATAAATGGCAGGCACTAATAATCGAGCGGTGTCAAAGCGGGCAAACAAAGCGGCGTGCAAGCGGGTGGATATAAATTTGTGCCGTTTAGTCAAGCAACAAAACAAGCGTCGCTCATTGAACGGGGACGACGATTTCGTTGGCGCGAACCATGTTGAGGCGCGCGCGCGCTGCCGATTCGATGGCGCGCGAGTCCGTCTTCAAACAGCGCACTTCTGTTTCGAGCGCAGCGTTGCTGCCGCGCAGTTGCTCGACATCGGTGCTGGCTTTTTCATAAGTCTGCGAAGCCGTGCGCATTTCCGCTTGCGCGCGTATGTTGACGCTCACGCACAAAGCGAAGGTAGCAAGAATTATCATTCCGAAAATTACCCACGACGGAACCATCCCGCCGCGCTTGCGAACTTCCGTGCGCGTGCCGACGATGTCGCGTGAAAGCGCGCGCGCGCTTTCGTGTGTGAACTGCGGAACGGCGCGAGCTGTGACTTGTTGCGCGCGCAGGCGGTTATCAATCCAATAAGTATTTGCGGCCTTCATTGAGGAGCACCTCCACATCTTTCTCTGATTCTGATTCAGCGTAAACGCGCACGAGTGGCTCTGTCCCGGAAGGGCGCATCAGCAGCCACGAACCATCCGCGAAAATAAATTTGACTCCATCCAGACGGTTCACGCGCTCGATCTTTCGATTACCGATCTCCGCTGGCTCCTGTTTCAATTTTTCCGGCAAAGTTGCCAGAAGTTCCGGCGTCAAACGCACGCCGATTCTGCCGGATTCGACGCGCCCGACGCGCTCGTACAAACTTTGTAATTGTTCGGTTAGACTCGCGCCGCGCGCCGCCACCGCCTCCGCCGCGAGCAGACACGCAAGGATGCCATCCTTCTCCGGGTAGTGACCCTTGATCGACAGCCCTGCGGATTCTTCGCCGCCGAGAATAATTTTGTCTGCATTGATTAACTCTCCGATGTATTTGAAGCCGACGGGCGTTTCGTAAACGGGCAAGCCGCGCGATTCCGCCACGCGATCAACAAGGTGCGAAGTGGCGACGGAGCGCGCCACACCGCCTGTCCAGCCGCGCGATTCCGCGAGGTAATCAAAAAGCAGTGCGATCAATGTATTCGGCGTGATGAATTCGCCGTTCGTGTCAACGACACCGAAGCGGTCAGCATCGCCGTCGGTGGCGAGTCCGAGCGCGCACTTGTTTCTCGTCATCGCTTCGCGCAGTTCATTCAAATGTTCCGATTCGGGCTCCGGCGCGCGCCCGCCGAACATCACATCGCGCCAATCGTGAACTGTCTCGACTTGAACATCATGCGCACGCAGGGCTTCGTCCAGATAACCGCGCCCCGTGCCCCACAAAGGATCGTAAGCATAACGAGCGCCGCCGCGCGCGATCACATCGAAACGAATTTTCGTAGCAAGGTCGGCGATGTACGCGGGCTTCGGATCGTAGTCTTCAGCTTGATTCTCGCTTTTTGCCTTAACGCTTTCATTTCCGCGTTGCTGAAACTCTGCGATTAACTGCTCGACCTGTTTGGTGATTTCAGGCAAAGCGGGCGCGCCGTCGGCTGTGGAAAACTTCATGCCGTTGTATTCGGGCGGATTGTGCGAGGCCGTAAAATTTATGCCGCCCGCCGCCTTTTGGCTGCGAATCGCATGAGAGATTGTCGGCGTCGGTGTCGGATGATTGCAGAGAAGCGCGCGAAAACCCGCTGCCGCAATTTCATTGACGCATTCGGCGGCAAAGCGCTCGCCCAAAAAGCGCGTGTCATAACCGACAATAATCGTTTTCTGCGCGCTTGATGAATCGGCACTGCGTAGTTGCGCGCAAATTGCGCGCGTGACGGTGCGCACGCCGTCGAAAGTAAATTCGTCAGCGATAATTGCGCGCCAGCCGGAAGTGCCAAAACGTATTGCCATCGTTTAACTTTGAAAATCAATTATTGTGTCGTTTTTGTGCTGGAAGCCCAAGATGGTGTGTGCGGGAAGAGTGAACACTACCATGTAATGCGGTCTGGGATGCTTCCAATCCTTTGCCGCTCAAATACTTAGCGACGAAGTGTCGGGAATGTAACACGCGCCAGATATGTAGTAAAGACTTTTCTTTGTAACGGTTTACGATGCTAAGTTCAATGTTTACATGAACTAAGCTTAAGCATGAGCTTAATTAGGCGAACAATCGGCGAACGGAAATCCGCTGTATGGGCAGAAGCTTATGATGTGCTTTAGACAAGAGATATAGCGTCGTCGTGAGAACTGTATGGATGTGGAAAAACTTACCTGTGAGGATAGTTTATAGATTCTGTAGACTTTGTTGCATAAATGGAAAATGAGCGTAGCCTCTTCCACAATTGAACTCAACCATCGCTTATGCAGCATAGCTGTCGGGCATTCCCAAGTGCGTCATCCGGTTCAGCGTCGCGCATCTGACC
>JAABUM010003845.1_pt1 | contig 17754 bp, 11 predicted proteins | sample 5559161 | NCBI WGS metagenome assembly JAABUM01 (sample SAMN10711868, study PRJNA513369) | rock metagenome | isolation source: Antarctica rocks | place: Antarctica: Victoria Land, Siegfried Peak nord | reverse complement strand
TGGCGCCAGGTTGGGGGTGGGCGGTTGCGCCGAGGGCGGCGCGACGAAGGGGGCGTAGGCAGCTATCATGGGTGATCCTCCTCCCCCAGTCTACCCCACCCGCACACACCTAACGTTGTAGTATTAAGCAGGTCACCAGAAATTTGGCATGGTTTGTTGAGCGGGTACCACCCCATTAAACCGTGGAGAAGGGGCGATCGTGACACGAACGGGTCGCATGCGGCATGCTGAAGCTAACCGTGTCTCGCTCACACGGCTAGGAGCGTGCACCGCATGGACCCGCAAAGCGTATTTTGCCCGAACCCAGCCTGTCCTGACAAGGGGCAGTCGGGGGACGGGAACGTCGGCATCCACAGTCAGCAGAAGCGGCGCTATCGCTGCACGACCTGCCGCAAGACCTTCGCGGCGACACAAGGGACGGCCTTCTACCGGCTGCACCACTCGGTGGACCTGATGGTGCTGGTGGTGACGCTGCTGTGCCACGGCTGCCCGACACCGGCGATCGTGGCCGCCTTCGGGCTGGACGAGCGCACGGTGGCGGCGTGGCTGCACCGCGCGGGAAGCCACGCCGCGCGGGTGCATGCGGCGGTGGTGGAGACAGGGCAGGTTGAGCTGGGCCAGGTGCAGGTCGATGAGATCTGCGTGACGGTGTGCCGGGGGCGCATCTGGCAAGCGATGGCGCTGGCCGTCCCCTCGCGGCTGTGGCTGGGCGGGGACCTCAGCCTGGCGCGCGATGGCGCCCTGGTCACGGCGACGCTACGGCGGGTGGCCGCTTGCGCCGCCCGCACGGCCCTCTTGATCTGTGTGGACGGGTTCGCGGCCTATGTGGGGGCGGTGCGCACGGTGTTCCGGGTGGCGCTGCGCACCGGGCAACCGGGCCGCCCGCGCCTGGTGCTGCCGGAGACGGTCCTGCTGGCGCAGGTGGTCAAGAGCCACAACGGGCGGCACCTGGTGGACGTCACGCGGCGGGTCGTCTTCGGGACAACGGAGGCGGTCGCGGACGCCATCGCGGCCACGCGGGGCGGGACCCAGATCAACACCTCCTATATCGAGCGGCTCAACGCCACGTTCCGCGCCGCGTTGGCGCCCCTGACCCGGCGCGGCCGACGCCTGGCCCACGGCGCGGCCCTGCTGACCAGCGGGATGTGGCTCGTCGGCACGGCCTACAACTTTTGCTGGCCCCACACGAGCCTGCGCCTCCCTGCCCTGGGAGGACGAAAGTGGCTGGAGCGCACCCCGGCCATGGCCGCCGGGCTGACCGACCAGGTCTGGACCCTGGAGGATGTGTTGCGCTACCGCGTCCTCCCCGCGGAGACCGCGCCTTCGCCACCTCAAAAGGACGACATCGGCCGGACACGCACCGCGCGACGGGAGCACGCCAAAACTCCCCTCACGGAGGTCGCCGCATGACCACGCTTTCATGGGGTGCTACCGTTGAGCGTGATTCGGGCGTAAAAGCGTGCCGAACTTATGGTCAGGTGCTTAGCGCTGGACACCCACGCCCACGAACGGAACAGGTGGCGCGTGTCGCGCTCCCGAGCACCTATGCCCTGCGTCCACGTCTGTGATGCACACCTTTGCCGTCAGCCGACGCGGTCGCGTTGGCGCGCTGCTCCTCCGCGGGCACGCCGCCATCACGCCGTGGCGGACCTTCATCCCCTCTCCCGCGAACGAGACGAGAGGCGATGGTCCATGGTCATGCATGTGAATGTTCACATAATCCGTCGCGGACGGTCAAGAATGCGGCGTGACCTGCTATCATGCGCAGTGTCTAGGATACCCCGTTCCTGGTCTCCCCAACGCGTCCTCCCCGGCAATCCATCGCATAAGCATGAGCATGTACAGAGAAGGGCGGTGTCCGTCGCATGGTACAAATAATCGATCGAGCGCGCACGCGTGTCACCATGATGTCCAGGAGCAGGCGTCGTACCCTCGGGTATCTCGCGGTCGCGGCCGCCCTCGTCGTGACGGGCACGGGCGCGGCGGCCGCCACGGTGGTGCGCCGCGCCGTGCCCGCGGGACATACGGGACATGCAGTGCCCGCATCCGCCCCGTCGTCCGCGTCAATCGGACACCATGTGGTGATCGACAGCGTCGCGGCCCAGCACATCAAGCACATCGTGTTCATCCTGGAAGAAAATCGCTCGTATGACAACGTCTTCGGCCGCTTTCCGGGCGCCGACGGCGCCACCACGGCGAAAGTCAACATCGGCGGCCATGTCGCGACCGGCCCGCTGGCCCCCGAGCCCTATTACCTGTGGCACGATCTGGGGCACGACCTCGGTGACGCGCAATCCGCGATCGATCACGGCACAATGGACGGCTTCAGCCGTGAGACCTACGCCGATGTCTTTGGCGATAAGGCGGCCTATCAGCAACTCGCGCCGGGGGATATTCCCAACCTCTACGCCTACGCGCGCCACTTCACACTCTCCGATCGCACCTTCGCCTCCGTTCCGTCGCCGACCCTCCCCACGCACCTGCACACCGTCGCGGCGCAGGACGGCGGGGTGATCAGCAATCCCCAGAACGGGTCCAACGCTTGGGGTTGCGACGCGGTCAAGGGCACATATGTCTTACAGCAAACCTCGCCAACCCAGATCACCAAGAGCTTCCCCTGCTTCACTTTTACCACGCTGGCCGATTCGCTGAATCGGGCGCACCTGCCATGGTCCTACTATGCCGCGCCGCCATCCAACTATGGCTATATCTGGTCAACCCTCGACGCGATCAAGCCCATCCGTCAATCCGCCCAGTGGAGCGATCATGTGCGGGACGAGCGGACCTTTGAGGCGGACGCGCGTGCGGGACGCCTCCCCGCGTTCAGTTGGGTCACGCCCCGCGCCGCGGACAGCACGCATCCGCCCGCGCCGGTCTGTCCCGGCGAGAACTGGGTCGTCGCGAAGGTCAACGCGGTGATGCAGGGGTCGGACTGGAACAGCACCATGATCGTGCTGGCCTGGGACGATTGGGGCGGCTACTACGACCATGTGGCTCCGCCCCCCGCCCCCTCTGGCAGCTACGGCGTCCGCGTGCCGCTCCTGGTGATTTCGCCCTACGCCAAACGCGGCCAGGTGACGCACACGTTCTACACCTTCGAGTCGGTGCTCAAGACGGCCGAGGCGCTGTGGGGCCTGCCGCCGCTGACGAGTTCCGATCGCACCGCGCACTCGCTCCTGGATGCCGTGAACTTTACGCAAACGCCGGCTAAACCGTACATTTTGTCAACGCGCTCCTGCCCACCCGCGGTGACGCCGGCGCTCTATCACACCATCCTCGACCAGCAACTACAACGGGTCCTGGCCCAACAACTCGGCCTCCCGCTGACCAAGATCGAGGCCCGGCACAAGACCGCCGCGCTTACGGACATCGCCGACCAGCAGCACAAAGACCCCGCCAAGGTGCTCGCGGCGCTCAAAACAGTCGCCCGCGCGTGGGCGGGCGGGAAGGTTATCCTGCAACTGGTCGCGCCGCTACAGGCGAGCCGCGACGCCTACCTGACGCTCACCGGAATCGACCGCTGGTTCCATGCCAACCCAAGCGCGCACCTCTTCCCCACACCCTCGGCCTCGTAGGGAGGGTGGCGTCCGCTGTGTCCTCGCCCGTCGCGCGTCGGTCCGTCCACGGATGAGCGCCCCTGGTCGCTCCAGGCGCGTGCGGCGCCCGCACGATCGAGAAAATCAAGACATCAGGATCGCGTGCGGGCGCGAGAGGACGCGCCACGCCCTGTGGGTCACGGTCCCGCTGACCGCTCGGCGTGTCAGGGAGCGGGCCCGCTCATATGATGCTCGATACGTTATGCTACGTCTGTGGAGGACGATGCCATGCACGATCACCACACGCGCCGCCAGAGATGGACGGCCATCCCTCGCGGCAGGCTCACCGCGATCGGCCGCATCCGCGCCGTCACGATCCTCTCGTTACGCCACGGGCGGTCGTGATGCGGATCTTATGGATCAGCACGACGGGTGCGCGTGGGCGGGGCGTGCGGAATCGGACCATGGCCGTGCTGAGCCTCGGCCTCGCGGTGGCGCTGATCGCCGGCGGGGCCGCTGGCCTGCTCGCCCCGCCGCGGCGCGCCGTGTCCGCTCCACAGCAGCACGCCGTGGCCGCCGCGCCGGCACGCGCGAGGACGACCATCGCGCGCGCACGCGCGCACATCGCACACGTTGTCTTCGTCCTGCTGGAGAACCACTCGTTCGACAGCGTCTTCGGGCGCTATCCCGGCGCCGACGGCGCCACGTCGGCGCCGGTCGCGGGGTCCGGCCGCGTGCCCTTGCTGCACGCCCCCTCCTTCTTCTGGCACGACATCGCCCACGACCGTGGCGACGCCTTGACGGGGATCGACGGCGGCACGATGGACGGCTTCAGCCACATCTTCGGCGGCGACTTCAACGGGGACCGCATGGCCTACCAGCAGTACGGCCAGGCGGACATCCCCAACTTCTGGCGCTACGCCCAGCACTTCACCCTCGGCGATCACATGTTCTCATCCGCGGCCGGCACGACCTTCCCCAACCACCTCTACAGCGTCGCGGCGCAGGCGGGCGGCATCGTCACCAACGTGCAGAACTGGCACACGGGGTGGGGGTGCGACAGCGGCCCCGCCGCCTACACGTTGCGGCTGACGTCCTCCGGCACACTCGCGGGCGCCAGTCCATGCGTCGCGTTCCACGCCCTGCCGGAGAGCCTGGAAAAGGCGCATGTGTCCTGGCGCTACTACGCGGATGTCGCCGGCCACCTCGGCTATATCTTCTCAACCCTCGACGCCTTCCCCGCTATCCGCAAGACCGGTCTATGGGCGGCGCGCGTCAAAGACCAGGCAAGCTTCGCGGCCGACGCGCGGGCGGGGCGCCTGCCCGCGGTCAGTTGGGTCACGCCGTCCTACGCGGCCAGCAACCACCCGCCGTTTGGCATCTGCGACGCCGAGAACTGGTTCGTCACCAAGATGAACGCGCTGATGCAGGGTCCCGACTGGTCCAGCACCGCCGTCTACCTGGTGTGGGACGATTTCGGCGGCTTCTACGACCACGTCGCCCCGCCCCAGGTCGACGCCTTCGGGTTGGGGCCGCGCGTCCCATTCCTGCTCATCTCGCCCTACGCCAAACAGGGCGCCATCAGCCACACCACGTACTCGTTCGCCTCGGTCCTCAAGACGATCGAGGAGCTCGCCGGTCTGCCCCCGCTCACCGGGAACGACCGGGCGGCGCATGACACGCTCGATCTGTTCGCCTTTCAGCAGCGCCCCGCCGCGCCCCTTGTACTCACCACCCATGCGTGTCCCGCTGTGCCAACCAAGGCCCGGTTCCAGCGCTACCTGCCGGCCGCGCTGACGCAGGCCCTGACGCACACGCTGCGCCTGAGCCTCGCCGAGATCCAGCGCCGCCACCGGACACAGACGCTGGCCCAGATCGCGGCCACCCAACACGTCCCGCTCATAGCGGTGAGCAGGGCGCTCAACGACGCCGTCATCGCGTACGCCAACAGCGGGGAGCTACTGGCGTACGTGACGCGGGAGCAGGACGGAGCGTTGCGCAAAACCTATGCGACGCGCGTCGCCGACCTGCTGCGCGCGGCCCCCGGCACGCCACTCACGCCACCGCTGCTTGCCGACGCACGTGGTGTGTCCGTCCTGCCACACGGGACGACGTTCCCAGGAGCCCTCGCGTCCTGAGTGACGCTCGCCGGCCACGCGCCCGCGAATCCGTGCCGGGGTGACCACGGGTAGGCACGGCTTATCAGCAGGCGGCCATCTACTGATAAGCCGTCACGGACCGCCTTGTTTAACTAATTGTCGCTAAACACCGCCTCACCTATCCATGTCTGATCGGGGTGATCGGGGCGGGCCCTACCTGCTATGGCGGCCCGCGCGACATAGCGATGTGCGCGGTGCCTGCGTGTCGCTCTGGTATCCGAGGTCAGCACAAGACCGCGCATCGTGTGCCGACCCAGACCCCCACGTCGCGCGATTGATCCCTACTTCACCGTGTACGTTCCGTGGGGCAGCGCCGCGACTGCGCTCGGTCCACCCAGCGGCGGGCTGAGCGGCGTCCCAGGTTTGGCCTGAAGCACGGCTTCGACCCGCGTGGTCACGGTCTGCTGCAGCGCGCTGGCCTGCGCGCCCGAGAAGAGGCCCTGGTTGACGCCGCTGTTGCCCCAGGTCGCGATGACGAGGCGCAGCGCTTTGTCCAGCCGGGACAACGGTACGCTGCGATCCGCCGCCATCTGGGCCAGCGTGCGGGTGGCATGGCGGCGCTCCACGTCGGCGAGACTCAACCCGAGCGTGTGCGTGACGGCCTGGGTGAGGGCGCCGCCCAGGTCGCGGTCGAACTGCGCGCGCGTCGGCATCGGCGTGCACGGGCGCGGCTGCAGCACCAACGGCGCGGCGGGGCGCTGCTGAAAGTCAAAGACGTCGAGTAGGTCGTGCGCCCCCGCGTCGCGCGTTGTCAAGGGCGGCAGTCCCCGGAGTTCCTCGAAGGTCTTGAGCACCGAGGTGAAGTCGTAGGTGGTGTGGCTGATGTAGCCACGCTTGGCATAGGGTGAGATGACGAGGAGGGGGACGCGCGGCCCCAACCCGAAGGCGTCGACCTGGGGCGGGGCGACGTGGTCGTAGAAGCCGCCGAAATCGTCCCACGCGACGACCACCGCCGTGCTGGCCCACGCGGGCCCCTGCATGACCGCATTCACCTTCTGGACGAGCCAGTTCTCGGCCGTGCAGATGCCGTAGGGGGGGTGTGAACTGGTCGCGAACTGGGGCGTGACCCAGGTGAACGCAGGCAGGCGTCCCGCCCGCGCGTCGGCCGCGAATCCGGTCTCGTCCTTGACGCGCGCGGTCCAGAGCCCCGTGGTGCGGATACTCTTGAAGGCGTCAAGGCTGGAGAAGATGTAGCCCGGCGTCCCGCGCGGCGCCGCGTAGAAGGCCCAGGGCACATGCGCCTGTTCCATACGGTCGGCCAGCGTCGAGAAGTCGAAGCATGTCCCGCCGCTGGTGATTTTGCCTGCGGCGTTCTGGTGCAGGACGAAGGCGTGGGGGCCGCTATCGCAGCCCCAGCCGTTCTGCCAGTTCTGCACGTTGGTCAGGGTACCGCCCGCCTGCGCGGCCACACTGTAGAGGTGGTTGGGGAAGGTGGCTCCGGCCATAGAGGAGAACATGCGGTCACCGAGCGTGAAATGCTGGGCATAGGTCCAGAGATTGGGGATATCGCCCTGGTCGTATTGGGTGAAAGCCATACGGTCGCCGTTCAAGTCGGCGTCCTGTGACGAGGCGAAGGCGTCCATCCTCCCGTGGTCCATCGCGGTCCGGGCGTCGCTGGCCTCGTGACTGATATCGTGCCAGTAGATGGGCGGCGCGTGCGCGATCGGGATCGTCTGGCCGCCCGACAGGCGCGCCGTCGTAGCGCCATCGGCACCAGGGTAGCGCCCGAAGATACTGTCGTACGAGTGGTTCTCTAGCATAATGAACACGATATGCGTGATCTTGGCGCGGGCCGTCACTAGTATTGCCGGCCGGGGTGTCGCGGCCGGCGTCTGAGCCACGACAGGGACGGAGGGGGGGCGTTGCGCCTCGGCATACACGAGGGCGCCGCCTGCGGCCAGGACAAGTGTGAGCAGGGCCAGGACGGGGATGAGGCGGCGTGGGCGGCGGTGGGCATGCGGTGTCTGTCTTGTGTCTGCCATAGGCGTTACTGAGCTCCTTTTCGATCAAATCCACGCGGGTCCAGTCGTCCAGCGTGGGGTACATGACACGGCGCGGAATACACGACAGGCACGCCGACGCCTCGGCGGTCCACGGCTCCGCCTCCGTAGTATAGGCCAGCATGTGCGACGTGTCTTGAAGGGGCAGGACCGAGGCGAGCGGTGATGACCCTCTGCTCTGGCGCGTTCTCATTCATCGTCATTGTTCGCGATACCATGTATCCCGCGAGGGGTGTTCGACACCGTCTTGAAGAGCGCGTTCTCTAGTGGGTCACGCTACAAATAGATGGGAATGCTCAACCTGGCTAGATGAGTGCAAGGCCGTTCTCGCCAATATCTACTTAACTGCGGCGTGACCCACTAGTGGGTCACGCCGCAGTTAACTGGAGTTGGTCAAGTGCCACCCCCGGCTAGTCAACGGGCGTCACAGGGCGGGTAGCAGCCGCGATGGGCCGCTACGCATCAATCCCAGTTAAATGGGGCGTGACCCACTAGCCTGAATTATTCATGACGATAGATATCGACGTAAATAAGCGCAGGCTGGGAGGACAAGCGTCGAACTGATAGGGCGGGCGCACGCGGCGCGCGGTGGATGCCGGCGCAGGGCGCGGGCAACTGGCCGCCACGGGTCGTCGCGCTCCCGTGGGGATGGGCGGGGGGCGGAGTGTGGAGCGGGTCACGACAGCAGCGATCGGAGCGGGTCGCGCCCACCCACCCACAGGACCAGGCCGCAACGGGGACGCGGGCGTGTTTAGCCGGCCCGCGGGAGCGGGGCGGCCAGCAGGTCCCAGAGGGACTGACCAGGGTGGCTGCTGGCGAGGTGAAGACGGACGCGCGTGGCCAGTTCGCGGACGCGGCCGCCGACCTTGAGCAGACGCAGGCGCAGCGTGTCGAGTTAGAGCGACGGGTAACCCTCATGGCAGAGGTGCCGGCGCAGCGTGTCCAGGAGCCAGTAGGCGGCGGCGTGCAGGATGAGGCGGAACTGGTTGGCCCAGAAGCGATGGTCGCTCAGGCGGTCGGCGATGCAGGCACGCTTGAAGTCCTTGATCCAGAGTTCGGCCTCGCCCCGGTCGACGTACCAATCGTAGAGGGCGGCGGGCGGGTCGGTCCGCGAGGTGACGACGAAGCGGGTGTTGGGGCCTTGGTCCAGGGCTTCGGCCTTGTAGACGACGCGCCGCGCCCGGCTCCAGGACTCGGCCTGATAGGCGGTCTCGCCCACGAGGCGCACCTTCTCGCCGGTCGCGGCGCGCCACTCCTTGGCCTGGGCGAGCAGGGGCGCGGCGATCTTGTGCAGGCGCGGGTTGGGGATGAGGCCGATGGTGTAGCCGATCGTCTCGCGCTCACAGAAGTCATAGAGGGCGGGGACGGCGCAGCCGCCATCGGCGCGGATTTCGACGGTGACGCCGGGCCAGCGCGCCCGCATCGCCTGGATGAGGACACGCAGGACGGTGAGCACGCCGCGACTGGCGTGCGCGTTGCCGGGGCGTAACAGGGCGACCACGAGTTGGTCGGTGTCGCCGTCGAAGACGAGCAAGGGATGGTACATGTGCTGGCGATAGTAGCCGTGGTAGGCGGTCCCCTCCTGTTCCCCATGCGTGGGGTCGTCGGTGCTGTCGATGTCGAGCACGATGTGCGTGGGGCGGCCGTCGCGCTCGCGGGCGCGCAGGTACACGCCGAGCAGGGCGTGGGCCAGCGCCCGGCAGGCGTGGCGCCCCACCGCGTTCTCGAAGCGGGACAGCGTCGGCTGGCTGGCCAGGTCCGCGTCGCTCTCGGGTCGCCGCCCGCAGACGAGTTTGAGCAAGGGGTCGGCGCGCAGGGTGTCGGCGTCGTTCTGGTCCTCGTAGCCGCAGGCGATGCCGAAGACGCGCTGGCGGGTCAACGCCTCAAGGGAGTGGTCGATGTGGGACCGCCGCCACTCGGGGACACAGGCGGCCAGTGCACGGCAGATGCCGAGCGCGTCCTCAGCTTCGGCGAGCCAGGGCAGCCCCCCGTCGGAGGTCAGGCGACCGCCATCGAAGGTGGCTTCCAGCGTAAGAGCGGCGGAGGTGGCGAACGTATAGACGGGTGTGGCAGACTGTGGTGACACGGGGTCCTCCTCGCGATGGTGAGACGTTACGTATCTCGACCATAGCGCATCGGACCCCGTGTGGCAACCTCATGAATAATTCAGGCTAGTGGGTCAGTTGGCTTGCTTATCGCCATTGTCTCATGCGGCCTTCGACAGGGTTTGGTGCGTGCAGGCGCCTGATCCGCCGAGGCGATGCCGCCGCTGACGAGCACGCTCGCGACGGGCCTGCCGCTTGCCGCCCCAGATGAACGGCGTCGGGGCGCGATTCCAGCCCCGTGCGGCGGCCTCCACCCAGGCGATGATCTCGTCGGGAGTCTGAGGATGCTGGCCCTCCAGGGCGCGCCGCTTGAGGATCCGTTGGATCGACTCGGCCATATTCAGCCACGATCCACCCAAAGGAGTATAGAGGGGCATGATGCCATGGGCGAACAGCCAGAGTACCAAGTCGGCCGTATAGTGCCCGGTCAGATTGTCGAAGATCAGGAGCATCCGCAGGGGCGGCAACTCGTGCGGGAGGGTGATCCGCACGGTCAACCCCTGTTGCCAGTGCTCCCAGCAGCGGCGGTTCTCGACGGGCGGGAGGATCTCTGGCTCCGGCAGCGCCGCCAGGATGGCGGTCAGTTCGGCCTGGAGCCAGGGATGGAGCACGGCGTTGGGCGCGTTCCGTACGCCCTTGACCCGCACCTGGCCGCTGGCCGGATGGAACAGCGTCAGTTGCTTGGCCGTCCCGTCCCGCACATACTCGTGCAGGTAGGGGACCGGGTGGCCCGCCGGGTGCCAGTGGGCGCCGGGATAGGGGACTGTCTGGTAGGGGCCGGCCTCGTCCTCGGTCCACACCGGCCAGCGCTCCTGGGTGTAGGCCGCCTCGATCAAGTTTTTTTAGGTAGGGCGTCGGGGTCGGTGACGGTCACCGTCCCGCTCTTGCGCTTGCGCACGGCCGTCCCGGTCTCACACCAACTCCGATCCTTGCCCCAATGGAAGCCGGCCTCGTGCAGCACGCCCCAGATGGTGTAGGTGCTCACTCCCGCCAAGCCATCCGGCGCACGACGCAGCGCCCGTTGTAACGTCGTGAGCGACCAGGTGGCCGTCCCCTCCTGCTCCCGATCCGGGGCGCGCCGCACCTCGTGCAGGATGCGCTCCTGCGCCGCTGGCGTGTATCGCTTGGGCTGGCCCCCGCCATGGCGTGCGCGGATGGCCGCACTCCCCTGCTGGTTGAAGCGCGCGACCAGGTGCGCCACCGCATCACCACTGCGCCGACCGGCCGCGTGGGCGGCAGCTTCATAGCTCACGCCGTTCGCGACCGCGAGCAGTTCCTTGGCCCGCGCCACGTGGGCGGCTGGATCAGTGTACGAGCGGCTGAGCCGCTCTAGGTCGAGGCGGTCATCACGGGTGAGGGGGCGCAGCGGATCCTTCTGGCGAGCGGCCATGGCATCCTCCGGGGCGGCGAGATAGACGGCATTGTCCTTCCAGCCTACGCCTACTCACCTCAATTGGCAATCACCAACCCAACTGACCCACTAGTGGGTCACGCCCCATTTAACTGGAGTTGGTCATGTGCGACCTCACGCTAGTCCATGAGCGTGACAGGGCGGTTATCAGATGCGACAGGCCGCTACGTGTCAATTCCACTTAAATGGGGCGTGACCCACTAGTGGGTCACGCCGCATTTAAGTAGATATTGGCGAGAACGTCCTTGCACTCGTCTAGCCAGGTTGAGCATTCCCATCTATTTGTAGCGTGACCCACTAGGTTATCTCGCCTCCCTTCCAGACGGGTGATGGGCTCCGGCACGCAGTCATTCGGCGAAACGACGGCAACAATGGCATGCGTGAGTAGAGTAGGCGGCCAGCGAGGTGCCGTTGCCGGTCCTTTTCTGTCCGCCCCTCCCCGCACCGGACGTACGCCTTTCGGTGTATCCGGCGCTCCAGTGCCTGACGGCCGCACACGCGGCTGGCACCACGGCAGTTGTGGCTATAGGTATCACGCCGACCTCCCTGCCCCGCTGCCGCAGACACCTGCCGCCCTTCCCCGTGTAGACGGCTTTCCCGTCCGCTGAGTACTATGGCGGCGCCGTGACCCTAGGGCTCGCGCCCCGTAGGCCATCCCGCATTCCCGCGGTGCTAGACGTGTCGAGCGCGACGTAGGCGTCCCGTCCGTCCCCTTGAGGTAGGTCATTCCTACCCGTCCACCGTGCGGAAGATTCAGGCGGCCCGATATCTGCCGCCCTATCACGATGGCCCCGTCGTCAGACGTTGTGACGGGGGATGAGGGCTTGCATCCCTGGAGACTAGGCTTCGCACAGTGTGGTCCTCACCATATCGCGCGGGTCTTGCGGGGCACGACCTTCAACGTCTTCCGACCGTCCCCGCTTTCACGGCATGCTCCTGTCCCGTCAGGCTTTCGCCGTCGGGTAAGCCGGTGACCCAGAGGCCCTCCTTCCGAACCTCTCCCGTCTATGACGGGGATCTAGCGCCGGGTGATACGGCGCACTATCGGCGCTCATCACTCGCGTAGCTATGCTAACGATCGTTCGCGGATAGACCAAGCGCCGGTGATGGGACACCTACTCAGGTGCATCACTGCTGAATAACTATTCACTGCACCACGATCATCAATTAGGTCCCCGTGTCCGCCAATATATTTCCCGTATGTGGGCCACCGATCACACTGAGAGGGTAGTGGGCACAGCGGAGCGGACGACGGCGTTAGCGGAAACATCGTCCGTATCATGTACGTCGGCGTGCAAGGCTTTCGCCGAAGCCCTACAACGGAGCAGCACAGGTAGCGGGCTACCATCGTTTGAAGCCTAACAGTGAGCACCCGCTGACACGGTGGAGAGGCCCAGCATGGCGACCGAGATGATCACGGGATCATGAATAATCATGCAAGGCGCCACGATCATTGATAAGTGGCGAGAGGACACGATCCATGTTTACGGCTGCGGCTAGAATATGGTTCGCGGGCTGTTTTGTTAGCAATACCATGTGAACGATAATGGGGCGAATCGTTCAGCGGTAGGGACGTAAAATAGTACAGCCGCGTCGCCTTGTCGCGCCGTGGGGGACGGCTGGCGCGCTTATCGTCCGTGACGCTTGGGGCGCACGCCTGCCTCCAGCAGCCCCCGGTAGGTCGGACGCTCCAGATCGAAAAAGGCCTGGCTATGGGTGTACTGCGTGCGCGCGAGACGGCCGACCGGCTGCGTGCGCGTGTTGTCCAGGATGCCGTTGACGAGCAGATCTGGGTCGACCGCGATGTGCACGACATCCCCGATGATGAGATAGCTGGGACCGTAGCCGAACTCCTGGATGTCGTGCAGGCGGCACTCCAACGCGGCGGGTGACTCGCCCACGCGCGGCACCCCGACCACAGCACTCGGCGTGGGCGTCAGTCCGGCCCAGTCAAACTCGCTCGTCCCCGGCGGGAAGTCGGCGGACGAGAGGTTCATCGCCTCCGCGAGCGCGTCCGAGACGTGGTTGTAGACGAACTCACCGGTCGCGCGGATGTTCGCCAGGGTATCTTTCGCCCCCGAGGACGAGAAGGCGATGATCGGCGGGTCGGAGGAAACGATCATGCAGTAGGAGTGGGGCGCGACGTTAGCAACACCATCCGTGCTCCGCGTGCTGACCCAGGCAATGGGGCGTGGGGCCACGATGCTGTTCAAGAGGTGGTAGATCGCGCCGCGCGGTGTCGTGGTGGGATCGATGATGGCGCGCGGGGCTACGGGGTCGGTCATCGCGGGAATCGTTTCTCTCTTTTCCTTCATGCTCTACGAGAGTGTACCTGGCATCGCTGTCGGCGTGGCGACGAGACCTCATAGGAGCCGTCGAACGGCTTGGCGCAGGGTCGCGGCGTGGTAATACAGGCGCTCGTCGCGCTCACCAATGAGGCCGCCGATGGCACGATACAGAGTCGTCAACGCCAGATGCAGGGTCTCGGCCTCCTCAAACTGGGCGGATGTCAACCTTCGATCACGTCGAACCAGGCACAGACGAATCGCGGCATGAACGTCGGCCACCAGGAGCCAGGCGGTGTCGTCGTCAGGCGCGTTGACGAGCGGCGCGGTGAGGGCGTGAAAAAGCGTGGGCAGGATGATCACGGCAATGTCCTCTACAAATGTGCTGACGTCGTCACAGGGGCGCGAGGGGTGCCGGGATGGGCGGCAATACCTCTAGACGGGGCACAGGGTCCGCACCGCAACGTGGTGATAGGCGCGATGGCGGAGGTGGCGCGGTGAGACCAAGGCGCGTTCTTGATCGCCAGGGTGGGGGTAGGCGGAAGGGGCGCGACCGAGGGGTTGGTGAGAGGGTTCCGTTGGGTTATGCTGATGTGCCTGAAAGCTGTTCGTCTCGAACGCTCGGTAGCATCGATTCTCTACCTACTTCGAGACCCGGAGCCGTTAAATCGGCCGACATCGCCAGCATCTACGCGCCTCACCTGAAGGTCTTTCGGCAATAACATGTCACGTCAGCAGAACCGAACGAAACCGGCCAGAGTGCTATAAAGGGCGTGCCGATTCGGCACGCCCTTTATAGCAGCCAGCATAGGGATCGACATCGGGATGGCCATGGCTTTTCAGCATCTCCGCGAGCCACGTTAACGCCTGCGCCAGCGTGTCGTGCGGTGTCCTCACCCCTCGATTCGCCATGCCCCTATTGTAGTGCGGCTGCGCCAAATGCGGCACCCCAACGCCCCCTTTTCACCCTAGGGGCCCCACGGCGCGCCGCGACCAGCGGACATGAAAAGAGCGGATCGCAACGCAGCCGACAGGGCCTATTTTCAGGCGAGGAGGGTTACGGAATGCGTATCGGAAATCGTGGCCGCTGTGATCGCATCAACTGGCCCGTTTTCGAGTAGCAGGCACAGATGGGGGCATTAGGACGTTTCCGGATGGCGTTAGCACTATTGCTCGCTCAGCTCGCGCCCCCTATTGATAGCACGTTTAACTGTACTGCAGTACAGTTTCCGAAGCCACGGCAATGGAGGCCACTCCGCCTCTTTGCTCAGCCAAGTCGTCGAAATCGATGTCACCGTCATCGCTGCACTGGTGATGAATGCAGCCCTTGCAACTGTACTGCAGTACAGTTGATGCGCAAGAGCCAGACTCATTTGGCCTCTTTGTCGAGTATTAGCCGACCGGCATCATCCTGAGGCAATTCGATGCGATGGAGCGCGCGGTCTATGATGTCGAGGATGTCATCGAGGTCCGGTTCCTCACCCCTGTTATCACGTCCCGCACGACGTCCAAGATCGTAGGCCGCGCCGACGGCCTCATTGATAGAGGCACGTCGTCCTCGCGACCGAAGCGCCGCGCACCTGGACCACCATGCCTGACGATGAGCGCCGACGCCGGGCTGTTGAGGCTGTGCACACGCACGACGCCGGCACGCTCTGCGAGCTAACCCGCGCGGGGCTCCTGCTCTACGGCCGCCGAGGCGCGAAGTTGGCCGCGCATACATGGGAGCGCTACCGCGCGGCCATCCTCGAGCTGGTCGCCGATTGGCACGAGGAAAACATCATCCGCCCCCGGCGCAATGCCGGGGCACTGTGGGTCCGTGAACTCGAGGCGCGAGGACTGGCCACCCCGTCGGTCCGCATTCGGCTTGCGGCTGGTCGTGCGATGTATGCCGCGCTAGGGTGGGCTGGAGCAACCGATGCCCACCCGTGGCGCGAGGTCTCCGCTGCCTCGGACAATACGGCTGCATGGGACCGCCGTCAAGCCTACCAAGAGTATGAGGTGCGCCGGCTGATTGACGTCTCCGCAGGGGGAGATAGGTTCCTGGTCCTCCTGTGCGCCCACGCCGGACTACGCGTCTCTGAAGCCATCGCGTTAGATTGGTCAGATGTTGAGCTTGCCTCGCGCGTGATTATCCTGCGCAGTGGCAAAGGGGGAAGAGGCGTGTCGTAAAGCTCAGCGGTACCCTCCTGCGCGAGATGGAGGCCGTCCCACCTGCACAGCGTGCTGGACCCATCGTGCCGCTAGGATCGACCGTGAGCGCGTGGCGTCACGTCCGTCGCGTCGCCGAGCGGGCCGGTGTCCCGACTCGTGGGGTGCACGCGCTGCGTCACTACTGCGGCACGCGCCTCGTTCGGCAGACTGACCTCGAGACGGTCGCCCGCCACCTCGGGCACGCCACCCTCGAGACCGCGCGGGTCTATGCCAAATGGAGCGACGAGAGGCTCTCCGAGGCTGTCGGATCGTGGTAGTTAATGGCGTCTCCTTGCGCCTTACCCGGCGACGAAGTGGCCGTTGCAGGTGCCGCCGTCGTTGTCGCTATTAGTGCCGTCTGGGCAGGTGGTATTGCCCCACGTCACACTCGTGGTCTCTGTCGTAATGCCGACCGCACCATCTAGGTTAGCGTTGGTGAGCACGGCATTGGTGAAATCGACCGCCGCCGTCATGCCGCTCACAGACGAGTAAAAACGGGCCCCTTGCAGATTTGCACCGGTTAAATTCGCACCGATGAAGTGAGCGCCGATGAACGCCGGGGTGGAGTGGAAGGAGTAGGTCAGGTCAGCGTGGGCGAATGTGGCATTAGTGAGGTCGGCACCATCGAACGTCGATCCTCCGACGTAGCCGCTAGTGAAGTCCGCGCCGCTCAGCGTTGCATGCGAAAAGGTAGCAAGCATTTGCACCGAGCGGAATCGCGCTCCTGCCAGGTTCGCCCCGGAGAACAATGCCCCCGACGCCGTTGCGCCGTCAAAGATGGCATCGCGCATGTCTCGATTGGAAAAGTCGATATTGTCGAAGTTGCAGTGAGGGCAAATTGTCGTCGCCCTCGGGCTGGCCGGTCCAGCTGGCCCTTGGGGGCCTCGCGGGCCTGTATCACCCTTCGGACCCTGCAGCCCTGTGTCACCCTTCGGACCCTGCGGTCCGGTCTGATTCCACTGCACGGCCAGTTCGTTCCTACCACAGGCAGACGCAGTCTCGACCAAACGCAACTCACCGGAGTTCTGCCGATAGCAGCCATGGAAGACCCCACTCGGATCCGGTATGGTGACGCCGGTGGCGGCGGCAGCAGTCCAGGTCAGGCCCAGCGTCGTGGCGGCCGTGACAACAATGGTAAACAGTCGAGAGCGGACAATGCGGGGAACGCGCGGGCAACCGGCAAGGTTCTTCACAGGATGCGCTCTTTCTCTCTAGTGCGAGACTATCTTTACCGACACTGCAATGATCATACAGGAAGATAACGTCCTTGCCAAGACCAAACGGCCCCCTCACGTCCCTCCACATCTCACAAAAATCTCACAGACGGACCTAAAACGTAGTAACACCCAGAGGATGTAGCAACACATGGCAACATAAGCAACGCCAATTTTACGCGTAAAAGAGAGATTATCACCAGATACAACAACACGTAGTAGCACCTAAAAAGAGATGCGCACCCTTTTCCCAAGCAAGATGTCGTCGGTTCGAACCCGATCACCCGCTCCAACAAAAGCACAGAAACCGGGCCAGTTGGCCCGGTTTCTGTGCTTTTCGTTTTCGATTATCGAATGGTTGCTTTTAAGGCGCCGCCGCGCCTCTCCGTTCCGCTGCCATTCCGCTGCCATTTGCCGCGCTGTCGCTGCCGTACCCCTACATGCCACCTGTTATCGTTGTGTATTGCGCCATTGTAAGCGCCGCCCCATAATCGTTCACATGATATTACTAACAAAACAGCCCGCGAACCATATTCTAGCCGTAGCCGTAAACATGTACCGTGTCCTCTCGCCACATATCAATGACCGTGGCGCTTTGCATGATTATTCATAATCCCGTAATCATCGCGGGCGCCGAGGTAAGGCTCCCCACCGTGTCAGCGGGTGCTCACTGTTAGGCTTCAAACGATGGTCGCCCGCTACCTGTGCTGCTCCGTTGTAGGGCTTCGGCGAAACGCTTTCACGCGGCATATACAATATGAGCGGCGCCTCAGTAAACGCAACGGTCCACTCCGGCGTTCCCGCAACCCGCTTCGCGTGACCAGTATAGTACGCTGCGCATGCTTCTTGGC
>JAABUM010003843.1_pt1 | contig 17756 bp, 30 predicted proteins | sample 5559161 | NCBI WGS metagenome assembly JAABUM01 (sample SAMN10711868, study PRJNA513369) | rock metagenome | isolation source: Antarctica rocks | place: Antarctica: Victoria Land, Siegfried Peak nord | reverse complement strand
TGTATTCAAGCAGAAATAGCGGTGAGATGCTGGCGTCCAAAGACGCAGGGAGTGACTCACATTCCTGCGGGCATGCCCGGGCTGCGTCAAATAGATGCATGACATGCGGAAGAGCTTGGGAGGACCGGCATTGCACCTTGGGTCGTGCCTGCGGCTGGCAAGGAAGGAAGGAAGGAAGGAAGGAAGGAAGGAAGGAAGGAAGGAAGGAAGGAAGGAAGGAAGGAAGGAAGCGGCATCATCAATTCACCCGCAGCGGCGGGCGCGGCAGCCGCCTGGGCCGGCAGCGCCAGGCGCGTCGCGGGCGGCGCGCCCCAGTTGGCGCCCAGGTACGCCGGCAGCCTCGCACGCGACTCCGTCTGCAGGGCGCATTCGTCAAAAGTTTGCGAGAGTTTCAAGGTACAGATATCGAGGGCCTCCGTCATTCAGCTGCGTGCTCCAGGTGGACGGATGTGCCCAGTCACCCGAAATGCAGTTCTCCAGCGGCCAGACGAGATGCTGCGACCACAAAACAAGCATGTGCAGTGACGAGTGACAACAGGGCAGACCACTGCGCACCATCGTGCGGCGCTTCTTGAGCTGCAGCTTGCGGCGCACGGCGGCAAATTCGTCCAGCTTTTGGGTGCGGTAGTAGAACTGCACGCAGTCGCCCGGCGTGCGCCGATCCAGGTGCTGCGCGATGCGCACAAAGTCCTGCACCCCACAAAACGGGTTCACATTTTGTGTTGTTGTCTGTGTTGTGTTGTCTGTGCTACTGTTTCGGAGAACACCAGTGACGCTGACATGCAGGACGTGCACGACACTGGTGTTTCCCCGCAGCTTTGCAAGATGGAGCATCTGGCGCAGCCTGGAGTGTGCCGTGGCACGGCAGCTAAACCCTAAACCCTAAACCCCAACGTCTGTTTATGGCCAGGCCTGCAGCCTCCTGCGGAGCCCCCTGACGACAGCAAACTCATTGCAAGCCGAGACAGGCATGTCAACAATCCAGCAAAGGCCACTCGCGTGTTGACTGCAGCGGTGAAGAAGATGTTCAATACACCAAGCAGCTGACCACCCCGCGGCGGGATCCTTCAAAGCTGCCCAGCCGGACGAGAAACCGACCAATCAGGAAACCAATCAGACGTACAACCACAAGTCAGCTGACCTTGGGGAACTGCAGGAACTTGTCCAGAAAGACGCGGCGCTCGGCGGGGGTCCAGGCGGCGATATCCCGCTCCGCCTGGAGCGCGCCCACCGGGTCCTCCACCAGCGCGTTGCGGCTCAGAAAGACCTGCGCCGCTCGCTGCCTGCCGTCCAGGTGCATTGCCGGGCACTGCGGGAGCGGTGGGAGGATGTCAGCCAAATCACCGGGCAATTCTACTAGGCAGAACTCCCCTTTGCACCCATACGTCCACGAAGCTGCCGCTCATCTCGTGACTAGCAACCACAGTTTGTCCCTCGGCATATCGGTCCGCCGCGGCGTTTCGAGCAATGTCAGTGACAAAAGCTCGGCAAGGCGGCCCCGAAATCCATGAAACCCCATTTTTGTGTGCGAGCGCGCAACTCGACTGCACCTAAACTTGCAGTTTCACAATCGCTAAACCCCACCTGGCACATGGTGTGCATGCGGTCCAGCGCCTGCAGCCGCTGCATCATCTGCGCCTCCTCGTATTGACTACGCGCAAAGCCGGCGCCGCCAAAGCCCAGCCCCGAGCGACTGGAAGAGGTGCGAAAGAGGCCGCCGCGCGCCGCGATCGCCGCGCGCTTCGCCGCTATGGCAAGCAGCGACTCATTCACTTGCGGGTCTGATGCTTTACGGTTTGTCCAAGTGATGCTCAACAAAGCTTTGCCGTTGCCTATTTAATGCATCGTGCGGGACGAGCACATTGCGCCGCGATCGCCGCGCCCTTCGCCGCTGCGGCAGGGGCACAAGGACGGTGAGATCAGGGTGCACATGCCGCAAGTATGTGCATTGGGTGCAGGTGCCAATGATGCTGCCTGCACTGGCTGGCCCATCAGGTGGTGGTCGATGGCTTCAGATCAGAAACGAAAGCACATCCAATCACACTTCGAAAAGGGGAAGAGGCTGTGCGCAACACAGCACTTGACGCGCGCAAGGCACGCACCCTCCACGCGCTGGCGCAACCGCTCGAAGTGCCAGCGGTACTCGAGGCCGAGCTCAGCCTCCTTTGTGCGAGATGTCGCCCGTCGCCGCGCCAGCACTGCCCGCATCGCCGGCTCTGCCGCCGCATGGCTCGCCAGATTGGCGTGGAACACCTCCAGGTCCTTTGGAGCAAGAGAAAATCTGATGTAAACTGGAGTTGTCAGGGTGGAGGCGTGCAGGGCTGTCATCAGATTCACGAGCGCGGACCAAGTCCAGGTCCTGTGGTGGTGATGAAGTGGTCAGGCCCGGAGAACAGGATGACTACACCCTGGGAGTCTGCACACAGATGCGGACGAGCTTCTGCAGGGCCACAGCCTGGACTCGCTGCGCCGCTGATGTGTGACGCGAGTGGCGGTGCAAATGTGGCACCTGCGGGTTGCGCCAGCTATTTAGGGTTTATACGACGCAGGCTCAGCTGGCCTTCGAGGCTGAGATGCACATGATCTGTGAGACGTTTTCGACCGACCCTGGTCCCCTCCATCTCCAGAGCAGGAAGTGGCCACCTGGGGCTCGGCGTATAACGCAGCGTCGGCGTCGGCGCGGCCCCGCTGCGCCTCCGGCAGCGCCGCCGACAGCGCCTCGCGCGCCTTGGCCGCCGCCGCCCAGTTGGCGGCCAGCACGGCGGACACCCAGGCCTTGCGGTCGCCGGCGCGCCCCTGCAGGATGCCCGCCGTATCGCCCAGCTGCTCCGTGCGCACCTGGGCAGGATATGCCGACTGCAAATGGAATATCTTGTGCGTCTTGGACTATGATGTCGAACATGGAGCTAGGGCGGTCGCCAGCACGGCATTAAGAATGCCTGCCGTCTCTCCAGCTGCTCCGTGCCCATCTGGCCATCCAAGATGCTGTTCAATAACCAATTTGTACGCATTTTGATGCTGTTGAAGGTGCAACAAGATGGTGGTGGGTCTCTGCACATGATGTGCTGCTCGATGGTTGGCCGCCGTGCTGTGCACTTGTCCAACTGGACTTGCCAGCCGCTCATAGCTGAGCTTCCGCAATGCAGACATTGCGGCCATATCATGTCACCTCTGTCATTTCCGGCGCCGCCAGCATCTCCTCCACGGCAGCCGCCTCTGCCACCGCCTCCACCTCTGCGGCGGCCGCCGCCTCGGCGATGCGCGCCCCCGCCGCTGCCCCGCTGGTCGTCTGCGGCTGCTCCGGCGACGCCGCGCCGTCCGAGACCATGTCCTCGGCCTCATCCATGCCAGCCCCTTCGCCGGCGATTTCGCCGTCGCCGAGCGCCTCCAAATGCAGGCTGCCGGAGTCCGTGCGGTGCCGCAGCAGCAGCCGTTTGCGCATGGGCGTTGCGTCATCGGCGGCAGCATCACTGCCGGCGGCATACATGGCGCCGGCCGGCGAGGGGAAGCCATCGCCGTCCTGCGCCGCCAGCTGAGAGAGTCCCATCGCCAGGCCCTCCACCACATCTTCCACGTCTGAAGAGTGCGCAGAAGCCGGCGGCGAGGCGGGCCGCGGCGACGACGGCAGCTGTGGTGAGGGCTCGGCGGCAGCGGCCTCGGCGGCCGCGGCTGCTGCAATTGCTGCTTCCACTGCTTCCAGCTTCTGCAGCGCCAGTGCCGCCAGCTCCGCCTCGATGCTGGACAGATCCGCATCCACCTGCCGCGAGGTGCAGTCATTCACATCAATGTACGATGGACGCTGTTGCAAGCTCATATTTTCATTCGCAGCTTTCATTCGCAGCCGCAGCCAGTATGAGCGGCTTCACCATTCTGGTGTGATCAGCGGTCAAAAGGGACGCACAGAGTGTCCACATCATACGTCCCTGCAGCCTCGCACCTGCTCCATGGTGGTCATCAGCTCCAGCTTCGACGGCAGCGGCGGTTGCGGAGATGCCGGCTCCGCCGCGGACTGAGGCTCCGCGTTTGCAGCCGCCACCGCCATGCCATTGGCTGACGGCGCGTCGGCGTCCGGCATGGGCACATCCTGCGGCGGCTCGACAGCAAGCGCTGTCCCATCTGCCTGGTCGGGGCCTGCGTCGGGTGCTTCGGGCTCGCCGGCAGGCGCCTCCTGCTGCTGCTTTTTGCGCTGCACGCCGTCCGGGCTGCTGCGCAGGCGCGCCAGGCCCTGGCCCCAGCCAAGACGGCGGCGCTTCGGCGCGGTGGCGCCGCCGTCGTGCGCCGCATCGCCTTGTGCCTCCTGGCCGTCGCCCTGCTGCGAGGCAGACGGCGGCGATGCAAGGTCCGCATCGCTGTGGTGATCCGGGCTGACGAACCCCGGCGGCAGGTCGGCCTCGCCGCCGGCGTCCGGCTCGGTCTTCAGTGGCGGCGGCAGCGCCTTTGAGTTTGGCGTGGCGGCCGACGGCGGCTCGCCGAGCGGTGCGCCTGCCGCAACGCCGCTGTCGAGCAGCTGCCCCGACTCCAGCGACTTGACGGGCGAGTGCTCCGGCAGCGTCGGCAGCCGGCTGGCGTCTGCGGTTGTTGCGGCTGCTGCGCCGGGCGAGGCGCGCCGGGGCGGCGGCGGCGGCAGCTGTTGTCTGATGTCGTCGTCGCCGCGCAGAACTCGGGCGCCCCCACCGCTGGGCTGTGCCCGGGGGCTGTTTGGCTGCGAACCTGCGCCGGGCTGCGATGAAGCGTAAGGTGCCGAGACGGACCGCAGCAGCGACCTGTCGCTGTCCCAGCCGGACCGCCGGGAATGCGAGCTGCGCTCGTGCTTCCCGACGCTGGCGCCGCCATCACCATCCCATCCGCCGCTGGCAGCTCGGCCCGGCGACAGCAGCTCCCCTGCTTCCGGCGCGCCGTGGTTGCTGCTGCTGCCGCCGCAGCGCAGTGGTGGCGGCGGCCCGGCGTGCCGGCCAGCATCGCCTCCCGGCGGCGGCGGTGGCAGGTCCGGTGAGCCGCGGTAGCCGAAGCCCTCGCTGCGCTGCCGCCGCACCCAGCCTGGTGGCGGCGGGCCGCCAAAGTTGCCCGGCGGCTGGCGGTCGGCGCCCCGCGGGCCCGGGAAGCTGCGGCTGCGCGGTGCGCCGCCAAAGCCTGCAAGCGCATCGAACGAGGGTAGCGGGTCCACTGATACAATCTCGGAAATGTGTGCCAGTGCTGAATAGCATCGAAGGTGCCGGCTGGCTGGTGATGGCCAACATGTTGAACAGCAGGGACAGCAGGATTCAGATCGAAGCAGGGTGGACCAGCGCGATAGCGCAGCAAGTGGCAAATTTGATGATTGCTGGAAATTTCGAGGCGGAAGGCAAAGTGTTGGGCTTGTCGGAGGGCGGTTCCGCGGTGATCAGCACCGAGACATCCTCTTTGCACGCACCTCCGTTGCCGGCGGGGTGACCGCCTCCCTGGCGTCCCTGAAAGCCTGCAGGTCGGCCATCGCCCTCGAAGCCTCCGTTGTACCGCGGCTCGAAGCCGGGCGGGCCCTCGAAGCCCGGCGGGCCGGGGCCATCGGTCGGCGAGCAGGGGCTAGCAAAGCCGGGCGGGAAGGCGCCTTCCGCCGGGTGCTCGCCACCCGGGAACCAGCCTCGGGTACTACCTCCACCCCGCTCCCACTGCGAGGCGGGACAAGGCTGTTAGAGGCGCTGGATCGACGATACGAGGCGCCAAAAGTGTCACGTGACCTGACGGGCACAAGCGCAAACGGCATCCCTCACCTTGCCAAAGTTGCGCGTCTCGTGACCGCCGCGATGGAGCCGTGAGCTATAGTCTGCGCCGCGCTCCTGCGTCAGAAGGGTGAACGGTTGGGTCGCATGACCCGAACATCCAAGGGTAGTACAACTGCACTGGGGGTCCCCTCAGGCGAAAACCGGGTCCTGAGCGCGCAAGAAGCACAAACCTGGCCGGCCCAGCGGTCCGGCTGCCGGTCCGACATTTGCAGCGCCGTCCGACAGTGCAGAGGCGCTTATTTAAACTCAGCCATGCGGCTGGCAGGCGCGGGGGAACCTGCTGTGGCTGCCCTGCATCACTCACAGCAGCTCATCCCCAACGAAAGAGAGGCTGCATAACGACGACCGCGCGCGCTTTTTGAGCGGCGATTTGGGCGTGCTGTGCAAGAAGGAAGTCGCTTAGGGTTTCTAGCTGCATCCACGACTTCCACTCTGACAAATGCCTCCTGCCTTGGAGTTCGCTGCCTTTCCACTGAGGGTTTTGCCCGTACACTCGAGACATTCTGCAGTGGGCATTTTCAACCTAATTATAATCCTCCCTGGAGCGCTCTGCTGCATAGACAGGAGCGTCCGTGAAGTGCACATCGATCAGACGCAGTTTTGGACTCGAGCAATCTGCCTTCGGTCGATTGCTGGGAGCTGGTGCAGCCTTGCTGGTCCTTCGTTTGCAAAGCTAGCAGTCCCCGTACAAACATTCACGACCTCAGAAACTTCAGGAGCTTCCAGGCCGCTAATTGCTGCTCGTATTTGCATACTGGGAGGCCGCGGTGACGCCGTGCATTACCCGCAACTTGCACTCCCTGAGTGGCTCGAGCAGCCGTTTCACAGCTTCACACAACTCTCGGTGCCGGGTACACTACGCAGAAGCACGCTGGAGGTCTTGCCGTGAGCGCGTGCCACATGCGTCCGTAGCGCGGTGTTGCAGCGGCGCGGGCTGGAACGTTCAGAGTCACCTGGCATGGAGTGAATCGGCTGCCCGTGCCGCGTGCGCCGTACGCGGGGCTGTGCGCTGGTCCGAGTCTGCCCCGCACGCTGTGACAGCCAGCAGCTGGTCGCGCCAGCGCCCGCCGCCGCGGCCGCCCCGCCATGACCCGCAAGGAGAAGGTCGCCTACTTCTATGACAGTGAGTTCCCAGCCTGACTTCCGTCCCACTTTGCGACGCTGCAGCTGTACACGGCAGCAGCCGCTATTTTGCCGAACGGCGTGTGCCAGCGTCGGCTCTGCAACAGCAGACTCGGAGAGTTGATGCCCGGCAGCGGCGTGCAACACTGAGGGCGCGCTGCCTGCCAGTGCGAGACTCAGGCAGCACAGAATCCAACAACGCCGCTGTGCATGCAGGCGAGGTGGGCTCTATGTACTACGGCCCCAACCACCCCATGAAGCCGCACCGGCTGAGCATGACGCACTCGCTGGTGCTGGGCTATGGGCTGCACAACAAGATGGAGGTCTACGTGAGTCGCCCCCCTTTCTTCAGTGCCGCACCCTTGTTGCACGTCCTGTCTGCCATCGTTTTGTCAGGGTCATGCGAGCCACGATGTCTGCTGCTCAACCTTCTGCGACCCTGGAAAGTGTCGAGCAGCAGCCAGCGACCCGGCGTCCTTCCTGCAACGGGCACACCACGGCTTGTACACGTGCCGCTGTCAACGCTGGTCGTGCCATGTGCTGCAGCGGCCGCGGCGGAGCTACCTGGTGGAGCTGGCGCAGTTCCACAGCCCCGAGTACCTGGAGTTCCTGCAGCACATCTCCCCCGAGGCGCAGGAAGTATGTGGCCAGGAAACAACTTGGGGTTTAGAGTCATGGCATGAGCTGGAGTTCCTGCAGCGCATCTTTCTTGAGGCGCAGGAAGTGCGCTTGATGGTTCAGGGTACAAGCTCGGGGAGACTGCAGCCCCTCGCAGCCACGTGCGGTTCATTTGGGGAAATGTGTCAGAATGCCGCTTTTCTCACTGTAGGATTACCACGTGCAGCTGGTGCATTACAACTTGGAAGGAGACTTGGATAAACCCCAAGATCTGCGGTCATTGCGCAATCTCATATCGATACGTAATGCTGTTCTGCCGCAGGAGCACCACGCGCAGCTGGTGCACTTCAACCTGGGGGAGGACTGTCCGGTGTTCCCGCACCTGTTCGAGTTCTGCCGCATCACCGCGGGCGGCTCCGTCGACGGCGCCGTGAAGCTCAACGACGGCCTCGCCGACATCGCCATCAACTGGGCCGGCGGCCTGCACCACGCCAAAAAGTCCGAGGTGGGCTGCAATTTCCTGGAATGCGGCAGCCACATGCTCTGTATTACTGCTATGACTGTGACGCGGTCGAAATCCCTTCATCCCTGCACAGGCGGGCGGCTTCTGCTACGACCTGAGCATCCTGGAATTGCTCTCAATCGTTTCAGTAATGGAAGTCAGACTTTTCAGACGTGTGTAAACTGAGCCCAGGCTTTCAGCCGCCTTGCAAGAAACTTTCTCTTTGACCTTCTGCTGTGTCAACGACAGCGGCATGCAGACCGACACGCAAGGCTGCGAGCGACCTGGTGCTGGGCATCTGAAACCACCTCAAATGAAGTATCCTCATTGTTTTCATTGACACTCAACTTTTAATGACTTTGCAATGATCCACACATAGGCGAGCGGCTTCTGCTACGTGAACGACCTTGTGCTCGGCATTCTGGAGCTGCTCAAGGTGCACGCGCGCGTGCTGTACATCGACATCGATGTGCACCACGGCGATGGTGTAGAGGAGGCTTTCTACCTCACCGACAGGTGCGCCGCCGCACAAGTACATGAGAGAATCCTCAGACGACATCATGTGCCTCGATGTGAATCATGCCAATGGCGCAGGAGAGGTCGTCTGCCTGAACGCTTGCATCAGGCCGCCAGCTTCTTACGTGGAGCAATCTCAAAGCCACACGCAACACATCTTATTTGGTGTGCATCACAGCGTTCGGCCTACTGTCCACGACCGGCGGGACTGGCCCTGGACAGGCTGCAAGGAATTTCTGCAGCCATATGCACATGCGGTGTGCAGCTCGAGGCTGGAGCCGCGGCTGACTGTGCAGTGCTGTGCAGCACAGGGTGCTGACGGTCAGCTTTCACAAGTTTGGCGACTTCTTCTTTCCCGGCACCGGCGATCTGAAGGACGTTGGCGAGGTGCGTGCGTGTGTCGGATGGCCGACCTTCAACTCCAACGCATGTAGTCATGAGATATGGATCAACGTCCCGCAGCTGGCAGTTTGTCTGCCACACAAGCACGCTGCAGCCTCACTGCTGCAGGGTCCATCCCGAAGTTGACGCATGCTGCCCACCACATGCGCCGCTGTGCACGTCAGCGGCGCCATGACACATTGTCGCTGCTCCCTCGTCATGACGGTCGCCTGACAACACGCTCGAACGGGTCCGCCTGACGCACGGCAAGTACTACAGCGTGAACGTGCCGCTGCGGGACGGGACGGACGACGCCACGTTTCACCGCCTGTTCAAGCCCATCATGCAGGCCATCATAGACACCTTCCAGCCTGGCGCCGTCGTGCTGCAGTGCGGTGCGCGCGCCTGACTTCTAGTGCAAAGGGAAGCTGAGGCCGCCATCGAAAGTGTCCAGAGTATCAAGTGACATCGATGCACGGCAGTACTGGCGTCTGCATGTCTGGGTTAGCGTCAGCATGTCATGCAAGGCTAGCTCTGGTCTCGCATGCCAAGGTTAGCTCTGGTCTTGCATGGTCTCGCATGCCTTCGGCATGCTGGCCTTCGATGACCCGGGTGCAAGCCGGGATATGTGCAGGTGGCGCACAGTCATGTGAGAGAGTCTAGCAAAGTCATCTAACGTGTTCCTGCTCCTGCACCAGGCGCGGACTCGCTGGCGAATGACCGGCTGGGGTGCTTCAACCTGTCGATAGCGGGCCACGCAGAGGCGGTGCACTTCATGAAGGCCTTTAAGCTCCCGCTGCTCGTCACCGGCGGTGCGCGCCTCTTTTAATTATCTGCCCTGGACCGTCTCCTCTGGAGGTATCATCAGCCAGATTGTGCGACGCGTGAAGGGCCTCTACTTGCCGCTGCTCGTCACGGCCGTGCGCCCTCCCAGCTCTGGACCCTTTCGTTTGCGAAACGCAGCTTTCGGGGAGAAGGGTGCCGACACACCTCTCAAGTCTTGCGAATGAATGCCTGCTCCCGATAAGTGCATACATTGGCAGTGCAAGCCGAACCTTGCTAGTGGATCGAAGATGAGGGGGAGCCGCTTTGCACAACAGCGGTAGTCTCATCTGCACTCAGGGGAGGATGCAGAGTGACGTTAATGCATTGCAGACGGCGGGTACGTACGTATACAGGAAGACTAACCTGGCACCTGGTGGGGGACACATGAGCGGCGGTGCTGGCAGGAGGAGTGCAGTATTTGTTACGAAACAACGCTCTGAGGAACATGCAGGCGGCGGCTACACGAAAAACAATGTCGCGCGGTGCTGGACGTACGAGACGGCGGTGCTGGTGGACGAGGACGAGGGGCTGCCGGACGACATCCCGCGATCCGACATCACACACGAGTACTACGACTACTTCGCGCCCGACCACCGGCTCAACGTGCGACAGAAAATAGAAATTTCAAATATCAATTGAATGAACATACAAAGACATTGCTTACGCACGAGTCCTACAACTACTTTGCGCCCGACCACCGGTTCAATGTGAGTCAAATCAATGACACGTACATTGCGGCCGGTAGCGCCAAAGAAACTGACGACAACAACCACCGCCTCACACCAAATCACCTGCTGAATGCGAGCTCTGCGCTTTGGGACCTGGAGAGATGAACGAATGCAAAGTAAAGGGGAGTGCATCACAGGTCTGGACTCACTGGGCATGGCCAGCAGGTGCACTTGCACTTGTGGGGTCTGTGTTCACCCGTGACTCACAGCGTATGTCAATCTTCAGATGGCCAGCCCAGGACCATGTATGCGCGCGCATTCTGCCGCAGGTGCGGGTGCAGAAGTCGATGGACAACCTGAACACGAAGCAGGACGTGGAGCGGATACGACGGGATGTGCTGGAGAACCTGCGCCAGCTGTCCTTTGCGCCCGGTGCGTCTGCTGTCCAGCACCAGCAATGCGACACAATCTCCTGGCAATGTTCAAACCTAACGCTGCTTCACAGAGATTCTGGCAATGAGTCCCAGTCGGTCTGCACTCCCATTCTGCACCTCTGGTCTGCACCGCTGTTCCAGATGGTGGTGCTCTGGCATCTGCAAGCAGCGCTGCGGAGACAGGGGCCATGACATGAGAGTCCGGAGACACGGCGCTGCCAGCACGTGCCAGGGCATGGCACAGACAAGTGCTGGCAGCTCGATGCTAAACCCTTTTATCCATCACACAGGCATCCGGATGCGGAGTGCCACTGCTGGCACTCATCCCAGAGTACAACATCGAGGAGAAAGGGGACCAGGATCAATCCGAGAATTGACTCAAAAGCCTGCCATTCATTTGAATTCATCATTGCAGGCGTGCAGATGCGGGAGGTGCCACCACCGGCGTACATCTCGGAGTATGACACAGAGGAGGGGGAACTTATAAAAACAGAATCGAATTCCAGAGCACGACACAGAGGAGAGGGGACTCATAAAATCATACTCGCCTATGATGTGCACAATCTGACGATCACATCCGTCTCTTTGAACAGGCGTGCAGATGCGGGGGGTGCCGCCGCTGGCCTATGTACCAGAGTACGACATAGAGGAGACCCTCACAGTATGAAATTGGCCAGTATTCTGAAAAGTTCTTCACTTGCTTTCCTGTTTTTTTCACAGGCGTGCAGATGCGGGAGGTGCCGCCGCCAGCGTACATACCAGAGTACGACATAGAGGAGGAGGGGGACCCGGATGTGCGGCTGAGCCAGTACGCGCGTGACCACATGGTGGTGCGCGACAACGAGTTCTTCGCCGATGAGCGCGACCAGTTCGGCGAGTGACGGCGGGGGCGGCAAGATTGGAGGGAAACCGGGGAACCGGTGCCAGAGGGTCGGCCGCCCCAGCAAGGCGCTGGATGACGGCCCGGCCGGAGAGGGGCGCCTGGGGATTGGCCCTGCCCCGTGCCTGAACCGCGCCTGGCTTGGCGCCAGGACGGCGAAAGGCGGGCGCTGTTGTGAGCCTGCGGCAGAATGCTACAAAACGCCGAAGCACAACAGCACATTGCTGGGTGCTGGCTCCCGAGTGGACCGGTCGGACGGTGTCCTTGGCTCTCAGGCAATGCCAGTCCGCCAGCCGTGTGGAACGGAATTGCGCACCTGCACACCGTCAGCTGATTTACATCCCCATTGTTTTGCACAGGCGGGTTTTGTGAAAGACATGATCCGCCAACTCCACCTCACGATCAGCTTAATCTATGTCGTTACACATATATTGATATACCTCGGAAAATCAGTGGGTCAGATGAGCCATATGTGAACTTCAAGCAGGCGGCCATGGACGATCTTGTGGCGGCGCAGCAGTCCAACATACAAAACTGGGCAGCTGGACTGTTGGCATGTGCGAAGCAGCATGGCATGTCGCTGACAGGCGCTGATGGCAGCATGATGGCAGCGGCAGACGAGATGAGGCCCGCATGGATGATGATGGCGCCCAGTGCATGGCATAATGACACCTTCTCGCCTCCACGAAGCCAGGCGCCCACAGCGCCGCGCCCACTGCCTTCGGCACCCATGGCGGCAGGTGCTGCGCCGACTGGCCGACTCCAAACGTCAGCAGCTCATGCGCGAGGGCCGAAAACGCCGGTGCCGCCAGCGGCTGCACGCCGCCGATGGGGAGCTGTCGCTCCAGGAATGCGGCGGCCGCGGCCACCCACAGAGCGCCACCAGCAACACATCTCCCGGAAGACTCCTTGCGGAAGCACTGGTGATGAAACCGCCCGCCCACCCGCGCCGAGTGCGTGTATCGCTGCGGCAGCTCCCGCATCAGGGTCCGTCTAACTGCTGTACAGTTCCAGGGGAACCCATGAAGGTGGTGCCTTCACATGGCTTGGCCAGCTGGTGGCGCATTGCTGGCGGGTCAGTCTCGACCAGACCCGCAGAGTTTTCGCTGCAAGCTTGAAGCGGCGCAACATGCTGCCAGGAGAACCAGCGCTGCTGCGCCCGGCGCCGATGCGGCCCCCTGGTATGGTTTGATTGCACTACCACCAGCATGAAACCAAGCAGGCAACCGATGGTATCCTGCCGGATGCCATCATCACTCAGCTGTGGCGTCAGCGGTGCCAGCGTTGAAAGCATGCTCGCGGAAACCTTCGACACAACGCAAAGCTGACAGCACCCATTCATGCCAGCGCACATTTTTCGGCGCACATTTTTCGGTGGCAGGTCCGCGCGCCATGGCTGCTGCATTGGCCACAGCCCTTGCTGCCAGTTCTGTTGCCTCCCTACGGTGCTGCATGGCGGCCTGCAGCCGCGGCTGCAGCGTTTGCAGATGCACTGCCAGGCACGGCGGCAATGGAGCCGCCTCTTCCAGCATTTGGTCTAGGCTCGAAGATTCGAATGCCATGCCGCCATCCCCGCCGCCAGGTCCAACTGCGTCTCCAAACGCTGGGCGGCCATTACCGCCAGCATCTCCGCAGCCAGTGCACTCTGGGCCGCCAGTGTGTGTCCCGTCTTAAAATTGGACCGCACACACGCGGTCAAAGGTGTCACATATGCAGCTGCCGTCCTGTCCATCGTCGCAAACATCCGGTGCATGTTAATAATGAAGGCACTTTGTTGCTGGAACGACACCGCCGGAGGCGACTGCGGGCTCTGGCGGCTGCTGCTGCAATGCCAGAGTATGATCTCACCCAGAACCGCAATCGCCAGCATTGCTGCGGCAGTCCTCCGGTGCTCAGCTCCTGTCAGCTTCTCAATGTCGACCACCGAAGTAGCCAATGTGGGTTCATTGCTGCGTCGATCCGCTCAAAGGCAGCTGCGAGCTCGGAGGCCCGCAGCGCCTGAGCAGCTCTGCAACGCAGGTCTCAGTTTTGGACGATGGACTCTGCTGAATACTGCAGCACCTGCAGCGGCATAGCTACCTGCACGCCACCAGGGCTGCAAATAGCTGCCGCATCGCCGCAGCAATGGCAGACCAGGTTGCCGGCGACCGCCCACAGCCCGGATGCGGCTTCTCCAGAGAGGGACACAGTGGTAAATCGCACTTGCGATGCGCCGCGCGGTCTTCAGGCATTTTCGTGGCGCACCGCCAAGGTCACCAAATTTTGCAGGAGCTGGCAGCTGCCGAGCGCCGCTGCCGACTCGGGAGTGAAGCTGGCTTCACCAGTCACTGAGTCAGCACCACAGTTGCCGCAGCCTGAATCGAAAAGCACCCGGACGCCAGGTCATAAAGTGTGGCGGCAGAGACCAGCTCCTCAATTCCTGGCCGCAGCGCCGCCACCACGTCTGTCGTCACCATGCCGCTGTGCACAACGACAGCTCCCAGGGCCGTGCTCAGTGCCGTCCTATCCTCTGTAGACAGTGCCGCTATGAATCCCGCTGAGCGCAGAGCAGCTCCCATTGCCATCGGCACGCGCAGTGGCAGCTCTTGTTCTCTTTGCTGCGGCAGAGGCACAGTTTCCCCGCCCTGCTTTACGACTGCCTTGCAGATATCCGCCAGTGCGGCAAATGCAGCAGTTGCCAGCGCCCCGGCGCCCCCGGCCAGCTGCTGCTCGAGAACGGCCGCAGCTGTGCTGCTTGCAGTGCGTCTGCAGCAGCGGCGGCAGCGGCGGCTTTCATCGTCCTCCGCTGCGTCTCTTTGTACATGAGGGGAAGACATCTAATGGATGTGCTTCATGAAACGTATACAGAGTCTGAACCTGCAAACTCAAATCTGCTACACTGCTGCAGTGACTGGTATCATAGATGGCACGGAGAGCGTCACAGGACGCGGCCTTACGGTGTCACGCAGCGCTCCACACCCTGAGTACAGTTGCTGTATGGCGGCACCCCAGAAAGTGAGCGCAATAAGCCGACAGTGTGCTGGGAAGTAAGAGAGCGCCAAAACACTCACTTTGGCGCAACGCCATTCATAATGTTTGCCAGCAGTCGCCAGGCCGGCAGGTCGCTGGCAGACCGCACCGCGCTGTATTAAACACCGACCTCGACAGACAGCAGCTCCACTTCGCCGTTCCAATTGTCTGTTTGGGCAGCAACAGGCGCCTGCGTGCACGAACTGCTTCAGCGATTTGGGGCGTGCAGCTCGTTTTCACATCTATGAAAGCGCTTGTGTCAGCTTACCTATCACACGAAACGTCTCGAAACGTAGATACGAGGTGCTGGCCTACTGTGCCAACGTCTTCAATGGCGCTGCGAAAACAGGGTTTGACCTGAATTTTGAACAAGGAGATCCTACGCATGTGTACTGTTTGCACAAAGGCAAGTCTCGTAGCATAAACAGCTACTCGAGCCTCACCCGTAGCCATAAAACGATGGCCATACTCGAGGAACCTACCAGCTGCTGCAAAGATCGGCAGGATGCTGTGCACATCAATGTGCTGCCGTCCGATGTGCTGCAGGCCATCCTGGCCAAGCTGTCCTTTGAGGACAGGTGTGCGCTGCTTCATATTATTACGCTGCATGAAGTCATTGGCGGAAAAATGATCGATTCAGGAAGTGTGCTCGGCTTGAGGGAAGGTGCTGACTTTTGGTGTGCAGGCTGCAATGCGAGCGCGTTTGCAGGCGCTGGCGCGCTGTCTGCGCCGGCGCCAGCCCTGTCTGGCAGCACGGAGCTACAACGGGCTTCAGCATGCCGCCTGTGCCTCTTCATGGGCCTCTGACTCGCGAATGCATAGATGCGCACATTGACCTGCAGTTGCGGTGGTTGCTGCCGAGGGCGGCAGCTCTGCGCTCCTTCACGGTCCGGACTCAGAAACTGTGCGACCTGGATCCTTGCCCGAGTATCGGCCGACCAATACCGGATCAAACGGTCGTGTTAGCATTCTGGGTACGTCTTTGGCGCTTTCCTTCTTTGCCACAAGAAACACTACGTTGCGTGGCGTGCAGGTTGCGGCATGCACTGCGCAAGCTGCTGCCTCAAGCTGTGCTGAAAAGCGCACATGCATTTACCCTGTTCATCAGGGTCGTACAGTGGAATCCAAATACGAGCAATCTGTGCTATACGTTGCAGGGAGTCTTTGCCGCCGACCTGTCGCACAAGCTCTTTGGCGCGCTGTCAAAGGCGACAGCCCTCAAGAAGCTGGACCTCGGCAGCATATGGCCGCAGTCAGCACTGCAGGCGCTGCAGCAGCTGCCGAACAGCCTCACCAGCCTGCAGATTGGGCTGCTGTGGACCACCAGCAATGCTGCCATAGCTGTGGCGGCGCTGCCGGCCGTGTTCTACCGCTTGCCGCGGCTGAAGGACATCTCCCTGCGCCTGGAGATTCTGCCAAGTCATGGGGCACCGCAGCTCAAAGACGGCAGCAGCATCATGGAGAGCCTGGCGGGCTGCCCCGCTCTGCAGCGCATCTTTGTCGATGTGCAGACGCACGGGGGCACCGGAAAATTTGGCGAAATCGGCCTTCCAGCGTCCCTTGCCTCCCTCACCGACCTGCGCCACCTGGAGCTGCGCGGCTGCGGCGTCAACAACCTGCCGGCCAGCATCGGCAAGCTCACGCATCTCACGCAGCTGACGCTGGCGGCCGGGCCAGGGCCGCGGAATGTTGTGAACCTGTGTCGGCTGCCGGCCTCTTTCACCGCACTGCGCAGCCTGGCGTGCCTCAATGCGCGACCGAGCCTGCAGGACGCCTCCATGCTGCGCAGCCTGCCGGGGCTCACGTCTGTGCTGCTCTACTATGCCCGTGGCATCCCGAAGCCGGATTTCCTGCAGTGAGAGCAACCGCCGCCACGATGGTGCCAGCACCGACACTGTCCGGTAGTGTGACACTACCGGGTGCCGGCGCCAGCAAAGCAGACCGGCAAGAGCTGGCAAGGAGGAAAGGCATATACAGTGCAGAAGCTTGCCGGGGTTGAGATTTTTGTGCCATTTGTGCTTTTTCCGTGCCGTAGATGGCTGTCAGAATGAGAATACGCACGCAATCATGCAGTTAAGCTTTGCAGCGATGCCTAAATGGTGCAGTGCATGCCAACGAGCCGCAAGATCAGGCGATGCTAGGTCTCCTGCCTGTTCATGGAACGTAATGAAACTAGGCTGAAGACTGCCAGTCGGCGGCAGTCTCTACCAGTGACAGGGGTGGTCCCAGTACCCATACTTGGGTACTTGTAGTATGCCGTAGTATGTTGCTGGCATACTAGGATGGCGCTCAGGTACTTGCAGGGTACTGGGCGACCGCAGTGGGGTACTATATGTCCCACCTGCATACTTCGCCTGGGTACTAGGTGCTGCTGGGGTACTGCAGGCCTGCCTGGAGGTACTTGAAGGCCTACTAGGACTGTGGTGGCGCCGGCCTGGCATACTACTGGCCTCGCTCGCACACAGAGGTGCCGGTGTCTTGAGTGCCAAGTCGTGATGCCTCCAAGGAAAAGCTTAGCTCCGGAACCTCAGCCAGGTCTTGACTCGGACGGCAGGCACTGGGAGTACACGATTAAGCTCACTTGCGGCACATACCTTGCAACGTCGACAGCGCATACAAGCGCAGAGAGCACGTGCAAAAGAAATTGAGCGGCAAGCACCGGCAGGTTGAAAGTTGAAAGTTTGACGCCGTCTGCGCCTAGAAGGGCGTCAGGCGTGAACCGGCAGGTGGCGCCACCGTTGTGGCAGCGTCGCGGCGACACGTTTCCTCGCGCTGAAGTGACCTCCGCGGGATTCCGTTCTGGTATTCTCATGAGCTTTGATTCGGGAACGCTGTAATGTAGTGAGCCCCCAGGAGGGTGTAGGAAGTGCGCGAGAAATATGGGGCGTGGAGGCCAGGGAGGGGGAGCACTTGGCTGTGACATGCAGATTCCTTGGAGATGTGGAGGTGGATGGAAGTGCTTTACTGCAGAGGTGTGGCAGCCAAACGAGAGATAGCAATCGACAACAACACATACAGGCTTGCGCACCAGACACATAGCGT
>JAABUM010003842.1_pt1 | contig 17756 bp, 20 predicted proteins | sample 5559161 | NCBI WGS metagenome assembly JAABUM01 (sample SAMN10711868, study PRJNA513369) | rock metagenome | isolation source: Antarctica rocks | place: Antarctica: Victoria Land, Siegfried Peak nord | reverse complement strand
CATCTGCCGACTGCCGACTACCGACTGCCGACTACCCCGGAGCACGATGGCTACTATCGGACAACTCGCTGTCTTCGCCGCGTTCCTGATCTGCTGCTTCGGCGTCGGGGTGACGGTCTATAGCTGGCAACGTGGCGCGGCGGAGTTCCTGGCGAGTGGACGGCACGCGGCGTTCGCCCTGGGGGCACTGCTGACGCTCGCCTCGGGGGTGCTCGTCGCCGGTTTCCTCACGCACGACTTCAGCATCGCCTACGTCGCCGCCCATTCGAGCCGCGCGATGGAGCCGATCTACGTCGGCGCGGCCTTTTACAGCGGCCTGGAAGGCTCGCTCCTCTACTGGGCGGCGAGCCTCGGTGTCCTGGGCGGGGTGGCGACCTTCTCCCTCTGGCGGGCCAGTCGCAAGGGTTCGCCGATCGCGACGCAACTCCTCCCCGGCTTCATCATCACCTTCCTCGCGATCGAGGCGTTCTTCACCTTCCTGATGACCTTCGTCGCCCGCCCGTTCGCGCCGATCACCGCCGGGGCGATCCCACAGGATGGCGCGGGGTTGAACCCGATCCTGCGCGATTGGGGGATGCTGATCCACCCTCCCATGCTCCTGGCGGGCTACATGAGTTGGACGATCCCCTTCTGCTTCGCGATCGCCGCGCTGCTCAGTGGGCGGGTGGACAACGAGTGGCTGCCGCTGGTCCGGCGCTGGACCCTCTTCGCCTGGGCGGTCCTCGGCTTCGGCAACCTCCTCGGCGCGTGGTGGGCCTACCATGTCCTCGGGTGGGGCGGTTACTGGGGCTGGGACCCGGTCGAGAACTGCGCGATCATGCCCTGGCTGACCGGCACCGCCTTCCTGCACTCGATCCAGATCCAGGAGCGGCGCGGCACCCTGAAGATCTGGAACATGGCGCTGGTGACCCTCACCTTCTGCCTCTCGATCTTCGGCACCTTCATCGTCCGCAGCGGCGTGCTGCAATCGGTCCACTCCTTCGCCCTCTCCTCGATCGGGCCGTACTACTTCGCCTTCCTGGCGACCGTGATCGTCGTCTCGGTGGCGCTCCTCTTCTGGCGGATGCCGAGCCTGCGCGCCGAGCGAGAGCTGGACTCGTTGATCTCGCGCGAGGCGGCCTTCTTGCTGAACAATCTCCTCTTCATCGCGGTCACCTTCGCGATCTTCTGGGGGACGATCTTCCCGCTGCTTTCCGAGGCGATCCGCGATGAGCGCGTCAGCGTCGGTGCGCCGTACTTCCAGCGCGTCACCGGGCCGCTCCTGCTCGGCCTCGTCCTGCTGATGGGGATCGGGCCGCTCCTCCCCTGGCGACGCGCCACCCGGCACCAACTGGAGCGCGCCTTCGTCGGGCCGCTGGTCGCGGCGATTCTGCTGACCGCCGGGGGCTATCTGCTCGGCATCCGCGAGGCTCCGGCGATCGTCGGCGTTTTCTGCTGCCTCTTCGTCCTGGCGACGATCGTCGTCGAATTCGCGCAGGGCGCGCGGGCGCGACGGCTCGGCCTCGGCGAAGGGTATCCCACGGCGTTCTATGCCCTCTTGCGGCGCAACGGGCGGCGCTACGGCGGCTACATCATCCACCTCGGGATCGTCGCGATCGCCCTCGGCGCGCTCGGCTCGCAGGTCTACCAGCAGGAGCGCCAGGTCACGCTGGCCCCCGGTCAAACGGCACAGGTTGGGGCGTACACCGTCCGCCTCGACGAGCGCGTCGAATACACCGAGAACGACAGGCGGGTCGATGAAGCGCGCGTGACGATCCTCTCCGGCGATCGGGTTGTCGGCGAGCTACGCCCCAACAAGTCGTTCTATCGCGGCTTCGAGAATCAGGCGACGACCAGCGTCGCGATCCGCACGACCGCGCGCGAAGATCTCTACATCGTCCTCAATACCTGGGACAGCCGCAGCGCGACGATGCTGCTGGTGATTAATCCGCTGGTCGTCTGGATCTGGATCGGCGGGTTGATCGTTCTTGTCGGCACCATCTTCACGATGTGGCCGCGCCCGGTGCCGGTCGCGGCGACGGCGGCTGCACCGGCGCGCGGCGGGGCAATGGCGTATGGCGACTGATCGACGGCACGCGCGCCACATACTGACGCTTCTTTGCCTCTTCGCGATCCTCGCCCTCGCCTGGGCACCGGCGGCGCGCGCGGACGCGCTCGACGATCAGGTCCGCGCGATCGGCAAGGAGTTGCGCTGCCCGGTCTGCGCCGGGGAGACGGTCGCCGACTCCAACGCGGCGCTCGCGGTGCAGATGCGCGGCGTGATCCGGCAGAAGCTGGAGGCGGGCGAGACGGCTGATCAGATCAAGGCCTATTTCGTCGCGCGCTACGGCCCGGAGATCCTGCTAACCCCGCAGACGAGCGGCTTCACGCTCGGCGTCTGGATCATGCCGATCGTGGCGCTGCTCGTCGGCCTGGGGGTCGTCTTCGCGGTCCTGCGAAGTTGGTCGCGGCGCGGCGCGGATGCCGCGCCGTTGCCGCGCGCACCGGAGACGACCGCGCCGTCCCTCTCCGAGAGGGATGATGCGCGCCTCGAAGAAGAACTCGCGCGCTTTCGGCAGGGACGCACGGGCGAGGATCGGGTGGCCGGATGAGCGTCCCTGTCCTGATCGGCTTGTTGATCGCGATCGTGGCGGCGACCTACGTGGTTGCCCCGCTGATCTGGCCGCGCTCCTTCGGCGTGGATCCGCCCGTCCCCCCCGACGAAGCGCGCAGCCTAAGTGCCCTGCGCGACGAGATCCTCGCTGCGATCGTCGATCTCGACTTCGAGCGGGCGGTCGGCAAGGCCGACGAGGAAGAGTATCAGGAGGAGCGCGCGGCGCTGAAACGGCGCGCGCTGACCGTTATTCGCGCGCTCGATGCGCGCGAGGGCGCGCGCGCGGCGCTCGATGAGACGGTCGAGCGCGAGATCCGCGACGCCCGCGCCCGGCGGGTCGCGGCGAGTTCGGCCACGGTCAGCGAAGACGAGAACCCCGAATTGTACGATGAGGTCGAGCGACAGATTCGCGCTCTGCGGCGCGCGCGCGGCGCGGATGTCGCCCGCGCCGAATGATCGCCCCACACCAGCAGAGGAAAACCCTTATGCGTCCCCGACTCGAGCTCCTCCCCCTGCTGCTCGGCGCGCTGCTCGCGGCGAGTCTGATCGTCACGCCCGGCGCACGCGCCGCCGACGGCCTCATCACCGGGCAGATCGTCGGGCAGAATGGCGCGAAGGATGTCGGCGGCGCGGCGGTGACGCTGACGATCGGCACCGCCGCAGGCGGCACGCCGCAGCAACGGACCACGCAGGCCGGCGCGGACGGCTCCTTCCGCTTCGATGGCTTCACCTACGATGCGAGCGCCGTCTACCTCGTGCGCGTCGTCTACGACGGCGGTAGCTACTTCCGCGAGGTGGAATTCCCCACCGGCAGCGCGAGCGCCAACCTGGGCACGATCCCCGTCTACCCCGGCGGGCGCGACGCGAGCGCGCTGACCGTCCCGCGCATGAACACGATCTTCTCCACCTTCGACCAGAATGGCGTCGCGCAGGCGATCGAGACCGGTGCCTTCAACAACGCCAGCGACCGCGCCTTCATCGGCACGGACAGCGCGACCGGGGGGCGCACGCTGCAATTCGGGCTGCCGCAGGGGGCGACCGGGGTCGAGCCGGCCCAGGGGTTGAACCGGAACACGCTGGTGGCGCTCGGCGATCCGAACGCCTCCGGTTTCGCCTCGACCGAGGCGATCCTGCCCGGCGAGCAACAGTTCGCGTTCCTCTATCGGTTGTCGACTCGCGCCGACACGATCGATCTGGATCGCGTCTTCCCCTACCCGCTCGGACTCTATTCGCTCTATCTGCCGACGAGCGCGCGCCTCGCGAGCGGCGGGCAGGGGATCGGCCTGCGCGACAGCGGCGAGCAGACGTTGCAGAACGGGCAGAAGTTCCGCGTCTTCACCGCCAATAACATCCCGGCGGGCGGGCGGCTGACGGCGCGCTTCACCGGCCTTCCGACCGGGGGCACGGAAGTGAACCCGCTGATCCCGGCGATGCTCGTCTTCACGCTGCTGGTCGGGATCGGCCTGATCGTCGCCTATGGCCGCAAGCGCGGCCCGTCCGTGGCGACCAGCGCGGCACGGCGACAGATCAAGACGGTGCCCGGCAACCCGGAGCGCGCACGGGCGGCAACCACGCCGACAGCGAGCGAGACCGCCGCCACACCCGCCATGACGCCCGGCCCGCCCGCCGAGGACCCGATCACGCGCAAGGAGCGCCTGCTCCTCGAACTGGTCGAACTCGACGAGCGCCATGAGGCGGGCGAACTCCCCGCCGAGGAGTACCGCACGCAGCGGCAGCGACGCAAGGGCGAACTGGTCGCCACCCTGCGCGTCCTGGAGACGACCGGCGCGGGTGCCCAACGCCCGTGAGCGTGCCCGCAGCGGAGCCATCGGGAGTGGATACCGCCGATGTCGCCATCGCGGCGCGCGGCATCCGCGTCGCCTTCGGCGCGACGATCGTCCTGCGCGGCATCGACCTGACCGTGCCGTGGGGGGCGCGGCTCGCCCTGCTCGGGTCGAACGGCGCGGGAAAGTCGAGCCTGCTGCGGATACTGGCGACGCTGGCCCGCCCCACCGCCGGGGCGGTGCGGATCGCGGAGCAGGACGCGCTCGCCGCGCCGCTCGCCGTACGCCGCCTGATCGGCGTCGTCGCGCACCAGACCTATCTTTATGACGAGTTGACCGCGCGCGAGAATCTGCGTTTCTACGGCGCGCTCTACGATCTCCCCGCGCTCGACGCGCGGATCGCCGACCTCCTCGACCGCGTCGGTCTGACGGCGCAGCGCAACGTCCGCGCCGAGGGCCTCTCGCGCGGGCAGCAGCAGCGCCTCACCATCGCTCGCGCCCTCCTGCACGATCCGCCGATCCTGCTGCTGGACGAGCCCGACACCGGCCTCGACCTCGCCGCGTTCGGTCTGCTCGAAGCGTTGCTGCGCGCGGAGGAGCGGACAGTCCTGCTGACGACCCACAACCTCCGGCAAGCCGCGCGCCTCTGCGACCGCTACGCGATCCTCAACGGCGGGCGAATTGTCGCCAGCGCGCCGCTGGCGCACGGCGACGACGCGACGCTGGAGGACCACTATCGAGTCGCGACCGCCACGGCCACCGTCCCGCGTTCAGCCACGGCGACGCCGACGGATCATTCGGTGCCGTCCGACGAGCGCCACCGCCAGGAGCGCCGCCCCGACACTCGCCCCGACAAGCACGGCGAGGAGGGGCGGGGAGGGCGATGAGGTGGGCGGCGGCGCGGCCCCCGCGCCGAGTTGCGCGCGGAGCGTCGTCGCCAGCGGATCGCTCGGGGAGGTGGCGGTCGAGAGGCGCAATCGGCCCTGCCCATCGTTCCGCGCGAAGATGAGCAGATCATCGCCGACGGCACGGGGCCACGGGCCGCACATGGGCACCGGCGCGCGGCCCGTGAAGACGCCGAGGGTGCTGGCGGGGCCGGTGTCGGTGGTGAGCGATGGGCCGACGATCGTCACCCGATCGACGGGTACGCCGCGCCAGGATGTAACGACCGCCAAGGTCAGTTGTTGATAGTAGCGCCCGTCTACGGCGACCGGGCGCGCGCCGACGACCGTGCCGCGCACAATCAGGCCCGCCCGGTCGATGGTATCCTGCACCGCACGCGCCTGCTGGTCCGGCGGGGCTGGCAAGATCGAGCAGGCGGCGACGGATTGTGGGCTCGCACCCAGCGCCAGGATGATGAGTGCGAGCAGAAACACGAGCCGCCGGCGCATGGGACACCTCCGCTGATTACGCCGATCGCGGCACATCGCCTAACGGGCATACCGTGACGGACAAAGGGATCGGGACCGTGGACGGCGCGCGGCGATACTGGCGCAAGGTGTGGGCGGTCGCCCGCAAGGATCTGCTGATCGAGCTGCGGAGCCGAGATGTCCTTTCCTCGGCGATCGTCTTCACCTTGCTCGTCCTGCTGATCTTTAACTTCGCCCTCGATCTCACCGGCGACACGGTCCGCGCCGTCGCCCCCGGTATCCTCTGGGTCACGTTCATCTTCGCCGGGATGCTGACCCTCGGGCGGACCTTCGCGCGGGAGCGGGAGCGGGGGGCGCTGCAAGGGCTGTTGCTCGCGCCGCTCGACCGGGGGGGCCTGTTCATCGCCAAGCTGCTGGTCAACCTACTCCTCCTCGGCATCGTCGAGGTCGTGGCGCTCCCGGCCTTCATCGCCCTCTACAATCTCAGCCCGCGCCCCGGGGAACTGCTGGCGGTCGTCGCGCTCGGCACGGTCGGTTTCGCCACGGTCGGCACCCTCTTCGCGGCGGTGGCGGCCAACACCCGCGCGCGCGAGGCGCTGCTCCCCCTGCTGCTCTTCCCGGTCCTGGTGCCGGTGATCATCGGCGCGGTCAAGGCGACCGGGGAGACGCTGCCCGGCGTCGCCCCCGGCGGCCCACCCTGGCTCGGCCTGCTGCTCGCCTTCGACGCCCTCTTCCTCGCGCTCGGCTACGCGCTCTTCGAGTACGTCATCGAGGAGTAATGCGCGGCACGGCGGGAAGTTCCGCGCCGGGCCGCCCGACACTTGCAATTGCCAGTGCCATCCCCAATAATCGAGCGAGTGGGCGTAGTGGACGAAGTGGGCCAGTGGGCCAGTGGTGCAGTAGGGACGAGGCAAATGCCCTACTGACCGCCGCCTGTCGGCTTTCTCTTCGCCCACTCGAACCACTCGCCCACTACGCCCACTCAACACGGAGGTTGCCTTGCGCGAGCGACAGCCCCTCTACCGTCTTACGATCAAGGAGATGCCCTCCGACGAGCGCCCGCAGGAGAAGCTGAAGTTGCGCGGCGCGGCGAGCCTCTCCAACGGCGAACTGCTGGCGATCCTGCTCCGTACCGGCCTGCCGGGCGAGACGGTGGTGGACGTGGCGCAGCGCCTGCTCGCCACGCACGGGGGGCTGCTCGGCCTCAGCCGCGTCGATTATGCCGACCTCTGCAAGGAGCGCGGCCTCGGCGAGGTGAAAGCGGCCAAGCTGAAGGCGGCGGTCGAACTCGCGCGGCGCCTCCAGGTAGAGCGCCCGGACGAGCGCGCGCGCGTCAGCTCGCCGGAGGACATCGCCGCGCTCGTCTCCTCGGAGATGGCCGCGCTCGATCAGGAAGAGTTGCGCGTCATCCTGCTGAACACCAAGAACGAGGTCCTGCGGATCGTCACCGTCTATCGCGGCTCGGTCAACGCCGCGCAGATTCGCGTCGCGGAGATCTTCAAGGAGGCGATCCGCCACAACGCGCCCTCACTCGTCATCATCCACAATCACCCCTCGGGCGACCCCACCCCTTCGGGCGACGACATCGCGGTGACGCGCGAGTTGGTGCAGGCCGGGCGGCTGCTGGACATCGAGGTCCTCGACCATCTGGTGATCGGCGACGGCCGACACACCAGTATGCGGCGCAAGGGGCTCGGCTTCAGCTGATCGCCGCGCCAGGGACGGTGCCACGGTGGGCGACATGAGACAACCGCGACTGGCAGCCGTATATCAGATCGAGTGGAACCGCCAAGCGTGGTGCGGTAGACGGCTGACGATCGACGAAAAGAGGTGCCGGACATGGAACTGGTCGCCGCAACGTCGACCCTGGCCGCGCCGGACGCGATCGCCACCAACGCCGCCGGACGCCTCACCCCCGCGCAGCGGCGCGTGCTTGGCCGCGATCTCTATACGGAGCGCTGGCGGAGCCTCGCGGGGAACCTCGGCTGGATCGCCGCCGCGCTGATCATGCTCCGCATCCTCCTGCCGGTCGCGCTCGACATCTTCCCCACCCTCCTCGATCGCCAATTGCGCGGCGGCACGCCGGTCACCATGCGCGGCGTCGTGATCGTGCTCCCGCTTGACACGCTCCTCCGCTGGTTCCTCTTCCTCTTCGCCGCCGCCTATGTCGTGGCACTCGGCGTCCAGATCAGGAAACTCCTCGGCTTCCTGATCGAGCGCCACCAACTCCTCGGCGGCGGGGTGCGCTCCGTCGTAGGCGCGGTCCGGCTCCGCGACGAGCAACCGCTGGCGATCTTCGCCGAGCGCCGGGTGCGCCCGTGGGACGCGGCGGCACTCGCGGCGCTCCCTCCCGGCACCTACCGCTTCTTCGTGCTGCCGCGCTTCGATTGGCTCCTCTCGGCGCAACGACTGCCGGACGGCGCGGCTCCGACGCTCGAGGAGGCGGAGGTCGCGGCGCGCTACTCCCTCGCGGCGATCAACGGCTTCGACCGGGACGCGCTGCCGGAGAACCGCGCCGGGCGGCTCACGCAGCGGCAGGCGCACTGGCTGCGCGCGAGCGCGCCCAGCATCGGCGTCGGCACCATCCTCCTCCTCGGCGGATCGAGCGCCCTCGGCGTCGCGCTCGCGGTCAATGAAGTCCGCGCGATCCTCCAGGCTGGCGCTGTCGGCGACCGCCTCGGCACGCTCGCCGGGGGAGCCGCGTGGGCGGCGATCTGGGCCTGGTTGCTGCTCAAGCAGTTCATCGATCGCGCTCGCCAGCGCCGGGACGCGAACGACGGCCAGGTGCAGACCTACGAGGGGCCGGTCGGCAAGTGGGAGGGCTGGAAATACACCAACCAGGAGGGGTCGAATACGTGGATCTATCGCTACGACTGGGCCGGGGGGAGCGCCGAGGTCTCGCGGGAGGCGTTCCGGGCGCTCGCGGACGGCCTGCCCCATCGGGTCTACCGGGCCCCGCAGAGCAAGCAACTCGTCAACATCGAATTGTTGGACCCGGGCGCGGCACGACGCTGATCGGGCCACTATCGTCCGCGATCATAGCCCGCGCACCATACATGCCGCTCGATAATCCCCGACCGGAGCCGCGGTTGCGGACATGCGACAAGCCACCCGGCGGCTATACTAGCCTCTGGTAACGGATACGAGCAGAGGCCAAGGGGAAGCCATGACCAGCCAAACATCGCAACAGGAATTACACGCCGTGCTCCTCGATCTCCTGCCGCCGCAGGGCGGCTGGGAAGAGGCCGAGTACCTGTGGCTCACCGACCGCTCGAATCGGCTGCTGGAACTATCGGACGGCATAATCGAGGTACTACCGATGCCAACGCGCGAGCATCAGGAGATTGTACGCGCCCTCCTCTTGGCCCTGTTCGCTTTCCTGCGACCACGCGGCGGCGATGTGCTCTTCGCGCCGCTGCGCCTCCGCGTGAGCGAGGGAAATTTCCGCGAGCCCGATCTGCTGGCGGTGCTGGATACGGACGACCCGCGCGCCCAGAATCGCTACTGGACTGGCGCCGATCTGGTCATGGAGGTGGTGAGCCCCGACGCGCCGGAGCGCGATCTGGTCGAGAAGCGCCGCGAGTACGCCGAGGCGGGGATCCCGGAATACTGGATCGTCGATCCGCGCGATCGGTCGGTGACGGTGCTGGTGCTGGCGGACGGCCAATATCGCGAACATGGGCGCTTCGTGCCGGAGCAGGGGGCGACCTCCGTGTTGCTGCCGGATTTCACAGTCGCGACCGCCGCAGTCTTCGGCACCGACCGCGATGAGGCCATGCAGGGCGACGAGCGCCCTGACGAACGATCCGGGGAGTGAGGGGCGATGCACGGAGAGTACAAGACGCCCGGCGGCAAGCTGGTGGTCGCGGATTTCGCGGTCGAGGGCGGGACGTTGCGCGCGGTGACGATCAGCGGCGACTTCTTCCTCTACCCCGACGAGGCGCTAGGCGACATCACCGGGGCGCTGGAAGGGGCACCGAGCGCGGCGAGCGAAGCGGAACTGGCGGCGCGGGTACGCGCGGCGCTCCCGGCGGGGGCGACGCTGCTCGGCTTCTCGCCGGAGGCGATCGGGCGGGCGGTGCGGCGCGCGGTGGAGGGGGCATGAGCGTCGGGACGACGGACGAGCGACAAGCACAGATTCGGGAGCAGATCGCGTCCTGGCGCGGCCTCGGGTGGGAGCTGATCCGCGAGGAGCCGCTGGCCCCGGCGATGAACGTGGCGCTCGATGAGGTGCTGACGCGGCGCGTCGGCGCGGGGGAGCGCCCGCCGACGGTGCGCTTCTGGGCGTGGGCCGCCCCGGCGGTGATTCTGGGGCGTTTCCAGTCGGTGCGGAACGAGGTGAATCGAGAGGAAGCGGCGGCGCGTGGCGTCGCGATCGTGCGGCGGATCACCGGCGGTGGGGCGATGTTCGTCCAGCCGGACGCGACGATCACCTACTCGATCGCGCTGCCGGAGGAGCATGTCGCCGGGTTGTCGTTCCCCGAATCATACGCCGCGCTCGACAATTGGGTTGTCGAGACGTTCCGCGCGCTCGGCGTGGATGCCTGGTACGCCCCGCTCAACGACATCACTTCGGCGGAGGGGAAGATCGGCGGCGCGGCGCAGGCGCGGCGCGGACGGGCGGTGCTGCACCACACGACGATCGCCTACGAGATGAACACCGACGAGATGGCCCGGATCCTCCGGACTGGCAAGGAGAAGCTGAGCGACAAGGGGATCGCCAGCGCGGCGAAGCGGGTCAGCCCGCTCCGGCGACAGACCGACCTCCCGCGCGCCACCATCGTCGAGGCGCTGATCGCCGGGTTCCGGGAGCGTTTCGGGCTGACCGAGGGGGCGATCACCGCCGAGGAGCGTGCCGTCGCCGAGACGCTCGTGACGGAGCGCTATGCCACAGACGCCTGGACGCACGATCTTCCCTGAGCGGGGCGAAACAGGGCCGGACACGGACACGTAGACTAGACATACCGGGTGCGCGCGGCGCTGCGGATACTGAACGGCGTGCCACGAACGGCAAGTGCAGGAGGGTGAGGATGATGCAGTTCTTCCAGAACGCGGGGCTCTCGATCATCTGGGCGGCGCTGGGGGTGATACTCCTCTTCATCGCCACCCTCGCCTTCGACGCACTCCATCCGATGCGGCTGCGACACATGATCGAGGAGGGGAATGTGGCGGCGGGGATCATCCTCGGCGCGGTGGTGATCGGCACGGCGATGATCATCACCGCCGCGATCAGCTAGGCACGACGACCCGCGCCGCGCACAGAATTGGTGCTCGGGGGTCTACGACAGCGATATCCGCGAAAATATGTTGCTCAGAAGCCAAAACACTTATGGAATCCCCTTCACCGAGCGCCTGTACCCCGATACAATTAGGACTTACGCAGTTGGGGTGGCGGTCGGGGTCAGGGTGTAGAGCGGATGCGCGAGATACTGTCGGACGGCCTCGCGGATGATGGCCGTCTTCGCCTCCCACCAGCCGACGCCGGTGGCGAGGCGGTGCCGCTCGAGGCGCAGGAAGGCACGGAGGGCGCAGGCGATGTGATTGCGCTGCGCCCGCGCCGCCCTGACCTCGGCGCGTTCCACGCCGCAGTGCTGCTTGAGGCCCCGGTGGTAGACCTCGATCCCCCAGGCGAGCTCCGCATACTTGAGCCGCGTCAGCTCGCCCATCGCCGTGTCGCTGCTCGCCCAGTATTCCCTGTCCCCGTCTGGGTGGACGATCAGGAAGACCAGGACGAAGCCATAGCCTTGCAGATGGACACGCGTGCCGGTCGGGCTGATGGCGCACGCGCTGAGCGGGCGGTTGCCGGTGCCGTCGGGGTTGACCGCGCGGTTCGCCCGCAGCTGGGTCACCCAGCGCCAGCCGTGGGCGCGGATGGCCTTGAGGTTGGCGAGGCTGGCGTACCAGCTGTCGAAGACGACGCATTCCGGGGCGAAGCCGCGCGCGCGGGCGGTCGCCAGCAGCGCCCGGAAGTGGTCGTTCTTGCTCAGCCCGTCGTTCGTCTTGTCGTACAGGCGGTAGTCGCACGGGAGCAGCGCCTCGCCGTCGGTCCACAGGAGCGTGAGCAGGTTGATCCCCTGCACGACCCGGCGGTGCTTGCCCGACCAGTGGCGCGTCAGCAGGCCGATCTTGCGGGCATAGGGCTTGTCCAAGGTGCTGTCGTCGAGCACGAGCACGCCCGCCTCGCGGCGCACGAGCGGGGCCGCCTCCTGCCAGAGCGTCGTCGGATCGGGTTCCAGGCGGTGCAGCAGGCGCGTGAAGGCGTCGTGCGCAGGGGCGCTCTCCCGGTCGGGCTGCGCGCGGGCGGCTTCCGTGCCGCTCACCGCGCGCGGGCTGGCGACCAGATAGTTGATGTAATCCTCGGGGTGGCATTTCGGCGCGTTCATGCCCTCAGTCTAGCCGATCAGCGCTCAACTGCGTAAGTCCTAACCATGACACAAAAAGGTTGATCCGTTCGCTAAGTCAGTCCCCACAGGGAGACTTCGCCAATGTCGCCAGGAATCCCCGGGCCAAACCAACTGCAATCGTGGCTCATAGTCAGAACGGGAAGCCGCGCGCCCCCTGGCAGCCGAGCAGCGCCGCGATCTCGCCCATGTGCGTGCTCTTGTGGATGACCAGCACCGCCAAAAGGTGCTCGCCAAGCAATTGCCCGCCACGGGACGTCGCGATCCCGCGTGTCAGCATGGCGGGATCGAACGCGGCGAGGAATGCCTCGGTGGCGGCACGAACGGCACGGGCATAATCCCGGCAGCGCGCCGGGTCGAGCGGCGCGGCCTCCTCCCACGGTGCGGCGGGGTCGAAGCCGAGCAGTGCGCCCCAGCCGTCCGTTACAAACAAGGGTGGGCGCTTGCTCACCCTCGTGATGAGTCGATCCTCGGACTGATAGGCGTGGACGAAGGTCAGCGTGATCGCGTTGGCGGTCCCGCCCGGCAAACGCCACGCCCCCTGCTCCGTCGTGACCGGGGCGAAGACCTGCATCAGCAGATCGTCGGCCTCTGCCGCCTGATCGCGCAAAAGGGTCAGCACATCCATCGCCGTTCCCTACCAGGCTCCTATCGCCACGACACACGCCGCAACGCTCATCTCGGCCACGCCACCACTCTTATTCCCGCCCTCTGCCGACTACCGACCGCCTGCTTATTCCGGCTCGCCATAGGTTATGAGCAATTCAGGCGTCACCCGCTCGGCCAGCAGGAAGCAGGCCGCGTCGTCCTGCCCCACACCGCTGACCATGTAGCGTCCCGGGGCGGGGCCGAGGTAAGCCGCGAAGAGCCGATCGGTCGTCGCGCGCCAGCGCCCGGCGAGGTCGCGGTCGTCGCGCTGCACGGCGGTCCAGTTGGCCGGGATCTCGATCGCCACGGTCGGGGCGTCCACCCCGAGGCGCGGAGCATCGCCGCCGCTATTGAGGCGCGGGATCGTCGTGTCGCCGCGCAGATCGATGATCGCCCCGCCGCGCTCCGCCGCGAGCGCGGCGCGGACCCGCTTGCTCGACACCAGCCAGGTCATCCCGAAGCGCGACGCCGCGACCTGATTGAGGCGATTGCGGAAGGTGTAGTGCTCCGGGTAGAAGTCGAATGCGACCGCCCGCAATCGCCCGAAGTTGAGGACGGCGTTGCTGAATTGCAGCGGATCGACCGTCCAATTGACGATCCCCACCCCCTGCTCGCGCGCATCCTCCGCCTGGGCGCGCTTCAGCAGGAAGCCGACCCCCCCCTTCCGCGCCGCCGCCTGCACCCCCAGCAGCTGCGATTCGAGGCGCAATTCGCCGCCATAGCGCGCCGCCCAGGCGGGCGGCAAGGTCGAGCCCGCGAAACGGTGGAAGCCGAAGAGGAAGCCGATCAGCTCGCCGCCCCGCCGCGCCACCAACGTGGTCCCCGCCCCGAAGCCGACCGAGTGGAGATCGGTCGGGTAGAGGCCATCCTGCGCGGCTCCCCAGATCGCCGCCTGCGCCTCGCGGATCGCCAGCGCCTCCGGCTCGCTCGGCGCGCCGAGGTCGAGGCCGTCCGGGAGGCGCTGGTTGCTCGGCTCGAAGCGGTGGGGCCGGGCCGGGTCGTAGAAGACGACCCGCGCGCCTCCGACCAGATCGCCGACGTCATCGAGCGCATGGCGCACGCTATCGGCGATGCCGCCCCGACCGTAGCAGCCGTCGTCCCGATCGCCGCTGACCTCGTGATAGCGCAGCGTGTATACACGCCGCCCATCGTCGCAGAGGCCGCGCGGGAAGAGGAACCCGAACGCGCGGATCGCGCCATCGCCGGAGAAGCGCACGATCTCGCCGCCGATCTTCGGGAAGGTGGCGACGAGGTAGTGCTGCGGGAAAAGAAGCGGATTCTCCCCGCCGCCGAGGAGGGCGCGGACCTCCGTCACAGTCGCGTCCCACGCGGCCCCGTCTCGGTCCAGGATCGACACCGCGAGCGGCGCAGTCATCGCGCTCCTTACGCTGGTAGACATGACGGTTCCGATGGCGGCAGCTTACTACAACGGTGCGGCGGCGACACGGAGACACCTATGAGCGCACGGGTCGGCGTCGATCGCAGAGGACGGGGGCGCAGCACAGCCCGGAGCGATAGCGTGCGACAAAGCGCAGCGGACACGGTACGCTATAGGAATCGGCGGGCGCGGGCCGCGCCGCCCCGGCGCGCGCATGGCGATGAGGGCAAACGGATGGCGCGCTCCCTCGTGATCAATGGGGACGACTTCGGCTACTCGCCCACGATCAACGCGGCGATCGCGCGGAACTACGCGGCGGGCGGGCTGACCAGCACGTCGCTGCTCGTCAACGGGGCGGCGGCGCGCGAGGCGTTCCGACTGGCGCGCGCCCTGCCCGGCCTCGGCGTCGGCTGGCACGTCAACCTGACCGAGGGCGGCCCGGCCTCGCCGCCACATGCCGTGCCGAGTCTCGTCGATCGGCGCGGACTCTTCCGCCCCTTGGGGGCGCAGCTGTACGGCATCCTGGCCGGGGCGACGCGCACGGACGAACTGGCGCGCGAGCTGGCGGCGCAACTCGCGCTCCTGCTCGACGCGGGCATCGTGCCGACCCACGTCGATGGGCATCTGCACGCGCACGCCTTCCCGCGCGTGCTGCCACTCGTGCTGGATCTGATGGCGCGGCACCAGATCGGAGCGCTGCGCTCGCCGCGCCTCGGCGTCTGGCTGGCACCCGACGCGGCGGGGCGGGTCGAGAATCCCTGGAGCGGCCTGCGCCCCGGTTCGGCGCTCGCCCGCGTGGTCGGCTCGCGCGGGCGAGCGGGCAACCTGCGCCGCCTCGCGCCACGGCTCGATCGCCCGCGCGCGGCGGAGCTGGCGCGGAATGGCCTCGTCGAGGCCGATCGGCTCTACGATGCCGCACACTTCCTGAGTGCCGCCGATCCGCCAGCGGCGCTCGCGGCGGCGCTCGATGCGGGGGGCGGTGCGCTCGTGGAGATCATGACCCACCCGGCCTGGAACCGCGATCCGGCGCGCGGCGCGGCGGAGAGCGCGCTGCTGAACGATCCGCGCCTCCACGCCGCCCTTGACGCGGCAGGGCTTCGCCGGGTCCACTACGGCACGGTCCGCGCCGAGGCGGCCCGCATGAACGACAACACCGTCGAGGAGTGATGACCGAAGAAGAGCGCGCGCCAGAGGAACACCAGGACAAGTCAGCCGGACGGGTGCAACGCCGGGCCGCGCGCGCCCTGGCGGAGGCGGAGGAGCGCAAGCGCCGGGCCGAGCCGCCCGACGCGCGCACCTACGCGCTGGCCCAGGTGATCAGTCGTGGCATCTTCGGCCTCTGCACCGGCGAGAAGGTGATCGGGCGCGACCGCGTGCCGCGCGAGGGGCCGTTGCTGATCGTCGCCAACCACCTCTCCTATCTGGAGCCGCCGCTGCTTGCCGCGATCATCCCGCGGCGGATCACCTTTCTGGCCGGGCACGAACTCTACGAGATCCCCTGGCTCGCGCCGATCCTCCGCGCGATGGGTGCATTGCCGGTACGACGCGGCGGCATGCGCGACCTCGAAGCGTTGCGCGCGGCGGTGACGCTGCTGAAGCAGGGCGAGGCGGTGGCCCTCTTCCCGGAAGGGCGGATCAGCCTCGAACCGGGCCTCGAACGGGCGAAGCCGGGGCTCTCGCTCCTGGCGCAGCGTTCCGGCGCGCAGATCCTGCCGGTCGGCATCAGCGGTACCGACCGCCTCGATCGTGTGGGGTCGTTCCTCACCGCGCGCTGGCGACAGCCGCGCGTGCGCGTGCAGATCGGACGCCCTTTCACCCCCGACTTCAGCATCGGTCGCCCCGACCACCAAGCCGTCGCCGACGACGTGATGGCCCGGATCGCCGCCCTCCTCCCGGCGCGGTATCGGGGGGAATACCGAGTCGGCGGTCGGCAGTCGGCAGACAGCAGAGAGTGAGGAAAAGTTACCCGATGGATGCAAAGCGCATTGCCGACAATGCCTCCAATCTGCCGACCGCCGACCGCCGACCACCCACGCCCCCGATCGCCGTCATCTGCGCGCTCGAGGCGGAGTTATGTCATCTGCGCGCGGCGTTACCGACGGGGCGCGAGGTCTGGCACGCGAGGCGGCGCTACGAGGTGACGGCGCTCGGCGCGCAACCGCTCGTCCTGGCGCGCTGCGGGATCGGGATGCTCGGCGCGGCGGCGGTCACCGAGGCGACGATCGGGCGCTGGTCGCCGACGGCGATCCTCAATTACGGCTGCACCGGGGCGCACCGCGACGATCTCTTGCCCGGCGATCTGGTGCTCGCCGCGCGGGTCGTCGCCTACGACAACGTCAACGTCGGCGTCGCGGGCGAGGAGATCTATTCGCGGATGCGCTACCTGCGCGCCGACGTGCAGGAGCGCGTCGATTACCTCCTGGCCGATCCGACGTTGCTGGCGGCGGCGAACCGGGCGGCGGCGACGCTAGCCGGACGGCACGAGCCGTGGCCCCCGACCTCCGGCTGGCCCGAGGCGCTCCCCCATCGCGCGCCGACGGTGCGGATCGGCACGGTCGCCTCCGCCGATCGCTGGAACCGGGCCGCCGCGCGGATCGGCGGGCTCGTCGCCCGGCACGACTCCGCCTGCGAGGACATGGAGGCGGCGGCGATCGCGCTGACCTGCGCTAGCCACAACGTCCCGTTCCTGGCAATCAAGGACATCTCCAACAACGAGTTGCTGCGGGTGACCGACTCCGTATCGTTCGACGCGCTCGGGCCGGAACTCGGGCGGCGCGCGGCGGCACTGACCCTGGCGACGCTGCGCGAGATCATCGGCGTCGCTCTCTGAACAATGTGGAACGTGCGGCGCGCACGGTGAAGGACGTACCAGCCTAGTGCAGCGCGGCGGAAGTGACCTGCTGGTATGCTGAGCGTGGCGTCGCCTGGCGTGGGCGACAGGAGGGCAGGAGGGGAAGATGCGCGGGCCGAGGGCGGCGACGCTCGACCTGACGGCGGCCGAGGAGCGGGGGCTGGAGGCGCTGGTCCGGCGACCCAGCACGCCGCAGCAGGTGGCCCTGCGGGCGCGCATCGTGCTCGCCGCTGCGGCGGGGCAGAGTAACGCCGCGATCGCCCGGTGGCTGGGCGTGACCGTCGAGACCGCCCGGCTGTGGCGCGGGCGCTGGCTGGGGCTGCGCGTCGCCGACCTGGCCGCACTGCGCGTCGAGGAGCGCTTGGCTGACGCGCCGCGCAGTGGCAAGCCCGCCGTCATCACCGCCGAGCAAACCTGCCGGATCGTCGCGCTGGCCTGCGAGGCCCCCGGCCAGTCCGGGCGGCCGGTCAGCCAGTGGACCGGGCGCGAGCTGGCCGACGAGATCGTCGCGCGCGGCATCCTGCCGGCCATCTCGCCGCGCCACGCGGCCCGGCTGCTCAAAAAAGGGACCTGCAGCCGCACCGCATCCGCTACTGGTTGACCCCGCCGCCCGCCGACGCGGCCTTCGTGGCGGCGGTGAGCGAGGTGAATGGGCTCTACCGCGCCGCGCCGGAGTTGGCTGCGCGAGGGGAGCGGGTGGTGAGTACCGACGAACTGACCGGGGTGCAGGC
>JAABUM010003841.1_pt1 | contig 17761 bp, 22 predicted proteins | sample 5559161 | NCBI WGS metagenome assembly JAABUM01 (sample SAMN10711868, study PRJNA513369) | rock metagenome | isolation source: Antarctica rocks | place: Antarctica: Victoria Land, Siegfried Peak nord | reverse complement strand
GAACAGCTCACCTCAGCCGTCCTTCGCGCCCGCCAGCACCACATCACCTGGACCGCCATCGGGACCGTGCTGAGCACCACCCGCCAAGCCGCACAACAGCGGTTCCGGCTCCCTTGACATCCATAGGAGCATCGATTCCCTGCCGCAGCAGCAGTTTCGACACCCGATGCCGGGCCGACATCAGATCCCCACGCACGTCCCTCCGGGCGCGGACGAGACCGCGGGCGGCTTCCTGCTCCAAGCCGGGGACCGCAACCGCGACGATCTGGTCCAGGTGCAACAGCCGGGCCAGCTGCCGCGCATCGCGCGCATCAGTCTTGACGTCGACAGGATGAGCTGGTCCACTTTAGTGGCGGCGAAGTGGACTAATCCTGTGGTCCCGTGGCTCGTACATTGGGCGGATGCCGCCGCCACCTCATTCGAACTCCGCGCTTACCATGCTGTTAGCGCAGCGTCCTCCCTTCATTCCTGCATCGACAGAAGTAATGACCGCGACCGTGGAACTCCCGCCGGGGGACCTAGGCACGCCACCTCACCGTCACGGTGGACCGATCTTTGGGTACATGCTTGAAGGTCGGATGTTATTCGAACTTGAGGGTGAACCCGAGCGCGTGATCAACGCCGGTGAAGCCTTTTGGGAGCCAGGCGGCGACGTCATCCACTACCAAGCGGCGAACCACCTTCTTGACGCGTGGAGCAGATTCGTGATTGTCATGCTCGGGGTTGCTGGCGAGCCGATGCTGACTCTTGTCTCCGCCGATGAGCTTGCGCAGCGGCGCGTCGACGCGCACCTAGACCTATTTGATCTCCGGTGAACTCGGGCAGCCCATCCACCCCATAGACAAGGTTCCGAATGCGTATCTTCCTCGCCGGCTCCAGCGGCGTGCTCGGCCGACGAATCGTCCCTCTGCTCATCGATCATGGCCATCAGGTGACGGCCCTCACTCGGGACAGCGCCCGGGCAGGCTTTCTCGTGGCTAGATAGGCGCACATGCTACTTTCTGGCCATGCCGATCAACCCTCCGACCCCAGCCCGCCACTGGGTCGTCGCACTGGTCAACTCACCGCAGTCACCGTTCGAGCTCGCCATCGCCTCGGAGGTTTTCGGCATCGCTCGCCCGGACGTGCCGGTGGACTACGAGTTCTCGATCTGCAGTCGCACGCCCGGGCTCGTCGACACGCTGGCGGGTTACCCGATGGTGGTCGAACGGGGGCTCGAGCACCTGACACGGGCGGATACGATCGTCATCCCCGGGTGGGAGCCGACGGGGGCACAGGTGCCGGCGGAGATTTTGCGCGCGCTGGTCGCGGCGCACGAGCGTGGTGCGCGGGTGCTGTCGATCTGCACGGGAGCCTTCGTCGTGGCTCAAACCGGCCTCCTGGACGGGCGCCGGGCCACCACTCACTGGCGGTACATCGGCGCGCTGGCCGCTCAGTTCCCCCGCGTTCAGGTCGAGGACAACGTGCTGTACGTCGACCACGGTGATGTCGCGACGAGTGCCGGTACCGCGGCAGGCCTGGACATGTGTCTGCACGTCGTCCGTTCCGATCACGGTGCCGCCCGGGCCGCCCGGGTCGCCCGCCACATGGTCATGCCGCCCCAGCGCGAGGGCGACCAGCGTCAGTACGCCGTCCGCGCGGCGCCGGCGAGGGCGTCCGGCTCGCTGGCCGACCTGCTGGACTGGGCGGGGGAGAACCTCGGGCAGCAATTGACGCTCGGCGTCCTGGCTCGGCGCGCCCATCTCAGCTCGCGCACCCTGGACCGGCGGTTCCGTGAGCAGCTCGGCGTCAGCCCGGGAAAGTGGCTGCTCTCCCGGCGCATCGACGCAGCGCGGGAGCTGCTGGAGACGACGGAGCTGACGATCGATGCCATCGCCACCCGGGTGGGCCTGTCGTCGGCGACCAACCTCCGTCGGCGGTTCCACCACGCCGTGGGAACGGCACCCGCGGCCTACCGGCGGACCTTCCAGGTCATCCCGCCGCAGGACGTCCCCTCCCCGCGCGCCACCCGGCTACTCAGCACCGCGACCGCGGCGGGATGAGGCGTCGCACCGGTCGGCTGAGTGTGCCCGACCCGGCGCGGTGCAACTCCGACCGGCAGGTCAGCAGCGCGGCGCCGGGCGACCCGCCGACTCCGAACTCGTTCTCCGGGAGGACATCGTGTTCGACGCGTCGGTGCTGCCCGGTTTCCTGATCGCCGTCGTGTTGGTGGTCGTGGCCCCTGGACCGGACAACGCCTACATCGCCGCGGTCGCCGTCCACCTCGGCCCGCGGGCCGGTGTGCTGTCGGCGGCCGGGATGGCACTGGGCATGATCGTGCACGTCACCGTCGCCTCCCTAGGGTTGGCGCTGCTGCTGGGAGCGACCACGTGGGCGCTTGATGCCGTGCGGCTGGCCGGTGGCGCTTACCTGGGCTGGCTGGCCGTCGGCACGTTGCGCGACGCCCGACGCGCCGGGCACGACGGTCGAGTGCCGCCGAGCCGGCGGCTGTTGCTGCGTCGGGCGGTGCTGACCAACCTGACCAACCCCAAGGTAGTCTTGTTCTTCGCCGCCTTTCTGCCGCAGTTCGTCCGCGACGGGCACGGTCCCGTCTGGGCCCAGCTGCTGAGCCTGGGGTTGATCTTCCTGTTCGTCGGGCTGGCCGTGGATGCCACGATCGGGGTGGCCGTCGGCCGGGCCGGTGCGGCGCTGGCCCCCGGTGGCCGGGCCGCCACCGCTCTCGCCGTCACCGCCGGGCTCACCTTCGCCACGCTCGCCGCGCTACTGCTCGGCGAGGTGCTGTACGACATCGCTTGACCCGCGGCCGGTCGCGAGAAGCAACCGCGCCCCGGGGATGTCTCACCACCGCCGGAGCAGCGTCTCGGCCGCACGAAGTCTGGTGATGATCTCGGCAGCTGGCTGGCCGCGGTGGACCAGCCCGATGGCCTGACCAGCGTAGATGCCGGCGAGGTCGTAGTCGGCCCGCTCGATGGCGGCGCGCAGCTCGGCGCGGGCGGGGCCGTCAGCCGCCAGCGCTGTCGCGTCGCCCGGCCAGCGCTCGGTGAACCGGTTGCGCAGGGCCCGGCCACCGAACTCTGCCGGCCAACCCAGTAACTGACCGCGGTCGAAGGCGTGGGTGTACAGGGTGTCGGTGCTGGCCGCCGCCAGCAGCCGGGTCTTGGCCGCGGGAGGTGCCAGTGACTCGGTCGCGGTGAGGAAGGCGGTGCCGATCCAGGCTCCGCACGCCCCGGCACTCAGCACCGCGGCGACTCCCCGGGCGGTGCCGATCCCGCCCGCGGCCAGTACCGGCACCTCGGCGGCTCCGGTCATGTCCAGTACCTCCTGCAGTAACGGCAGCGTCGACACGGCGTCCCGGCCGTGTCCGCCACCCTCGCCGCCGCGGGCCACGAGCAGATCGAAGCCGTCGTCCACGGCACGTCGGACGTCGTCGGATGAGCCGACCTGGGTGGCTGTCACGATGCCCGCCCGGTGCAGGGTCGCGGCCAGCTTCCGTTGCACCCCGGGCGCATCCCCGAAGCTCACCGAGACCAGGGCCGGCGGGAGCGGCAGGTCGAGCACGGCGGCGAGCTGCCCGTTGCGGTCTGGGCGGGCCCAGCCGAGTAGACCGATGCCGAAGGCGCGGCCGGACGCCGCGGCGATTGCCGCTTGGGCGCTGACCCAGCCTGGAGCCGTGCTGTCGCCCACGCCGATCATCCCGAGGCCACCCGCCGCCGAGACGGCACCAGCCAGCGCGCCCCCGGCCGCGCCGGCCATCGGGGCGGACACGACTGGAACTGCCAGGAAGAACCGTTCGGTGAGCCAGGTCCTCAACATGGCCGACCGTCCGTTGCCCCGGCAGCGGTGCGGGCTCCGCGTCGGGAAAGGCCCGCACCGTGTCCGGACGGACCCTGGCCCCGGCGGCCTCGACCGCGCATCCTCGCGTCATGACATTTCAGGACGAGCTCATGCAGGTCGTGGACGTTGACACTGTTGCCCCGGTGGAGGTGGGTCCTGGGATCACCCGCCGGACCCTGCCGACAACGGACCGGGCGCGGGGGTGGGTCATCGATTTTGCGCCCGGCTCGCAGTGGCCATCGGTGGACGTGCACGAAGACGAAGAGCGCTATTTTGTGCTCAGCGGTGAGGTGATCGAGGGGGAGCGGCGCCACGGGGCGGGCAGCTACGTCGTATTTGCACCCGGCAGCAGGCACCGCCCGCGGTCGGACACCGGGGCGCGAATGCTGGGGATCAACCTCGCCTGAACGCTCGGACCCGGCGGCTCGGTCCGGTGCAACCGGCTCACGACTCGGGGGCGGCCCCCACAGCTGACGATCGCCCAGTGGGTACCGGTCCACGTTGGCCTCCTGTTCGGTGTCGCCGGGCGGGGGAGCGGCCCCGGGCGTTCGGGCGGCCCAGTCGACCGGCGGGAAAGCGTCCGCCGTGGGCCCTGCACCGAGGACCTTCCCGCCCGTTGCCCACGGGGACAAGGGGCGGACGTGTCCGGCTACGGGACTTTCTGGTCAACCGGCGACCTCCGCGACCTCCGTTGGCAACCGCCCGGGCAACTGGCCGCGATGTGGGCGATGCCGCGGCGCGGGCTGGAAAGTTGTGAAGCGTGGCCAACGAGGCCCTGTCCTACGGTCGGCCGATGCGTGAGTGTGGCACCACACGGCAGTTCTGGTGAACCGGGCGCCCGCGATCGGTCGGTTCGGTTCACCATGGTGCCGTGGAGCAGCCGCAGCCAACCGGGACCGCCCGGGGGGCATCCGAGCCACGAACACGAGGAGTCACATGTCGGCGAGATCGGGAACGCTGTTGGTGATCGACGTGCAGCAGGCCTTCGACGACCCGACGGGGGGCGAGGAACAACCCGGCCACCCTGCGAGCAATCGCCGCCGCCGACCTCCACAACCTCGTGTTTCAGCGTGACTTTGCCATCGTGCCTGCGATCACCGCAGGAGCACTGTCATGAGTCCAGCCGGGGCCTATCGCCCGCTACGGCCGCGTCGAACGGTGCGGCTGGTGGCGGGCAGAGGTCGCGGCCAGCTGCCTGGGGTCGCATCGGGGTGCATGGGCGAGCCGGTAGGCCGCGCGTTGCTGGCTGGCGGCGCTGAGGGCGAACAGTGCCCGCCGCGATCAGCGCATCCCGATGGCCAGCATCGTCGCGTCCTTTCCTCATCGCCGGTCTCACCGGGCCGGGGATGCCTGACTCACACTCGCGGCCGGCTGGCCGCCCGAAGCTGCACCCGTCGTTGTGTCGGAGTGGAAGCGGCGCAGCCGCAGACTGTTGGACACCACGAACACGGAGCTGAAGGCCATCGCCGCCCCGGCGATCATCGGGTTGAGGAACCCGGCGGCGGCGACCGGGATGGCGGCGATGTTGTAGGCGAAGGCCCAGAACAGGTTGTCCTTGATGGTGGCGAGGGTGCGCCGGGACAACCGGATCGCGTCGGCGGCGACCCGCAGATCACCACGGACCAGGGTCAGGTCGGAGGCCTCGATCGCGACGTCGGTGCCGGTGCCCATCGCCAAACCCAGGTCGGCTTGGGCGAGGGCCGCAGCGTCGTTGACCCCGTCGCCGACCATGGCCACGACCTTGCCCTCGGCTTGCAGGCGGCGGATGACGTCGACCTTGTCCTGGGGCAGGACCTCGGCGATCACCGCGTCGTGGGTGATGCCTACCTGGGTGGCCACCGCTTGGGCGGCGGCGGTGTTGTCGCCGGTGAGCAGCATCGGGGTGAGGCCCAGCTCACGTAGTGCGGTGATGGCCTGCGCGGAGGTGGGTTTGATGGTGTCGGCGACCACGAGGACCCCGCGGGCGGCACCGTCCCACCCGACCGCGACGGCAGTGCGCCCGTCCGCCTCGGCGGCGTTCTTCGCCTCGATGAGCTCGGCCGGCAGCTGCTGGCTCCATTGCTCCAGCAGCCCGGCCCGCCCGACGAGGACCGCGTGCCCCTCGACGACGCCCTGCACCCCGAGGCCCTCGAGGTTGGTGAACTCCTCCACCCAGGCAAGGGTGGCGCCCCCTTCGGTGGCGGCGGTGGCGATGGCGCGGGCGATGGGGTGCTCGGAGGCGTCCTCCAACGCCCCGGCCAGCCGCAGGACCGCCTCGCGACTCTCCCCGGCGGCGGTGTGGACGTCGAGCAGGCTCATCGCCCCGGTGGTGACGGTGCCGGTCTTGTCCAGCACGATGGTGTCGACCCGGCGGGTGGACTCCAACACCTCGGGGCCCTTGATCAGGATGCCCAGCTGGGCGCCGCGCCCGGTCCCGACGAGCAGCGCGGTCGGGGGGGCCAACCCGAGGGCGCAGGGGCAGGCGATGATCAGGACGGCGACGGCGGCGGTGAACGCGGCGGTGACGCTGCCGCCGGTGCCGAGCCAGAACCCGAGGGTGGCCACGGCGAGGGTGATGACGACGGGGACGAATACGGCGGCGATCCGGTCAGCCAGGCGCTGCACCGGGGCCTTGCCGTTCTGCGCGTCGGTGACCAGCCGGGCCATCTGCGCCAGCTGGGTGTCCATCCCGACCCGGGTTGCCTGCACCACGAGGCGACCACCGGCATTCACGGTGGCCCCGGTGACCGGGTCGCCGGGGCCGACCTCGACGGGAACGGATTCCCCGGTGAGCAGACTCGCATCCACGGCGCCGCTGCCCTCGACGACGACACCATCGGTGGCGATCTTCTCCCCGGGCCGGACCACGAAGGTGTCCTGCACGGTGAGTTGGGCGACCGGGATCCGGGTTTCGGCACCGTCGCGGAACACGGCGACGTCTTTCGCGCCCAGGGACAGCAAGGCCTGCAGGGCGGCGCCGGAGCTGCGTTTGGCGCGGGCCTCGAAGTAGCGGCCGGCGAGCAGGAACACCGTCACCCCGGCGGCGGCCTCCAGGTAGATCTCGTCGTGGCCGGTGGTCTGCCCGATGGTCAACGCGAAGGGCATCGTCATCCCCGGCATCCCGGCGTCGCCCACGAACAACGCATACAGCGACCACCCGAACGCGGCGAGCACACCGAGGGAGACCAGGGTGTCCATGGTCGCCGCCCCGTGACGCAGGTTCGTGAACGCCGCCTTGTGGAAGGGCCACGCCCCCCACGCCACGACGGGGAAGGCGAGCATCAGCGCCAGCCACTGCCAGTTGCGGAACTGGGTAGCCGGGACCATCGCCAGCACAATCACCGGGATCGCCAGGACAGCGGAGACGGTGAGCCGCTGACGTAGTGAGCGGGTGGGATCCGGTTCCCCGCCCACCGCCCCGGTGTCGCCGGTGTCCTGCTCGGTGGTGGCGGGTTTGGGGAGGCGTGCGGTGTAGCCGGTGGCTTCCACCTGGGCGATCAGCTCGGTCGGGTCCAGGGTCGACGGGTAGGCGATCTGGGCCTGCTCGGTGGCGTAGTTGACGGTGGCGGTGACCCCGTCGAGCTTGTTCAGCTTCTTCTCGATCCGCGCCGCGCACGAGGCGCAGGTCATGCCGCCGATCGCCAGGGCCACCCGCTGCGGTGGATCGGCGGAGAGCGAACGGGGGTCGGTGCTGGTGGTGGTCATCGGGTCACGCTCCTGCGGTGGTGGTGAAGGCGGCGGTGTGCACGACCCCGCCGGTTTGGAAGTCCAGGAACATCCGGTAGGCCCCGGCGGTGGGCAGCTCGGCGTGGAAGCTCACCTGCGGACCGGGTGGGGTGTGGCCATCACCGGGCGCCCCCTCGGGGTGCACGTGGGAGTAGGCCAGGTCCCCGACCCGCAGCGCCACCAAATGGCCGTAGGCGCCGAGATAGGGCTGCAGGTCGGTGACCGGCCGCCCGTCGCGGGTCACGGTGAAGCTCAGGTCGGCGCCCTGCCCGGCGTGCGGGCCCCGGTCAGGGTGACGGTGTAACCGTCCACACTCACCGACGGAGCCGGGGCGGGCAGCGGTGTCGGCCGGAAGTCACCGGGAGTGAACAGATCCACTCCGAGGGTCAGGGGCATGGCCGCCCCGGCGGGTTGGTAGTCGGCGAACGCCTTGTACACCCCGGCATCGGCCACGGTGAGCGGCACACTCCAGGTGCCCTCCGCCCCGCGGGTGGGGTGCAGGTGCTGATAACCGCTCAGGTCGCGGCGGACCACGATGAAATGCAGCTCCCGCTCATGCTCGGCGGTGTACCCGGTCAGGGGGTCACCGTCGGGTCCCAGGATCCGGAAGCTAAACGTGGAGGGCCCGGTCGGCACCGTAGTCGCGGCCGGCTGCAGGGTGTAGCCCTCAGCGGCCACCGCGAGACCTTGCGGGGCGCTGTCGCCATGGCTCATGCCGGGCATTGCAGGCGTGTCACCGCTGGTGTGTGGTGCCGTGTCGTTCATGCCGCTCATCCCTGCGCTGGTGTGCCCGCTCTGCGCGGACGCTGGTGCGGTCGGGGTGGTGGCGGAGACGGGACCGACCGCGGTCCCGATGCCCGCTGCGGCGGCGAACGCCACCACCAGCACCAGCCCGAAGCCGCCGAGGGTGGTCGGGGTGTTCATTCCGCTCGCCCGGCATCGGTTCCGGTGCGGGTGAGGGTATAACCGGCCTCGTCGACCGCGGCCGCGACGTCGGCCTCGCCCAAGGGGGCGGTGCTGGTCACGGTCACCGCACCGGTGGGCAGATCCACGGCGACACCGTGCACCCCGGCCAGGGTGCCGATCTCGGTGGACACGGCGCTGACGCAGTGCCCGCAGGTCATCCCCGTCACGCTGTAGGTCGTCGTGGTCAGGGCTGTGGTGTCCTGCTCAGCACCCGATGCACGCGCGGTGGTGTCGGTGCAGCCGCAACCACCCGCCGTGGCGGTGGCGGTGTCGGTGTCGGTGCTGGCACAGCTGCAGCCGACCGCCGTGTCGGTGGCGGTGGTGGTGGTGTCGCACATGATCGGGCTCCTTGGTGGGTGTGGCGGTGCGGTTGGCGTGTTCGTGGCCGGTGCCGGGGGGGGTAGTCAGGAGCGGACGAGTCGGGCGATCGCGTCAGAGGCCTCCCGGACCTTCTCGTCGGCTTCGCGGCCCCCGGCCTGGGCGGCTTCGACCATGCAGCCGGCCATGTGCTCATCGAGCAGACCCAGCGCGACGGCCTGCAGGGCCTTCGTGGCGGCACTGATCTGGGTGAGGACATCGATGCAGTACTTGTCGTCCTCGACCATCTTCTGCAGCCCCCGGACCTGCCCCTCCACCCGGCGCAGCCGCTTGAGGTAGTCGTCCTTGTTCGCGGTGTAGCCGTTCACGTTGCCTCCTGTGCTCACTGCTGGCACCTGTCCCGGCGCTCCCCTTTGTACCATACCCCCGTGCAGTACAGCAGTGTTGCTTACGGTACCCCCGTGTGGTAGTTTCCAAGGGTGGGCGATGGGGTTATGTTCCCAGTATTTACCCAACCGGGGTAGGGCAACCAAGGAGGTTCGTGATGCTTCAGACGACACCGCACCCGCGGCGCTGGTGGGCCCTGGGCGTGATCGCGCTGGCCCAGTTCATGGTCATCATGGACACCTCCATCATCGGGGTGGCCCTGCCGAAGATGCAGACCGACCTGGGGTTCTCCCAGGCCAACCTGTCCTGGGTGTTCAACGCCTACGTGGTGGCCTTCGGTGGGCTGCTGCTCCTCGGTGGCCGCCTGTCCGACCTGTTCGGCGCCCGCAAGGTGTTCACCGCCGGCTGGGTGGTGCTGCTCGCCGGATCGGTCCTCGCCGCACTGGCCGGTACCGCCTGGGTCGAACTCGTCGGCCGGGCCGTGCAGGGTGTGGGTGCGGCGATGATCGCCCCCGCCGCACTTACCCTGCTGATGATGCTGTTCAGCCACGACCCCCGCGAACTGACCAAGGCCATCGCCCTGTACGGGGCGGCCGCCCCGGCCGGCGGGACCGCCGGGGTGTTCCTCGGCGGAGTGATCACCCAGTGGCTGTCCTGGCCATGGATCTTCTGGCTCTACGTGCCCATCGCCTTGGCCGCCCTCGCCGCGATCCCCGCCCTGATGCCCGCCGGGCCTGGACACCGCGGACAGATCGATGTCACCGGAGCGATCGCGGTCACCGCCGGACTCGCGTTGGTCGTGTTCGGCATCGTCCGCGCCCCCGCCCAGGGCTGGGCATCGGTCGGCACTCTCGTTCCCCTGGCCGCCGCCGCCGTGCTGCTGGCCGGTTTCGTGGTGATCGAGGCGAAGCGGCGGGCACCCCTGATGCGGTTGGGGATCTTCCGCGCCCCCAACCTGGGTGCGGCCAACCTCGCCCAGCTGCTGCTGGGTGCGGCGTGGATCCCGATGTGGTTCTTCCTCAACCTCTACCTGCAGCAGGTGCTGGGCTACGGCGCGTTCGCCGCCGGCGCCGCCCTGCTACCGATGACCGTCGCGATCATGGTGCTCATGGTCGTCGTCGCCCCCCGGGTGATCGCCCGATTGGGTGCCAAGACGCCCACCGTCGCCGGACTGTTGATCCTGGCCGCCGGCCTGGTCTGGCTGTCCTTCGCCCGACCAGACGGCACCTTCACCATCGACGTCCTGGGCCCCTCCCTGCTCGCCGCCATCGGGATGGCGCTGGCGTTCATCCCGTCCCTGGGCACCGCCCTGTCCTCGGCCCGACCCGAAGAAGGCGGCCTGGCCTCGGGCATCGTCAACACCTCCTACCAGGTCGGCTCCGCCCTCGGACTCGCCGCGGTCACCGCGCTCGCCGCCGCCAACGGTGCCGGCGCCATCGGCAACCCCGACGCGCTCACCAACGGGTTCTCCACCGCCTTCCTCGGCGCCGCCGCCATCGCCGCCGCCGGTGGGCTGCTCGCCTGGCTCACCCTGCGCCGACCCGCAGCCGCCGACCCGGGCGAGCAGGACGCCGCCGTGCCCACCGACCCGGCCAACCAGCCCAACCCCACCGACTCACCCGCCGCCCGCTGAGGGATCGAGTGGGACGCCACCTGTGTCCCGCCTGGTACCTCGGTGAAACCGCGCTCGATACACACCTGGAGAATGCGATGACCACCACCCCGGCCGGTACCGGCCCCATCCTCATCGGCTACGACGGCTCGGCCGACGCCGGTGGAGCAGCAACCCAGCACGTGCACCGCCTGGTGCTCCTTGTTCCCTCGCCCGCTCTGGCCACAGCCCGTACCGCCGCGTCGGCGCTGGCACCATCGTGATCTCCCACACAGCCCGGGCCCGTGCCCGCAACGTCGTGTGGTCGTTGGTGTCGGGGCAGTGGAGGTGGCCCGGGCCGGCCACAGGACTGACTCCACCGCTCTCGCCGAACCCCATGCCAGCGGACGTCGCCGTCCCCCGGGCCGGCGACGACTCGACGGACGTGGGGTGCGCCTGCTGCTGCTGATCGTGAGCAGCTGGCAACTGGACCGGATCAGCGTCAGCTCGGTGCGGCAGGGTTGTCGGCGTAGCACCGAACTGGTGCTGCAGATCGCAGCCTGCACCCGCAGCTGCCGCTGACCACCCGAACGGGCGATGTCGCCGCGGCCGAAGCTGGCCTGCCACGCCCGTCTCCACCGATGACTGCACCCGGTTCGGAGCTCAGCACCATGGGAATACCCCAGCCTCCCGGCACCCAACACCGCATCGCGGCGGCCACTGCTACGGCGGTGCTGCGGTGGGCACCGCACCGGAGTCCGGCGTAGCCACCGGCCAGATCTCTGGCAGCGCCCTTGGCCCCCAGCGTGGGGCCGGACCGGTGGAATGATCATGGCCCTCGGGTTGGCGATGGGTCCTACGGTGGCACGCGGGTTGGCCCGGTTCGCCTACGCGCTGCTGCGCACCGATCCGTGGGATGGTCATTCCACGGCCGGGGTGATGAACACCGCCAACGCGCTCGGCTATTACCTGGCCGGCGCGTTGGCGGGCGCCCCGCTGGGCCGCCGGGTCGGTTCCCGGGCGGCGTTCGTAGGAGAGCTGGTGGTGACCGCTCTCGCGTTGGTGGCCTCAGCGGCCAGTGCAAACCTGGGGCTGCTGTTGGTCCTGCGGGTGGTGGCCGGTGCCCGGCACGGCCCGAGACGAGCCGCGGTGTTGCTCGGCGTGTACTTCGCCGGCGGTGGCGCGGGCATCGCCGTCTAGGGGTTGGTGATTCCCACTCTGCTGACGCACACGTCGGCGGGTGCCGGGTGCCGGTGCCGGGTGTCGGGTCGGTTGGCTGCTGCTGGGTGGGCTGGCGCTGCTATCGACGGTGAGTAGTCTCCCGGCAGTGCGGGCCGTGGATTCGCCGCGACTGTCTCGGGACCGGGTGGACCGGTGGGCGGTCCGCAGCCTGCTGGTGTTGCTCGGTACCTGCATGTTGTTCGGGGCCGGCTACATCGCCTACATGACGTTCATCATTGCGTTCCTCAAACGCGAGGGTGCCGGCAGCGGCGAGATCAGCAGCTTCTGGGTCATCCTGGGCGTGGCGGCGATCATCGGTGGTTACGCCTGGGCGCCACTGTTCGGCCGGCAGGTAGCGGCCTTGATCGTCGCGGTGGCGGTCCAGTTCGCGTTTGACCGTCGAGGGGCTGCGACCGAACTCGGCGGCGATCTGGCGCATCGACAATCCCAGCCGCAGCAAGACTGCGATCTGTAGTCGCTCGCGCAGGGACAGATAGCGATGCGGTGGCGACTGCGGTCGGACAGGTCGCGGGATTTGCTGACGATGACGGGCCCGGATGCGTCCGCCGGTGCGCCTATCCACGCCGAGGATCTTGCAGGCTGCGGTGTTGATTATGCCGGAGCGCATCAACTGCCAGTACCGCGTGTCGCGCACCGCGACGTCCGAACGGGGCGCACGCGCTTGCATCAGCGACTCGGCGTGACGAGCCGAATCTCGCACCGCCCGCGTCTCTGCGCTGACCCTCCGCTGCCGGATGCGTTCGCCGGCACGGCGGCGGTCGGCTTCCCACGCCGCACGGCGCGCCGGAGCAACCCTCAGCTAGCGCGCTGCCACACATGCACGCATGCCCTCCTCACGCAAGGCGACGAACTGCCGCTGCACCCACCGGTAGGCGTCGAGCGGCCGACGCCTACCGGTGGGTGCAGCGATCTCGACGCTGTCGCCGGCCAGGAAGCGGTCCAGAACAGCTCCTCGACGCTGACCGGCACGGCAAGGTGGTGCCGGCCGTCACCGCGGCTGGCGAGCCGGTCGCATTCCCAGCCCTGCACAAGTGGCGAACGTAGCCAAGGTGGCCTGCGCCTCGTCGACACCGATGTCCTGCGAACGCAGCACGAAGAACACCTCCCGCAGCCACCGGTAGCAGGTCTCCTTTCCCACCCCGGCGGCGCGGGCGGACGCTTTGAGACCGCGGCCCTCACGCACCCAGGACAAGAACCGCACACCAGCAGCTGAATCGGGGCGCAGGTACATGATCTACCGCCTTCAAAGAAGGCGTTGCATCGACCGATAGAATCTGGGGAGGGGCTAACCGCAACACATCCCCGCGCGTCTCCCAGTCGTCGAGAACCTCGGCCGCGGACGATCGAGTTGAGGGGGCCTGCTGCTGAACTGGCGGGCCGAAGAAAACGACAAGATTCCTCGTTGGAAGTGGCCCACTGACCGCGTCGCCGCTCGATCGTTGCTGGCCAAGGGGTTTCGTCAAACACTCACCTCCAAGACGGTCGGTGACACTTCTTGCGCATGGCCGGCATGCGTGGATCAGTGCTGGGGAAGCCATCCGTACAAATGGCGGACGTGGAGTTCGATCACGACGCGTCGGTCAGCAATCATCGCGGTCCGATACTCGTCCCAGTCGGGGTGCTCGCCGTGGATTGCGCGGAACACCTCAATGAGCTTCTCGACAATGTGGTCGTCTGGCTCAGCTGCGGGAGCGGTGACATTAGCTGTGCCCTCGGCGACCACCCACGCGCTGCCCCCTTTCGCTGGTGACATATAGGCTTGCGCGCGGGTCGCGATGGAGGTTGACAACTTTCACCCGGTCCGCGGTTGTGAAGATACGTGCCATACTGCGGTCGAGGTCATAGTTGTAGTCAACTGTCGACAGCTGGGGGTGACCGTCGCGCCGAAGTGTCGTGAGCGCCCCGCGATGCCTGTCACGCATGAGCTGGTGGAACCCACTATCGGTGACTGTCATGTCAGCTGTGCTCCCTGTGGGCAGTAGGACTGCTGGCGTGACAGCCAGTAGCGTGGTGTCCGCGCGCGGTGGAGGCGGCCAGCGTGACTCCGCCAACTTTTCGCATCGGCTTACCGGCAGGGCCATTCTCCTTCGGCGAGTTGACGTGTCACCTCAAGGCTAGATCGGAGGAAGTGACACGTCAACTCGGTACGTAGGGTAGTGCGGTGACGGAAACTCGGTGGTTGAATCCGCGCGAAACTCGGGCTTGGCGCGGCTACCGCCGACTGCATGCACTGCTGGACTTGCAGATTAGTCGCGACCTCGCCAGCGATGGGATGTCCGCCGCCGACTACGACGTACTTTCCAGCTTGTCTGAGACCTCAGGCCACCGGCTGCGCCTCGTCGAGTTGGCCGAACAAATGTTGTGGTCGAAAGCCGCCTCTCCCACCATGTGAGCAGGATGGAGCGACGCGGCCTGGTTCGCCGCGACGATCTGCCCGCGAGTTCACGTGCCGCCGTCGTCACACTGACACCGCACGGCCTGCAAGTGATCGAGGAGATTGCGCCCAAGCACCTCCTCTCGGTCCACCGCCACTTCATCGACTTGCTGACCGGCGAGCAGATCGACGCACTCGGTGAGACCGCAGATATAGTCGTCCGCCATCTCCGCAACACTCACGATCGGTAACAACAGGCTGCAGATGGGAGTCACGCTCGGCACTTCCCCGCGGCTCAGGAAGGATCAAGCGAGCGGATCGGTGAGGTAATGCTGAATGACGGGGGCAATCCAGGCCACGAGTTCAGCGCGATTGAACTGGATGACCGGCGGCAGTCGCAGCACGTATCGGCACAGCGCCAACCCCAGCATCTGGGTCGCGATGAGCGCGGCGCGGGGAGCGGTACCGGAGGTGAGGTCAGGGCTGGCGGCGGCGCCTTCCTCTCCCTCCCAACGGGTGAGAAAATGTTCCACTGCTGCGGCGCCGAGATTTTCTCTGGGCACGCGCAAGAGGTCGGGTAGCGCGAGGTCGAATTTCGTAGCGGCGGCGAACAAGCCAGACTTGTTCCCGTAGTAGCGCATCACCATCGACGGGTCGATCGATGCGTCGGCGGCGACGGCGCGGATCGTCGTACGCTCGTATCCGTCCGCGCTGAAGCGTGCTCGCGCCGACCGGAGAATCTCTTCGCGCGTTCGCGAAGAGCGGGGCGGCTTCGCCTCGGGGTGCATCATGTGCTCACCGTAGCCAACGCCTGTTGACTTCGGATCCCAACACGCTCGGCTGGTGGTCGGAGCGGAGCTCCACCGGTGGGACTTACCGGTCAGTCAGCGCCCATGGCAGGTGCCCGATGGTCTGCTGGCCGCTGGCGGATTCCAACTCGACGCCGAGCGCGACCGCGTAGGGCATCAGCGCCAGCAGGTCGGAGCCAGCAGCCGGCGTCTGCGGTTCGGACGTTGATTGTGGTTCTGGCGGGGTGTGATCCTCTGACGGCTGCGGGTTCCCGTGTCACGGGGCAGCGTCGAAGGCTCGCTTGACGGCGAGGCTGTCCTCGAGGATGTGGTGCCTGGTGATCACCCCGTCGGAGACTGTGAGGTAGAGCGCGAACGCTGCGCGATAGGTCACTTCTGTCGCGCGTAGGGTCTGGCTCAGCTCACCGATGATCGCGGCGTCGGCGCCGTCCACGAGAATCGCGGCGATGTCGACGCTCGCCTGGCTGGGCACGTGGTAGTCGCCGAGGGTGCGGTAGTGGTCCTCGACGTCGGCACGGGTCGAGCGATGCCGGATCCACGGCACGGCGGTCCCGTGTTCGTCCTCGGGCCAGCCGAGCTTCCAGTCGACCTGGTCGGCGTACAACTCGGCGATCTTGGTGGGATCACCGGTCGCGATGCGCTGAAGTAGGGCGTCGACCACGTCGCGGGTACTCATCGGTTGCGTCATGTGTCACTCCTTGGCGGATGAGGCGGTGTGATGGAGGTGCGGGGCTGGCGCGGACTTCACCCGGCCGGCCCCGCACCCGGATTCGCCGCGGACGGTCAGGTGGCGGCGGGGACTTTGTCGAGGAACCCGAGCACCGTCTGGATTCGGCCCGCTTCGTCGGTGACGGCGACGTCGAACCCGACGATGGGGGCTTCCTGGCCGTCCGGGCCGAGTTCCCAGGTGAACCGGGCCTGGTCGTGGTGGGCGTCGACTGGGCCGGTCAGGCGGAACACGAACCCCGGGAACTGGCCCTGCACCGCCTCGATCGTGGCGGCGATCGCGTCGCGGCCCTCCGCGAGCGCCATCGGGTCGACGTAGCGGGCGTCCTCGCTGTATAGCTGCTCCACCGCCGCGCGGCGGGCGGTCGGGTCGGTCTCGTTCCAGGTGTCGATGTAGCGGTGCGCCAAGTCGTCGAACGTGCTCATGTCGAACCTCCGTGGGTTGGGCGGGCCGGACGGTCCGGCACCGGACACGTCCACCATCACCGACCGCAGGTCGTGTGTCGATTACCTGCCAGGTAGTGGCCGCACCCGGCCCGCGCGGCTAGCGTCAATGGTCATGACGACCCAGCAGCTGCAGGCGACGGCCGCTCAGCTCGGCCGGGCAACCCCCGCCAGCGGCGGTGCATTGTTGCGGCAATGGCGGCAGCGACGCCACCGCAGCCAGCTCGACCTGGCCCTGGACACCGGTGTTTCCGCCCGGCACCTGAGCTTCGTCGAGACCGGCCGCTCCCAGCCCAGCCGCGGTCTGCTGCTCGCGCTGGCCGACCAGCTCGACGTGCCCCTGCGGGAACGCAATGCCCTGATGCTGGCCGCCGGATACGCCCCCACCTACGCCCAATCGGACCTGGACAGCGCGCAAATCCAGGTCGCCCGGGAGGCGTTGGAACGCCTGCTCGCCGGCCACGAGCCCTACCCCGCGGTCGTGCTGGACCGCTGGGGCGACGTCGTGCTGGTCAACCGGGCCATCGACCCGCTGCTTGAGGGCGTCGACCCGAGCCTGCTGGACCCGCCGATCAACGTCTACCGGCTCAGCCTGCACCCCGACGGACTTCCGCCCCGGATCCGCAACCGCATCGAGTGGACCGCGCACCTCGGTCACCGCCTGACCCGCCTGGCCCGACTCACCGGCGACCCCCGCCTGTCCGACCTGCTCGCCGAAGTCCGCGCCTACCCCGGCGTCGCGGCGGCTCTGGACGACTACCACGAACCCGTCACCGCCGAACTGCTGCTGACCCTGCAGCTGGCCCACCCGGCCGGGGACCTGCGGCTGCACAGCACCGTCACCAGCTTCGGCAGCCCGCACGACGTCACCCTGTCCGAGCTGACCGTCGAGTCGTTTTTTCCCGCCGACGCCCACACCCGCCAGCTCCTGCAACACCTGGCCGGCAACGAACCCGCCGGTCCAACCGGCGACCAGTAAGCACCCCACGGCAGGTGAGGCACGTGCGTGACTGAGTCCTGCAGTTCGCTACCTCTGGGGTAATCGACACCCGCCCGGCGAGAGCCGAACATCGACCCCAGTCAGCGCGACCACCCAAATTTGGAGGACTAATGACCGCCTACGCCGTTGCCCACCTTTGCTCGGTCACCCTCGGCCCCGACATCACCGGCTACCTCGAACGGATCGATGCCACCCTCGCACCCTTCCACGGCCGGTTCCTGGTCCACGGAGCGAACGCCGAGGTTCTGGAAGGCAGCTGGCCCGGTGACCTGATCATCGTCGAGTTCCCCGACCGCGAACAAGCAAGCGCCTGGTACACCTCCCCCGCCTACCAGCAAATCCTCCCGCTACGCACCGAAAACAGC